>Ga0302326_10027932_pt1 | contig 11367 bp, 12 predicted proteins | sample Palsa_T0_3_FD_202264 | JGI IMG/M metagenome (GOLD analysis project Ga0302326, IMG submission 202264) | Peat permafrost microbial communities from Stordalen Mire near Abisko, Sweden - Palsa_T0_3 | ecosystem: Environmental > Terrestrial > Soil > Palsa > Peat permafrost | place: Sweden: Abisko...
CTCGTCGCCGTCCGTGACTCCAAGGACCCAAACGGCCCCAAATTGGCGTTCAGCCCGTCAGCCTGGCGGTCCTTCATGAAGCGCAGCCGCCGATCGGGTCGGCCCTGAGCGCGCAGATAGTCAATGAGCTACGGGTGTGTGACCTGTCCGGCAGAACTACCTGTTCTGTCGAAGAAGCTCTTCGGCGCCACCGTTGGCCATCAGTAGTACTCCCGAACGTAGCCGAGGGCCTTTTCGAAGACGTCGTTGTCGCGGATCTTGAACTGGACATAGAGCGTCTTAGGGCCTGCCGTACCTCCTGGTCACCGCGAATCGTCGATTGCCAGCCCTCGAAGCGGACGCCGCGGACTACCTCATCGATCCGGCTGACGATGTTGTCGACGATGATCGGAGTGTCGTCGGTCTTGAGGGCTTCGAAGAGCTCGGTCAAAGCTGCCTTGCCCTGCTCTTCACGGGGGATCTCGTTGACGGTCTTCTCGGCCGCAACCGTGTCCCGGGCCAGCTCCAAGAGTTCTCGCAGGAAGTCCAGGCTGGACTGCTGGATGTCAGCGTACTTCTCGCGCAGCGCGTTGAGGCGCTTGCCGAGTTCGACGAAGACGGGGTTGCTGAGGTGGCGGGCGATCCGAGCGGTGATCTGCTTCTCGATCTCCTCCGGCGGGATGTCCTTGCGCTTGCCGAGCATGAGATCCTCGATCGTCTGGGCATCCAGCACGATCGTCTCCGCGCTCTGTGGAATCTCGACCTGGACATGCTCGTTGATCAGGTCGATAGTCTTGGCGCCGAGCGCGTGCCACACAAGCCGACCGGTTATGTCGGAGGGCCGAACCGACTCGTAGACGTCGGTGAGCCAGCGGTAGTCGTCGCGATACGGCGCGAGCATCGGGTCGGGGCTGAGCGCTTCCCACAGCTGGGAGACCACGCTATACGCCAGGCCGAAGGCGTCCTTCGCTGCGTCATCGGCGATCGCCGACTGTGCCTGCACGAGGCCCTCGTAGCCGCCGACCGTTCGGTCGACACCGGGAAAGAACGCCAGGGCAGCGGCGATGGCCGGCTCGAGCTGGTTCTTGAGTTCCTCGATGTTGGAGATGACCTGCTGGACCGACTTCTCGTCGAAGGCCAGCGACTTGGCGACGTCGTCGAAGATGCCGAGGTAGTCGACGATCAACCCATGGGTCTTAGCTAAGGAGGGCCTATGTCGGCTGACGCTGGTGCGCAGTTCAATATCCACGACGCGAAGACCAACCTGTCGCGGATCATCGAGCGGTGGAGCACGCACCAGGTTGAAGGTCTGGAAGATGAAACCGATCGACTGCGGTCAGCTCGTCCCGGCGAGCGCCAGGTGCATCCACCGGGGTCGGACGCCCCGCACAGCCGCCAAGAGGTAGGAGTAGGACGCGGTCTGCGCGACGCGCCTTGGCAGAGAGGGACCCCTTGGCATGGCTCTCGTTTACTTCGGAGGGGCTCACCAGGGAGGAAGCCGACGGTCATCGCCATTCATGTGACCACCGTTGAGGAACTGGCCGGGGAAGACCCACATCCGACGCGTTCTGGTGAATGAGCAGGCCACAAGCTTCATCTGTTGCGCTGGGCGGCCTGCTGGCAGGCGCGTGCGTAGTCCAGGACGAGCGGGCGGTGGTCGCCTGCGCGCCGGGCTAGTGCCAGCTGGCTGGATGATAGGCCGCGGACGGGGCGGGTGATCACGCCTTCCAGGGCAATCAGGGGCGTGTTCCCGGCGGCCAGCAGGCAGATACCCTGACCGTCCATCAGGGCCTCGTAGGTTTCGTCTGTGCTGGCGATCTCGGCGCCGATGCGTGGCGGCCTGCCGTCACGGGCATCGAGGGCCAGCCAGTAGTCGCGCAACGGGCCCGCGCTGTGCGGCAGCGCGAGGAACGGCTCGTCCAGCAGTTCGGCAAAGTCGATCACCTCGCGGCTGGCCAACGGGTGGGTGAGCGGCATGGCAACCAGGCGTGGTTCTTCGGCGACCACTACCCACGTGTAGCGGCCGGGATCGGGCACCGGCAGCCATACGAAAGCCACGTCAGCTGTGCCGTCCGCGAGCCCGGCGGTCGCGTCGTCCCAGCCGACCTGGTGCAGGCTGACCCGGGCCTCAGGGTGCGCGGCGGTGAACCGGGATCTGATCGCTGGCAGCAGGCCACCGCGGCCGGGGCTGGTGCTCATCCCCACGACGAGGGTGGCCCGCTGCTGGCTCTTGGCACGCTCAGCCGCTTGCCAGGCTGCGTCCCATTCGGCCAGCATCCGGCGGGCGTGCGGCAGTAGTGCCGTCCCCACCTGCGTGAGACTCACGCCCTGGCGATCACGCTCGAACAGCGGCGCGCCGAGCTGTCGTTCCAGCATCCTGATCTGCTTGCTCAATGCTGGCTGGGACACGAACAACCGCTCGGCGGCCCGCGTGAAGTGCAGCTCATCGGCCACAACCAAGGTTCTCTTAGTGCTTTCTATGCATCGCTCTGACCTGCGGTAATGTCTGGACAATCGCCGCTGGTGTTACGCAACCTCAAGCGCGCTTCGTGCTGTCTCCGTCACGCTGATGATCAAGGTAGTAGCGTGTCCGCATGTCACTGACGTCTTGGGCGGCATTGAACGCGGAGAAATTTCTCTCTCCATTGGGAAATCGCTGGCAGCATGTGCAGCAGGTTGCAGAACAAGCGCGCCACGTTGAAAGGGCAGTGCCGCGTTCAGATCGTGACCTTTTGGTGGCAGCCTCCTATCTTCACGACCTGGGTTATGCGCCTGCTCTGGCGAGCATTGGTTTTCATCCGCTTGATGGCGCGCGGTGGCTGCGGCAGAACGGCCCAAGCGACCGCTTGGCACGCCTGGTCGCACATCACTCTTGTGCGATTTACGAAGCACGAGTCCGGGGTCTCTACGACGAACTGATTTCGGAGTTTCAGCCCGAGGACTCTGCAACATATGACGCGCTGGTATTTTGTGACATGACAACTGGCCCGACCGGAGAAAGGGTGACGTTCGAGGCTCGGATAAGTGAAATCTTCCGGAGGTACGGGGAAGATCACGAGGTAAGCCGCGCGTTGCGCTTGTCTCACAATTGCCTGACATCTTGCCATGACCGGACAATTGCACGTCTAGCGAAAGACAAGCCTCAGCTAATATATGGTTCGGCGCGTCTCTCTAGATAGTGTTGGACACGCAACAATATCGATGGGTGAATATTGTAATCCTCGATGTCGCCAGGTGACACGAACCTAACTTCGGCGGACTCGCTGCTTGTAGCCGGTATTCCGCCTAGCATTTGAGTTGTGAAGCAAATTGAAAATTCTTGCCGTACCTCACCATCGTCGTAGGCTGCCACGTGGTAAGGGTCAGAGTAAATTCCGACTATCCCGGTGACACGGCAATCTATTCCGGTCTCTTCCTTGACCTCGCGCGCTGCGGCCTGACGTGGCGTTTCTCCCGGCTTGAGACCGCCGCCGGGGATCGACCAATAGCCGTTGTCCGTACGCAGAATCATGAGTATGCGACTGTCGTCGTCCGTCACGATGGCGCTCACGGCCGGGACGATACTGTTAGCCTTGGGAGCATTGGGGTCGTTCAGGTAATCCACGCGTGCCATATGTAAGTTATCCTTTGGCGTCGAACGGCCGACTGTCAGCCCATATTCGTTCGAAGCATTCGACGTACGTCTCGAATAGCGGACCATCCTGGATGCGTCGCAAATGGAGTATGGGCGCGCGGAAAGCTGGCATGCTGTAGACGTGCGGATTGACGAGCATTTGATCATCGAACCGGAGAATAGAATTATATAGCACGGTGGAATGAAAGCCGATACTCAGATTTGGTGTCCCGAAAATCGAACGGTGCCAGGCAAGCGCATAGTTGATACGCGCGGCCAGTCCATCACCCACGCCTTCTTCATCGCCGCGAGCGCGGACATTAGGTGATTCAGGGTCCCCGAATGCGATGCGGACGCTAACCGACTCTTCGCATTTCTTCTTGATCTCCTGCGGCCACCCCGGATTCGCCTCGGGCAGATGCAAGCCGGCATAGACGAGAATGTCCACACTATCCGTGGCTGCGCGGAGAAGGGATAGCCACAGCGAGTTGGGAACACTGCTCCGCTCGGTATAGACGGTTATAACCTCTCCGTGCGTCTCATCACTGACAACACGCGTGCCGAAGCCCGGCCAGAGGTAAGCAGGGTCTTCCTTTAGCAGCTTCCCTGCTGAAATCGCCGTCTTGCGGTGCGGCATGCGGTCCTTGGAAATCCATCGTTCAACCGTCTTGTGGTCGACGGTGAGCGCGTCCGCGAAGCCGGTTACCGTCCAGCGGTTACGGGCTAGGGCGGTACGAAGCCGTTCGTTGGCCATGTGACCCTCCCGTTCGCTAGGGGACGTTTCCATCGTAGAACGTCCCCGGCGTCCCGCGTTGGCGGTTTCGGTGTCCGGCGCATCCGGGCGAACCTTGGAGACAGATTCACAGCGACAAGCGCCGCTGCCGTGACGCGCCGGAAGGGAGGCAAGCCGTGATCATCCCCGCACCAGGGAGCCGGAAACAAAGAACTCAGGGCGCGCCTCCAGGCGCAGATATGGAGCGGAATATGGAATTGCCGGACTTGGGCCAGGTCGATGACATAGATGTGACGACGCCGTCACCTGCTCGCATGTACGACTATTATCTGGGAGGGAAAGATAACTTCCAGGCCGACAGAGAAGCGGCTGAAAAAGCGCTATCAGCCGTGCCTTGCGGACGACGCGTCGCATGGGCAAACAGGAATTTCCTCGTGCGCGCGGTTCAGTTCCTCGCACATTCAGGCATTGAGCAGTTCATCGATCTCGGAACCGGAATACCTACTAGCCCTAACGTTCACGAGGTAGCGCGTTCGGTCATTCCAGGCGCGAGGGTGGCGTATGTAGACAACGATCCGATTGTTGTCGTCCACGACAGGGCGTTGCTCGCCGGCTCGGAAGGCACTACCGCTGTTCGCGGTGACATTCGTTATCCATTGAATGTCATCTCTAACCATGCGATCCGAGAGGTTATAGATTTTGACCGGCCAGTGGGCATCTTGTTTGTTGCCGTGCTTCACTTCATTACGTTTCAGGAAAATCCATACGCATCCGTCGCCGCGTTCCGCAACCGCATAGCGCCGGGAAGCTACGCAGTCATTTCACATATCACAAGCGACGGCAGCGATCCATCAACAATTAACACTATAAGCGACGCTTACAAAAACGCGGCCGCTCCGGCAGTATTCAGGACGACTGAAGAGATCGGGAAACTCTTCGACGGCTTCGAACTTGTGAAGCCTGGACTTGTTGAGGTGGCTGCTTGGCGTAGTAGCGGCCGGAAACCGGCAGCCCAATCCGCGTTGCGCTTTCTCGGTGGCGTGGGGAGGAAGCCGTGAGGCGTCTGCCATGTCCTCTGCCGATGATGACGAGTTTCGCGAGATTGCGCGGGGTATCGAGGAAAAGGTCCCCGAGTGGATTGTGGTGTGGGGTGTATACACGCGGCAATTTGTTGCTTTCCCATTGTGGCGGGAGCCACGGGGAGTGGTTCTCACCGCGCTCTACCCGGACGCGCTTGTTGAACGAATGCGGGACGCCGAACGCCGGTTGCAGACATCAGCACAGAAGGTCAGCGAAGGAGAGTGACTATGTCTAGGGAAGCCGAGCCAAGCCTGCCGGGTGAGGTACTGGGCGCACGGTTGCGGGCAGAGCGTGAGGCTCGCGGGTGGACGTCCCGGAAGCTGGCAGAAAAGCTCAGCGATGCTTCAATCGGGCTTTGCAATGTTCCAGATGTCGAGTCGATTGTCCCTCAGATACGCCGTTGGGAACGCGGTGGAGGCGGGATAGGTCAGCATTACCGCACTTTGTACTGCTTGGTGTTTGAGATGGGGATGGAGTTGTTCACAATATCGCCGGGGGTGCCGAGTTTATGCACGAGGGCGGCATGCTGCCGGCGCTGGAGGCGCTTGCGTTCCACTGGGGCGATGCGTATTTGCTCAGCTATTTCCGGGACCGGTGGGCTGCGCTGCGCCGCGACAATTATCGGTTCATCACTGCTGACACTCTGACCGAGCTGCGGAACGCGATAGAGGCCGACTACGAGAACAACCCGGTGCCGCGCGCGTACGACCCGTCTGGCGCTACTGATTACCTGGACGCCGGTGACGACGATATTCCCGGTGACGATGATCCCGATGCAGAGACGCTGACCGTGCTGCGGGAGCTGCTATTCGTGCCAGATGCGGTCCTGGATTGCCCGGACTGGGGACAAGACCATCTGTGAGAACTCTCCCGTACTGCTAGCTATGGCGCTGACGCTGATTGAGCGCCGCGAACGGCAGGCGAAACAGGACACCGGCTGGGACTGGCCGCGGTGGTGGAACGTGTCCCCGCCCTGAACGCCCGGCCCGCGCATCCCCTGCAGCGCGGGCCGGGTAAGCAGGAAAAAGAAAACACTCACCGGCCGGAAGAGCGTGCGCCGCAGTATGCATCATTTGCGCGCTTTACCTCGCGTCGGTCAGTTTCCCGCCGTACATTTCACAGTTCACTGAAAGCCTGTTCCGGAACTTGTAGCCGGAACAGCGGAAAGGACAAGCAGCTATGACCACACAGGCGTCGTGTCCCGCGTGCGGGACACGAGAAAGGACCGCCTATGCCCCGTCCTCGTTGTGAGGAGCTGATGCCATTTGAACAATCCGCGTAATCCCCGCCACATCCCGGCACGCCACGCGAGGCGAAAAGGTGAACAGCCTTATCCGGTCATGCTATTCGGGCCGGATGAGCCGTTCGGTGTCATCGCTGCCGCAGCGGCCGGGCGGTGGCTGTTCCGGCACCGATCCGCGTTCGCCCCGTTCATCGTGACCATGGCCGCCTTTGTCACGGCCGCAATGACCCGCCATGCCCACCACGCCCGATGGTGGATTCCGGTAACCGCCATGACCGTTACCGGGGCGATCCTGCTCGGCGTCCCGCATTCACTGATACGCCGGCACCCGGTCGGCCGCATCACCGCGAATATCCTCGCCCGCACATGGGCCGTCTGCGGAATTGACCGTGCCCCGGAGCGCGCCTATGCCGCGTGTGTGGTCGCGGTGGCCGGGGGATGGCTCGCGGCAGCTACCGCCATCGGCCCGGCGGTTAAGCCGCTTCCCCTGGTCGCGGTCATTGCCACGGTGATACTCGGCGTCCCGTGGTGGATTCACCGCAGGCGCCGCGCGCGGGTGCGCGCCGAGCGCACCATAGCCGCGTGGCCGCAAATCGCAGAGTCGGCTGGCCTGCCCGGTTCCCGTACCGCCTCCGTTGCGGCGGACGTATGGGGATGGACCGCGCGCGTCATACTCCGGAAAGGGACAAGCGCCGACGACGCCGTCGCCAAAATACCGGAAATCGAATCCGGTCCTGATGCCCGCGCGGCCCGCCAGGCACGCGAGCTCGCCCGGGGCCAGCGCGCCACGGGCACCGGCACGCCGGGGGGCGCGTCTGCGGCCCCCGGACGGCCCCAGACGCCCGGACATCCGCCGGGCCACGCCGACGTAGGGACCGACGGGCCGCCGGGCGCAGAAGCGGCGCTGTGGGCCGCACTGGTCGCGGCCGGGCCGCGCGGCGTCCCGATCGCTGACCTCATGGCGGCCACGGGCAAGGGCCGCACGTGGGTCTATGAGCGGCTGCACCGCTACGCGGCAGCCGGGCGCGCCATCCAGACCATACGCGGCCACTGGCGCGCGGTAGGCCCCGGCGACCGGGAGGCGGGCCGGTGAGCGATCTTCCCACGCGCGCGAGGTCACCCCCGCCAGATGTCACGGACTGTGATCGTTCGTCCGGACGCCGCCTCGCGCGCGCCTACGCGTGTAGGGCCATACACGCGAACGTCCGGACGAACGAGACAAGCGCAGAACGTGACCGGCAGCGAGGCCAGAGCCGGGCAGTTCCCGGCCCGCCCCCAAGCCGGCGGCCCGGCGCGAGAGGAGGTGATGCCACAACGACGAAACGCAAAACGAAAAAGACGGAAAACAGAAAGAGGGTGATAGTGCCCACGCCGGAAGAGTGGGCGCAGCAGCAGCTAAAAAACGCGCCCCCGCGATCTGAGGAATGGGCGAAAAGGGTAGCGCGGATTTACAGCCTGGACATCGGCGACAGCGGCAGCGGCGAAAAGGAAGTGTCATAAGCAAAGGCGGCCCGGCGGGAATCCCACCGGGCCGCCTTTATGCTGAGGCCGGTTATGCGCCACCCTCGTTTTCCTCGCGGAATACCGGGACGATCTGATCCGGGTGGAACCGGCCGCCCTTACCCGACGGCTTGATGATCACAGCGGTAAGAGTCTGCGCAATCGCGGCCTGCTTCTGCTCCATCGTAAAATCCGGCTTCTCCCATTCATCCGCCAGATTCGCCACCACCTGCCGCCGCGCCTGCTGCCGTCCTTCGTACTGCCGCCGCTCGCGCTTTAGCTTCGCCTCGCTGGCTTCCATCCGGGCCAGCGAGGGAAAATGCCGTTCCGCTGAAATCTTCCCGTTTTCGTAATTTAGCTGCTGCTGATTGATGCGGTTTTGCAGGTCGGCTAGCTCTTGCGTTTGCGGCCATGGCGGAAAGTCTTCCAGCTTGCGGAACTGTATTTTCTGCTGCTCCGCGATCACCAGCGCCTTAATGTAGGCGTTGACCGGTTCCGCGATTCGTACCACCTTCCCGCATCCGCCCTGGCCCTTACTGGGGCAGCGGTAGATATCTTCCAGTTCACCGCGCCCGTTACGACGCCGTGTCCCGACCATGCGCGCGCTGCACTTCCCGCACCGCACGAACGGGGACAACAGATAAATGGTCCGGTAACCGCGCCCTTTCGCGCCCAGCCGGGACGGTGCCGACTGCGGTGATGGTCCCCATTTCGCCACCACGTCATTGTATTCATCTTCGGTAAGAACCGGCTCCCACTTGCCCTTTACCTTGTTGCCGTCCGGGCCGTGGAGGATTTCACCCTGATACATGACCAGGCCACATATACGCGGTCCCAGGAAGATATTCCGGATGGTTGCCGCGCGCCATGGGACGCCGGTTACCGTGGGGATGCCGCGCTCATTCCATTCGTTCGCCAACGTGAGCGGGCTTACCCCAGCCCGGATACGCGGAAGCTCACGGCGAATATGCACCGCCTCCCGCTTGTTGACATGAATGCGGTCTTTCCGCCAGCCGAACGGCCGCATCCGGCCGCCATGATTCCCGCCCGCCATCGCCGCGTGCCGCTGGCCATCAATCACCCGGCGCGACGTATTACGCGACTCCTGATTTCGCTGATTCACCAGGGAACGCGCGGCGGAAATACCCGCGTCCGTGGTCAGGTCGATATTTCCGGTCAGGCTCGCGACATACACGCCGTACATTTCGACCGCGTCAATCAGGTCTTCCAGCGTGCGCGGGTCACGCATTGCCCGGTCGATGTCGGGCACCATCAGCGCGTTACACTCGCCGCGCCGCAACGCGGTCAGGATCTTCTCCCATTCCGGCCGCACCACGCGGTAGCCATACGTGCCATCGGGCAACGCGACACGCTGCCGCTTGAACGCCGATACGGCGTTCTCGGGGATCTCCCGGTCTACGCGCCCCCCGATGCTCGCCACGCGCGCGCGAAGGTCGCTGAGCTGGTGGTCTAGCTGCCGCTCACGGTCGGTGGACTCACGAGCAAGCAAGACCCAAATAAGCTGGTCAGGAGCCAGGCCAATGAGGGTGCGCCCCCCGGCCCGGCGGGGTGAGGTAGCCATGGCAGCCAGTATGCACTAACAGAACCTTGGGCACGGCGACGAAGTACCGCAGATCCCTCCCGTGCACATCCATAACCATCAGTTATCACGTCAGGTCTTGGACAGGCCAGCGGGCCTGCGGGCAGGGTTGATGACGCCAGGGTCACCGAGCGAGAGGAGGCTCCGATGAGCAGGGTCTGGCTGATCACCGGCGGGAACAGCGGCTTTGGCCGCGCGATCACCGAGGCGGCGGTCGCCGCTGGCGATGTTGTCGTCGCGACTGCCCGCCGCGTCACGGCACTGGATGATCTGGTCGCAGCGCACCCGGACCAGGTCGAAGCGCTGCCGCTGGACGTCACCGATGCCGCCGCCGTCGACGCCACGGTGCGCGACATCGCAGACCGGCACGGCCGGATCGATGTGCTGGTCAACAACGCCGGGCGCAGTCACGTCGGCGCGGTCGAGGAGACCACCGACGCCGAGCTGCGCTCCCTGTTCGAGGTGCACGTCTTCGGTCCCGCCGCGCTGATACGCGCGGTGCTGCCCGGCATGCGCTCGCGCCGGTCCGGGGCGATCGTGCAGCTGAGCAGCATGGGCGGCCAGATGTCCTTCGCCGGGTTCTCCGCCTACAGCGCCACCAAGTTCGCGCTCGAGGGAATGTCGGAGGCCCTGGCGGCCGAGGTCCGCCCGCTTGGCATCAAAGTCCTGATCGTGGAGCCAGGCGCCTTCCGCACCGCCCTGTTCAGCAACATCAGCGCCAGCGCGCAGATCGCTGACTACACGGCCACCGTCGGCCCGACCCGGCACATGATCGAGACCGGGAACGGCACCCAGCCCGGCGACCCGGCCAAGGCCGCAGCCGCCATCCTCACTGCCCTGGACAGCGGCGGGACGCCGCTGCGCCTGCCGCTCGGCGACGACGCTGTCGATGCCGTCCTCGGCCACCTCGACAGCGTCCGCGCGGAGGTCACCACCTGGGAGAAGCTCGCCCGCAACACCCGCCTCACCCAGTGAACGAACCTCCGCATACCGGCACGCCTCCGTCGCGACGCGACAGGTGCGGAACTATCTCGCGGGTGGGTGACGGCCCAGGTAGGCCCCCACGGGCCAGGATGGTCCTTGCTCTACGTGGCGGCAACGCGCGCGAGACGAGCTGGCGCTGTCATGGAGCGGTCAACCCAGCCAACTGATGTCCGCACCAGCGTGAAGACCAATGCAGAGGCGGGCCCGCAGCCACCTGAACTGAGCACGCGACGGAGCCGGGTGTGCTGCCGCCCGGCGGGGGGCCGCTCGTCAGCTTGTGCCGGTGCCGGGAAGCGGAACGTTTTGCAGCCTGAGCTGGCCGCGAGCGAGCGCCTTGCCGCGCTCGCCGGTGATGGTGACAAGCCATAGTTGCTGGACACGGCCCTGCTGCAGGGGCTCGGCGATAACCTCGGCGCGGCCCGAGGTGGCCGGGCGCAGGAAATCAGTCGCATTGTGCACACCGACCGCGAACTGCCCGCGGTCCCGCACCGCCAGGCTGGCGCCGAGGCTGGCGGCGGATTCGATGGCGGTGGTGTAGACACCGCCATGCACCACGCCCCACGGGGTGTGGTGATCTGGCCCGAGGTCGATGTGCCCGGTCACGCGGGTTCCGTCGGCCGAATCCACCACCAGGC
>Ga0302326_10027933_pt1 | contig 11367 bp, 6 predicted proteins | sample Palsa_T0_3_FD_202264 | JGI IMG/M metagenome (GOLD analysis project Ga0302326, IMG submission 202264) | Peat permafrost microbial communities from Stordalen Mire near Abisko, Sweden - Palsa_T0_3 | ecosystem: Environmental > Terrestrial > Soil > Palsa > Peat permafrost | place: Sweden: Abisko...
GCTTCGAATTCATAAGAACCGGGGGGGCAGAGAAAACTGCCCGCGCGCAGGCCTATACTCAAATGCGAACTCCCGATCTCTTCCGATCCCTCAGCCGACGCTTGGCTTCAAACCTCACCAGACTTAGTCATTTCGACACCCTCCGGTCCAATTACTTCGAATGCCCGTGCCAGTCCCCATGAAATTTTGCACCGCCCTACTGGCCTGTGGAATGCTATTCGCGGGCCTGGCGCGCGCGGCCGATCCCACGCAAATCATGGACATCCACTCGCCCATCACGATCGCCGATTACACCCTTCCGATCCGCGTCGCCTGCGTGGGCGATAGCATCACTGCGGGCTCGGGAACTCCGCTGCGGCTCCTCGAATCCTACCCCGCCCAATTGCAGCGCATGCTCGATCCCAAGGTTTGGCGCGTTCAGGGTTTCGGCGTCAGCGGCGCCACCCTGCTCAAAGGCGGCGACAAGCCCTACCAGCAGACGAGCGCGTTTCAGGATGCGTTGAGGTACCATCCCAACGTCGTCGTCATCATGCTCGGCACCAACGACTCGAAGCCGCAAAACTGGCGTCTCAAGAAGAATTTCTCCGCCGACTACCGCGACCTCATCGAAAAGTTCAAAGCGCTCCCAACCAAGCCACGCATCTATATCTGCCGGCCGCCGGCCGTTTTCGGCGACGGCAACTACGGGATCAATGAAGCCGCCGTGCAGGAGGAAATGCCGCTGATCGAGGCGATCGCCCGGGACGAAGGGACCGGCCTCATCGACCAGCACGCAACCCTGGCGGGCCAGGAGGCGCTGGTGCCCGACCGCGTGCATCCCAACACCGAGGGGGCGAATCTCCTCGCACGAACGGTCCACCGCGCGCTCGTCGGCCGGGAATTCACCGGCACACTCGACCCCGTGCTGGACGGCGAATGGACCGCCGCGCCGGCTCCGCTTTATGACGTCCGAATCTTCGGCGCGGTGGGCGATGGCGCGACTTCCGACACGAGGGCGCTGCAGGCCGCCATCGACCGATGCCACGACGCCGGCGGAGGAACCGTGCTGGTCGCCGGGGGGCGTTATGTCACCGGCACGCTCTATCTCAAAAGCGGGGTCTGTCTGCGGATCGAATCCGGAGCGGCGATTCTCGGAAGCACCCACATTGCCGATTACACAACCGATACCGACCGCACCCAATACCGAGGCGAGCCCACTATGGATCGCTGCCTCATTTTCGCGAAGGACGCCACCGACATCGCCATCGAGGGCCATGGCACGATCGACGGCCAAGGCAAATCCTTCCCAGAGAGGACCGACCCGCAGCGAAACCGCCCGAAGCTGATCCGCTTCATCGGGTGCTCGCGCCTCCGCCTGCGCGACATCCAGCTGCAAAGCCCGGCCTCCTGGACCTCCGAGTGGCGCGATTGCTCCGACATCGCGGTCGATGGCATCACGATCTTCAGCCGAGCTAATTCCAACGGCGATGGCCTCGACTTCGACGGCTGCACGAACGTGCGCGTCAGCAATTCCACCTTCGACACCAGCGACGACTCGATCTGCCTGCAGACTTCCTCACCGGATTGGCCATGCCGCGACGTCCTGGTGAGCAATTGCAGCTTCTCCAGCCGCTGGGCCGGCATTCGCATTGGGTTGCTCTCGCGCGGCGATTTCGAGGACGTCGTGGTGACCAACTGCTCTTTTCGCGACCACAACGACTCCGGACTGAAAATTCAGATGAACGAGGGCGCGGAGATGAAGAACATGGTCTTCAGCAATCTCGTCATGAAGAACGTCCCTCGACCCGTCTTCATCACCTTCTGCCAAAAGAGCGCGTGGGTCGACGCCCCGCGCGAGCTACCGCCGATGAAGCGCCTCCACAACCTCCAGTTCAGCAATATTGTCGTGGACTCCGCCGACATCACCGGCCCTGCGGCGATGACCTGTGGATTCCAGATGACCGGCCTGCCGGGGCATCCGATCGAGGGCATCACCTTCAGCGATATCCACGCGATCTTTCCCGGAGGGGGCACCGCGCAGGATGCCGCCAATGTGCTGGCCGAGTTCACCCCGGAGGTGCTGGGCGACCGGTGGCCCGAATACAGCCGATTTGGCGCGACCGTGCCGTCATTCGGAATGTACGCGCGGCACGTCAAAGGCATCACGCTGCGCAACGTCGAGATCAGCACGAAGGCGCCGGATGGCCGCCCGCCTGTGATGTTTGTGGATGTGGTCGATTCCAAGATCGCCGATTCGCCCAAGCCGATTGAGAAGCAGGGAAAACCTTAGGCCTCCATCCCCCGCCGGCTGTGAACAAACTTCCCGTCCTCCCGAAATTCAGGACCACCCGCCGCAGCGTACGTGATCGAGAAGATCACCGGGCAACGATTCGAGGATTACGTCGAACACAACTGGTTCCAACCTCTGGGCATGACGACCGCCAGTTATTTCGACACACCGGAGGTCGAGAGCCGCCTCACGAAGCTTTATCGCGAAGACGGCACCACCGTCCCCTACTGGCACATCCTGATGCGTCCGGCCGGGTCTATCAACGCGTCTGCGAGGGAGATGGCGAATTATGTCCAATTTTTCCTGAACCGCGGCTCCTTTGGAGGGATCCAGCTGCTGCCCCCGGAAGCCATCGACCGGATGGAGCAGCCCACCAGCAACTACGCCGCCCGCGAGGGCCTGAAGACCGGGTATGGGCTGAGCAACTACACGACGGTGTACAGAAGGATTTTTCACGGACACAACGGCGGCGTCGATGGTGGGCTGACGGAGTTGGCGTACCTGCCCGGCGACGGAGTGGGCTACGTTTGCATGATCAATTCTGGGAATGGAGGGGCGCTCAACCAAATCAACGGTCTGATCCGCATGTATTTAAACCAAACGCTGCCCAAGCCCGCCGTTCCGCCCGTGGCGCTCGTGGCGGCTTCGATCGTGCGGGATTATGTCCCTGTATCCGATCGGTTATTCCGCCGGCCCAATGACGGAGCACCGACCGTGGCGCTGATTGCCAACAAATCCGAAGGCACGCTTTTCGTAGTCTCCACGGAGACATTCCGCCGGATCCCCGGCTGGGAGCCCTGGGTGGACTTGGCCGTAATTGCGATGGCCTTCTTGCTCATGGCCAGTTCGCTCCTCTTTGCGCTCGTTTGGGCGCCGGCCAAGCTGTTCGGCCACCTCCGCGGCGTCGCCTATCTCAGCGTGCGCGCGATGCCGGCCCTGGCGACGCTCTCGGTCGGGTGCACAGCGCTGCTGCTCGCCCTTTCGTCCGACGACGCGCTCAACCGGCTGGGGGCGGTCACGGTCTATTCCGCCGGAATCTTTCTGTCCACCTTGGCATTCGGCGTGTTCTCGGTGCTCGGCCTCGTGCTCGCCCTGCGATTTCGTGGTCAGCGGATCCGCCGCCTGGTGTGGTGGCACGCGTTTGCGGCCTCTCTGGTGCTGACCGTGGTCGCCATCTATCTCGGTTACTGGGGATTGATCGGCTGGAGGCCGTGGGCCTAATGCCGATGCCGGTTTGTGGCGAAAGCACCGAATTCCTTTCGTGTCATGATCCTGGTGCTGGACCGGGCGCAGCAGAAACTCGGTACAGCCCAGCCCCGTGCGAGGGAATTTCGGGTGCGAACTCGCCGGCAATGGTTCCAAAGTCCTCTTTACGCCAGAGATCACGCACGCGGGCCGGCCCCGCCACGCCGAGTTCGAGCAAGCGCACAGGGACCGAGGCCCCTTCGGGACGGGTATTGAAGAGGGCACAGTACATGTCCCGGGAACCAGGCACTCGTGCGACCCAGGCGCGAAAGCCGCCGCGGGCGAAGAGCTCGCGGTTATCCAGGCTGTCCTGATCCACGGCGATCACCTCCTCGTTGGTGAGGAGGGCCAGAGTCGCCGCATCCAGCTTGGTCAAATCCGCCCCGAGGATGAGCGGCGAACGCGCAATGCTCCACAGAGACAACATCGTCTGTTGCTCGGCGGCTGTGAAGCGAGTGCGGCGCTTTCCCAGGTCGAGCACGCCGAGGGGCAGCATATCCGCGTCGGGAAAGTGGCCCGGCCCTCGGAAGGGAGTCCAGTCCCGCAGCCGATCGAATTGGGATAGGAGCTGAGGCCATTTATCCCAAAAGTCCCCGCTTATGCGCCACATATTCGCGTGCGTGCGGATATGCGCTCCGTCCGCGACCGGCGTCGGGCCAGGCGAAGTGCTGAAAAGGATGCGGCGGCCGCTGCGATCGATGGCCCGGCGAATCCCCTCGATTTCGGTTTGGTGATAGGGAGTGGACAGATCGTCCACTTTCACGAAGTCGAGCCCCCAGGATGCAAACAGCGCAAAAACCGAGTCGTAATATTCCTGGGCCCCCGGCTTGGACATATCGACGCCGAACATGTCCCCATTCCACGGGCATAGGCTCGTCGGGTCGGCAATGTCCGCGGCGGTGTAGGGGGTGCCGAGGATGGGTGTCCTGGCCGCGACCGCTTGACGGGGAATACCCCGCATGAGGTGCAGCCCGAATTTAAGGCCCAGACCATGCACCGTATCGGCTAGCGGTTTGAAACCCTTTCCGCCGGCGGCGGAGGGGAATCGATTGGCCGCTGGCAGCAGCCTGCCGCAAGCATCCAGGGTGAGTTTTGCGTCCTTCCGGTAATCGAAGCCGGTCGCGTTGGGCTCGTACCACTGGATATCCACCGTGAAAACGTTCCAGCCATAATGCGCGAGCTTCGCCGCCATCGTCTCCGCCTGCGCGCGGGCCTGGGCTTCGGTCACGGTCGTGGCAAAGGCATCCCAGCTATTCCAGCCCATGACTGGTTTTTCTCCCCACTTCCAAAAAGCGAGCGCGGCGGGTGCCTCTGGCGGGGGGATGGAGGCGAAGGCGGCAACGCCCAGCCCGGCGCAAAAAAGGGCAAACAATCTCTTCACCGCGGCGGGATGGCCATCACCGCTTCACAGTCGTATTCCACGCTTACGCGCTGAAGCTGGAGCGCTTCCCCGTTGCCGTCGAATGGAGGCCTCGATCCCGGGGGAAGGTAGATGGGAGCGTCCTGCCTCAGCGGCAGGATCTTAAGCACGAGACCCTCTCGCAGTTCGGCCGGGGTGAGCCGCCAGAGGGGAAAACGAAATGGGGTGCCTTTGTAAAAATTGTCATCGAGCAGCCGGGCGCCCGCATAGAGCCGGGCCGCATCGCCGGTATAGTCGATCCGGAGCAGCAGCCTGGCAGCCTTGCCTGAGCCGTCCTTGCCCCCTGGGGCGGCTGGCGCGAATCGTAGCTCCCACACGGCCGCGCGCCCAAAATCGGCGTCCAATGGGGCGGCGGCCACTGGGCGCGCACCCATTTTAACGGGCAGCGCGGGCGCAGCCTCCGAGCGTTTGTTTGGGATCACCTGAACATTCGGCAGCGGTACGCTTGCACCCCATTCCTCAAAAACCCCGTCGCTGCCACTTCGGCGAAATCCCGCGATCTTTCCGCCGATCGCGGGGAAAGCTCCGACCGACAGCTCCACCGGTTTGAGCGACTCAAGCCGGACGTGATCCGCGTCGAAAGACAGCCCGCCGTCCGATAGCCATAGCCGTTCGCGACCGCCCGGGCTGCCCTTCCATAAATTCAGGGACTGGCTGCGGGTCAGCACCAATATCTTCAAATTCTTTCGCCCCGGCCGGATCAATTCGAGCGCCACCGACGTTCCGGGCTTCAAGTCGGATACATAGGTGATGCCTTGCTCGGTGCGCCGCGTCGCGGCCGTTCCCAGGAGGATGGCTCGGGAATCCGCCCGGAAGGCCAGTTCGGGCCTGACTCCCGGCCACGCGAAGAAAACCAACGTTTCCGGGTCGCCGATCTTGCACAGCGGCTGCACGGTCGCGTACTGCAGCGTCACGCCGCCCAAATCGAGATTGACCGGCCAGATCAAGTAAGCGCCGCTGGGCACAGTCAGGGGAAGCTGCGGAATCTTTAGGGTGCCCGAAGGAAGTTTGAGCGTGATTTGCAGGTCGCGTTGTTCAGCGAGCGCGTAGTTGCGTTCGTAATTGTTGATGAAGACGAAGCCGTGATCGTTCGCGATTCGCGCTGCGGCCCGAGGCGTCGACTGGTCCCGCACACCCGCCGGTTTTTCATCGGGAAAGAAAGGCGCCAGCGGTGCCAGTTCGCTCCCGAAGTCGTCCAAAAAAAAATTGAGCGTCTTCAGTGTCCGGTAGGCCGGATTGAGCTGCCCAAATTCGCCCAGCGGAGCCTGAAAATCGTAGGATTTCTCCTCCATATCATTGTAGCCGTTCCAGCCCGCCTGCGTTTCTTCCAGGGGAGTCGCTCCATCCGGATTGGTTCCCCCGTGGTACATATAATAGCCGAGGCCCGCGACCCCCGACCCGAGCTTGACCAATGCTGCGGCGTTGCTGTCGTCCGCGAACATCACCGGCCGGCGGTGGTAGGCGATCGCCATGCCGCCCCCCATCTCCGCGGTGAGAAAGGGAAAATCGGTGTACCGCCGGCCGATCGCGGGATTTTTCGGCTGAAGATCGCCCATCACGTTGTCTTCGGCCCGAATGGCGGTGAAGAAGAAATTTTGATTCGGCGGCAATTCCGTCCGGCTCGCACTCCAGAACTGTTCGGTGTACCCGCCAAATACCGGAAGAAAATCGGCATCGGGAACCGCCGCCCTGTCCCAGCCCGTGATGGTGTAAAAAGGAGCGTCGATACCCGCGGCATGCGCCAGCGCCAGCAGCCGCCGCAAATGTTCGATGCCCCCCGATGCCGGGTGGTATTCATTCTCGATCTGTACACCGACAATCGGGCCTCCATCCTTCCAAAAGAGGCCCCGCAATTGCCGCCCGATCTCGCCGTAGAACCGCGTGACATGAGCGAGGTAGCCCGGATCGTTTGAGCGAGCCCCCTTCTTGTCCAACCAGTCCGGGAAGCCGCCATTGCGCGCCTCTCCGTGAGCCCATGGACCGATCCGCATCCAAACATCGAGTCCGTGCCGTGAGCACAATTCCACAAATCGGCGCAGATCGCGCTGTCCGGACCAGTCGAACGGGCCCTCGGTTTCTTCGTGGTGAATCCAAAAAATGTAGGTCGAGACGACCGTGATGCCGCCGGCCTTCATCTTCAGCAGCTCCGGCTCCCATTCGTCCGCGGGGTAGCGCGAGAAATGGAATTCTCCCATGACCGGAAACCAAGGCACGCCACCTCGCGTAAGATATTGGGAGTTGGCCGACAACCGCACTCCCGCTGGCGAATCTCCGCCCACCGCGAAAGGCAACGCCTTCGGCGGCCCCGCCGAGATTCGGGCGTCGATGGTCAGCTCGGCTGCGCGCCCCGCCGCGGGCGAAGCGCTCATGGCGAACGTCCCAAGCGCCACCCAGGCTAATGCGGCGTGGATCCTCATGAGCCGCGGGCAATCCACGGGGCTCAACGCAAGGCAATCTTGAGCGCGCCCACCCCGGCGGCCGGACCGCCCTCAGGCAAGGTGATATGCAGCCCGTCCGCCTGCCGTTCCCAAACCAGGGGCGCTCCCCGCCCCAGCAATCCAACGGAAGCGATCTCCCGATCGAGGGGTTTATCGGCGCCCTGGCCCAAGACGTGGATCGTCAAGCGCCCGTCCTCCGGCCATGCGAGGAAAAACGCGTAGAGAGTGTCGCCCTTTGTGGTGAAGCGAATGTCGCCTGCTAGGTAGACCGTCTTGCCTTCGTTGAACATGCCGCCGGCGGTGACTGGGTGCGGGGCATTCTCCCCGAACACTTTCCAGGGACGTGTGCCAAAGATGCCCTCGCCGTGAACGGCCATCCAATCGGACATCTGGTGGAGGAAGGCGACCTCATCGGCGTCGATCGTGCCGTCGCCCTTGACCGGAATATTGAGCAGCAGGTTGCCGTTCTTGCTGACGATGTCACAGAGCATCTGCTCGACCCTCGGAGCCGTCTTGTATGTGTGCTTTTCGAATACCGACACGTCGTAGTGCCAATTGCCGATGCAGGTGTCCGTCTGCCAGGGCCTGGGTTGAATCGTGTCGTTCACGCCACGCTCCAAATCCTCGACCAGGGCCGCCTTATGCTCTGGCTTGAGCATCTTGGCATTGATCACGGCCGTCAGTTTGCCGCCGTGCCATTTTAGATTCGAGTTATAGAAGTCCGCGGCGGTATCCAGACCCACCTGCTCCAAGGGCAGCTCGGTGTCGTCGAAATAAAGCAGGTCGGGGTGGTATTTATCGACCAAATCCTGGGTCCGTAAAAACCACTTGTCCGAATAGCCGTTGTCCTGCGGGGGAATGCTCTCAAACCAGTGGCCGTCATTGGTTTTGTGCCAGGCCGCGGCCTCCTTGGCCGTGGTGACCGTGTCAGGCATCAGAATTCGCGGTCCGCAGTACAAATCCTGCGGATCGAGCCCTTCCCACCACTGGCCCTTGCCATCGGCCTTGGTCAGCCAGCCGTCGTAGGGCACGCCCTTGAGCGGCCCCTCGAAATCATGGCCGTAGGCGACCTGCAGCCAATGCCAGGCGTGAGAGGAATGGTTGCTGACGCCGAATGGGAGCCCGTATTTTCGAGCGACCGCCGCCCAGGTGCCGACAATGTCCTTATGCGGCCCCACGCGCACGGAGTTCCACGGCTGATATCGGGAATCCCAGCAGTCAAAGTTGTCGTGATGGTTCGCCAGAGCGACGAAGTAATGGGCTCCCGCTTTCACATACAGCTGCATCAGCTTGTCGGGATCCCAGTGTTCGGCGTGCCAGGCGTTGTCGATATCCTTGAATCCGAACTGCGACGGAGGCCCGTAGTGCGCAACATGATACTCGTATTGGCGTGTGCCCTGAATGTACATGTTGCGGGCGTACCAATCGCCCTGTTCGGGTTCGCATTGCGCCGACCAATGCGCCCAGATGCCGAACTTGGCGTCTCTAAACCACCCCGGGGTGGCGTAAGCCTGCGCCAGCGACTCCCAGGTGGGCTGGAATGGGCCGGCCGCCACATGCCGGCCCGGATCGGGACGGAGGGCCGGCTCCGGCGCCGTCAGACGCGCGACCGGGGTGGGTGGCGGCAGCGGAGGCGAGGGCCGGGGGGCGAGGCAGGACCCGGCGAGCACTCCAAGGACGGAAACCAGAACGAGGCCGCGAGAAAAGAAAGCCATCGGGGAAAAGGGTTGAGAAGGCCGGCGAGCCGGCCCACAGAGTTCACGCATACCCCATGACCCAGCTCAAGAGCCGACTGAAGAGAAGCTTAGTCCCGTTCCTTGCCGCCACGATCACCCTGGCGGCGTCGAGCCCGCCAGGATCTGGCGCCGAAAGCGCGGCTCCCGGTCTGGTGGCGGCTAAGCCGCTCTTTCGCGATCCGGTTTTTGACGGGGCCGCCGACCCGGTCGTCATCTGGAACCCGCATGTTCGCACATGGTGGATGTTCTACACCAATCGCCGCGCGAATACCCCGGGCCTCTCAGGGGTCGCGTGGGTGCATGGCACCCGCATCGGCATCGCCGAGTCCGCCGACGGCGGGGCACACTGGGCCTACGTCGGGACGGCGGATATCGAGCTGCCCTCAAGCCTGGGCGGGGAGGAACCCACCGAATGGGCTCCAGAGGTCATCACCGGCCCCGACGGGTTGCACCACCTGTATATCGCCGTCGTCCCTGGGATCTTTGAAGACTGGGGCCATCCCCGCACGATCGTTCACCTCACGAGCCCGGATCTGCGCACGTGGCGCCACGCGCAAGCGCTTCAGCTCGCGTCGGACCGTGTGATCGACCCTTGCGTGTACCGCCTGCCCGATGGGACCTGGCGGATGTGGTACAATAACGAGCGCGATCATAAATCGATTTATTTCGCGGACAGTCCGGATCTCGCGGCTTGGACAGACCGCGGCAAGGCCTCGGGGGTCGGCGAGCGTCCCGGAGAAGGCCCCTACGTCTTTGCGTGGAAGGGCCACGAATGGATGCTGGTCGATCTGTGGAAAGGGCTGGGGGTATATCGGTCCGACGACTGCCTGCACTGGCAGGCGCAACCCCAGAATATTCTAGGCGTGCCGGGCCACGGCCCGGATGATGCGGTCAACGGCGGCCATCCAGGAGTGGTCGTCAGCGAGGGCCGGGCCTATTGCTTCTATTTCACGCATCCAGGTCGCGCCGGAACGATCAGTCCAAAAGATTCCGGGTCGCTCGCGCTCCGGCGCAGTTCGATCCAGGTCGTCGAATTGAAGGAGCAAGGAGGCGAGATCACTTGCGACCGCGACGCGCCCACGCATATCCAGTTGGTGCGCGATTAGAGGGAGAGAGCGTCGCCCGGAAGAACCGGCGTCATCTTGGGCACCGCAATGGCCTTGGTTGCCTGCTCAAAGTCGTAGCCGTAACCGAGGATTTTGGGCTCGCTGAAGGCTGTGCCGACAAACGAAATCGTCACCGGCAGACCGTCCTTCGACATGCCCGCGGGGATGACGAGTTCGGGATATCCCGTCTGGCTGGCGATCCACGTGCCCCCGGTCGTCAAGCCTCCGACGGGGTTCTGCTCCGGCGGAGGGGCGATGAGCGCGGCCGGGCGCGCGGCCGTCGGATAGATCAGAGCATCGAGGTTATTGTCCGCAAAGACCGCGCTGATGATGGCCCTCTGCATCGCAATGCCCTGGGTCTTGATCGCAAGGTACACCGCATCGTGGCTGCCGATCGGGAACGCGTTGGAGAATTTGAAGCCCGCCAGCTTTTCCGGACTGCGGTAGTGGGTGTTCGGATCGCTCGCGCGCGCAATAAGCTCGTCGAACGTCTTGGGATATTCCGGCTTGGTGTAGGCCTGCAGGTATTCGGCGATTTGAACCTTGAATTCGGTCTGGTGAAGGACGTCGGAGATCTGCTGTCTCGCGCCCAGCGCGACATCGGGAATCTTGATCGGATCGACGATCACCGCGCCCAGCCGTTTGAGGGCGGCGATGGATTCGTCGATCACGCGGTCGGTCTCGGGGTCTGCGCCCATGAACTGGCGGAGGACACCCAAGCGGGCTCCTTTGAGCGAGCCGACCTTGAGGAACTTCGTGTAGTCCGTCTGATGTTTACCCGCGCTCTCCGCAGTCGCCGCATCCGCCGGATCGATGCCGGCCATGACAGTGAGAGCCACCGAAATGTCGTAGACACTGCGCCCCATGGGGCCCGCGGTATCGAAGCTGAAGGAGATCGGCACGATGCCGGTGCGACTGACCAGTCCGTGCGTGGGCCGGATGCCGACGATGCCATTGGCCGAGGACGGCCCGCGCACCGAGCCGCCCGTGTCCGTTCCCAGGCCAAACTGCGCAAACGAGGCGGCGATGGAGGCCCCCGTGCCGCCGCTGGATCCAGAGGGAACGTGATCGATATTGTGGGGATTGTGCGTCTGGCCTCCCATCGAGCTAAAGCCTGCAGGGATGCGGGCGGCTCTTATGAGGGCGGGATCGG
>Ga0302326_10027934_pt1 | contig 11367 bp, 11 predicted proteins | sample Palsa_T0_3_FD_202264 | JGI IMG/M metagenome (GOLD analysis project Ga0302326, IMG submission 202264) | Peat permafrost microbial communities from Stordalen Mire near Abisko, Sweden - Palsa_T0_3 | ecosystem: Environmental > Terrestrial > Soil > Palsa > Peat permafrost | place: Sweden: Abisko...
AGCGTGGTGGCCAGCAGCAGGGTCATGAAGCCATAGAAGATGGCCAGGTGCATCGGCGCGCCGCTGGTCTTGCGCCCGCTGCGGACCTTCCGCTGGGTCAGCACGTGGCTCCAAATGTTCCGCGCCCAGTCGGTCCGCGAGGCCGGCTTGGCGATTAGCTTGCCGGTCATCCAGCGAACCCAATAGCCGCGCATCTGGCAACCCATGTAGCCCAGGCATGAGAAGATCAGCGCGTAGAAAAGCAGCTTCTCCGGCAAGGAGAAGAACATGAACTCTTGGCGGGTGGGCGTCACGTCGTTGTTCCGTCTAGTTTAGGCGTGCAGCTACTCTTGGCCGGCTGCTAGCACCTGATCGGTTATGCCGCCGATCGTCGTCCCGTTCGGTTCTCTCACTTCCCAGTCGACAACGTCGCTCTGCCGAACCTGAATCCGTTCGCCCATCTTGACGGGCGCGGCGACCGGGTGTTGGTCCACCACTGCAGAGAACCCCTTTGAATTCATGTCCGGCTCCTTCAGCCACAGATACTCCGGCCCCACGGACGTCTCGAACCCGACCTTGATCGCGAATCGTTCGCCAGGGGCAGGATTCTTCAGGTGGCCCTCAAAGGCCGGAAGTTCCTTCCGGGCCGCTTTGATTGCCTCCTGGAGCTTTTCGTTCTTCCGAGAGACCATAACCAGTGGACCGACTTTTTGCTTGAGCGCCTCAAGCATTAAGATCGGGGTGCCGAAGCACACGAGCACGACCAGGAATAGGAGGAAAATCCAGAGCTTTTTCATGGTTAGAAGATCAAATCTTGTTCTTTTCCTTGACCATAAAATAGTAGTTGACCAACTTGGCGGCCAACTCTTGCGGCTCCGAATCCAGCACGTTCACCTTGGCGTTGGTGAAAAGCGACTGCGCCGCTCGGCGGTCCTCCATGACAAACGCGGCAGCCGCCTTCTGGTACATGTCCTTCACCGTTTCCGTCTTCCTTGCCTCGATTTCGTTAATCCGGCCGTCGTTGATCCGGCAGAAAAGGGTGAGATGACGCCTCGCCGCCGGCGCCAGGCCCCGCAGCAGGTTCTGAGCCCGATCCGGGTCGACGCAGTCCGAGAAGATGACGAGCAGCGACCTGCGGTTCCAGCGCTGGGCAAGATAGGCGAGGGCGCCCGGAAGGTCGGACTCGACAGGTTCTGCGACCAAGTCGTGAGAAGCCTCGATGATCAGGCTGATCTGGCTGTGGCCCTTCTTGGGCGGCAGGTACCGCTTGACCGTGTCGGAGAAGACGATCAGCCCGACCTGGTCGCCCGCAATCGCGGCCGCATTGGCCAGCATGAGAAGCGAATCCAGAACGTGGTCCAGCTTCCTGACCCCGTACACCTCGGAGAGCATGTGGCGGCCGACGTCGATGCAGATGATGACGGGCTGATTCCGCTCCTGCTCATACTGACGGACCATGAGGTCACCTTTCCGGGCGGTCGCCTTCCAGTCGATCTTCCGGTAGTCGTCACCCTCCGAATACTGGCGGATGCTCTCGAACTCGGTGCCGAGTCCGCGGGTCCGCGTGCGGCGGATCCCGATGTCACGCAGCCTGCCCTGCTGCCGCAGCAGGTTGAATTCACGCAGCGCGAGGATGTTCGGGTAAATCCGCACCGGTTCCTCGGTGGTCAGAAACTCCTGCCGGACTGCGAGCCCGAACGGGCAGTGGACCCGCACAAAAGTGCCCCGGAACGCATCGCTGCCCCGTTCGACCGGCCTTACTTCGTATTCGACGGTTCGGCTCTCCCCGGGGGGAAGGGTGACATTGAACTCTTGACGCTCAACCGAGAATCGCTCGGGAGGCTCGTCGCGCAGGGAAAGCACCATCTGCTCCGGCCCATCGTTATACAAAAGCAGCCGAACCTTGTTCCACGCCCGCACGCTGAGCACCGGGTCAAAACTGCGGCTGAGGCGAAGGCCCTTGGCGCTGGGAGCAAGGAATGTGGTGCCCCACGCCGCCAACAGGATCAGAATGTCGTAGGCGATGGCCGGCAAGACGGACCCGAGAAGGCCACAAACGGCAGCCAAAGGGATGCCGGCCGCCGCGAGTATCCAAAACCGTTTGGTTAGAACCATGCTGGGGGTGCCTCGCCAAATTATCCCCCCTCCGCGCTACCCGCTGTAGAATTGAGGGATGGAGCAGGACGTGATGATTCTCAGTCCGGAGAAAACCGTCCTGTCGCTGCGCCTGGCCGGCATCGGCGCCCGAATTACCGCGCACGTCATCGACGTGGTCATTCTGGTCGTGCTCATCGTGGTTCTCGGGCTCGCCTTCCAGTGGGTTGCCGCCCTGGATACGGCTATCTACGAGGGAGCGGCGATCTTCCTGGCGTCGTTCGCCATTCCCCTGGGCTACTTTGTGCTTTTGGAAGGGTTGTGGAATGGCCAGACGCTAGGGAAGAAAATATGCGGGGTCCGCGTCCGGATGGCGGACGGCATGCCCGTAACCTTCGCAGCCGCGATCGGACGCAACCTCCTGCGGCCGGCCGATATGCTTCCTGGCCCCTATCTGGTCGGTCTGTTCGCGATGTTCACCAACGCCAAAGCCCAGCGGTTGGGCGACCTGGTTGCGGGGACCATCGTGTGTGCCGAGTTTCAAGCCACTCCCAATTTCGCGATCACTCCTCACTCGGTGGGCGTCCACCCGCTGGAGCACCAGGTCGGCGACTTACGAGGCATGACGATCGATGAGTACAACGCTATCCGGCTATTTGCGGACCGTTTTCCAGAATTGCCCCTTCCCGTCCAGGAGAAGCTGGTGGAAACGGTATGGCGCCCAGTGGCGGAACGGCGCCACGTCCCCCAGCCCCGCGGCGTCCATCCGATCTTCCTGGCAGAAGCCGTCGTGATGAAATACGGTCGTCAACATGGACTGCTGTAGAGAATGGGGAAAGCCGGTGGACGGTTTCCGGGGATATTCGGCCTGGGGGAAACACCAGGTGTCACCCACCAAAGCTACACACTTATCCACGCGGTTTTCCACAAAAGCAAGGCTAGGAGTTAGGGCAAAAGTGAACCTGGCAGCCCCGGAATTGCGCCTGAAACCTCAACATATCTCGGGGTTTTCCACAAAATAGTTCGCCTTAATAAGAGAAACAGATATCAATGAATGAAGGAGTCCTTATTAAGAGAGATGTGGAAAGCCGAACTTCCTGGGTTCAGCACGTCTCCCTGACCGACTTCAGAAACTATCGGGAGTTGGCTCTTGATCTGGACCCTGGTTTCAACATCGTCCAGGGCGCCAACGGACAAGGGAAGACCAATCTGCTGGAAGCGCTGTATCTCATTTCCACGTCCCGATTGCTGCGCGGGCATAAGGATGCGGAGGCGATCACCCACGGCTGCTCCGGAGCACGGGTGTCGGTAGAGATCAGCCCTTCCGAGACGAAGCTTGGCGTAAAGCTGGAGCGGGGGGTGCGGAAGCGGGCGACCCTCAACGACCTGGCTCTTCCCAGGGCCTCCGACCTGTTAGGCCGGCTGCCATGCGTCTGCATCTCCACTCTGGACATGGAGATCGTGCGGGGCGACCCCTCGGAGCGGCGCATGTTTCTGGACCTGGAGCTCTCCGCGTTGCGGCGCGCCTATCTGCAGCACCTGGCCGTTTATAAGCGGGCTCTGGAACAGCGGAACTCCCTACTGAAGGAGGCCCAGGAGCGACATGTTGGCTCGCACGAGTGGGAGGTTTGGGAAGAGCAACTGGCCGCCTCGGGAGCTCAGATCAGGAGCCACCGGCGCGAGTACGTGGAGACGATTCGCCCGGACGTGGTGGAGTTCCACGGGCGAATGGGCGCGGGCGAGACGATCCATGTGGATTACCGGCAGCGAGACGAGGCAGCGAATGAAGCCGGACTGAGAGAGCAGCTTGCAAGGTGCCGCGCTTCCGACACCTCTCGTGGCTCGACCACCGTCGGTCCTCATCGGGACGATCTGGGAATCCTGATCCAGGCCGCCGAGGCGCGGCTGTTTGGAAGCCAAGGTCAACAAAGAACCGCCGTGGTGGCGATCAAAATGGCTACTCTGCTGGCCATGAGCCGCCAATGCGACGAGTCGCCACTTCTCCTGCTGGACGACATCTTTTCAGATCTCGACCCGGAGCGGCGCAAGTCGCTGGTCCAGATTGTGCTCGAGGCGGGCGGGCAGTCGCTGCTGACCTGCACAGACACCCACGCCCTCGATCCCGAGCTGATATCGAGGGCGACCATGTATGAGGCCGCTGGCGGGCAGGTGAGGCCCCTGTGAAGCCATTGGGGGATCTGATCCCGAAGGCGATGGAGCGGGACGTGGTCCAAGCGGCCCGGGCAACCGAGGTCCTGAGGCGGTGGGAGGAGGTCGTCGGCGCGGACTTGGCAACCCGTTCGTGGCCGGATCGGTTCGACAAAGGGACGGTGTGGGTCGCGGTGACCGGCTCCGCATGGGCGCAGGAGCTCCGGCTGAGAAAAGAGCAGATTCTGCGCAGGCTGAACGAGCTGTCAACCCTTGGCAAGCCGTTTACCGACGTTCGCTTCGGGGTGAGGAAGTTGCCGACCCGGCCAGTCGAGGAGAAAACGGCCGCGCCCGAACCCGAGTCGGAATTGGATGCGGTCCGGGAACGTGCGCGACAGCGGCTGGCGCAATGGGACGTTGACCAGCCAGATTGAGCGGCGCCCCCTCGTTCTCCTCGGGGTTGCGCTGGTCATTGGGCTAACCACCCAAATTCATCCTTTCAACCTGCTTTTCATTCTTCCGCTCCTTTGGCTCTTTCGAGATCTCCGGTCGTGGTCGATCATGGCGGCCGGGCTCTGCCTCGGAGTACTCCTTGCTCCCCGCCCGGTCGTTCCGGTTCTCGATCAGTCGTTTGTGGCCGGTGAGTTGTTGGTCACCTCGGTCCCGGTGCGGCAGCCGTTCGGCGTCAGTTTTCAGGGCCGGTTCGGTGGGCGGCCGTTCCTTTGCGTCGCTCCGGAAAGGACCCCTGTGGCCGCGGGCGACCGCTGGCAGGCGCATTGCTTACTTCAACCGGAGAAGATGCCCGAGGACTGGGAGGCGGGCCGGCTCCAGGTGGTCGACGGGTCTCTTCTAACGAATGGACCAGTGCTTTACCGCTGGGCGCAGGGGTGGCGGGATTCGTTCCAAGATTTCGCGACTCAAATGCTGAGCCGGGACGATGCGCAGTGGCTTGACTTCATCTGGTTCAAGTCGAGCGGGCTTTCCGTCCAGGATAAGGACGAGATTCAGCGATCGGCCTCGGTTTCCTATCTGGCCGCCTCGGGTGTGCATACCGTGCTGCTTGGCGCGTTCCTCATGGCCGTGTTCTGCGCACTACGCTTTCCCAGACCCGTTCAACTTGCGCTGACGGTATTCGTGATCGCCCTCTTTTACGTGGCGGGCGGCTCTCAGCTTTCGGTGCTGCGGGCAGGTCTTGGGTTCCTGCTCTACAACCTGGCCTACCTCTTCAAGCGCGAGCCGGACACACTCAGCGCACTCGCTGTGGCCGACATTCTATATCTCCTCTGGGATCCGCCGGCGGTGTACTCGCTGGGGTTTCAGCTCGTGACGGCGGTGGTGATCGGGTTCGCCCTGTTTCCCATCACGCTCGTACGTCCTGACATCAAGCTGCGATCGGTGGACGTCCTATGGCGTCTTGGGTACGGGCCTGCGCTGATCCTGTTTTTTGGCGAGCCAATCCTGCTTTATCACCTCGGCTCGGCCAGCCTCTTCGGATCGTTCTTGGGAGTCGCGCTGCTCATCCCCCTGCCTTTTGTGATGCTTGGTAGCAGTGCTTCTTTCGCGCTCTGGAAGCTGCTTCCATCGTTTAGCCGCGGAATTTTGCTAATCATCGTTTTGCCCTGTCTGCATCTGATCCGGTCCTATGTTTCGCTGACATCAGGATTGCCGGCTCTCACCTATATCCCATCGTTTAGCGCGCTCTGGCTAATGGGATACTACGCACTTCTCTTATGTGTTTGGAGGCCGCGTGTCAAGATGGCTTAGCGCTGGTCTCGTCGGTGTACTTGCGGTCGGCGCCGGCTTCCTGGCTGGGCATTCGTCAGGGGATCCGACATCGCTGGTCTTTGTCTCAGTCGGCCAAGGCGATGGGGCGATCTTCCACACCGCCGGCCACACCATCCTCATTGACGACGGCCCGGTGACCCCGACGACCGATGCGGGGGAGCGTGAGATGATCCCGGAACTGCGCCGTCTTGGGATCGGCTCGGTCGACGCGATATTACTTTCGCATCCAGATTCCGACCACGTTGGCGGGACCGGCTCACTGCTTCGCGCCTTCCCGAACGCAAAGGTGATGATGTCAGCCGAGTTCGAATCGAACCCGGAGATGGAGAAGCATTTCGGGCAGTGGCACTACGATCCGGCTCAGGTGGTGTGGCTTCCGGAGACCTGCCAGTTTCAGATGGGTTCATTCCAGGTCCACATCGATTGCCCGCCCTTGCCGGTTCATGGAGACACGAACAGTGGCTCCATGTTCGTCCACCTGGCGGACGGCGGCGCCACCGCCACTTTTAGCGGCGACGCCCCGAAGGACGTCGAAAAGTTCGAGGAGACCCAGTTCGACTGGTCGGCCGAGCTGATCAAACTCGGCCACCACGGCAGCCGGACCGCATCGGATCCGAGCTGGCTGGAGAAGGTTCACCCTTTAATTGCGATCGTCTCAGTCGGGAGGAACAACCGCTACGGTCACCCCAACCACGAGGTTCTGGACCTGTTGCAAGCGGACCATATCCAGACGTTGCGGACAGACGAAGACGGGACGCTGGAGTTCCGAGAGGAAGGTGGGAAGTTCGTTCTAGAGAACCGGGCGTGGTAGCGGTCCCAGGGCCGGCGTATCGCGTTGCAGTCGTGCCATCGCGAGGCCTAGAGGAGCGCACAGAGTTCGCTGAGCATCCCAAGAGATCCTGAAGGGATCGTCTCAACAAAGCGAAGGGTTTCAACCCTGGTACAAGGCCCGCCGATTGTTCCCGAGCCCTGTAAGGGCTCATCACAATTTCCCACTTCAACGCGACCGGTGGAGATCGGCGAACCTCCTAACCAATCGCGCCGCACGCGGAGGGATGAGGAGCCCTTTCAGGGCTCGAATTGAACGGGCGGGCATGGACCAGGGTTGAAACCCTTCGCTTTGTTGAAAAGATCCCTTCAGGATCGATTAGGGAAAGATGTCTAAGGGCGGTAGCCATGGTAGTGTGCACGTGCGAGACAGGACAACCCGGACTTGGCTATCCTGAGAACCATCTAACTAAACAACTTTCTCCTATCCGATATTGTCTGAATCTTCGCCGATAGTTCGACCAACCTCGACCGCTCCTTTTCCACCGCTTCCGGCTTGGCTCTTTCGAGGAAACTTGGGTTTTGTAGGCGCTGTTCACATTGAGTGTATTCAGCGCGCACCTTGGTCTCCTCCCGGTCCAGATCGGCGAGCAGCTTCACTGTGTCGACGAGGCCGGTAATCGGGATTGCGAGGCTGAGCCCTTCCGCCTTTGCAGGCAACACCGGCTCCCCTTCCGGTTCGCCGACTCGGATCTCAGCGATCCAAGCCTGAGTTCGGACGATCGCCTCCCCGTATCCCAACGGCTGGCTGATGTAGGCCAGAGGAATCGTCTTCATGGCCGGCAGGTCCAGCTCGGCGCGGAGCGCGCGAAGTGAAACGGTAATCGCGAAGATCCGCTCGATTTCCGCCTCAACCTCCGGGAAGAGGAACTTCTCGTGCCCGGACGGCCACTCGGCCGCCATGAGGAACGGCGCCTTATGGGCGAGCGGCAGGTACGAGTAGAGCTCCTCGCTGAGATGCGGCATGATCGGGTGCAGCAGAACCAGGAAGTCCTGGACGCAGCGCAGGAGAACCCATTGCGGGATCGCGCGGCTGTGCTCGTGCTGCAGACGGCTCTTGCAGATCTCCAGATACCAGTCGCACACGCTGCTCCAAAAGAAGCGGTGCATCTCCTGGCACGCCTCTTGGAAGTTGTACTGCCGGTACGCCGCCTCCACCCGGGTGATGGTCTGAGACAGCCGGCTGAGCAGCCATCGGTCGATCGGCTCCAGCGATTCCGGCTCTTCCGGAGGCTCCGACACGTTGAGAAGGACGAACCGCGTCGCGTTCCAGATCTTATTGGCCAGGTTCCGGGCGTCTTCCGTCTTGCGTTCCGCATAGCGAATCTCCTGGTTCTCGCCGGATTGGCTGAGCAGGGTCCAGCGTAGCGCGTCCGCGCCCACCGCCTGGATCACCTCCATCGGATCGATCCCCGTTCCCAGGCTCTTGCTCATTCGCTTGCCGTCTTCCCGCATCACGGTCGCGGTGATCGCCACATGGTCAAACGGCCTGGCGCCGGCAAGGTCGTAGCCCATCATGATCATCCGCGCCACCCACAGATTGATGATGTTTCGGTCGGTGACCAGGCAGTCGGTGGGGTAGAACCGCTCCAAATCCGCTGTTCTTTCGGGCCAGCCGAGGGTCGCGAAGGGCCAGAGTCCGCTGGAGAACCAGGTGTCCAGCACATCGTCGTCCTGCCGGACGATCTTCTGGTCGCCTGCTTTCGCCTGCGCGTCATCCCAACTCAGCGCAGCGAACGCGGTTCCGTCCTCCGCGTAATAGATAGGAATGCGGTGGCCCCACCAAAGCTGGCGGCTGATGCACCACTCGCGGATGTTGAGCATCCAGTCGAGGAAGATGCGTCGGTAGCGTTCCGGAAAGAAGCGGATCTCGCCGGATTCGGCCGCCTCGATCGCGCGCTTCGCCAGCGCCGGCTGGTCGCAGAACCACTGCTCGCTCAGCAACGGCTCGATCACCTCGCCGCTCCGGTCGCTGATGACGATCGGGATCTCGTGGTCCTCGACGGCCGCGAGCGCACCGGATTCCTCCAGATCCTTGAGAATGGCGCGCCTCGCCTCGTTCCGGTCCAGCCCGAAGTAGGGCCCTTCCAGCGCGATCTTGGCCTGGGGGTCCAGGATCACCGGCATCTCCAGGCTGTGCCGGATGCCGACTTGATAGTCGTTCGGGTCGTGGGCAGGCGTGATCTTCACCGCGCCGGTCCCGAAGGCAGGGTCTGGGTAGATGTCCTCAATCAGGGGTATGCGCCGGCCGACCAGCGGCAAGATCAGATACTTCCCAATCTGGCCACGGTAGCGGGTGTCGCTGGGGTGAACCGCAATTGCCACGTCGCCCAGCATCGTCTCCGGGCGGGTGGTGGCCACGATGATCTCGCCGGAGCCGTCCTCGAACCGGTAGCGGACGTGGTAAAGCTTGCCCCGGCGGGTTTCGCGCACCGTTTCGATGTCGGAAACGCTCGTCTGCAGCTTGGGATCCCAGTTCACCACCCGCTTGCCTCGGAAGATGAGCCCGCGCTCGAACCAGTCGATAAACACCTTGAGCACCGCTTCCGCATACTGCTCGTCGAGGGTGAACCGCAGCCGGCTCCAGTCGAAGGCGCAGCCGAGGGTCCGGAACTGGTGGATGATCGTGTCCCCCGACTCCTTGCGCCACTCCCAAACGCGCTCGATGAACTTGTCTCGCCCGACCTGGGCGGCGCTCGAGCCTTCCTTGCGAAGCTGCTTGTCAACCACGCTCTGGGTTGCAATGCCGGCGTGGTCCTGTCCCGGGAGGATCAGCACGCTCTTTCCGAGGAGCCGGTTGAACCGTCCAAGGGCGTCCTGCACCGAGTAGACCAACGCGTGGCCCATGTGGAGGCTGCCCGTGATGTTGGGCGGCGGGATTGTAATCGTGTAGTGGCCCTTGTCCGTCTCCTCACTCGGAGCGAACAGGCCTGCGCTTTCCCAGGCGGAATACCATTTGCCTTCCGCCAATGACGCGTCATACCGCGTCGGCATTTCTAACTTATCCATTAATGTAACTCCACCCTTTCCCTGTCGTGGAAGGGTCGCCTATCCAAGATGTTTGGTCTTGGAAGCGGCGAGTTTACCGTTTGGAGCCGGAGGGATAGGACTTTCTTGGCTTACTGCGTGCGTAACTGACGCTGAAATGCAACATGTTCGGCAGCGTCGGGTTGAGGCGGTAAAGAACCGATTGCGGTTCCTCTCCCTTGGGAGAGGCCAGGTGAGGGTCTTTCCGGTTCGCAATCGTGCGAGTGGAGCGAGTTCCTCTTAATTCTGGTCTTATTCCCGAATGCTCATCGAGGTAGCAGGACGACGGTAGAAATTGCCAGGCTGCTTCGGGCCGCAACACGCATCTGGGACCATCAGCGATAGCCGCATCTTCTTGAGCCCGGTTTAACTGCCACGCCACCGACTTATGTGTTCGACTCCTATTCGAATGCAGTTATAAAGAGTGCTCCAGCGAAGCAAGCTGCGCAACTGAAAACCCACAGGTTCCCGCTCGAATTCGCAGTCCCGATCGCAACCTGAAAAAGAGCCGCAAGCGCGAAAACCGTCGTCGTCGAAATGCTGTCCCAACGCTCCAAGGAGCCTCGCCGGCGTAAACGCGCTGGGCGGGTTCGCCCGGCTTGACGCGAATAGCCGACATGTTGCAGGGGAAGTACGGTGTAATTTTCGGGCTGCCGAAGGGGAGCGGAAGGAGTTCACGTCGTTCAGATCGGAGGGCGTTGTGATCCACTTCGCACGGCTTTGAGGCTGCCCAGGCACCATGAATGTGCGAAATGACCGCCCGCTGAAATCGCTCCCTGAGTAAAGGCACCCAGAGAGAACCATCACGAGGAGCAAAGCGATCCTCTTGGCGCCGATCATCCCGACCATCCTGGCGTCATTCTACGATGGAATCGGCAGGCTGTCAGGCGGTTTCGCAGGTTGGGCTGAGAGATGCTCCACCTATGGACACGGTCCGTTCCCGCGAGGTTGTACACGAATCGGCAGGTGCGATGTACCAGTTGGCGAATCTGCTGGACCGTCTGGTTGAAAGAGACCTAAAGGGAACGATCGCCGTGCTTCGCGAGATTCCGGAGATGCGTCGAACCCAGGCCGACAAGCTGCTTGAGATAACGAACCCGCTGGAAGGTTAACCGGTCCCAGGTACCTTAACCTCAACCGTGAGCGCCACTGTCACCATCGTCCGAAAGTCGGAGCAGGACATCAAGATGCGCGACTTTAACGTCAGGATCGACGATCAAGAGTCACACACGATCCAATTCGGTCAGTCGACCGAGTTCACCGTAGAGCCCGGGCATCACGAGCTCAAGGCGACCAACGGCGTTTATCACACGCTCGAGTCGTTCGACATCGCAGAAGGCGAAACAATCCAGTTCGAGGGAATCAACAAGCAAAAGGTCGGCCTCCTAAGTGTCCTCACTGTCGCAATCAGCGGCACCATGATGTACCGCCCGATCCTCCGCAAACTCGACACGTCGCAAGGCTAAGGTTTCACGTGAATTATCCCCTTGACAAACCACAGGTTCA
>Ga0302326_10027938_pt1 | contig 11366 bp, 9 predicted proteins | sample Palsa_T0_3_FD_202264 | JGI IMG/M metagenome (GOLD analysis project Ga0302326, IMG submission 202264) | Peat permafrost microbial communities from Stordalen Mire near Abisko, Sweden - Palsa_T0_3 | ecosystem: Environmental > Terrestrial > Soil > Palsa > Peat permafrost | place: Sweden: Abisko...
GCCGGCGTATTCGTGACCCTGCACCAGTGGCGGGACGAACGACGTCGTGTCCGTGTAGTGAATACGCAAGTCGCTTCCGCACAGTCCGCAGTGCGACACCTTGATCAATACATCGTTCGGGCCCGGACGCGGGTCAGGATGGTCGACCACAGCCGCTGCCTGCAGATCGCTGCGTAGCCGGACAAAGGCCCTCATCTCGATCCTCTCTTCGCGCAGAGCCGACCATCCGGTCGGCTGCTAAACTCTGGCGTTGACATGCTATACGGCCTATTCGTAAGGTGTCGACTGACTGGACGGTCGGGAAGGATTCTGATGCGACGCATTGGTATAGACGTGGGCGGCACGTTCACAGACGCGATCATGGTCGACGACGCGACGGGGGCGGTGACCCGCACGAAGGTTCTGACGACGGCACATGATCAGTCCGAAGGTACTCTCGAAGCCATCCGCCAGCTCGCCGGCGAAGAGGGCTTCGACGTCATCGTGCACGGATACACCGTGGGGCTCAACGCCGCTCTCACCCGTACCGGTGCCAGGACTGCGTTGCTGGTAACCGGGGGGCACCGCGGGCTCGTCGACAGCGGTCGGCTCTCGCGCCCCAATGGTCAGTTCATGTACGACCCGACCTGGGAACGGCCGCACGACGTGAACCCGCTGGTCGACCGAAGGCTGCGTCGGGGCGTGCCGGAGAGGATGCGGGAAGACGGCGTTGCGCTTCTCGAACTCGACGAGGACGCGGTTCGCGCCGAGCTCGAGTTCGTCAAGGCGCAGGGGGTCACCGCGGTCGGGATCTGCTTTATCCATGGTTACGCGCACCCGGCCCACGAGGATCGCGTGGCAGCCATCGCCCGGGAGATACTGCCTGAGGCGTATGTCCAGACCTCTCGTATCTGGCCGCTGGCCCGCGAGTACGAGCGCACATTCGTGGTCTTGCTCGACGCCTATACCGGCCCGCCCGTCATTCGCTACCTCCGCAACCTGGAGAGCCGGCTCGCCGATGCGCAGGTGGGCGTCCGGCTGTTCATCATGCAGATGGATGGCGGTCTGCGCTCGTCGTCGGCCGTGCGCGATGCCCCAGTGTTCACCCTCCAGTCCGGGCCGGTCGCCGGACTGCTCGGAGCCGAGGTCTACTCGAACAAGGTGCTCGGGGGTCGAGATTTGGTCTGCCTCGACATCGGCGGCACGAGTACTGACATCGGCATAATCGTCGATTGCGAGGCCGAGGTCACCAACGATTGGGAGCTCGAGCACGCCATCCCGCTCGCTATCACGACCCTGGACGTGCGCAGCGTCGGCGCCGGGGGCGGCAGCCTCATCGGCGTTGACGCGCTCGGGTCGTTGGACGTCTCCGAGGAGTCAGCCGGCTCGGACCCGGGTCCGGCGTGTTACGGACGAGGCGGGACCCGGCCGGCGATGACCGATGCCTACGCCGTCCTCGGTCTCTTGCAGCCGGACTTGTTCCTGAACGGCCAGATGACCCTGCGGGTGGACGCGGCCGAGTTGGCGCTGGACGAGTTGGCCAAGCCGCTGGGCATGGGGCCGCACGAGCTCGCACGCGGCGCGTACGACATCACCAACATGAAGATCGCTGCGGCGATGCGACAGATGACGCTCGGCCGGGGAATGGACCCTCGCACATTCTCGCTGTTCGCATTCGGCGCCGCCGGTCCGATGCACGCGGTGTCCGTGGCGCGCTTGCTCGACATCACCGAGGTCGTCGTGCCGTACTTCCCCGGTGGGTTCTCCGCCTACGGCATGATCGCCAGCCGCAACAAGATCAGCCGTGCTCGCGCGCTGATGGAGCCCTTGTCGGACTTGGACGCCGACCGGCTCAGCGGGGTGCTCGCGGAGCTCGAAGCCGAGTGCCGAGCTGAACTCGAGTCGGAGTCGCTCGATCCGGCGTCGATTACGACGAGCTACGCCTACTACGGGATGTACGCCGGGCAGGGGTACGACAACCGGCTTCCGCTGCCCAGGCAGATCGATGCGGAGAGTCTGCGACGCTTGGCCGACGATTTCCATCAGTTCTACGACTCGCGGTACGGCTATTCGGCTCCCGAGATCCCGATCATCGTGACATCGGTGGTCGCCGTCGCGACCGGACCACAGCCACCTCTGGTGTTGCCGAAGGGCGACGACGCCGGGCGGACCGGCGGCCTCACGGACGCGGTGCTGGCCCACCGTTCGATCTTCTTGTCGGGCCACGATGAGACGGCGACGTTCTACAACCGCGAGCTGCTGATCGAGGGCGACGAGATCCCCGGTCCGGCCGTCATCGACGACAAGCTCGGCACGATCGTCGTCCCGTCCGGCGCCGTGGCCCGCGTGGCCGAGTTCGGCACGCTGCGAATTGCAGTCTGAGCGAAGAGAAGGTTACGCATATGGCGGATGAACAAGAATTTTTCTTGACGAGCGCGGACGTCGAAGGCCAGTACGGCATCGATCTGATCACCGCCGAGACGCTGCGCCACGGGTTGATCGAAGTGACCCGGCACATGCACGGGACGCTGCAGCGCAGTGCGTTCTCGAGCATCGTTCGCGACGGCATGGACTTCGGTGTGTGTCTGCACGTCGTCTGTGACGATCTCTCGACCGAACTGGTTGCCGCCACCGAGGGGTGCACCATGTTCGCCTTCACTCAGCAGCACATGACGAACATCGTCCTGGGGGAGTACGGGGTCGACAACCTCGGGCCGGGTGACGTCCTGCTCTGCAACGACTCTTTCCGAGGCGGCATCCACAACGCCGACCTGAATCTGTTCCGCGTGCTCCACGACGAGGACGGCAAGCCGGCGTTCGTCATCACCGACGCCGCTCACGTGTTCGACATCGGTGGTCCGTCCGCCGGCGGCTTCAATCTCCAGGCCGAAAGCATGTTCGAGGAGGGCCTCAGGATCCCGCCGACACTTCTGACATCGGGTGATGTCCCCGTGCGGTCGACAATGAACCTGCTGCTCGACAACACCCGCAGCCCGTGGCACATGGTCGGTGATGTGCGAGCGTTGCTCGGCACCCTGCGGGCCGGCGAGCAACGCCTGTCCGCGCTCATGCAGAAGTACGGCACCGAGACCGTCAAGGCGGCTGCCCGGTATGCGCTGGGATTGTCCGAGCGTCGGATGCGGCGGGCGCTGCTCCAGGTTCCGGATGGGGAGTACCAGGCCGAGCAGGCGATCGACGACGACGGGGTTGGAACCGATCCAGTCATGCTGCGCGTCGCGTTCCGGGTGAAGGGGGATCAGGCCGAGATCGACTTCTCGGGTACCGACCGTCAGACCATCGGGCCGGTCACGACCGGATGGGCCGAAGCGGCGCGGTCGCTTATCGGTCCCAAGGTTCTCCTGGATCCGCAGCACCCCATGAATTCGGGCATGATGCGGCCCTTCCACGTGCTGCTGCCCCCGGGCTCGGCCGTACTGGGCCTCCCACCGACCAGCCAGAACAACCACACCGAGCTGGGAGCCAAGATCGCATCGTTGATGTTGCGAGTCGTCTCGGCTGCCATACCTGAGCATGCGACGGCCGCGGACAGCGGGGCGTCGGGCGCGGTGCTGGTCTTCGGCATCGATGACCGTCCGGCGCACGAGGGCCAGCCGTTCGGCGCTGTCCTACTCTTCGGCGGGGGTTGGGGCGGCACCTCGTCGGCCGATGGCATCAGCTACTGCCTCTCCGCGCTGTACAACTGCCGCGCGAACGTACTGGAGTTCGTGGAGAAGGAAACCCCGCTGGTCGTGTGGGAGTGGGACACCGTCATGGACTCGGCGGGCGCGGGAACGTTCCGCGGGGGCTTCGGACCGGGCTATACGTTCGAGGCCCTCGCCCCGACCACCTGTGTGCCCCTGCTCGACTCGGCCAAGTTCTCGCCGCTTCCCGTTGCCGGTGGCGCGCCCGGCATGACCTCCTACGGAATGCTCGTCAAGAAGCACGCCCGGTCCGGCCCGGTGTCCTGGAACGGGCTCCTGCCCGCCGAGCGGTTGGTTCCGATCTTCGGCAAGTTCGATGATGCCGGCCGACCCGACCCGGAGCACGGCTCGTTCGGCAATGGCACCCGCTTTCAGACCGGCAAGGCACAGTTCACCATCGTGCCGGGTGAGGTCCTGCGGCTCCAGACCGCGTCCGCGGCCGGATGCGGCGACCCGTTCGGGCGTTACCCGCAGGCCGTTCTGAACGACTATCTCCAGGAGCGCGTCTCCGCGGCTCAGGCCCGTTCGACCTACGGGGTCGTCATCGATGTCGCCGCCCTGAAGGTCGACGAGGTCGGCACGGCCGGGCTGCGGGCCGGTCGGTCGGCGGCCGATCACGCCGCACCACCTCCGCCGAGCCACTTCGCCGACTGGCCGGTCACCGAGGAGGAGTACAGCGACCTCGTGCAGTCGCTGCGACCTCCTGCCGCCGCTGAGAGGATCTGACATGGGCTTCTCCGATCGTCTGATGTTCGTCACGCCGCCGGGCGATGAGCCGCTGGTCGTGAGGAAAGAGCCGTTGAGCGAGCTGACCTGTCCGTCCTGCCGGAGGAACGAGGTGGCGACGTACCCCGTCGCCGCTCATCAGGGCCCACGCATCGTGACGAAGTGCCAAAGCTGCTTCACCGTGCTCGAGCTCAGGCGACCGCGGCCCGAGGAACCGTGGCCTCCGTTCCGTCCGGCGATGTACGACGCGCCGGCCTCGCCGGCCGAGCGGGCCTCAGTACCCGATCGAAAAGGAGGAAACGAGAATGTTTGACACCGAGAAGGCTGTCGTCGAGCAGTACTACGCGGAACTAAACGGTCCCACTGAGGGAATCGATCCGATGCCGCTGTTCGCGCCGAACCTGCGCCACGAGGTGAAGGGCAGCACGCCGATATCGGGAGTTCGCCACTACGACGACATGGTGAAGTACTGGGCCAGCTTGCGTGAAAACTACGCCGTGATGGAGACGACCGCACACGAGCTGCTCGCTCTCGAGGACGGTCGAATCTTTGCGCGCAGCCGCAGCATCTGCCAGCCGCGGGGCGCGGGCAAGGTCTATGACCAGTCGTCGGTTTACGTCTTCACCGTGACCGACGGCAAGATCTCGGACATTGTCAAGACCTACGAGGACACGGCATCGATGATCGATCAATGGGGGTGATTCCGGGGAGGCACCCCGTGGATCGAGGTACGAGCACAGTGCCACACGAACCAGGCGTGGTCCGCGCGCGGTCTGCCTCGGCCGCGCGCGCATCGTGATCATCTGACCTGCCGTCCGCCGGTACCCACACACACCCGGCTGTTTCGCGAAAACGACTGAAATATGTTAGGGGATAGGTGGCAATTGCACATGCTGACCCGCTCAGTGCGGCAAGAGATGCTATCGACTGCATCCGCCCTTCGACCCACGTGGTAGCTGGAGCACTCGCAGCGCAGCCCCGATATTTGCTCCGCGCCCTGGGCGACAAAGCGCAGGAGACACGCGGCATCGCTTTGAGCACGGGAATGCTTACTGACGGCTACGACTATCTGGCCGACGGACGTATGCGCTACCGAACCTGGTTCCCCCCGGGCACATTGACAACGGCCCGCCCTCGCCCAGGAGCGGTCGAGTACCTACCGATGTCGTGGTCCCAGCTCGTCGAGTGGCTGGCCGGCCCGGCGAAGGTCGACGTCGTCCTGGTCCAGGTCGCGCCCGCTGACCCGGACGGCAACCACAGTCTTGGCGTGAGTTCGAGCTACCTGCTCCCGGCGATCGAGGCGGCATCCGTCGTGATCGGGGAGGTCAACCAGCGGATGCCGCGAACCTGCGGAGCGAAGGTTCAGACCTCGGTGTTCACCTCGACGATCGACGTCGATTACCAGCTTCCCTCGTTCCCGGCCCGTCAACCCGGGGAACTCGACGTCCAGATCGCCCGGCAGATCGTGGCGATGCTTCCGGCCGCCCCGTGCATCCAGGTTGGGGTCGGCGCGATACCCGATGCCGTCGTGAGAGCGCTCGCCCGGGCGGATCGTCGCGACATCAAGCTGCATTCCGTACTGACGAACTCGGTTCTCGAGCTCTCCGCCGCCGACGGCCTGAGCGATGCAGACGACGCGATGGTGGTCGGCGAGATCCTGGGCGATCAGGAACTCTACGACTTCGTTGACGGAAACGAACGAGTGCGCCTGGTCGGCGGTCGGGAGACCCACAGCCTGTCCGCGCTCGCGAGCCTGCGCAATTTTTGTGCAATCAATTCTGCGTTGTCGGTCGATCTATTCGGCCAGATCAACTCGGAATACATCGGAGGGCGTCACCTCGGCGCGCTCGGTGGTCTGGCCGATTTCGCGCGCGGGGGGCTGCTGCCCGGCAACCTGTCGGTCACCGCGCTGCGATCTACGACTGCGGACGGTAGCTCGCGGATAGTCCCGGTGCTGGACACCCCCACCGTGACCCTGTCGCGTGACATGACGCAGATCGTGGTCACCGAACACGGCGTGGCCGACCTGCGTGGGAAGTCCGTCACCGAGCGGGCACGAGCGTTGGCCGGCATCGCGGATCCGAGGTTTCGTGACGACCTGTCGCGGGTCGCGCCATAGCAGATTCCGATCGCGCCAGCGGCCGAAGAGCCGAGCAAGATATCAACCGACAGCCGAACGTGATTGCGAAGCTGGTCTCATGGAACTTGTGCGTTACGAGCGCATCGATAACTACGGCCTGATTACGATCGATCGGCCGGAGAAGCGGAACAGCCTGTCTATCCAGGTCATCGCGGAGCTCCGCAGGGCAGTGGCGATGGCGACCGAGGACCGAGCGGTTCGTTCTCTCGTCATCACCGGCGCCGGCGGCGAGGCCTTCAGCGCCGGCGGTGACCTCGTGGAGATGGGTGCCCCCGACGATCCCATCGCCGAACATCGGGGACGAGGTGCGCTGGGCGAACTGTTTCTGGACATGTGGTCGGCCGGGAAGCCGACGGTCGGTCGGGTCGACGGCTACTGTCTGGCGGGCGGATTCGGCATCGCGATGGCGTGTGACTACGTCGTCGCCAGCCGGAAGTCCAGGTTCGGCACCCCCGAGGTCAGGGTCGGCCTTTGGCCCTACATGATCACCGTGCCGATGCTGCGGTCCATGGCCCCGAAGCTCGCGCTCCGTCTGATGATGACCGGCGAGACGATCGACGCAGCGGAAGCCGAGCGCTTGGGATTCGTCGAGATGGTCGAGGACTCCATCGCGCTCGATCGGCGGGTGGCCGAGCTAACGGATCAATTTGCGGCGTCATCACCCCAGGCGATCGCCTTGGGCCGAACCGCGTTCTACTCGGTGGTGAATCGAGAGGCCGCGGGAGCACTGGCGAACCTGCAGGTCGGGTTGAGTCTCGCCCTGGGTATGTCTGATGCTCGCGAGGGATTGCAGGCATTCAAGGGCAAGCGACGCCCACACTGGACATAGGGTCGCGCCGACTGGCACCGGGTGAGCCAGCCGCTGCGCTCGGGAAACGCGCCTGCGGATCTGTGAGACGGGACAGCGTTGTCCCGTGACAGCCAACATGTCATCGGAGACCTGCGAAATTACACGTTCCCGGCACACATGAGCCGAGGCGTGTGACAGCCACCATGTCATTTCCGGAGCCGAGAAACCGAGACCGCAGGGTCTGCGTGACCCGTTTCTCAGCCATCCGATCGGAGCGGCAGTCGGTGACGACGGCCCCGCCGTCGAATGTGCGGCAGAAAAGATCGGGGATATGCCGGACGGTTCGCTTCTCAAAAGGCCAGGTCAGCGCGAAAGGCTGCCCTCATGGGACATTGTGCCCCCTATCCCAGCCCCTGATCAAACGCCGATAATGTGCATTATGTAAAGTTAATCTGTGGTCATCGGCCGCGGGCGGCGATGATCTCCGGCTGCCTGCGGGTCCAGTAATCCACGATCTGCTGGCGGGAAACGGGAAGCGCATCGTCTGGGTCGACATCGTCGAAGTATCCGAGGCCCAGCACGATGTGGTCCCGCGAGCACGTCCAGGGCACGATGATCTTGCTGATGATCGCCGGCATCGACACCACCTGGTCGGCGATCGGCGCGTCGCTGTGGCACCTGGCCCGGTACCCCGGCGACCGGCACCGCCTTGCCACCGAGCCAGCGCTGATGGACACCGGCGTCGAGGAACTGCTCCGCGCTTATGCGCCAGTCACGATGGCGCGCCTGGTGGCCAAAGACCACGACTTCCACGGCCACCAGCTCCAAGAGGGTGACTGGCTGCTGCTCCCATTCCCCGCCGCCAACCGGGACCGGAGCGCGTTCGAGGATCCCGGCCGCGTTAACCTCGACCGGACCGACTTCCGGCACGCCGCCTTCGGGATGGGCATCCACCGCTGCCTCGGCGCCCACCTCGCGACGATGGAACTGCGCGTCGCCCTGGAAGAATGGCTGGCCCGCTACCCGGACTTCGAGCTGGCCGACCCGGCTGCCGTCACCTGGTCCAGCGGCCAGGTTCGCGGTCCCCGCAGCCTCCCGTCAAGGTCCTGTCACATGAGCGATCTGGGCGATGACGGGTCCCGCGTCTCTCGATGTTTTGCGCGATGCTGCCTCGCGGGTGAGTTCGATCACGCACGGAGCGCATGGTCTGTGGTCATCGGCCGGAACCTTCCCTTGTCTCAGTTGACCTGGCAATTCCTGGGCGCCCGATGCCGCCGGTCACACGGGGACGCACTCGATGATCACGTAGCGTTCCGTGATGTCGTGCACCGCGGTGACCTGCAGACCGGCGCCGACGGCGAGGGCTGAGTAGTCGTCGATGGTGCGCTCGCGGCCACCGGTCAGGACGAGCATGCGCAGGTTCATTTCCGCGAACGCGGCGCGGCCGCCGCCGGGGGTGCCGTGCGATTCGATCACCAGCACGCGGCCGGTGCTGCCCGCCGCTTCGGCGCAGCGGCGCAGGATCGCGGTCGCCGCGGCGTCGTCCCAGTCATGGATGACGCGGCTGAGCAGGTAGGCGTCCGCGCCGGCGGGCAACTGGTCGAAGAAGCTCTGGCCGACGACCTCGCACCGGCCGTCCAGGCCGAGCCCGGCCAGGTACTGCCGGGCGCGGGCCGCGGTTTCCGGCAGGTCGGCCAGCGTGCCGCGCAGCCGCGGGTTGCGCCGCAGCACCTCGGCGATGAGCGTCCCGGTGCCGCCGCCGATATCGGCCACATGCCGCACCGTCGTCCAGTCGTAGCCGTCCGCCACCGCGGCGTTCCCGGCGTCCACCGCCATAGTCGCGTCGAAGGAGGCGCTGATCGCGGGGTTGGCATCCAGCCAGTCCCAGAACGGCTGGCCGAAAACCTGCTCCCAGGCCGGCTCCCCGGTGCGAACGGTGTGCACCAGGCCGGTGAACGCCAGATCCATCCGGCCGCCGAAACCATCCAGATCCAGCCACACCGCACCCGGCTGGCCGGTGCGCAGCAGCGCCGCGGTCCGGTTGGCCGCGAACTGTCCCGGACGCGGCTCGGTGAACACCCCGTGCTGGACCAGGTGGCGCAGCATGCGGGCCAGAGCCTCCGGGTCAGCCCCGGCACGTTCGGCCAGGTCGCCGAGGACGGCCCCCTCGCCGGTGCCGTCGTCGGGCATGAAGTCCGCCAGCCGCAGTGTCGCGGCGACCCGAAGCGCCATCGGGGTCACCAGGTCGATCAGCGGTCCCAGCACCTGCCATGCCGCCATCACCGCCTGGCCCGTTCCCGCGTCCGTGCCCGCCGTCTCTGACCGGCCGCTGCCGGCCACTGGCGCCTGGTCGCCCGAGGTCATCGACATCACTCCCTGACGCCGATTGTCCCTCCCGATCCGGACGGCGCCTTGGACAAATCGGAACCCATGGCCGTCTCACGGCCGGACCAAACGAGGACCACAATGCTGACCGCCTGCCGGGCAACCCGCGAGACCCAGCCGGCACCGGGCGGAAGGGGCGGGCCAGGGCCGCCTGGGCAGGCGCCTGGCCAGGGGCAAGCCTCGCGGCCTCACCGCCGTCGGCGGTGAGGTGAACCTCCTCATGTCACCCATCAGCGCATCCTCCCTCGCCCTGATCATGACCCGTTCCGCCCGTCGTCGGCTGCCACGTGTGGCCTCCCCGTGCCTTACCGGCCGTTCCAACGCTGCCAGCAGGCGGGGCGCAGCAGCATCGGCCCGGAAGGAACGGGCGCAGCGGGACTACGAGCCTTGCTGGCTGACCTTGCGATTAAGGCCCAGGATGGGCACCTTCCGGTTGGTCAGCGCGACGGAGGCGTGGTTGTCGCCGAGCCTGACGATCGGGGACGCGCTCCCGCCGGGGCCGTCGCCGGCCTCCCAGGCAATGCCGTGGATCCGGGACGCCTGCTACATGACCATGGTGACCGCGATGCCGCGGGCTGGGTTGCCGGTGCTCAGCGCGATCGCGGTGCCCGGCAACCGGCTGGTCCCGCCCTCAGACAGCGCCGGTGCCTCCTTACCTGATCCCCGCCCATGGCTGTACCGGGATCCATTCCCACAGCTGGACGCTGCCGGCCAGCTCGGCATTGGGCAGCAGGGTGCCTTTGTCGAGTTGCTTGGCGTTGAAGCAGACCGGGCAGACCATGAACCGCCCGCCCGCCTTCTCATACCGGGCGAGCAGGTCCGGCAGGGCGGGGCAGCCGTCGCAGGCGGTACCCGCGGCCACCCCGTCCAGCGCGAGCCGGACGGCTTCCTTGGCCTGGAACATCAGGGTCGGCCGCCCGGATTCGGCGGCGCCGACCGCGACGAGGAACGCCACGGTCACCTTCTCCGGGTCCTCCATGCCGGTGCTGAGACTGATCACTGCCTTGCCAGCCATTGCTGCCTTCTTTCATCATCTGCGATGCAGTTAGCACGACCGGTCGCACTAATTTGGGACAGTACGACCGGTCGTGCTAACTTGTCAAGACAATGAGCGACACCAGCAACCAGCGCAGCCGGGCGCGGCGGCGGCCGCGCGCCGACGGGGAACGCACCCGCGGCGCGATCTTGCGCGCTGCCGCGTCGCTGGCCACCGTCGACGGGCTGGAGGGCCTGTCGATCGGGAACCTGGCCGCAGCGATCGGCATGAGCAAAAGCGGCCTGTACGCGCACTTCGGCTCCAAGCAGGAACTCCAGCTGGCCACCGTGGAGGAGGCGGGCCGGATCTTCGCCGAAGAAGTCGTGCAGCCCGCACTGGCGGCTCCCCCCGGCCTGGCCCGGCTGGCGGCGGTGTGCGAGGCCTTCTTCGACCACCTGCGGCGCCGCACCTTCCCCGGCGGCTGCTTCTTCGCCAGCGCGGCACTGGAGATGGGCACCCGGCCCGGCCCGGTCAAGGAGAGCGTCGCCGCCTTCCAGTCCGGGTTCGTGGCGCTGGTCCGCGGGTTCGCCGCCACCGCGGTCGAGCAGAAGGAACTCCCCGCGGACGAGGACCCTGACCTGCTCGCCTTCGAGCTCAACGGGATCATCC
>Ga0302326_10027939_pt1 | contig 11366 bp, 9 predicted proteins | sample Palsa_T0_3_FD_202264 | JGI IMG/M metagenome (GOLD analysis project Ga0302326, IMG submission 202264) | Peat permafrost microbial communities from Stordalen Mire near Abisko, Sweden - Palsa_T0_3 | ecosystem: Environmental > Terrestrial > Soil > Palsa > Peat permafrost | place: Sweden: Abisko...
CACGCAGCCGGGTGCCGCGCTCGTCGAGCAACGCGGTCATCGTCGCGGCGTTGGCGGCCAGTTGTTCGTCGAATCGCCGGACGCCGGCAATGAGTTCCTTGGCGAGCTGCACCCGAATCCGGTCAGGGCAGGTGCGGGGCGCAGTCCACCTAGCGCGCTGGTGGCGCTGGCAGAGGTCAGCGAGGTCGGTGCGCCGCCGGCCATCAACTCACGCAGCAACGCACGTAGTTGATTGACCGTGCGGGTTCTGCTGTGGGACAGGTTGACTCGCCGTTCATCAAGCAGTGCCAGCGAGTCCTCGGTGGTCTCCGGGTAGACCTGGCGGACATCGCTCTGCAATGCTGCGACACTGGCCGCAGCCGCGTCGATGCGGTCAGTCTTGCGTCGGCCGCCGCAGGAGAGTTCCCGGACCCGTGCGGTTACCGTCGGCGGGATATCCACAACGACCTCGCCCAGGGCCAGCAGCCACAGCGCCAAGTGGTGTCCGAGACCGTCGGCGTTTTCGATCCCCCGGGTCCGTTCGGGCCAGGTCTTCGCCCAGACAATCAGACGCTGGTATTCGGCGAGGGATGCCTCGATGCGCAGTGACCCGACGTCGGAATTGCTGGCCGAGTCGAGCGCGGTGGCGGTGTGGGTGGACTTGTGTGGATCGACGCCGACGACGATCGTGGTGAGCGGGTTCTTTCGGTCGTGTGGTTGGGAATCCGCGGCGGACAATCCGACTTCAAGGGCCTCTCACAGCAGCTTGCGGTCACGCCTCTCTTCAGTCACACCACGAACGCAGACCGGAGGGGATGACACACCTTATAAGGTCAACCCGATCGTTGGGTGACAGGAGTGGTCCGAGTCATTTCCCCCGGTCTGCTACGACACGCTATGGGCTGCAATCCCATTCACCGTCCCGTGACACTCATACAAGTCGGAGTAGTCATGCCTCCACGCTTTGGGGGATGTCCAAGTGCAGCATTCTTCTTGGGTTTTACGCAATGACCGTCGGGGCACGGTGAACCAGCTGGCCACTGTCGCCCTGGCTGGCAAGGTCCCGACCGGTCACGCAACCCTTCGGGTACAACTCTTTTCGGGACGGGTGCGGCCGGGCAGGCTGCAGCGCTGTGATCGAAGGCGCTGGGCTGCCCTTTTCGCTGCCTTTGGGATTACTTAATGCTGCTCGCAGTTTCGTTGCTGGTCACTGTCATCAGTCGATCGCATCACGCCAGGGTGCTTTCTTCCCCTCGCGGGCCGCTACCAGGTACACCTCCCCCAGCCGGAGCGCTCACGTGGCCGACGCTTCGCCCAGAGTCGCGGTGAGCAACTCGGCCAGAAGAGTCGGCTGTTCCTTTCGTATCACACGAATCAGCCCTGATCCGATCAGTGCCGCCGCTCGTTGATCCGCCCGAGCGCCGGCCAGCGCGTCGGCAAACACATCGGCGGTGCCCCCAGAACCGGCAATGACAACGACCCGGCGGGCCGCTTCGACGCTGTACTGGACATCTGAGTAGGCGATCTGCCCACCGTTGACGAGCACGGTGATTGACGGTGTACCGCCGGCGAGGACGGTAGCCGCGCGCGCGACCCAGGGCGCCTCGGCGCCCCATTTGTCGCCCGGCACGACGACGAAGTGCGTGTGATGGGCGTCGAGTACTTTCTCAGCGTGCGAGAAGGCTTGGCCGCGCGGCAGCTTCACCGGGCCGGCGGCCACCACGCCCACAAGCGGGAATGCGGCCTCCTTGGTTGCACGGGCTTCTCCGAAAAGGCGCATCACACCGAACGGGGTCCCGCCGTCGACACCGACGGCCCCACACTTCTGCATCACCGTAGCGATGCCTGTCGTGAACACCGGACGCAGGCCATCGATTCGGGCCTCCTCGAGGCCGGCCGCTCCCCCGACGACCACCACGGTTGGTCGCGGCGGGTGCAGCCCCAACACTTCCATCGCGGCCGGCAATTCGGTCGCCTCGCTGACCTGCACACCGAGCGCGGAAGCCGCACCGGTTAGCTCAATGCGGAACGGCCATGTCACTGGCGTCCCCCAAGGAATCCGGCGAAGTTTTCAATGGCCACATCGCTCATCGTCAAAGAGCGTGAGACTGGGACACTACACCCGGCGCGTTCCGGAACGTAGTTGCTCTTGCCACACGGTTTACATATCGGAAGCCTGGCCCTCTGCCAGCCTCTCGCGCAGACTCTTCGGCCGTACATCGCCCAATTCTGTTCGCTGTATTCCAGACATGCAGCGCGGTCCGCTTCGCCGTAAACCACCCGCCAGCCGGCTGGAACGTCGGCGAACCACCAAAACCAGCAAGCCGGTGCTACGCGCCCACAGCATCCGCAACCTCAGCGCCGCGGAGCTGCGCGCGGACCACGGGCGGCGGGCTCAAACCCATCCGCCGTGCCGGCGAATTCATCACCGCTCCCTCGCCTCGCCCAGCTCGACAATCCCATCGAGCCCAGTCCCGTCGACTCCTCAGTCTGAAAATGCTTGCATGTCAATGCGTCTCGCACTCGAAGCCCGGCCCTCACCACCGGAGGATCATCTGTCCTGGATTATCGGCTCCGCGTGACCGCTGGCCAGCGCGGCCAGAGCCGCGTCGATGACAGCGTTGGTGGCATAGCCGTCGCGCGCGGACGCCCCGACGGCTGAGTCGGTCGCGATGGCGGTCAGCCACGCAGCGTTTTGGGTCCGGTAGGCCTGGGCAAAACGTTGAATCCACGCCTCGGTGTGGGGTTGTGCGACATGATCATCAGCCCGTTCGAGGTCCGCGGGGGTGAGGGTGAGCGCGCCGGCGCTGCCGACGATGTCGCAGCCGATGTCGTATGACAGACCCGGCCCGCGGCCGAGCTCGATCAGACCCAGAACGCCGGACCGCGAGGCCAGGGTAAGGACGACGATTACCGCGGCACCGTCCTGGCTGGTCTTAGTGATCGCGGATACCTCCGCGATGTCTTCACCGCACAGCCAACGGAAAATATCGATGTCATGAGAGGCCGAGCTGGTAATTAGCTCACGCTCGTCGAACTTGATGACCGACAACGGATTACGGTGCCGTTGGCTAATCAACACCGGTTCACCAATGGCGCCGGAGCGCAGCGCGCTGTGCAAGTTCTGGTAGTCGGCGTCGAAGCGGCGCATCCAGCCCACCTGCACAAGCCGCCGGCCGATGGCGCCTTCGGCGTCGACGAGCTGGCGGGACTGGTGCGCTGTCGTAGTGAGCGGCTTTTCGCAGAGCACATGCAGGCCGCGCGCAATGCATGCTTGAGTGATGTCGAAGTGGGTGTCGTCGGCGGTGGCCACCACCACAGCGTCGATATCAGCGTTGTTCACGCAATCCAGTGGGTCGTAAAAGACCACAGCGCTCGGGATCTGAGAAGCAGCGCGGTCGGCGAACGGGGCGTGGATGTCGGCGACAGCGGCGATCTTCGCCTGCGGTAGGCCCGTGAAAATGTCCAGGTGCGTCATGCCCATGTCACCCAGCCCGATCAGGGCGAGCCGCAGCGGCGCGGTGCTCACTGCTGCGCTCCGGACGCGGGCTGCGGTGTCGCGGTCGGTTGGTGGTCGGCGATGTCGGTCCAAGAGCCGCTGGTCACCGAGGCGGCCACGGCGGCGTGAATCGTTGCTGCCCGCAGTCCGTCGCCAAATACCGGCAGACCGTCGGGTGCGGCGCCGGTGCGGATGGCGTCGTAAACGTCGGCGACTAACGAGTTGAAACAATCCTGGTATCCCTGCGGATGCCCGGCGGGCAGAAGCGAGTAGCGCGCCGCACTCGGGTCCAGGACGGCTGCATCACGCAACAAAAGCGTGGTGGATCCGAGTCCGCCGATGATGAGTTCGTCAGGGCGTTCACCGTCGAACTGGACCGCGATCTCGCGGGCGTCAAAGGAGAAGGTCAGCTGGTTCTTTCGGCCCGGTGAGGACTGGCTGACGACGACGCTTCCGATGGCGCCGCGATCGGTGCGGAACGCGACCACTGCGCCGTCGTCCTGGCGGATGCTGCCGCGTGGGGCCGCGGCTTCAGCGGCGAAGACGGCGGTGATGCGATGGTCGGTGACGAACTCGGCCAGGTCGCACCAGTGCGAGCCGATGTCGGCGAAGGTCATCGAGACCCCGGACTGTGCCGGGTCGGATCGCCACCCGGTGGGGTCGGCTTTGGCCTGGTGGTCTTGCACGTAGCCGCCGTGCATGAGCCACACCGCGGAGTCGGCGATGCGATGGCGGGCCTCGCGCACCATCGGATAGAAGCGGTAGACGAAGGACACAGCGGCCACCGTGCCCGCCGTGCGGGCGGCGTTGACGAGGGCCTGCGCGTCGGCAACGGTTGTCGCCAAAGGTTTTTCGCAGATCACGTGCTTTCCCGCTGCCAGTGCGGCGGCGGTCTGCTCGAGGTGCAGGTTGTTGGGTGTGCAGATGTGCACGACGTCGACGTCGTCGGCGGCAATGATGTCCTCGACGGTGGCGGCGCGTTCGGCGCCGAGCCGCTGCGCGGCCAGCTCGCTGCTTTGCGGTGTGCTGGCGCTGATGGCGGCGAGTTGCCCGCCGGCCCGGTGGACGGCGTATGCGTGCACCGAGCCGACCATGCCGGCGCCGATGATCGCGCTACGAGGTGGGTTGTGCTGGCTCACAGCTAATTTTCTGCATCAGCTGATCATTGCGGCTTGCGAGCCTCGATCAGCACCCGTGAGCTGTGAGTGACAAAGCCTCCTTCAGTGTGGATTTGCTCATGCAGTTTGCGCAGCTTGTCGCGGTACTTGGTGACGGTGAAGTCCGGGACGACCCAACTCAGTTTGCGCAAGAAGTAGATGACGGCGCCAACATCGAAGAACTCCTCGCGGATCTCCTCGTGGCGGAGGTTGACGAGCTCTAGCCCAGCCGCGTCTGTACGCACCTTCGTGGCTCTTGTGAAATAAGCCATAACGCCCCAAGGCAATACGAAAAAGAAAATCGCCCATAGGCGGTGACTATTCTCTAAGGCAATGCTGCCGACGGCTGAGCAAAAAATAACCGCGGGCCATGCGTCCCATTTTACGAACCAGGGCCAGCGCCAACCCTTCTGATATTGCTGCTCCTCGGGTTTCGGTGGTGGCAGGACACCACCGTCCCCGGCCTCGTCAGGCTGGTGTGCTTCCATCTGGGGATCCCTGGATCGTGCGCGCAACGCCGGGCCAGCTATGTTAGTTGGCCGGTGATCTAGCCGCACGATAACCGTGAAACCGTGACGACCGCCCATCGACGTGAGCGGCGGCGTCACCTCACGTCCTGTCGGTAGAAAGCTAGTCGATGATTAATGCGATGGGCGGTCGCGCGGGCAGGCATGGGTGCCCCACGCCCACTGGGATAGGTCATGGTCTGCGGTCTGGCGTCTCAAATATGTCCCACGCATCAAATGCGCTCGGCGAGCGGAATACTGCAAGGTTCGAATGGTGCTATCTGCCAGTCCTGAGCGGAGTTCCCCTGCGCCAACAGATTTGCGTACAGAGGCCCATTTGGGAAAGACACGCCAAGTCGATGATGTGATCAGAATGGCGACTCGGTCTGAAGCCCACAACCAAGCCCTGACCGGCTACGCCGAATATATGAGCGCGATTGGCACCGAACAGCAGAAGCCACAAGGCCTCGGCATCGAGCCTAGCGAGCGAAGCGGTTGCACGACACCAGTTGCTGTACCGCGGTGGTGGCTCCGTCGACGAAGTCGACGAGCACGACACCCAGGCTGCGGCCCGCCTCTGCGCCGCCTTGGCGGCGTGCTGCCTCCTGCTGCAATCGAGGATTCAGGATGTCGGTGAGAAACCGCGGCGGCACCACGGCGCCGTTGGCCGACACGAAGCTGATCGTGATCTTGTCGGTAGTTGTGGCGGCCGCGTCCAGCGACGTGACTACGGAGTGCCATTTGCGTTCGACTGCGTCCGCCGGCGTGAGGTACCCCATGTCCCAGTCGTCCTCGATGGACACCAGCGGGCTGCTCCAGCCGATGCCACCGAGGCTGGGTACGTTGTTGGGCATCAGCACGATTCGGCCGCGGACCGCTCGCAGCTGCGGGATCGTCGGGTCGCGGTAGAGCCGGTCGCCTGCATCGGCCTCACGCACATGCCGATCGAAGGCCGCTACGAACTGCGGCTCGGGCGTCGTGGACGCCTCCTGCTGCACACGCATCAGCAACGCCTCTCTCGGGTTCGCAGCGAGGAACGCGACGCACTCGCGCAGCACGTCAGTCAAGGAGAGCTGCTCGTCGACGAACAGGTGATGGATGCTCAGCGTGCCGTCGGGTTCGGCGTGGCAGCGCACGTCCAGGAACCGGACCCCGGCGTTGAGCTGCTGTGCGACGGTCCAGTTCTGGGCCTGCACCCACAGCGCGGTCACGAAGTCGATCACCGGTGCCCCACCACCGAAGCGTGCTCCGGAGTCATGCGTGCCGGGGATGGTGATGGCGCTCAGCGGCGCGTCGTCGGCCAGTCGTGCCATCCAACGGGTCAGGTCGATCGGTGGTTTGTCGGCGCCCGCCACGACCGGTCGAGCCAGCATCGCGGTCGAAGCCAGCGCTGCCGCACCGAGGACAGTTCGCCGCCTGATCGACCCTGTCACCCGTCAAACTCCGTCAGTGGTCAGCGTGGCTGCGGCTGTGGTTCGTACTCGCGCACGATCACCGCACCCGCCGGCGCGTCGGGCTGCAGCGCGCTGGCCGGATCGATGCCGAACAACCGGTTCGCCACGACGACGGCCCCGTACACATCGATGCGCGTCGGGTCGGCCGGCGCGGCGGGGACGTCCAGCATGATCTTGCTGTTGCCGCGGTTGGCGACATCGTGCCCGAACCACCTGCTCCGATCGGGCTGGTCAAGCGAGGGCTCGCGGTACTCGTGCTCAGCGAGCACCGACACGTCGGCGAACAGCGTGATCCGCACCGTGGCCGCACTGGCAACGACGAGAGCGGCCGCCAACGGGTCAACGCTCGCCTGTACCACCCGCAGGACGCGGCGGTAGTTGACCGGCGACGCCGGCGGCGGCAACAGGAGGGGCTCATGGCCGGCCAGCAACTCCATGGCGGGTGCACCCGATGTCACGCGCCGGATACTAGCCGAACCCACCGCGACTCAGGTCGCGATTCCGCCGATCGCCAACTCCCTCATGCCTGGCACTGCAATGTCTTCCCGGATTGTGTCCGGCGCTCTCATGGCTTTCTGGAGCCCCTCAGCCGAACGCCTCCGCAACTACTTGACACTGCCGAGGCCGGCATTTCGCCACACTGTCAACATGTTCCGGCTCCGCCGTCAGAGCTTCGGGCTCACAGAGGGAGAGCTTGTTTTGTAGTACCATGGTTTCCATGTTCGCGCGCCGTCGACCGTGGCCCTGGCGATATACCGCCTGAGGCTCGCGCGCGCCTTCTCGCCGCTAGCCCCGGGCACAGACGGGGTGTAGTGAAACGGCATCATGCTGGTTTTGGGTACCAGTGGTGGAGGTTCAATTCCTCCCATCCCGACGTAGTAAAGGGGGATGAGCGACTGGTCGTGACCCGGTCTCCAAAACCGACGTCCGCAGGTTCGACACCTGCCATCCTCGCCCGTCCGGTGTTATGATCACAACACTATGAACGCCACTCGACGACAGCAAAATCCGCGCTAATACGCGCGTTGATGCCCTGTCGGTTAAAGGCAAACCATCGGACTGTTAATCCGTGACTCCTGGTTCGAATCCAGGTGGGGTAGCTGATGAGATGTGTTGTAACCCGGCAGCACACGGTTCTCTGGAGTCCGTTGTTCAGGTTCGAATCCTGGCATCTCAGCAAGCCGCTGTGGCCCAACGGATAAGGCATCGGCCTACGAAGCCGAGGACTGCAGGTTCGAATCCTGCCGGCGGCACTGATGAGGTGTGGTAATTGGTAGCGGCCGGGTTTTTGGTGCCCGTCGCGAAGGTTCGAGTCCTTCAGCGCCTTCGCCGGCGGATCCGGCGCTGAGCTTCCGAAGCTCGGCTGCGGCAGTTCGACTCTGCCCGGGGGCTCGAAACCCCGTTCTTCTTTCTTATGGAAACCTAGACAATTCCCAATATTGCCCTGCAGGACAGCCACTTTCGCGTATCAACACCCAATCGCGGATGGCACTTCACGAGGTATCCAGGTTAGCAGCGGAGCGAAACCTGTTTTGGTTGGACCAGGCGCCAGCCCGCTCATCGACCGCCGCGCTAACGCCATCGGCGACCGCCGGATCGGCTATCGGCGGCGGCGGGACGAAACCGATAAGCTACTGGCTGAGTGGCAGCGGTGGATCGAACAGCACATCGGCCTCAGGCAGCACCAGGCCTCGACTACAGCATCGACCTGTAGGCCGAGCCTGTGCGGCTGCGACCTAGTGCGGGAACGCATTTGGTCCTGAGAGGCTCTGAACAGCAGCTGTTTGCGGGCGAGGGCAGCCGTATCAGGAGTCAGGTCGGGGTGATATTAGCTGTTTCGCGTCGATGCGCCGGTGAGCAGAATATCCTGCCTTGGTTCGTGCACTAGTTGCTATCTCCGTCGTCCGCACCGCCGTGCTGCCGCCAGCGGGGACGACGGCACAGTACGCCATGACTGCGCCGAGTGACGGCACCGCAGGCGGACTGCAAGCAGTAAAGGACACGATCATGTTCAACCACCGCCGCGCGCACGTCTCGTGGAAGACCGTCCAAGCCTCCGACCTGTTCTCCTGGTTCAACATGTCCGAGACCGGCAGGCAACCGTCCGGCGCCGGCCTCACCGCCGTGAGCGTCGCACCGGGTGGCAATCAGGAGTTCATCGACCTGGCGTTTGACATCGATGCCCGCGCTGAGGTCGTCGGGTTCCGGCTTGCTCTTGACCGCCATTGGCTCGACGACACAAGCACGGGGATGACCAGCGGCGCCGACCTCGCGGCGTCCGTAGCTCGCGCGCTGGCCACTGCTGACCCCGTCCTGGCCGAGGTGGCCGAGGCGCTGATGGCCGGTGGGTTTGCCGCGTCCCGATCGCCAGTGATCCTGCGCGCCGGCAAAGAGCCTCGTGCGGCGGAGCAGCCCGACATCGCGGCGCTGGTCGCGACCTTCACGATGGCATCGGCGCAGCCGGCTACCGTGCACGGGCGCCGCACGATTGTGGCCGCCAACCAGCAGCGCGGGCCGCACTTATGGTTCACCGCCGCCTGGCGGTGAGGACCTCGGTGACGGCGCCCGGGCCGACCCGGTCATCCAGTACAGGCGCCGACCCGCTTTCCCCGACATGCCGGTACACACGCACCATGGAAATCTGCCAGCGGCTGGCTGGCGCCGACCCCGACAACACCCAACACCACGGCGATGTGATCGGCAGCGCAGACGCCCTAGCGCGGGTGTCGAATCGGCGGGCGATCCTTGTGTGGCCGACCATTGGGCGAAAACCGATTTTGATCAGCGACCTGACCGGTTTACATTCGTCCGTCCAGTCATCATCAGTCACCTCTTTTTACTTCAGACGGTCGTTCTCCGACCGAAACCACTCCGCGTAGTCCGAGCGCAATTTTTCGCTTTTTTCTTGAGGTCGCGCTCATCCGAGGACAGGTAGCGACCCGAAACCATTTCTGGCAGTGGTGGATTCACGCCGCCAGCATGGCGGAACCACCGAAACCCAACCGGCGACGACACGCCGGCACCAGCGGCTGCATCCTCGGTCATCGCACCCCCAGCGATCGCCGCCCAGAACCGGACCCGGTCCTGCCGCCAGGCCACCGTCGGCCGTCCCGGCGACCAGTTGAATCCGCCCTGCGAACCGCGGTCGGAATGATGCACCAACTCAGGCAGAGCCGAGTTAACATGCCACACAGCATGATTGAATGCTTGCAACGGAAGGTCTTCCGTGCGCATCGTGGTTGAGTGGCAGCGGTGGATCGAACAGCACGTCGGCCGCAGGCAGGACCAGGCCTCGACTACGGCATCGACCTGTAAGCCGAGCCTGTGCGGCTGCGACTCAGTGCGGGAACGCATTTGGTCCTGAGAGGCTCTGAACAGCAGCTGTTTGCGGGCGGGAGCAGCCGTATCAGGAGCCGGGGCCGGGTGATATTCGCTGTTTCGCGTCGATGCGCCGGTGAGCAGAATATCCTGTATCGGTTCGTGCGATGTTCACTGACGGCGCGGTGTGGGGTCTGGCGGATGCGTCGGGTTCCTCGACGGCTGGAGTGATGGGAATTGGCGGCGGCGAAACGTGTCTGTGCGCAAGGGGTTTTGCGTGCCCGGAGCGGTGAGGTGTGTCTTTGTCGCGGGTTTTTTTGAGCCACTGCATCAGGGATGGCCGTCACGCCGCCGTGGGCGCCGATATCCTGCCGCTGCTAGCGCTGACCCTGGCTCGGCTCTCCACCGACCGCCGCACCGCTGGACTCTCACCCTGGCGAATTGGCCGTCGATGGGTGGAATCCGCGTAGTGGTCGACGACGGCATCGAGCAGATCCTGCCATCCCACCCGCAGCGGCCCCGGACCGCGCCGGCGTCACCGCGGCACGCACAGACGTAGACCAGAAGGACTGCCGATGTCGAGTGTTTTTGTGTCCTATTCGCGAAGGGATCGCGACGCTGTCGCGGCCATCGTGATGGCGTTGCGGGCGGCGGGTGAGGACGTGTCGGTGGATCTGGATGACATCGTGCCCTCCACGGTGTGGATGGAGGAGATCAAAACCGGAATCGCGAATGCCGATTCGGTGATTTTTGTCATCTCGCCGGATTCGGTGACCTCGGAGGTGTGTGGTGTCGAGCTGAAGTACGCCGTCGATGTGTCGAAACGTCTTGTCCCGGTGGTCATCCGCGACACCCCGGTCGAGGCGGTTCCGGCGCCGCTGCCGGATATCGACTGGGCCTTCGTGCGGCAGGACACGTTTGAGGCTGATGTCGCGCGGCTGGTGGAGGTGCTGGAGACCGACATCGAGCGGGTTCATCTGCACACCCGGCTGCTGGTGCGTGCCACCGAGTGGGAGAGCCGCGGTGGCGACAAAAGCCTGCTGCTGCGGGGCGCGCCGCTGGCCGAGGCCGAGCGATGGTTGGCCGGGCAGACCGATCAGAAACCGACCACCACCCCGGCCCAGGGCCAGTTCATCGAGGCCAGCCGTGCGGCTGCCACCCGCCGCCAGCGCAACTCGATCACCGGCGCCGTCGCGGTCATCGTGATCCTGGCCCTGGTCGCGGCCGTCGCGGTCCTTCAATGGCACAACGCGACCGTGCAGCGCAATCAGGCAACACTGCGGTTTCGGCAGGCCACCAGCCTGCGCCTGGTGTCGGAGGCCCAGCGCATGCTGGCCGGCACCTTCGCCGGCGGTGATGCGCGGGCCTTTCAACAACTGCTTGCCTCCCGGTCGCTCACGCAGACACCGGATGATGGCGTCCTCTACAGCTTTGTGGTGAAGAGGGTCACCAC
>Ga0302326_10027942_pt1 | contig 11366 bp, 8 predicted proteins | sample Palsa_T0_3_FD_202264 | JGI IMG/M metagenome (GOLD analysis project Ga0302326, IMG submission 202264) | Peat permafrost microbial communities from Stordalen Mire near Abisko, Sweden - Palsa_T0_3 | ecosystem: Environmental > Terrestrial > Soil > Palsa > Peat permafrost | place: Sweden: Abisko...
GGCTTTGCCATGCTGCCGACCCAGTCGCCGGACGACGCTGCCGACGAGTTACGGCGCACTGTAAGCGAACTCGGCTTCAAGGGTGCGTTGATCAACGGGCACACCAACGGGCGTTACCTCGACCACCCGTCGTTCGAGGTGCTGCTCGCGACGGCGGAGTCGCTCGGCGTGCCCATCTACATCCATCCCACCGACCCGCCCCAACCGGTGTCCGACGTCTACTACGCGCCGTTCGACACGGAACTGGTGCCGACGTGGGGTTGGCCGGTGGAGACCGGAACCCACCTGCTTCGGCTGGTCTGCGCGGGCGTGTTCGATCGCCACCCGAGTCTGAGGATCATCATCGGGCACATGGGGGAGTTGATTCCGTTCTGCTTCACCAGACTCAATCTCGGCCTGACGATGGCCGGGTGGTTGGGTGCCCCGGAATCTGACGTGCCGGCACGGCGGAACAACGTCGGCTACCACTTGCGTCGCAACGTCTTCGTCACCAGCAGTGGGGTTTTCGACGTTCCGGTGTTCGACTGCGCCCGGGCGATGCTTGGTCTGGACAACCTGATGTTCTCTGTCGACTACCCGTTCCAAGACAACTTCGCCGCGATGGAATTCCTCAGGCAGTGCGGCCTGTCCGCGGTCGACAAGGAGCGCTTCGCGCATGGCACCGCAGACGAACTCCTGCGGCTCGACGATCATCCGGACGGCCATCACCCGCAGCGCGCCGCCGTCGGCGATACGTGGCACCGGTTGCGCAGCCGCGCTCAGTCGCGAATCGGCAGGGCGTTGATCTCCGCCCTGGTCAAGTAGCTGGTTACAGCGGGATGTTCTTGTGGCGTCCGCGCCGCGCAGGCGCCTGGGCCAGCGCCTCGGTGAGCTTGCTGCGGGTGTGGGCCGGGTCGATCTTCTCGTCGACCACGCCGATCTCGATGGCGTTGTCCACCCCGCCGGCGAGCCGCTCGTGCTCGGCGGCGAGCTCATCGTGCAGCGCTTCGCGTTCGTCGTCGGGTGCGGCGGCCAGCTTCTTCTTGTGCAGGATCCCGACGGCGGCTTTGGCACCCATCACAGCGACCTCGGCGTCTGGCCAGGCGAAGACCTTGGTGGCGCCCAACGAACGCGAGTTCATCGCGATGTAGGCTCCGCCGTAGATCTTTCGGGTGACCAGCGTGACCCGCGGAACGGTGGCCTCACCGAATGCGTGCAGCAGCTTGGCGCCGCGGCGGACGACGCCGCCCCACTCCTGGTCCACGCCGGGCAGGTAACCGGGCACGTCGACGATCACGATCAGCGGGATGCCGAACGCGTCGCACAGCCGCACGAAACGCGCTGCCTTCTCGGCGCTTTCGGAGTTCAGGCAGCCACCGAGTCGCAGCGGGTTGTTGGCCAGCACGCCGACCGAGCGTCCGGACAACCGGCCCAGGCCGACCACCATCGACGGTGCCCACTTGGCCTGGAACTCATCGAAGGACGGCGTGCCGTCACTGTGCGAGTCGAGCAGCGCGGTGACCAGCGGGCGCACCTCGTAGGCCCGTCGCGGCGACTCCGGCAGCAGCGCGTGCAGGTCGGTGTCGTGCGCCTCGGCCTTGCTGCGGTCGAAATGTCCCTGCTGGCAGAACAGTCCGACCAACCGGCGACCACGCTCGTAGGCATCGGCCTCGTTGTCGGCGACGATGTGGCACACCCCGGACTTCTTGTGGTGAGTGTCCGGGCCGCCCAGCGACGCCATGTCCACGTCTTCGCCGGTCACGCTGCGCACCACGTCGGGACCGGTGACGAACACGCGGCCCTCGGGCGCCATGATGACGACGTCGGTCAGCGCCGGGCCGTAGGCCGCGCCGCCGGCGGCGAAGCCGACCACTATCGAGATCTGCGGGATGTAGCCCGACGCCCGGATCATCGCTTCGAACACCAACCCGACCGCGTGCAGCGCCTTCACGCCTTCGGCCAGCCGCGCACCGCCGGAGTGCCAGATCCCCACGATCGGGCTCTGCTCCTCGATGGCGGTGTCGTAGGCGTTGACGATATGAGTGCAGCCCTCCAGCCCCATCGCGCCACCCATCACGGTTCCGTCGGTGGCGAACGCGATGGTGCGCAGACCGTTGACGGAGCCGCTGGCCGCGAGCACGCCGGAGCGGTCGCGTTCGTGCAACAGCTCGAGGGTGCCGGCGTCGAAGAACCGGCTCAGTCGTAGCAGTGGATCGCGGGGATCGAGTGACTCGTCAACCGCCTCGGGTGCCAGGGTGGTCATCGCAACTCCTCTGTCTGGTTGGTCAGTAGCGACCGAATGTGAGGGCCACGTTGTGCCCGCCAAATCCGAATGAATTGTTGATCGCGTACTGGTAGTTGCCTGTCCGGGGTTCGCCCGCCACCACGTCCAAGTCGATCTCCGGGTCCTGGTTGACCAGGTTCAGAGTGGGCGGAACGACCTGGTCGCGCAGTGCCAAGACGGTCAGAATCGACTCCAGGGCGCCGACCGCCCCGACTGAGTGGCCAAGTGCGGACTTGGGTGCGTACACCACGGCGTTTCCGCCGTGTGCACCCAGGGCTCTGTTGATCGCCTTGCCCTCGGCCACGTCGCCGACCGACGTGCCGGTGGCATGGGCGTTGACATGGTCGATGTCGGCCGGGGTAATACCGGCGAGCTGAATGGCACGCGTCATCGCGTGTCCGGCGCGTTCGCCGTTGGGGTCCGGCGCCACCATGTGGAAGCCGTCCGAGGTGACGCTGGCCCCCATGATTCTGGCCAGGATGTTGGCTCCGCGAGCTCTGGCGTGTTCTTCGGTCTCGATCACCATCAGCGCGCCGCCCTCGCCGAAGACGAAGCCGTCACGGTCTTTGTCGAATGGTCGGCAGGCGCCGGGCGGGTCGTCGTTGTTCTTCGACAACACGATGCGCATCGCGGCGAACGATGCGATCGGCACGGCTTCGATCTTGGTCTCGACTCCACCGCAGATTGCGATGTCGGCCTCGCCCATCGCGAGCTGCTGCCAGGCGTGGGCGATGGCTTCCGAGCCGGAGGCGCACGCCGAAACCGAGGTCATCACACCGGCTTTGGCCCCGCGCTGCAGTCCGATCGCCGCTGCCGCACCGTTGGGCATGTACATCTGCACGCCTAGCGGGTTGACCCCCCTCAGGCCGCGTTCGCGCATGCCGTCGTAGCTGAAGATCAGCTCCTCGCTGGAGCCCATCCCGGTGCCGATGGACACCAGCAACCGGTTGGTGTCCACCTCGGGTGAACCTGCGTCGTCCCACACACGGCGGTTCAGCACGGTGGCCATCTTCTGCAGATAGCCCATCCGCCGGGCCTCGACGCGGTTGAGCTGGCTGTCGAACTCCTCGCGCAAATGCCCGCCGATGCGGACCGGCAGGTCGAACTCCTTGACGAACGGGTCCTCGAGAGTACGGATCCCGCTTTGGCCTTCCAGCAACAACTTCCACGTTGTTTCCGTATCGGTTGCCAAAGCCGACGTCAGGGCAGTGCCGGTGACGACTATATCGGGGAATCCATTCCCCGTAGCCAACTTTGACGTTGCTGACATCGGTGTTTCGAACTTTCCTCTCTGCTGTCATCCGACTCCTGATGGGCCGTTCTGCCCGCGGCGTTGCCGGATGTCGTGCCTCAGTACCGCCCGAAGGCCAAGGCGACGTTGTGTCCGCCGAAACCGAACGAGTTGTTGATGGCGTACTGATAGTCGCCGTAACGAGGCTCTCCCGCAACAACATCGAGGTTGATTTCGGGATCGGGTGTTTCGTAATTGAGCGTCGGCGGGATCACGCCGTCGCGCAGCGTGAGCACCGTCAGCACCGACTCCAGAGCGCCCACGGCGCCGATCGAGTGGCCCAGCGCACCCTTGGGCGCGTAGATCGCGGCGTGGTCGCAGCCTGCCGCCCGGATTGCGTTGGCCTCGGCGGTGTCGCCGATCGGTGTGGCGGTCGCGTGAGCGTTGATGTGGTCGACGTCCTTGGGGGAGATGCCCGCGAGTTCCAGCGCCCGCGCCATCGCCTTTCCGGCACGTAGACCGTCCGCGGCCGGGGCCACCATGTGGAAGGCGTCCGACGTGATGCCTGCACCCAGCAACCGGGCCAACGGCTTGGCGCCGCGAGCCTTGGCGTGCTCCTCGGTCTCGATCATCATCATCGCGCCGGCCTCACCGAACACAAAGCCGTCGCGATCCTTATCGAACGGCCGCGACGCCCCTTCGGGATCGTCGTTGCGCGTCGACATCGCACGCATCATCGAGAACGCTGCGATGGGCAGCGCCTCGATGCCACCCTCGACACCACCGCAGACCGCGAAGTCCGCATCACCCATGACGATTTGCCGCCATGCGTGGGCGATGGCCTCCGAGCCCGACGAACAGGCCGACACCGGGGTCATCACTCCGGCACGCGCCCCGAGTTGCAGGCCGACGACCGCGGCGGCGCCGTTGGGCATGATCATCTGCACCGCTAGTGGCGACACCTTGCGGGGGCCGCCTTCGTTCATCAGGTCGTAGCTCTCGACGATTTTCTCGGCACCACCGAGACCGGTGCCGACGACGACCGCGAAACGGTCCGGGTCGACCTCCGGGCTACCGGCGCTCTCCCAGAGCTGGCCACTGAGGTGCTTGGCCATCCGCTGGACGAACGACATCCGGCGCATGTCCAGGCGACCCATGTGGTCGTCGGGAGATTCCTTGAGATGCCCACCGATCCGCACGGGTAGGTCCCACTTGGTCACGAACTCGTCTTCGAGCACGTGGATGCCGCTCTCGCCGGCTAGTAGACCCTTCCACGTGCCTTCGATGTCCGGCGCGACAGAAGTCGTCGCCACGACGGCGGTTACCACAACATTGGGGTAACCGCCGTTAGCAGTGGAAGGCTTGCTCACTTTTGGTCGACCGCCTCAGAGCTGTCTGCCTCGAACTTCGCGCGCAGCGCCTGAGCCGCCTCGGGGTTCTCTTCCTCGAGCTTCTGGATGTAGTTGACCACGTCACCGACGGTGCGCAGGCCGGCCAAGTCCTCGTCGGGGATCTTCACGCCGTACTTGTCCTCGGTCTGCACGGCGATCTCGACCATCGACAGCGAGTCGATGTCGAGGTCGTCGACGAAGGACTTCTCCGGGGTGATCTCCGACGGCTCGATACCAGTGACCTCTTCGATGATCTCAGCGATCCCGGCGATGATTTCTTGCTGGCTGACGGACACGTTGTGTTTCCCTTCGTAATGTGTTGTGTACTACTGATTTACGTGCGTATGCGGTTGTAGTGATGGACAATCGTGGTGAGATGGCTTCGTAGCCAACGGCGTTTACAGCTCTGTCAAACCGTCCAGGTCGGCGGGGGTTTTGACGGCGCGCGTCGGAACCCCGCGAAGTTCACGCTTGGCGATGCCGGACAGCGCTCCGGCGGGCGGGAACTCGACGATCGCCGTGACACTGCGCTGACGCAGCGTCTCCGAGCACAGGTCCCAGCGGACCGGGCGAGTCAACTGCGCGACCAGCTTCTCGATCGCGTCGCCGGCCGAATTCACCGGTTGGCCGTCGCGGTTGGACAGCAGGACAGCGGTCGGCTCCTCGGTCGCCACGTTCTGCGCGGCCGCGGCGTAACCGTGGAGAGCGGAGGCCATGAAGTCGGTGTGGAACGCGCCTGCGACACCGAGCGCCCGTACCCGCGCCTTGGCCGGCGGATCCTCAGCGAGCTTGTCCAGCGCGCTGAGCCGGCCGGCGGCCACGATCTGGCCCGCGGCGTTGCGGTTGGCCGCGACCAGGTCGAGCTGTTCGAGGCGGGCAAGCACCTCAGCCTCGTCGCCGCCGAGCACCGCGGACATGCCCGTCGGCTCGTTGGCGCAGGCCTTGGCCATCTCTGCGCCGCGGGTGGCGGCCAGTGCGACGGCGTCATTGGCGGAGATCACGCCGGCGATCGCACAGGCGGCGATCTCACCGACCGAGTGTCCGGCGACCACGGTCTCTTTCCCGGCCTGCAGGCCTTGCCGCGTCAGCTCCTCATAGGCGAGCAGCGTGGCGGCGACGATCAGCGGCTGGGCGATCGCGGTATCGGTGATCTCCTCGGTCGAGGCGGAGGTGCCCAGTCGGGCGAGATCCAGGCCGCTGGCCGTCGACCATGACGACAGCCGGTCCGCCGCACCGGGCAGTTCCAGCCACGGCGCCAGCATCCCCTCGGTCTGCGATCCCTGTCCGGGCGCGAGCAACGCAATCACATTCTTAAGGGAACACTGGCAAGACGGTTTTGTGCCGTGTAACAGATTATGAACCTTGTCTTAGGTTTTTGTGGGAACCGAACAAAAACCACCGCGATGCGACGTATTCGATACCGCGCCGCGATGTGTCAACCGGTTGCGAGTGTCTTCGACGGCATCACAAGGTCCTTCACCGGCCGCATGGGGGGCGTCACGATGTCACTAGCGAGGCTGGAATGCTGCGCCTGGTATGTGAGGTGGCCGACAGTGGCAGCCACCCGAAGGACGTAGGCATCGCGGGGCAGGGTGGGATCCCGCCCGGTGAAGTCGGCGATCCGGCGCAGTCGGTAGCGGACGGTATTTGGATGAACGAACAACTTGCGAGCGCAGGCTTCGATCGCGCCGCCACAGTCGAGGTAGGCGTCGAGGGTTTCGGTGAGGGTGGGGCCGGCGTCGGCCAGTGGCCGCATCACGTCGGTGTGCAGCGCCGCGATGGCCGATGCGTCGCCCATCAAGGCCCGCTCGGGCAACAGCTCGCGCGCCAGCACGGGTCGCGGCGCGCCCCGCCAGCCGGCCACGGCGTTCATCCCGGAGATCGCCTCACTGGCGCTGTGATAGGCGGCGGTCAGCATCGGCGCCGTCGGACCGATCACCACCGGGCCGTCGGAGAATGCCTCCAGTAGGGCGTCGAACACTTTCTCGGTCTGGTTCAGCTGGCCCGAGACGATCGCGACCAGCCACGTGCCGTGCACGTCGGTGAGCGCTGCGCGGCCGTGGTGGATGGCGATATCCCGAACATCCTGGCTGGCATGCTGTTCCCGGCCCGGCGCCGGCATGCCCACCACCACCGTGGCAGGTGCGTTGGTGTCCCAGTTCAGCGCGGCGGCGCGGGACAACAGTTCGGGGCCGGTGTCGCCACGCACCACCGCGTCCACGACGGTGGCCTCCATCCGGCTGTCCCAGCTGCCGCGGGCCTCGGCGGCGTCCGCGTAGGCCGTGGCGGCGCTGAAGGCCAGGTCGCGGCTGTATTTCAGAATCCCTACGGTCAACGCCGTCAATTGGTCGTCGTCGCGGGCCACGAAGGGCGCCACTTCTTCGAAGAGCTCCATGGTGACCCGCAGCATGTCGACCGAGTGCCGCAGCGCGATCTGCCTGGTCAGGTCTTGTGGCATGAGTTCGAACGCGCGGGCGGTGTAGTTGACGTTGCTGCGCGGATCGGTCATCCACTCCACGAAGTTGACGACAGCGGTCTGCACCACCAGCGCCAAGCTGGCCCGCTCGGAGGCCTCCAGTTCGGCGAAGAACGGCAAACGGTCCTGCATGGCCGCGACCGCCTCGGTGGACAGCCGACCGGAATACTGCTTCAACCGTCGCAACAGCGACTCGGGCACGTTGTCGAGGAGCTCCAACGTCGACCGCGGCACTGCGAACTTCTTGTCAGCCACTCCTAAAAGCTACGCCAATTATCTGGATGTTTCCGCCAACTGCGACGGCGCAACGCGGTTGCGCCGTGCTAGGCACCCGGGCCGGGGTCGGAGGTCTGCGCCGGCGCAGCCTGCACGTCGTCGATCCGATACTGACGGGCAGCCGCCAACGGGACCGACGGATCGATCTCGCCGTCGCGGGCCAACGCCTCCAGCACGGCGACAACCTGGGATTCGGCGTCGGTGTTGAAATAGCGACGCGCGGCGGGCCGGGTGTCGGAGAACCCGAACCCGTCGGTGCCCAGCGTGACGAAGCGACCCGGCACCCACGGCCGGATCTGCTCGGGCACGGCGCGCATCCAGTCCGACACGGCGACGAACGGGCCGGTCGCTGCGGAGAGTGCCTTGGTGACGAAGGCCTCGGCCGCCGGCCGGTCCGGGTGCCGCAGTTGCTCTTTCTGGATCGCCACGCCGTCGCGGTTGAGCTCGCTCCAGCTCGTCACCGACCACACGTCGGTGGCGACATCCCATTCGGCGGCCAGCATGTCGGATGCCCGCAACGCCGCCGGCATCGCGACACCGGAGGCGAGGATGTTGGCGGTGTTGCTGCGGGGATCGGCGGCCTTCCGGTAGCGGTAGATGCCCCGCAGCAGGCCTTCGGGGTCGAAGTGCTCCGGCTCAGGCGGTTGCACGTACGGCTCGTTGTAAATGGTCAGGTGGAAGAAGATGTTCTCCGGGTCGGCGCCGAACATGCGCGCCAGACCGCTTTCCACGATGTAGGCGATCTCAAAGGCGAAGGCCGGGTCGTAGGACACCACTGCGGGATTGGTGGTCGCCAACAGTTGCGAGTGACCGTCGGCGTGCTGCAGGCCCTCGCCGGTCAAGGTGGTGCGACCCGCGGTCGCCCCGAGCAGGAAACCGCGCGCCATCTGATCGGCGGCGGCCCACAGTCCGTCGCCGGTGCGCTGGAACCCGAACATCGAATAGAAGATGTAGATCGGGATCATCGGCTCGTTGTGAGTCGAATACGACGTGCCTGCCGCGGTGAACGACGCGACCGATCCGGCCTCGTTGATGCCCTCGTGCAGGATCTGGCCCTTCTGACTTTCCTTGTAGGCCAGCATGAGTTCGGCATCTACAGCCGTGTAGAGCTGGCCGTTACGGTTGTAGATCTTCAGCGAAGGAAACCACGAGTCCATCCCGAATGTGCGTGCCTCGTCCGGGATGATCGGGACGATACGCGGACCGATTTCCTTGTCGCGCAACAACTCTTTGAAGGTTCGCACCACCGCCATGGTGGTGGCCACTTCCTGGTGACCGGACCCCTTCTTCAGCGGTGCATAGATGTCGCGGCCCGGCAGGGTCAGTGCCTCGGACTTGGTACGCCGCTCCGGCAGGAAGCCGCCCAGCGCGTGGCGACGTTCGAGCAGATAGCGGATCTCCGGGGCTTCGGGACCGGGGTGATAGTACGGCGGAAGGTAGGGGTCCTGCTCCAGTTGGGCGTCGCTGATCGGGATCCGGATGGCGTCGCGGAAGTCTTTGAGGTCTTGCAGCGCAAGCTTTTTCATCTGATGCGTTGCATTGCGGCCCTGGAAGTGCGCGCCGAGCGAATAGCCCTTGATGGTCTTGGCCAGGATCACCGTGGGCTGGCCGTGGTGATCGACGGCGGCGCGGTAGGCCGCGTAGACCTTGCGGTAGTCGTGGCCGCCCCGCTTGAGGTTCCAGATCTCGGAGTCGGTCATCGGCTCGACGAGTGCTTTGGTGCGCGGATCGCGACCGAAGAAGTGATCGCGGACGTAGGCGCCGTCGTTGGCCTTATACGTCTGGTAGTCACCGTCAGGTGTGGTGTTCATCAGGTTGACCAGTGCGCCGTCGCGATCTGCATGCAGCAGCGTGTCCCACTCGCGTCCCCACACCACCTTGATGACGTTCCAGCCCGCGCCGCGGAAGAACGATTCCAGCTCCTGGATGATCTTGCCGTTGCCGCGTACCGGGCCGTCGAGGCGCTGCAGATTGCAGTTGACGACGAAAGTCAGGTTGTCCAGACCTTCCAGCGCCGCGACGTGCGTCAGACCGCGGCTTTCCGGCTCGTCCATCTCACCGTCGCCCAGGAACGCCCACACGTGCTGGTCGGAGGTGTCTTTGATGCCGCGGTCATGCAGGTAGTGGTTGAACCGGGCCTGATAGATGGCGTTCATCGGGCCAAGGCCCATCGAGACCGTCGGGAATTCCCAGAATTCGGGCATCAGCCGCGGGTGGGGGTAGGAAGGCAACCCGCCGCCGGGATGGCTGTGCTCCTGACGGAAGCCGTCGAGCTGGTCGGTGGTCAGCCGGCCCTCCAGAAACGCCCGGGCGTAGATACCGGGGGAGGCGTGGCCCTGGATGAACACCTGATCTCCGCCGCCAGGATGGGACCGGCCGCGGAAGAAGTGGTTGAAGCCGACCTCGTAGAGCGCCGCCGATGATGCGTACGTCGAAATGTGGCCGCCCACACCGACTCCCGGACGCTGCGCGCGGTGGACCATGACCGCGGCGTTCCATCTGATCCAGGCCCGGTAGCGACGTTCGACGTCCTCGTCGCCGGGGAACCACGGTTCCAGCTCGGTCGGGATGGTGTTGACGTAGTCGGTCGACGTCAGTGACGGCAGCGCCACCCGCTGCTCACCGGCCCGCTCCAACAGCCGCAACATCACGTAGCGGGCCCGCGCCGGACCCGAGCGTTCCAGCATCTCGTCGAAGGACTCCAGCCATTCGCCGGTCTCCTCGGGATCGATGTCAGGCAAGTAGGACGCAACGCCCTCGCGGATCACCCGCACGCGGTCGGGTTCGGTTGCGCTGGTTGGATTCTTCGCCAGATCATGGCGGACGAATTCGGTTGTCAACGCGCTACTCCTTGCTAGACGGCGTTGCCTGCTTGTGGCCGATCGAGCCGTCGCGATTTGGGGGGTAACTCCTATCGTGCCGTACCGGGGGGCGCACTGCGTACTGCCCGGCCAAGCGGGCTGCCGACGCTTCGACGGTGGCAGCCGACGACGGCCGAGATCGTCACCCGGTAACGTCTCCACCTGTGGCGATCGGAAGGCTGGGATGGCAGAGTGCCGCACAGGCGGTCGGCTGTGTCGCGATCGTTGCCCTGGCCGTCGTCGGATGTACCACCGTCACTGACGGGTCGCCGAACGCCGACACCGCGATCGCCCCGGCTTATCGCGCATCGGTGTCCGCCTCGGTCTCGGATTCCGTGGCGACGTCGAGCGTGCGGGAGTCGCAGCGCCAGCAGTCGTTGACCACCAAAGCCGTGGTCCGGGTGTGTGAATCGTTTGTCGTCAGCAGCAAGGAAGCCGTGGACCGGGTGAACGACTTCGTCGCCGCGTACAACAACGGCGGCAATACGTCAGGCTCTGAGGGGCCGGCAGTCGACGCGCTGAACCACAGCGCCGACACGGTCGAGGGCGACGCCAACGGCCCACTGTCGCAGGAACTGCGCGAAGCGCTCAACACGTACGACGACGCGGCTCGCGACGTGGCGAAGGCCATTCGGGCGCACGCGGCGACCGACGAATTCAACAAAAGGGTCAGTCAGCTCAACGACGCCAAGAGCGAAGCCGTCAAACGTTGCCGGGCGTCCCTTTGAGTCGACGGATGTGCAACGCTACGTGCTATGCGACGATGAATGGCATCGCACTGCGCGTTGTCGCTCGAGTGGCTTGACATTGATGAGGAGGTCGCACGTTGGTCGCGGCGGATGACGCCCCGGGTCATGCCGGCAAACTG
>Ga0302326_10027943_pt1 | contig 11366 bp, 10 predicted proteins | sample Palsa_T0_3_FD_202264 | JGI IMG/M metagenome (GOLD analysis project Ga0302326, IMG submission 202264) | Peat permafrost microbial communities from Stordalen Mire near Abisko, Sweden - Palsa_T0_3 | ecosystem: Environmental > Terrestrial > Soil > Palsa > Peat permafrost | place: Sweden: Abisko...
TTCGTGTGGCGAGCGAGAGCGGCGAGATGCTCGGCGACTTGCTCGGCGAGTTCGCGGGTCGGAACGAGAATCAGGGCTTGCGTTTTGCCACGCGGACGGTCGATCAATCCGCTAAGAATCGGTAAACCAAAGGCCGCCGACTTGCCGCTGCCGGTCTGGGCGCTGGCTAGAACGTCGCGGCCTTCGAGGGCCGGCGGAATAGCGAGTACTTGGATCGGGGTAGGCTCGGTGAAATGGAGGTCGCGCACCGCGCGCAAAAGCTCAGGCTGCAAGCCGAGCTGGTCAAAATTTGAAATGATGAAAATGTCTTTCAGGTGTGCGCAATTCGATCGCATACACCGAAAGATCGCGCGGAGGGGGTCGAGGCAGTATCCCATGCCGAGCCCCCGCCCGTCAAGGACGTTTACTGCAACGGCCGAATCCGAGGGCAAATGGCCTTAAATGCGGTGACGATCTCGGTCGCTTGGGCGCTGGATCAATATCGTCAGGTCCTGCGCACCGTTGGTTCGCGCAAGGGCCTTGGTCCCGTGCGTCTGCCGCAAGATCCGCCCGACGTCGTTCGCTACTTTCGCGCGATCGGCGTCGGGCAGAATATCGACGTCTACGCGTAGCACACGCTACGCATAATCGCCCGCGGTCGTTGCATCGGCACCACGCGTGTTGCCGGCCGCGTTGAAGAGCGGCGTTGCGACGATTGATACGACCAGGTTGAGCAATAGCGCGTAGAACGGGCCATAGCCGACGAGGGTCCCGCCGAAGAGATGCAATGGAAACGCGGCGGTGAAGTTCGTTTGAATGGCCATGTACGTGCCCGCCACGATGCCGACGGCCCAACCCAGGAGCAGCGCTTTGGGATTGAACCAGCGGGTGAACAGGCCGATGACGAACGCCGGGAACGTTTGCAGAATCCAGGCGCCGCCGAGGAATTGAAAGCCGATCGCGTACTGCGGCGTGATCATGATCACGAATATCAGCGCGAAAAGACAAATCACCAGGGTGAGAATTTTCGCGGTCCTCGTCTCGAGCGAGTCGCGCTGCGCCGAGAACTGCCGGAAAATGTTACTGGCGAAGAGATTTGCCCCGCCGATCGCCATGATCGCTGCCGGAACGAGCGCGCCGATCACGATCGCCGCATAGGCGACGCCGGCAAACCAGTCGGGGAAGATCTGCGCGAAGAGCATCGGGACGACTTGCTGCGGATTCGTCGTCTTGATTCCGGCCGCGATGCCGGCGTAGCCGAGCAGCGCGAGGAACCCGAGCATCAGGGAGTAGATCGGCAGCAGCGCCATGTTGCGTTGCACGACGGTTCGGCTCTTGGCCGCGAGTATCGACGTGATCGAATGCGGATAGATGAAGAGCGCAAGCGCCGACCCGAGCGCCAGCGAGCCGTACGCAAAGTAGGCCGGAGGCGGGAGCAGCAAAGTGCCGGGCTTCGGCCTGGCCGCGAACGCTTTGCCGGCGGCGTCGAAGATGCCGGCCCACCCGCCGAACATGTGCGTGATCGCGATAACGGCGCAGATGATCGTGAGGTAAATCAGCGTGTCCTTGATGAACGCGATCAAGGCCGGCGCGCGCAGACCACTGGTGTATGTGTACGCGGCAAGCAAGACGAACGAGATCGCAAGCGCGAGCGTTCCGCCGCCGGCGGCAAACACGCCACCGAGCTGCAGGAAGACGACCTTCATACCGACCAGCTGGAGCGCGATGTACGGAAGGACCGCGATGACGCCGGTAATCGCCATCGCAAGTTCGAGCCAACGATCACCGAAACGGTCGCGCACGAAATCGGCGGCCGTAATATAGCCGCGGGTGCGCGCGACGCTCCAGAATCGTGTCAGCACCAAGATACCGAACGGATACGCCACGATCGTATAAGGGAGCGCGAAAAACGCCACGGGGCCCGCGGCGTACGCCAGCGCCGGCACCGCGATGAAGGTGTAAGCGGTGTAGAGATCGCCGCCGATGAGAAACCACGAGATGACGGTTCCGAAACTGCGCCCCCCTAGCGCCCATTCATCCATGTTTGCAAGCGACCCGGCGCTGCGCCACCGCGCAGCGGCAAAGCCGAGCACCGTCACGGCAAGCACGAGAACGATGAGGATGATCGAACTAGCGTGCATCCGATGTCCCTCCGCGCGTCACGGCGATGTAGATCGCGAGCACCACTCCCGAGCCGATCGTCCACGCGAGCTGATACCAGTAGAAGAAGGGCATGCCGAAGAGCGGCGGGTTGAGCTGGTTGTAAAACTGGGGAAACAGCGTTGCGACGAACGGAACGAGTAGGAGAAGATTCCACCAAGCAGTTCGTTTCATTCGGGCACATTGCGCGTGAGACGGCACGCGTCCCTGGAAGGCGCGCCGAACATCTGCTTGGTAAAACCAAATCGTGGATAGTACACCGGAGAGCTTGGCACGCGAGGTCGAGCGCCTGCACCGCGCGGGGAAATCCGAGGACGCGTTCGAGCTGGCGCTGGAGTCGGCCCAGCTTTTCCCCCAAAGCTCGCTCGCGCTGACCAATCTGGGCTACCTTTACGTTCTGCGGGGTGAGCCGGCACGGGCGCTGCGGGTCTACGAATCGGCCGTGCGCGCCAATCCCCAAAATGCGGAAGCACGGCGCGGGCTCGCGGTTGCCAAAACCCAATGCGGAATAGCCGCGCAGGGCAACTCCGTGACGTGGGTCCCCTATCGCGGAGCCGGGACCCCGGTTCGCGTGCTCGTGCCGATCACGCTTGGAAGCGGCAACGTCGTCACCGAGCACCTGTTCGACGATCGAGTCTTCGCGGTGACCAAGCTCGCGGTCGAACTTCATCCCCCCGGCGAGCCGCTGCCGGCGCATGACGTGGTATTCAACGCGGTGGGCGAGGCGGACAGTTCGGCCGACGCATTGCACACGGCGCGCATGCTCTTGGCCGCGACGAGCAAGCGCGTGCTCAACGATCCGGATTTCGTCGAACGTACCGGACGTGTTGAACAAGCCCAGCGCCTCGTGCGCATCGACGGTGTCGTCGTCCCGCGGATCGCGTCGCTTTCTCGTCACGACGCGTGCAGTGCTCCCTTGCCGATCTTGTTGCGTGCGCCCGGCTATCATGCGGGCGAGCATTTCATTCGCGTAGATCGGGTAGAAGATTTGAATGGGGCGCTCGCGCAGTTGCCCGGCGAGCGGCTCTTCGCCATCAACTTTCTCGACACGCGCGAAACGAGCGGCGCTTACACAAAATATCGCGTTATGGTGGTGGACGGCCGTCTTTATCCGCTTCACCTCGCAATCTCAAGCGATTGGAAAGTGCACTATTTCAGCGCGCAAATGGCGGCGCAACCGGCTTACCGCGAACGCGAAGCAGCCTTTTTGCGAGATCCTGTGGGTGTTCTCGGCGAGCGCGCGTGGAGCGCGCTAGGGCGCATCGCCGAAACGTTGGAGCTCGACTACGCGGGGATCGATTTTACGCTCGATGCGCGCGGAGCGGTCGTCGTATTCGAAAGCAACGCGACAATGGCGGTGCGCTATCCGCCCGAGGATCCAATGTGGGCGTATCGCCGTCCGGCGGTTGACACGGTACTCGATGCGGTCGGGAAGATGCTGCTGCGCTACTCGTCCATTGAAACGTTGCCGCCCTGATCGTCGAAGAAGAAGCGCGTATCGAACGCCTTCACTTCGCCGGTCGCGGCATCGCGCACGCGCGAATGGATCGAGAGGCGGTGAAGGGCGCGTCCGTTTCGCTTGACGACGCCGCCGTACGAGTACTGCACGAGCGGCGTTTTCTCGTCGATGGGCGCGAGGCGACCTTTTTGAACGAGCATGCTGAGCATCGTATCTTGCAGTTTCTTGGGTATCAGCCGTGCGACGTCGTCGGCCTTGAGGCGCACCAGCTCGAGGTCTTTTTGCGCCCTGTTGTCGACCGCGACTGCGTCGTTGTTTGAAAAGCGTATGACCGCATCCCAATCGTCGGCGCTGATCCCTGTAAAGGTCAGGCCATAGCGCCAGGCCGGTTTGCCTTGTGCCGTTCCCGGCTGCTGCCACACGCGTTTGGCACGGATGACGATGTTCCGGCCTTCGAGCTGGACCCGAAAGTTGGCTTCTTCGGGCACCGCGGTCGGACAGACCACGCCCAGGCCGCTGCCGGAGATGTCTAAACACGCGCAATTGGTCCACTGCGTCCCGATCGCGACCCACGCCGGAAACGGCCCAGTTCGGCGCGTGTACTTACGCCGGTTCTGAGGCGCCCCGGTGAAAAAGGTGATCAGGTCGTTCAGCATTCTACCTACCTATCATCGACTCGGCCACCGTCATTACTTAAGGTCGGGACCTCCCTGCGGCGGTCCTCCCTGCGAGCCCCCAGTCCGGGCGGGTTCCGGCCCGCGCACAGAAGAAACATTGCCCATGGCCGATGCAGCAATACGGCCCGACCTGTCGCTCGTGCTGGAGCGCATCACTGACGGTTTCTTTGCGCTCGACGCGCAATGGCGTATCTCGTACATCAACGCACAGGCACGCAAGCTGCTGCACGTCCGTGCCGAGTGCGTCGGCGAGTTTTGGTTGGACGTATTCCCCAAAGCGCGCGGCCGTCTCTTCGAGCGCGAATATCACCGGGCGATGCGCGACCAGCGACCCGTACAGTTCGTCGAGTACTCCGAAACCGCCGAGTTGTGGTTTGAAGTAAAAGCTTACCCCTCGCCCGACGGGCTATCGGTGTATTTTCGCGATGTCACTTCTCGCATCGAAGCGCAGCGCGAGGTCGAGCGCACCACGTGGCGCCAGCAAGCGCTGATCGATTTCGGGCGTGCGGCGCTCGCGGGAGCAACCTACGATCAAACGCTCCTCGACGCGATCGAACTGCTGCGAGAGATTTTAGACGCGAGCGTCGTCGATTTGTACCATTACGACCGGTCCAGCGGAACGTTTTCGATCATGCGTAGCGAGGGCTGGGAGAGCGGCGCTTGGATCGATCCGCACCAGCCGCCGCTCGAGCATATCGCCGCGGTTGTGCGCTCCGGTGAGCCGTTCGTCTGTTCGGATCTGCGCATCGATCCTCGAGCGCGTTCGCTAGCGCAACTCGAGCGCTGCGGCGTACTTTCGTGTGTCGCGACCTTGATCGGGACCGTTCAGGCGCCGATCGGGACGATCGTCGCGTACAATGCGCAGACGCGCACTTTCTCAGTCGGCGATGTGCGTTTCGTGCAATCGCTCTCGCAGTCGATCGCCGAGTTCACCTCCGCCCTCGAGTCCAACCGCCTCATGTCCGAGGTGCTCGAGAGCATCCACGACGCGTTCGTTGCGGTAGATGGCGACTTGCGTGTCACGTACGTTAACCGGCGGATGGCGGATTATTGGGGCATGACTCAGTCCGAGATCATCGGCACGCGGCTCTCCGCCTACACGGCCACCTTTGAATCCGACGGCCGGGTGCTCGGATTGTATAAGGAGGTGCTTCGCGAAGGGCGTGCGCTCACGTTCGAGGATCACAATCGCGAGCGTTGGCATGAGACGCGCCTCTATCCCTTCGGCAACGGCGTCGCGGCTTATGTGCGCGACATCACGGCGCGCAAGAACGAACAGGAGCGCGTGCTCGAACTCAATGCGGAACTGGAGCGGCGCGTCGACGAGCGAACGACGCAGCTCGAGGTCGCCAACAAGGAACTGGAATCATTCGCGTATTCGGTCTCGCACGATCTGCGCGCACCGCTTCGAGCCATCGACGGGTTTTCGCAAGCGATGCTCGAGGACTACGGCGGCGGGATGGACCAGCGCGCCAAAGGTTATTTGGACCGGGTGCGCCGCGCGGCCCAACGTATGGCCGACCTCATCGATGCGCTGTTGCAGCTTTCGAAGGTGGCGCGCGCTCCGATGGTCTTTGCACCGATCGACTTGAGCGGTATCGCTGGTACTGTCGCGGCCGAGCTGGGCGATAGCGACTCGCAGCGATCGGTCGAGGTGGTCATCGAATTGGGACTTACGGCTCACGGCGAACCACACTTGATGCAAATCGTGTTAGCGAATCTACTAGGCAATGCGTGGAAATTTACACGGCACGTCGAGCGGCCGCAGGTTTATGTCGGGAAAAATAGCGAAGGCGAATTCTACGTTCGCGACAACGGTGCCGGTTTTGAGATGACGTACGCCGGCAAACTCTTTGGTGCGTTTGCGCGGCTCCATCCCTCCGACGAATACGAGGGAACCGGAATCGGTCTGGCTACCGTGGCGAGAATCATCCATCGTCACGGGGGCAGCATTCGCGCTCAGGGGGTGCCCGGAGAGGGAGCGACGTTCTATTTTACGCTGCCGGCGAGGGAACCGTAAGTTCGGACACGATGGGGAAGCCGTACATCCTGCTCGTTGAGGACAATCCCGACGACATCGACTTGACGATCCGCGCCTTCGAGAGGAATCGCATCGCCAATGAGGTCGTGGTCGTGCGCGACGGCGCGCAAGCGTGTGACTTTCTTTTCAGCGAAGCGCACACTCATACGAGGGGATTGCCGGCGCTGATCCTCTTGGATCTGAATCTCCCCAAGGTCAGCGGCCTCGAAGTGCTGCAGCAAGTGCGCGCTCACGCCACGACGCAACTTCTACCCACGGTCATCCTTACGTCGAGCAAACAGGAAGAGGATTTGATCCGCGGCTACCGGCTTGGGGTCAATAGCTATGTGCGCAAGCCGGTTGACTTTAATGCGTTCGTTGAGGCGGTGCGCCAGGTCGGATTGTACTGGCTGGTGCTCAACGAGCCTCCGCCCACTGCGGGAGCGGGAGGCATGTAGTGATGCTGCGGGTGCTTTGCGTCGACGATTCGCAAGACGATGCCGAACTCAACGTTCTGGCGCTTGAGCGGCACGGTTTCACGGTTGAGAGCGCGCGCGTCGATGAGCGAGAGGCGGCGCGAGTTGCGCTTTCCGAGCGGGCGTGGGATTTGATCCTCTGTGATTACTCGATGCCGCGCTTTAGCGCACAAGGCATGCTCGAGTTGTTGCGCCTCGCGGGTACCGACGTGCCAACGCTCGTTGTCTCCGGCGCGATCGGCGAGGAAGCCGCGGTTGAAACGATCCGCTTGGGCGCCTACGATTACATTTTCAAGAACAACCTCAAACGCCTAGGAACAGCAGCGGAACGCGCGCTCCGCGACGCGGAGTTGCGGCGCGCCCGTGCATTGATGGAAGAGCAGCTTCGCGAGCGCGAGACGCGGCTTCGACTGCTGTTCGAGCAACTCCCGGCGCTGGTTATCTCGTGCGACACCGCCCTTACGGTCACGAGCGTCGAGGGAGCACAGCTTTCGCAGGTTCCCGACGATCCCGAAGCGCTGATCGGCACGCACGTCGCCGGCTCGGCGCTGCTAGCCGACGAATCACGATTTCCGATCCGTCACGCACATCTGCAAGCGCTGCAAGGCGGCGCCGCTGAGTACGAAATGATTTGGGGCGGCAAGACCTTTCGCGGCCACGTTGAGCCGCTGCGCGACATCGACGGTCGCATCGTGGGCACGATTGCCGTGGCCTTCGACATCACCGAGCGCAGGCTCGCCGAGCAGCGCATCGCGTACTTTGCGCAAAACGATCCTCTGACCGATTTGCCCAATCGCGCACTGCTCGAGGACCGGCTCACCCAAGCGATTGCAATGGCAGCGCGCCATCGCAGCCCGCTCTACGTTATCACGACCGATCTCGACGCCTTTCGCGAGGTGAACGAGCTCTACGGAACCGGTAGTGGAGACCAAGTGCTGCGCATGATCGCTGGTCGCATTCGTCGCTTGGTCGATGCGGCAGCCACAGTCTCGCGCGCGGGAGAGGATCAATTTGTCGTGTTGCTAGTCGACGCACTCGAACCGACGCAGGGGCGCGCGTTTCTCGAACGCCTCCATGCGACATTCGAAGCTCCGTTCGTGATCGGCGATATCGATGTGTACGTCAATGCGAGCTCGGGTCTCGCATGCTTTCCCGAGGATGGCGCCGATACGCAAACGTTGCTCCGCTCGTCGGAGGCCGCGATGCAAGCCGCAAAAGCCGCGGGCGGTCACGCCTTCCGGCTGTTTCTCCCAAGCATGATCGCGTCGTCGGCGGAGCGCCTCTCGCTCAAACGCGATCTGCGCGGGGCCGCCGGTGCAGGACAGTATGTCCTGCACTATCAGCCGATCTTCCGCGCGGCCGATCTTTCATTCACCGGATTCGAGGCGCTCGTACGCTGGCAGCATCCTGAACTTGGGCTCTTGTCGCCCGAACACTTCATTCATTTGGCAGAAGAGTCGGGAGCAATCGACGATCTTGGGGTCTTTGTGTTGCGCGAAGTCTGCCGGCAGCTGCGGGAATGGGACGCGCGCGGCGTCGAGGTTCCACGTGTCTGCGTCAACATTTCCGCGCGTCAGTTCGAGCGCGCGGGACTGCGGGATGCCATCGTGCGAACGTTGCGCGAGTCGGGCATCGCCCCCTCGCGGCTCGAACTCGAGTTGACCGAGAGCTCGGTGATGCGCGACATCTCGGGCGGTATCGCGATGCTGCACGAGCTCAAAGGCTTAGGGGTGCGCTTGTCGGTCGACGATTTTGGAACGGGCTACACATCGCTGGGCTATTTGCGGCGCTTTCCGATCGACACGCTCAAAATCGATCGAAGCTTCCTGCGCGATATGCTGCCGGGTTCGCAGGATGAGGCGATCGTCAAAACGATCGTGACGCTGGCTGAAAATCTCGGTCTTACGTCGGTTGCCGAAGGCGTCGAGTCGCGGCTAACGCTCGAGCAGATTCGCGCGATCGGTGCCTATGAAGTTCAAGGCTTTTTCCTGGGCGAACCCGCTCCGCCGCAAGACGCGCTCGACGCGCTCAGCGATCTACAGTCAGGACATCGGCGCTAGTCACTACGGGTTGGGGTTTGGTGATTGCACTGCAAGCGGTACGAAGTGCAGTTCGCCCGCTGCGTAGTCGATCGTCACGTTGAAACGAGCGAGCAACCCGGCGCCCAAGTGTCCAAGCTCCGTTCCTTGTAGACTCTCCGTCGCACCGATGATCGATGATTGGATCGAATAACCTCCGATTTGCACCAGCGGAATGGTGCCGAATACCTCGACGCTTGAGCCGCCGACGCCGTCGACGGTTTTCTCGCTGGTTGCTCGGAACAGATCGCTATGCGCCTGGTAATAGTTGTACGCGAGATTGATATTCGATTCGTCGCCGGTATCGAGCGCCAGCGATGCCGGCAAGGTGCCGAGGTGTACGTCGATTACGGGCACGAAATTATCGAATGCGAGAGGCACCGTAAAGCCACTTTGCGGTGCCGACGCACCGAACACGACTCGGTGTGCGGCATTATCCAGCTCGATCGTCGTTGCGGCGAAGACGTCGGCGCCAAGCACGACCTGATAGCCGAAGCGATCGATGTCGTGCAGCACCACGTAATTGGCCACCGGTAGCGTCATGGCGCCCACGTGCAATTCGCCCGCGCGCACGACCTCGGTCGCGTAATCACCCAAACCGCGGACTTGAAACGAGCCAATTTTGGGAGCCTTGAGTTCCTCGGCGAGTGTCGAGCTTACCGAGAGCCCGGAGTTTCCGCTGTCGAGTTGGCACTTCGTTGCGATGCCGCCGAGCGTACACGTGAAGACCGGCGTTACTTGGTCGGGATCGGTCGCGATGGCTGCCGGCGTCGATGCGAAAACCGGGAGCGGACCGTGCGGCGTTTCGAATGCCGTGGCCAGTGTGTCGCGCTGATCGTAGCGCTCGAACAACGCGCCGTTGCGATAGACTTCTAGCGGAAGCACGTAGCGCCCACCGACCTGCACATAATCGCGGTACTCGAGCGTCATATCGCCGTTGACGTCGCGCATATACGTTACGGCTGCGGTCTTTGGATCCACGTACACGAGGATTGGCACGCTGTCGCCGTACGTGATCAGCAACGTCCGATAGGCGACCTGTGAGATCAAGGTCGGGCCATCGTCGATGATGCGTCCGCCGTGCGCGGGAAAATCCGGATCAAGAAAGGCGAGTGACGCGACCGTTCGCTCAGCGCGCAGAAATGGATCCTTCCCGTCCGCGTCCGGCAGCGTCGTGCCGTTGATATTGATCAGGAACACCCGCTCGCCGTCAAAATACGTTCCTGCACAGATGCCGCCGTCGCACCGATACGTCGCAAAACGTAGCCCCTGCGACTCGCTGCGCAGGTCGACTGTTTCGCCGTTGTCGGTCAGGTGGGAGGTTGAGCCGAGGTGCGCGCTCCAAACCGGGCCACTGCGCTCACGCATGCGGGCGAGCAGTTGGGCGAGCGATTCGTGCGGCGGGGAAACTGCCAGCGTCGCAAGGCCGACTGCAAAGAGCACAGCAAGCCGCTTGGCGAAGACCATCCCCATGCACTTCGAGTTGATCGACGAGTATCTTCTCACCGGAACCGCGCGTAAAGCCGACGTGATTGAAAAATTGCTGGCAAATCGCAGCACCTTGCCCGCCGCAGCGCCCTTTTACGAGGGGATGCGGATGCTGGGGGCTCGCACGCCCGACCTGACCCTGGTCGCCCTGCGGCTGGTTCTCGCGGGCAAGCGAGCCGACGATGCAAGCGTTGTCGAGCTTCGCGGATATGCCGAGAGCACTCGCGCGGGCGGTGCCGGCGCTTCCGCCGCACGCGAAGCCTACGCGCGCATGCTCGCGGTGATCATCTTTGGAATCCTGGTCGCATTTGGTAGCAGCCTTCCGGCGCCGGCGCAGACGCCGACACCGGCGCCGAACCTTTATCGCTCGCTCGAGGCCGGTCCGTCGTCGCATCCGGCTCGCGAGATTCATGGAACGATTGAGTCGGTCGATTATCCGGGGGGAACGCTCGTCGTGCGCGACGGCTGGCGGTCCCAAGTCGTCGCGGTGGTTCCCGCGACAACCATCTATCAGCACGGCGAATACGCAACGTTCGCCGATCTGCATCGTGGGCAGCGCGTCGACATTTCGGTCTACGCCGTCGGCGGTCGCCTCGTCGCGCAGACGATTCGCATTTGAACGCGCTCGAACTCGCGAGCGGTGTCGTCGTCACGGGCTTTCCCGGAACGCGCCTGGGCCCCGATGAACTCGCCGCGTTGCAACGCGTCCCGTTTGCCGGGTACATTTTGTTCGCACGAAATCTCGAGGACGTCGCGCAAGTGCGCGCGTTGACGGATGCCCTGCGCGCAAAGGCGCCGGTCTCGCCGATCGTAGCGATCGATCAGGAGGGCGGGCGCGTGATGCGCATGCGTGTCGGCGTCGAGTCCATTCCGCCGATGATGGCGCTGGGCGCGCTGCGCGAAGTCGCGCGTTCGTTCGAAGCCGGAGAGGCCCTGGCCCACGATTTACGCCGCGCGGGTTTCACGCACGACTTCGCGCCGGTCCTCGATCTGGCGCTCGACCCAAGCAACACTGTGATCGGAACTCGT
>Ga0302326_10027944_pt1 | contig 11366 bp, 12 predicted proteins | sample Palsa_T0_3_FD_202264 | JGI IMG/M metagenome (GOLD analysis project Ga0302326, IMG submission 202264) | Peat permafrost microbial communities from Stordalen Mire near Abisko, Sweden - Palsa_T0_3 | ecosystem: Environmental > Terrestrial > Soil > Palsa > Peat permafrost | place: Sweden: Abisko...
CGATGACTCTCAGCGGCGACGGCGACGGCACCTTGGCGATAGGCGAGCTCGACGCTTTCGTCGGCGAGCGCTACCTGGTCACGATCCATCGCCAGCGGATTGCCGAGCTCGATACCGTATGGGACCGCGTTGCCAAAGATTCGTCCGCGGCCGATCAGGACGTCGATTTTCTCTACTATCTGCTCGTCGATGCGCTCGTCGACGACGTCTTTCCGATCGTTGACCGGCTGTCGGACCAGATCGAGGAGGTCGAGGCGGCGATCCTCGAGCACGTCAGCAACGAGCAGCTCCCGCGCCTGATGCGGCTCAAGCGGACGCTGATCACGATGCGTCGTATCCTGTCACCCGAGCGCGACGTCGTGGCAATGCTGGTGCGGCGCGGCGACCCGCATATCAGCGAGAAGACCGCGCTGTTCTTCCGCGACGTCTATGACCATCTGGTCCGCGCCTACGAACAGATCGACGTCGAACGCGACATCCTGGGCAACGCGATGGACGCCTACATCTCGATGACGGCGAACCGGACCAACGAGGTCGTCAAGCAGCTCACGCTGCTCGCATCGATCTTCCTGCCGCTGACGTTTCTCACCGGATTCTTTGGCCAGAATTTCACGCAGATGCCTTACGGATCTCACCTGCTGTTCTACGCGATGCTCGCGACAATCGTGATCCTGCCAGTCGGGATGTACTACTTCTTCCGCCGCCGCGGCTGGTCTTGAGCGGACGCGCGTAATATCGCGCGGGCGGGACTACGAAATTAATCGCCGCTGCGTGGTAGCACTCTTTGGATACGCCGGTCCGGAATCAACCAGATGAGCGCCGTCGCTACGAGGATCGCCTGTGAGATCCAAACTGAAAAAGGGCAACAACGATCGCCAGAAAATAGAGCGCCGGTGACAGCTTGCCCTTCCAGTCGCGCCCGACGGCCCTTTTCAGGATCGAGTTCGTCCCCTGCGCGCGAATAATTACTTGCTGGAGCACGTAGTAGGCGATCGCGGCCATCAGCAAAACCGCTGCGTACAGGGCAGTGGGCACCGCGGAGAAATGATTCTCGCCCATCCAGCCGGTGGCGAACGGAAACAACGACAGCCAGAACAAGAGGTGAAGGTTGGCCCAGAGCATCGCGCCCGTGACAATAGTGCAGGTATGCAGCATATGATGGTGGTTGTTCCAGTAGATGCCGACGTAGGTGAAGCTCAGTACGTAGCTGAGGAACACCGGCAGCAGGGGCGACAGTGCTTGCAGGCTTTCTCCGTGCGGGACTTTCATTTCCAGGACCATGATCGTGATGATGATCGCGATCACGCCGTCGCTGAACGCCTCCATCCGTCCCTTGCTCATCAAGACTGCCCCACCGATCGTTTGGAACCTATCTGGGGTTGTGCATGCCGCGGGCTATCACCCTTGTAAAACACCGCGCAAGATTCGCTTCTGTGGCCTCTGCCGATCCTGACGACATCGGCGGCGGCCGAAGTGAACATCCTCTGAGGAGAATCGTAATGACTGATCGCATCATCGTAGAAGGCCGGGATGGCGAATTTAGCGCCTATATCGCGCGGCCGAAGGCCTCGCCGGCGCCTGCGGTTCTCGTTCTGCACGAGGTTTTCGGGGTCAACAACGATATTCGCAACCACTGCGACGAACTGGCCGAACAGGGCTTCATTGCGGTCGCGCCGGACCTGTTCTGGCGTCAGGAGCCGGGCGTTGACCTCAGCGTCACCTCCGAGCCCGACTGGCAACACGGCCTTCGCCTCAATCAAGCCTATGACCGGGACGCCGGCGCCAGGGACGTCAAGGACACTGCCAACTTCGTGGCCAAGCTGCCGGGATGCACCGGCAAGGTGGCAGTCCTCGGATATTGCCTCGGCGGACTGATGACCTTCCTGACGGCCGCACGCTACGGCGTCGGCGCCGCGGTCGTCTATCACGGTGGCGACACGGAGAAATATCTAGACGAGGTCAACGAGCTTCGTGCTCCGCTGCTGATGCATCTGGCCGAGGAGGACGAGTTCATTTCCAAAACTGCCCAGGCCGAGATCAAGACGGCACTTGCGAGCAAACCAAACGCGACGGTTTATAGTTATCCGGGGCAGCGTCACGCCTTCTCTCGCCACAATGGGACACACTACAATGCCGCTGCGGCGGCGCTCGCCAACGGCCGGACTAACGAATTTCTACATCATCAACTGCGGTGATCTTGGAGGGCGCACCTGCCCATTATGATCGGCCCCGATCAGCGACCGTCCTAGGGATCCTTCGCTTTGCTCAGGATGCGTCGTTCAGCGCCCTATCCGTTGACAATCACAATCTCGATCCGGCGATTCTGCAGCCGCCCGCTCGGCACCGCATTGCTGGCGACGAAATGGGAGGCGCCGAAGCCGCGCGCAACCACGCGATCGGACGCGATTCCATCCTTAATCAGATAGGCCTTGACGGCCGCCGCGCGCTCGTCGGAGAGCCGCTGATTCAGTTTCGCGCCGCCGCTCGGATCGTCGTACGCATCGACATAAACCTTCGCATCCGGCTGGCTTTTGATCATCTCGGCGGCAGCGTCGAGCACTGGCTTGGAGCCGGGTCGCGGGGCGCCGTCGCGGGCGAATTCGACTCCGCGAAGATCGACCTTTTCGGTCGCGCGAGCTTCGGTCGAACGGTCGGCCGCCGCCGCGGCTGAGTTAACCGAGGCGGAAGATTGCGACGGCTTCGTGAGCGACGATGAGCACGCCGAGAGCAGCGGCAATGCCATCGGAATCGCGAGAATCGCCACTGCGGCGCGCGATAGAGGCCCGATGCGCCTTGTCGTCTGCTTTGTCTGGGGACGGTTCGAATCCAGTTGTCGATTATCAGCGGAGGTATTCATGGCGTTTGCGCCTCCTTGCCACGGTAGGTAAGAGCGCAAACGCTGTGCCATCGCAAAAGCCGCCAAACGGCGGGTTTTATCCGTGCCGCGTTTGAAGTCGGGAAATAAATCCTACAATGAATGGTCGAAATGGTATGCCGTCAGCCGTTGCGGGCATCTGTTAACGTACATCGAACCGTGACGGTCGGTGACGCTAGCGAGTGTCCGCGACGCTCGCGGCGGAGAATCCGGGAGGGGCGGCCCCCGCCCTCGCAGCGGAAAGGATTCGCTATTTCATCGCTCAGGTCAGGGGCAGTTTCCCGCCGGGCTCTTGACCTTGGCGACGCCGCCATTCATCGGGGTGCAGATGGGGGGATTGATGTCGCTGCCGGAGGCGATTGATCCATTGGTGGCGGTTACCGTCACGACGGTGCCCGGATTGTTACACACGGCGCTTGCCTCGGCGCCGTCACCGGAACCGGTTGAGGTCGCCTTGCATCCCGCGGCGAGCGCAGCCGCGCTGACATCGCTCGCCCCGGTGCTCGCGGTCGCCTTCGCGATACCGCCGTCTTCACCCTCGGCGGCGGCGTCGCTGCCGCTTCCACTCGCAGTGCTGGTCGACTTGCCGCCGCCGCCGGCCAACTCGGAGTCCGCCTGAGCGCCGGTTTTAGCCGTCGCGGTGGCGGTGCCGCCGCCACCCGACGGAATGATAGCGTCTGCAATCCCGCCGTCGGTGCCGGTCGCAGTTGCAGTACCGCCATCGGGCAGCTCAACCTTGGCCCCGGCCTGGCTGTTGAGGCCCTTGGCCGTAGCGGTGGCCTTGCCGCTGGCCGCCACGGTTTCCGCCTGGGTGTTCTGCCCCGTAGCGGAGGAAACGGCCTTGCCGTCGCCCGGCGCCTGCGCACTCGCATCGGAGTCGATCCCGTTGGCGGTCGATTTGGCGTTGCCGCCGTCTTGTCCGAGGGCATCGGCCTGGGCGCCCATTCCCGACGCCGTCGTGTTGGCTACGCTGCCGCTCTCGGCCTGCGACAAAGCGTTGCCCTCATTAGACGCGTGGGCAACGGCCTTGTTGGGCGGATCGGTTCCCGCATCGCAGGTAACCTCGGTCCCGTCGCCGGCGGTGAATGAAGTGACATCGTTCGTGGTCACGCATGATTCTTTGTCCGACGCCGCGAACGCCCCGTTTTGGGCTGTTGCGACAGCGAGTACCAGTGCGGCTATCGCCGCGCATATCTGAATGATTCGTGACCGCATCAATTTCCCCTCTCGGGTGCCTAATATTCTCAATGAACTCAATTTCCGTGCTGCGCGCCCCGCCGCCGTCTCAATGCTTGGCGTAGTTGCCCGCAAAGTTGACGATGCCTGAGCCGGGGATCGGCGGAGCCACGGGATTGACGATCGTGAACGACATATCGAAAGCACCGCTACCGACCGCGCCCGCATACGGTCCCGTGCCGCCGTCGATCTCGTAGGCCATCTGCGCCACGTAGTTAACCGTCAGGGTCGCCATATCTATATCGGCGATACAGAGCTGACCGCCGAGCAGAAAGTTGACCGATGCGCCGCTGGCCGCGCTCATTGTGGCGCTGCCGGCACCGTCAACGCAGGCGGTAAAGTCCTTGTCGGCGCTGTTGTTATTGAACGTCACGCATCCGTTAACAGTCCCTTTGCCCGGCGCGGTTGAAACCAGAGGCCCGGAAAAGCTAAATGTCCCGCAGGTCGATCCGCTGCAGGCCGAGAGAGTGAATCCGGGACAGGGGGTGTTGACCACCTCGCCGGTCACCCGCGACTTCGCCGAAAATGCGAGCAGCGGCGGCGGGGTAACGTCGGGCACGACAACATCCGGTGGAGGCACCGATCCGTCACCTAGCGCCTCGAGATCTTCGATCATTCCGGCGTGCGTCAGGGCGGGAAGGAAAGCAATCAGGCATAAGATAGGAATGCAGTTTAACAGGCGACGGCATAAAGTGGTCCTTCGCATAATAGAACCCATCCCTGATGGCGTTTGCAGCCAACAGCGGCAACCGTACGTAAAGGTTACAAACGAGTCAAGCTGAATTAACGATTTTACACGCAGAGTCCGAAAACAGATCAGGGGTGACTGCTGAACTGTCGCCCGCGCCGACGAATCGCGATCGCCGAATCGTAGCTATGATCGATGATCTACTACTTGATCACCTGCCAGAAGATCCCGGCGACCGCCACGAATCCCAGGGTGAAGATCAGCGTACGGATATAAGGGATACCGAGCAGATAGACGACGGCGTGCGCGACACGCAGCCAGAAGAACGACATCGCCCAGAAAGCCGTCGATGCGTTGGCCTTGCCCGTCAGTTGGGCGACGATCACCAGCGCCGCAAACGGCGCGAAGACCTCGACGGCGTTCAGATAGGTGCGATCGGCGCGCTTGCCCCATAGCGGAACGGGCCGCGGGGTCGGATCGACATAATTGGGTGGCTGCAGAAATCCATTCGTCATCACCTGCGAGATTACGTACGGAATCCACAGCGCAGCCGTCAGGAACGCAGTGTAGGCCAGATACCTCAGATCGGTCGTCATGACTAAATATCCCCCTGATGCGATTTTGTTCGCGGAGGCCTGCCCGACGGTCCCAAATCAATCAGGCATCACGATGACGCTTCCTCCGCCCTATTAGCCGCAAGTATCACATATTATCTGTGACTTTCCAGAGTTATCTGACGTGGCTCCAAATCGCTCAAATTGGCTCAAGTACTCATTTCTTTTCTTCACTGGATCCATCCGCGATCCTGGAATCGGATCTTGAGCTGATCCGAAATGGCGTCGGCGGTCGACTTGGCTCTGCCCTCGAGGCCGTTGCGGCCACTCGCCTCGCCATAGATCTTCGCTCCGCCGACAACGATAAGTCCGATCGGATTGGCGGTGGCGATCGCAACTGCGGCGGGCACGACCATTCCAGGCGTTTTGTTGCCGGAAGAAGTAAGCGTACCTGAGCCGAGTTTGCGCCATCCTTGCGGCGTGACCGCATAGCCTTCCACGACTGTATCCATCTCCGAGGTTCCCGCGCCGAAGCCGATCACAAAACGCTGAACGGTGCTGCCCTGCTGCAGCGAGACCAAATAACCGCGAATGACGGCGTCGCCGACTTGCGGTATCGTCCCCGGTCCAGCCACCGCGGCAGACATTCCCATCGCCTGGAGATTCGCAACCAGATCGGTGGCGATAAGCGCGCCAAGCTGACGGCCCTCCTCGATTTCCGCGGCAGTCGGCGGCGTGCTCGGCGCGCCTACGTCACTGCCGATCGAAGCGTTAGGCGGCATATCGGCGGGATTGGCGATGAAGTTGTATACCCAGATCTGATTAGGCCGCGGGAGATCGATGCTACTCCGCGGTGTCTGTTGCGTGACAGTTGTCGAAGCGCATCCAACTACAACCAGGCAGAGCAGAATCAGTGAGACACGGCAAAAAGGCTTCATCGCGAATCCCCCGAGTAGTTTGAGAGAGCAATTTCGTAGCATAGGTGATTCGGAAAGGTCCACGTCGGATAGCTGATGTCCTCGTCGGTTGCCGTAGTCCGATTGCACCTCTCCCTGGCACGATGGAGCGGAACGGGGCCAAACGGTCGTCCGTCCCCACATGGTCCCATTGACAAAAACGAAGAAAAAGCGAAAATAGATGCATGGCCGAGCCTGCCGAGCTGTTCGATCGCGAGCTATTTGATCATGAGACCGACCACGCCGATCCGTGGTCGGCGACGACGCGCGACGTCGAGTTCGTCGAGATGCCCGTCAAGCGCATCCTCAACAAGTGCGACAGTCCCGCGATGCCCTTCGGATGGACGATCAACCCCTATCGCGGCTGCGAATTTGGATGCGTCTATTGTTACGCGCGCTACACCCACGAATTTCTCGATCTGCGCGATCCGATGGACTTCGAGCGGCGCATCTTCGTCAAGCGCACAGCGGCCAGCGTGCTCGCCCGCACGCTCGGCCATTCGCCAATAGGATCGCAGCCGATCGCGATGGGCACGGCCACCGATCCTTATCAACCCGCCGAGCGTGAGTACGGGATTACCCGCGCAATGCTCGAAGTACTCGCCCGCCTCGGCGGCATGGAGATTTCGATCACGACCAAATCGACGCTGATCGCCCGTGATATCGATCTGTTGGGGCGGATCGCCCGGCGATCGCGCCTGTCGGTCAATTTTTCGCTGATCACGCTCGATCGCCACTTGCAGCGGATAATCGAGCCGCGCGCGCCGCGGCCGGAATTGCGACTGCGCACACTCGAACGGCTGACCTGCGCGGGAATCCGCTGCAACGTCCTGATGATGCCGGTGATTCCGGGACTCACCGACGGCGAGTCGTCGATCGATGCCGTTGTCGGCGCGGCGCGCCGATCCGGCGCGCGGGCGGTATGGTGGCGGACGCTCTTCCTGCGGCCGGCCGCCGCGCGCCGCTTCATCCCGTTCATCGCGGCGAATTTTCCGCATCTGAAGGGTCGCTTCGACGCCTTCTATTCCAGCGCGGCCTATGCGCCCAAAGAATACGACGCGCGCATGGGCGAGATTTTCGATCGGCTACGGATAAACCACGGCTTCGCGACGAGCCGCGAGCGGCGATCAGCGCCGCCACCACCTGCGGCGCCGGCGGGCGGGCAGCTCAGCCTGCTCGGCGATACCTAGGCTAGCGGAGCGTTCCGACGCGGAGCGAGCAGGCGAGTCGGAACCGAGGCTGCGCCTCGCAGACTCGGCCACCCATCGGAGCTGCGTTGGAACGCTAGCGGAGCGTTCGACGCGGAGCGAGGTGATAAAGGACCCTCACGCGCGCCTTCGGCGCGACCTCTCCCATGAGGGAGAGGGTCAAGAAAAGAGGATCGTCGATGAACGTGATCGCAGGGAATCGGAGATTTTAGTTTCTTATCGGTCCCTCACCCGGCGCTGCGCTCCGTCCTCTCCCGACCGGAAAAGGATCGAGGTCGCGCCGAAGGATCGCGACCCTGGGGCGCGGTTGAGGGTCCCCTACCTGGTCAACTGATTTACTTGCTGAGGGCTTCGCGGACGGCGGCGGCCGCTTGCAGCGTCATCGTTTTGCCCATGTCGACGATCGGCGCCATGTTGAACACCGCGTGGATCATGTACTCGTAGCGCACGGCGACCGTCGGCACTCCGGCTTCGATCAGACGGGCGGCGTAGATCTCGCCCTCGTCGCGCAGCGGATCGATCCCGACCGTTATGACCATCGCGGGCGGCAGCCCGGCCAGGCTCGCGGCTCGCGAGGGCGACGCGTACGGATTATCGGCGTCCTCCTTGCTGCGTAGATAGGTGTCCCAGAACCAGACCATGTCGGCGCCGGACAGAAAATAGCCGTCGTCGAAAAATTCCTTCTGCGACGGTGCCTCCATGGCGGCGTCGAGGGCCGGATAGATGAGCATCTGGTACGCGATTTTCGGCCCGCCGTGATCGCGCGCCATCAGGGTTACGACGGCCGTCAGATTGCCGCCCGCGCTGTCGCCTACGACGGCGAGCTTGCCGGCGGGGTAGCCGAGCGACGCGGCGTTTTCGGCGACCCATTTGGTCGCGGCGTAACTGTCGTCGGCCGCGGCGGGAAATTTGTGCTCAGGCGCGAGCCGGTAGTCGACCGCGACCACCAGGCATCCGGACCCGTTGGCGAACGCGCGGCATACGTTGTCATGGCTCGAAATTCCGCCGATAACCCATCCGCCGCCGTGCAGAAAGACGATCGCGCCGACCGGCTTGCCGCCCTTGGGGGTGAAGATTCGCAACGGAATTTCGCCGCCCGGGCCCGGGATCTTGCGATCTTCGATCCGCGCCACATCGTCGACGCCGCCGGTCGCGCGGACGTATTCCATGAAGGCGTCGAGCCCGCCGCGCGATTCGGCCACCGGGATCATCCGCGGCGGCTTCGCACCGAACTCCTTCAGCTTGTCGATCACGGCCTGAGCCTGGGGGTCGATTGTTATTTTCTTTTGGGTCGCCATCGAGATTCTCCGTGTCGTGCCGCGGGAAGCGTTCCGTGGCACGTCGCCTGGGTTGAGATTGTCTAACTAGCGCGGTCATGCGCCGGCGGGCAAATGATCCTGTCGGCGGCCCGCTGATGATCAGCAGGGGTCGTCGCCGATGATCACTGGTGATCACTGCCGATGATCACTGGTGATCACTGCCGATGATCACTGACGATCACTAATGTCACAGGTGCGCCGGGCCATGCCGTCCGTTGTTCGGCCACGGGGCCGGCAACGCGGCTGCGATTCGACTGAGATGCTGAAAAGATCGTTGAGGTTTGAAATGGTGCGAGGAGCGGGACTTGAACCCGCACGGTATTTCTACCACGAGCCCCTCAAACTCGCGTGTCTGCCAGTTCCACCACCCTCGCGGCGGGAAGCGCGGGCCGGCATCGGCCGGCCAGCGAGCTTCAGAGCTACTTCTCTATCATAACCTCAGTCGCCTTGATCACCGCGGAGACCGTATCGCCTTTCTTGAGCTTCAGTTCTTCGGCACTGCGCTTGGTGATGACCGATTCGATCACGTTAGAGCCGACCTTGATCGTTATCAGCGCGGTGACCTGACCGAGGATAACCTCGGAAACCTTGCCCTTCAGACGATTGCGTGCGCTTAAAGCCATGAAATCCCTCCCTTTCGATCCGTACTTTTAGTGCTGCGGCGCGCCCGGCCCGGGAGCACCTTTTGGCGCGGTGGCCGGTGATTTGACAGCAGGGGCGGATTTGGGACCACCCAGATTTACCATCGGTGCCGTGCTGCCCGGCAGATTCGTATGTTCAAAGATGCTGCCGCTTGCATGCTGAGTCGACGAATAGGCCAGGTAGAGCGAGGTTGCGAAGAACAGCACCGCCAGCGTGCTCGTCACCTTGGTCAGAATATTACCCGCGCCCCGCGCACCGAAAACCGTCTGGCTCGAACCGCCGAAGACCGCGCCCATTTCGGCGCCCTTGCCTTGCTGCAACAGCACGACGATAACCAGCGAAACGCACACGACTATGTGAAATATAAGTACGAGAGTTACGATCATGTGATCTGACTGTGATCTGGTTGTAAAAGTTACTGCTTATTGCGCGCCCTGACGATGCGCGCGAAGGACTCAGCCTTCAAGCTTGCGCCGCCGACCAGTGCCCCGTCAATATCCGGCTGCGCTATCATCGAGTCAACATTGTCGGCCGTGACGCTGCCGCCATAGAGGATACGGATGGAGTGGCCCGCCGCATGGCCAAAACGATCGGCCAGCGCGGCACGAATCGCACCGTGGACGGCCTGCGCCTGCTCCGGCGTGGCGGTGCGGCCGGTGCCGATAGCCCATACCGGTTCGTAGGCGATCGCGATCAGCTCCCCCTGATTTTCGGCCAGGCCGGCAAGCGCCCCTTCGAGCTGGCCCATCACCACTTTCCGCGCGTGCCCGGAGTCGTGTTCCGCCAGCGTTTCGCCGACGCAGATTATCGGCGACATGCCGTGGCGCAGCGCCGCATGAATTTTGCGATTTATCAGTTCGTCGCGCTCGCCGAAAATATGACGGCGCTCCGAATGGCCGAGGATCACATAGACGACGCCGAACGCCTTGAGCATCGGTGCCGAGATCTCGCCGGTGAACGCGCCACAATCCTCGCAGTGCATGTTCTGCGCGCCGACCGCGATCGCCGACCCGTAAAGCTCCCGCGAGACGCCGGGGATATCGATCGACGGCGGCGCGACCATCACGTCGCGATCGCGCCCGAGTTCGGCGGCGTCGCGCTCAAAGTCGGCGCGAATCGCACCGGCCAGCGCGTTGGCCTCCGGCGCGGTCAGATTCATCTTCCAGTTGCCCGCGATCAATAAGCGACGCATTGAAATGGTCCTTAAAAACCCGCTGCGGTTCGCGCGAGTCTAGCGCTCGAGCGCCTTGACGCCCGGCAATTCGAGCCCTTCGAGATATTCGAGCGTCGCGCCGCCGCCGGTCGAGATATGGGTGAAATTATCCGACCACGGATGGCCGCCGAGTGCAGCCGCCGTGTCGCCGCCGCCGATCAGACTGCGCAGGCCGGGAGTCGACGCGACCGTCTCGCCGATAGCGAGTGTGCCGCCGGCGAATGCGGGCAGCTCGAAGAATCCGAGGGGGCCGTTCCAGATGACGGTGCGCGCATTGGCAAGACGCTCGCGGAATTCCGCGATCGTGCGCGGTCCGATATCGAGGCCCATCATGTCGGGCGGAATAATTTCGGCGACAGATACCTTGGCGTTGGCTTCCGGAGCCGTCGCGACGACATGATCCAACGGCAGCATGAAGCTGACGCCGGCGGTCGCCGCGAAGCCCATCAGTTCGGTCGCCAGCTCGATCTTGTCTTCTTCGACGCGCGAACGGCCAATCGGCACGCCGCGCGCGCGCAGAAACGTATAGGCCATCGCGCCGCCGATCAGAATCGAATCGACCTTGACCTTCGTGACCAGGTTGCGGATAACGCCGATCTTGTCGGAGACCTTGGCGCCGCCGAGAATCGCAACCAACGGATGCTCCGGATGGCCAGTGAAATCCTCGAGCGCCGA
>Ga0302326_10027946_pt1 | contig 11365 bp, 5 predicted proteins | sample Palsa_T0_3_FD_202264 | JGI IMG/M metagenome (GOLD analysis project Ga0302326, IMG submission 202264) | Peat permafrost microbial communities from Stordalen Mire near Abisko, Sweden - Palsa_T0_3 | ecosystem: Environmental > Terrestrial > Soil > Palsa > Peat permafrost | place: Sweden: Abisko...
GCAACGCTGATCAATACGAACCCAGATCTATATTTCCCGCGGCTTGCATTGCTTGTTCGAAACGCTACACGGGAGGAACTCCTGCAAGAGCGCGGCGGTTTGGGTCACCGGAGCAGCCGAAGAACGCTTGTTTGGACAGCCGAGAGTCTCGCAGCTTTTCCTAAGCACTTCGCGGAGGCGGAACAGATCCTGCGACGCCTCGCGCTCGCCGAAACGGAGACACAAATCGGCAACAATGCCACTGGGGTATGGAAAAAACTATTCCGGATTCAGTTGTCTGGCTCCGCAAATCCGTTTCCCGAACGTATCGAACTGCTCCGAAGCCTGCTTCATTCCTCTGATGCTGCCGAAAGTACCCTGGCGCTGGAGGCGCTTAATGAAACTCTGAACCACAGAGGAACGCGACTCGTCGGTCCGTCGGTCGTCGCGGGTCAAATTGTTCCTCCGGACTGGAGACCGACAAGTGGAAAAGAATTCCAGAACTGCCTGGAACTAATCCTCGGTTTATTTGACCGAGTATTTGAGCAGGGTACTCCCGAGATTCGCCAGAAGGCGTGGACCATTTTGGCCACTCACCTTCGTTCTCTCCTCTCTTATCTCATGTTACCGCTGCTCAAGCAAATCGTCCGGCGACGTTCAATTCCGGACGTCTGTCTGCCTGACATCTTGCAATCGCTCGGCGATTTCTTGCATTACGAATGCGGCGGCAAGTCAGGCACCGTAACTGACAGTCCCATGTGCATGGAGGTGGCGGAATGGATGCGGGCGCTGACACCGAGCGACTTCTCCGGCCGTGTGAAAGCTGTCGTGGGGAAAAATCCGTGGCACCACTCGATGCGAGAGACGATCTCAGGCATCCCTTCCGAGATCATTCCCTTGGCCGAAGAACTCAACCGCGATCCGGAAACACTCGAAACGGTCCTGCCGTATCTGAACTCTCCGAACGCTGCCAGCGCCGGACTCTTCGGGGAAGCACTAGCGCGCCTCGATGCCGATTCGAAATACATGGACCGCATTCTCAGCGCGTCAATCTCAACGGGCTCCAACGCACTCGCCCGTGGCTATATCGGTCGTTTGGTGACAACGTACCCTGCTACGTCGGACCGCCTAAACGTCTGGCTGGACCGACTGGAAGAAGAAGCCCCCGAGCTGGCCTACTTTGTCGCACTCTCGGCGCCGGAGGTTAGTCGCCCACTGGTGCGGACCGTCCGCCTGATCAGGGCGAAAAAACTCCCGGTCCAATCGCTGCAGAACTTTATCGTGGGCATTCTTTTTGACCGCATGACATCAGATGACTTGTGCACGGTGCTCGATTTACTGATCCGGGCTGGAGATCCCTCAAGTCTACATATTGCCGTGGATTTTGTCGGCCATACCGTCCAGAAGAGCCGCCGATCTGATGCAGCGGAACGTGACGCTATGTGGCGGGCATTAGAGGCGAGCGCTCCAATAGAAGACCGGGCCGACTACTGGTGGGTGCAAGCAGTTCAAGCCTTTGCGCCAGAATCTCCGGAACGGGCCTGCAGTGTCGCAATTCTGGGTCTTCTCGGCGAGGACTTCGAAAAGCATGATCACGGCTGGAGTATTTTATCTCTCTTGGCGGAGACGCGCCCGGACCTAGTGATGGAGAATGTCGGAATAGTTCTACTGGATCCAGAACGCGGGTGGCGCCTCCGCATCGGGGCGCGCTCCGGTCTCTTTCAGGCGCTTCCTCTCGGCTCGGTCCAGCGTTGGTTGGCCCAAGCTGGAATCGAGGGCGCGCGATCGATTGCAAATCACCTGCAGCCGCCATTCGTGGATGCTGAAGGAAAACCCCACGTTGATCCACTCACCGAATACGTCCTCGGAACTTGGGGCGAAGATGAAACGGTTTTTGACCGTTTTGCCGCATCTACGCACAACCTGCAGATGTATTCCGGCGATATTGCCGCCGCGCACAGAAAAGAGGCTGAGAGGGCCCAGCCCTTCCTTTCACATCCGATCTCCGCTGTTCGGAGATGGGCAGAACACGAAGTGGCTTTGGGTGAGGAGCAGGCGCGCCAATGGACAATGCGAAATGAAGAACAGTTTCTCGAATAGACAGACCTGTTTTCATTGGGGTGGAGAAGGAGCGAATCGTCTAATTCCACATGCCGATGCATGGAGGTTTGGCCAGGGCTTTCTGGTTCGACTCTTTCGTTTATACCCAGTACTTTTAATCGCGATGGAAATATTCCACTTGACGGTTTGCCCGATGCGCGGCAATGGCCTGGTGGTCAGCGGATTACTCCCCATAAGTCGGCTTGTCGACTCGAATCCGTTCCACCTTGCCGGCTAACGCCCGGCCCGCCGCACTGGGCCGACGCTGTCCCCATCCTGGGAGATGACGAGTTCCCGCTGACGATTCCCGTCGGGAACAACCTGACCACCAGCAATCAGCCACGAGGGCCCCGAACGTTCTGGGACGTGTCCGCCCTGTCCGGGTACACTTCGGTGCGCGAGACCGGCCTGATCTTAACCACCATGGTGGCGTCCTGAGAGTTCCCCGATGTGCGACGGTTTTTCGACCGTGTCGCGTTTCTCTAAAGTAAGGCTGCCCAGCGTCTCGCCGCCGGGGAGACAACTCACTAAAGTGCCGTCACCCGTTCGTGTGAACGCCCTTCGACGCGGCACGCAAGAGAGCCGTCGCACGAGTAGGGGCATGTGCATCATGACTTAGTGCGCCACATCACGCCACCTCAGTAGTGTCCGGGTATTTCGTGATCCATTCCCCCGCGTGGGCGCTTCCGCAATCCGGGACGCAATTCAGTTATGCTCACACGTTTCCACCGGAATAGGCCAGCTCTCCGCCCTAACTCTTATCTCTCCGTCACTTTAATCCGGCAACTATGTCGGGAAACTCGCCGGTTTCTCCGCGTCAATATATATCCGGGAAACCCAATCACAAGCTGTATCCTGATGAAAACAAGCATCAAACTCCGAATGCCCTTTTTCCCTTCCTGTATAATGGATTTAGGAGCTCTCGCTTCACCCGAATGTGCCGCTGTTGGCGACACTCCCGCAGGGCTCCTAGACTCCTGCGCTGGACTCTTGCGCCCGCGGCTCGTCTCTACCCTTGCCGTTTGCCGCGCCTCGGATCTTTGACAACTGCATAAATCGACATCAGGCGGCGGCAGGCGGAGCCATGCCCGGGGGGACGAGCCATCGCCTGTCCCCCGGCATCTCTCGCTGCTGCAAGAGCCATCCGCCGGCCCATGGTGTAGAAGATGAGCCACTCGGCGGTTTACGCGGACAACTCCTTTTCCTTCCAGTAAACTTTGTTATGGTTCGTTAAGCGGCGGGTGAACCTTTGGAATGGGCGCCCCCACATCGGCTGCGCTTTTGGCCACAAAAAGGTCAAATTTCCAAACGAACCCAATCCCACAATCGGACAGTCGCCCGCGACCACAGAAGTAACCACAGCATGGAACATCTTCGGTCAGTTGTGTTCCTATGCTATTGAAGCGGATAGCTTTCGCTGCGGAAATACAAGTGTCCATGTATCAACGGCGTTTAGATTTCGCAGTAGAAACTATTCAGCTCGCGAATTCTCTATACTGGATAGACTAATCCATGCGTCGAATGTTTCACCAACCCACGCGCCGGCGGATCGTCAGTTTCGCCGCGCTCGGCCTTCTCGCGTCGCTCGCCATCGGCCTCTTCAACCGCAAGTCCGTTTCCGCTTCTTCCACCGGACCTTCCTTCGTCGAGTTCGAAAGCGGCCCCGTGCGTCCGGTCGCCATTTCGCCGGATGGCAACACGCTGTTTTCCGTCAACATTCCCAATGGCACGTTGGAAGCCTATAGCCTCACCTCGGGTATGCCGGTATTTCAGTATCGCGTTCCGGTAGGCCTCGAGCCGGTGGCCGTCGCGGCGCGAACCAATACCGAAGTTTGGGTGACCAACCAGCTTTCCGATAGCGTGAGCGTCGTCACTCTTACTGGAACGCCGCACGTGGTGCGAACGCTGCTGGTGGGCGATGAGCCGCGCGACATTGTGTTCGCCGGCAACCCGGTGCGCGCGTTCATCACTACGGCTCATCGCGGACAGCAGCGCACCGACCCCTCCATCGCCAGCGTGCCGGGCGCCGGCGATCCGCAAATGACCACGCCGGGCATTCCGCGCGCAGATGTGTGGGTGTTCGACCCGTCGAATTTGGGAACCACCATGGGCGGAACGCCGTTGACCATCATGAGCTTCTTCACCGATACGCCGCGCGCGCTGGCGGTCAGTCCCGACAAGAACACGGTTTATGTCGCTGGCTTCAAGACAGGCAATCAGACCACCACCATCTTTCAACAAAGAATATGCCCGGGGTTCCAACCATATAAACCATGCACTCTTCCCGATGGCACGGTAAGTCCCGGCGGCAATCCGGGTCCGCCCACCGATTCCATCGGCGAGCCTGCGCCTGAAGTCGGTCTGATTGTGAAATACAACAACAGCGACGGGCACTGGGAAGACGAGTTACAGCGGGTTTGGGACAATTCCGTGCGCTTCACTCTGCCCGATACGGATGTGTTCGCCGTCGACGCGAACGCTCTCACTCAGACCGCTAAATTCGCGCACGTCGGCACTACGTTGTTCAACATGGCGACTAATCCGGTCACCGGGACACTCTACGTTTCCAACACCGACGCCATCAATAATGTTCGTTTTGAAGGGCCGGGAATTTTTGGCGGTCACACCGTTCAAGGTCATCTTGCTGAAGCGCGTATTACGGTGATTTCGGGATCGACTGTGGCGCCGCGCCACTTGAACAAACACATCGATTACACCAAGCTCGCAGGATCTGCCGGTTTTGACTCCACCGCAAAGGATCATAGCTTGTCCATGCCGCTCGATATCGCGGTCACTGCCGATGGTAAGACACTCTACGTCGCCGCGTTCGGTTCCAGCAAAATTGGCGTGTTCGATACCAGCTCGATTGAGAACGACACCTTCAATCCAGTGACTGCCAGTGCGAACTACATCCCCGTCAGCGGAGGCGGAGTGAGTGGATTGGTTTTGGACCAGGCGCGCGGCCTGCTTTACGCCATGACGCGCTTCGATAACTCACTGAAAGTCATCAATCTGAAAGCGAGTCAGGAAGTCGCGGGATTTCCGATGCCTAACCCCGAACCTGATTCGGTGATTGAGGGCCGTCCGATGCTGTACGATGCGACGCGGTTTTCGGGCAATGGCGAAGCAGCCTGCGCCAGTTGTCACATCTTCGGAGACATGGACGACTTAGCCTGGGACTTGGGTAATCCCGATAACTCAGTCACTAAGAGCCCCATACCGATCAACTTCGGTAATCTGATTCCGCTCCTCATCGCTACCGACCTCACGGGCCTTGTCACTCCCCTCAACGGCAGCAATAACCCCGCCGATTTCCATCCAATGAAAGGCCCCTTTACCACCCAGACCTTGCGCGGACTGGCGAACTCCGGCGCCATGCACTGGCGCGGCGACCGTTCCACGGGGTTCTTTGGAACCGCCCCGTTCGATTCCAATCTTGCTTTCATGAATTTTATAGTTGCATTTCAGAGTTTGGTCGGCAGCGTCTACCAGCCGTCGCAAGGCCAGATGCAGAGCTTCGCGGACTTTCAATTACAGGTTGTGCCGCCGCCCAACCCAGTGCGTAGTCTCGATAACTCACTGACCGCATCGCAGCAGCGTGGGCAGGCGTTCCATTCCGGTACGCGTCCATCTGACGGCATAGTCTCGCCGATCTTGGATCAGGCCTTTGGCCAGTCGTCCTTTACCTGTGCAGGCTGCCATGTGTTGAATTCGGCGAACGGACAGTTTGGCACAGGAGGCAATCAAAGCTTCGAGGGCATCCCCCAGGTCCTTAAGATTCCTCATTTACGCAACCTATACGCCAAGATCGGCATGTTCGGGGATCCGGCCGTTGGGGTCGATGACAGCGCTACCGATAGCGGGTTCCTGGGCGATCAGATCCGCGGCTTTGGCTTCCGGGGCGATGGCGCAACGGACACCCTGTTCCGTTTCTTCAACGCTTCGGTTTTCGACCCGACGTCAACCGTGGGCTTCCCGCAGAACAACCCGGATGGAACACGGCGCGATGTGGAGCAGTTTATGCTAGCGTTCGATAGCGACCTCGCGCCCGTAGTCGGCCAGCAAGTCACTCTCACCAGCGCCAACGCCGCATCCGTCGGCCCGCGGATCGGCTTGCTAATCGAGCGAGCCTCCGCTCCATTCGTATCCAAGGTGTTGAACGGATCGGTAATGGAGTGCGACCTTGTGGCGCAAGTAGTTCAGAATGGCCGCGTGCTGGGCTTCCTATACGATCCGGCTGCCGGCAACTTCATTCCGGCCGATGGCTCGCCGCGCGTTTCCGACTCGGCTCTTCGCGCGCTTGCCGCAACTCCGGGCCAAGAGGTGACATACACCGCCGCCACGCCAGGGTCGGGCTTGCGGGTAGCGTCGAGCCACTGATTTGTGGGGCAGCCAATCCTGGCTTCAGCCGGCTTTCAGCCGGCTCTCTCGCACGGGGCCGTCCCTCGTTTGTGGTGGGGTATGCTTTAGCTTGCCCAGGTTAGCCTCTCTTACCGAATGGCCGAAAGCCGCGGTCACTCGACGACCAAGCATGCATCTCCGCCCACGTCGAAATCTAAGTGACCCGAATCCCGGATAACTCATCGATAACCGCAGCGCAGAGCCGACCGAGCCGCGCAAACGCGATCCGCTGATCCCCGGTGACGCCCGCGCAATCCGCAAATCTTCCTGGATAGCGGCCGGCGATAACCTGGCGCCGCCTATTCCAGATCTTCCCTAACGAGGCGAACTCGTCGCAACCCGGCTACGGCTGCCTTTCTCCTGCTTCGGCGGCTGCTGATCGTTACTGGGGAACGTCGGCTTAGGCAGATTGCCGGCGCCATATCTGGCTAAGCTCAGAGGACCGCTGGTATCTGGCAGAATTGGAGGCTTCGTTCCGGCTTCCCCGAAGCGGAAGGCCGACGTCAGGTCGCCGAACGTGTGTCTGCGCCACTCGCTGATGTTCGGTTCGCGGACTCCCGTAAACGTCTCCAGAAACTGCAGCACGGAAGTATGATCGAATCTCTGGCTGCTTACCCAACCTCCGGCGGTCCAGGGAGAGACAATGATGCAGGGCACGCGGAACCCGCCGCCTATGGGAAGGCCGCCCACGAATTCCTGCGGCGTACCCTCCGCCGGAAATGGCGGCGCGACATGATCGAACAGCCCGTCATTCTCGTCGTAGTTCAGGATGAACGCGGTCTTAGCCCACACGTCCGGATTCGCAGCGATGGCGTCGATCTTGCTGGCCACAAACGCCGCTCCATCGGCGGGCATGTAATCCGGGTGTTCGGATTGAAAACTGGTGGGGATAATCCAGGAGACTGCCGGCAGTTTGTCATGCGCCGCGTCGTACTCGAACTGTCCCTCGGGATCGACCTGCATTCCCCTGGCATAGAGTGACGAGCCCTTTTCCGCCTGCTGGAAGACCCTGAAATTCTTCAGCATGTTACAACCATAGCTGTCCTGCTGCTCGTAAACCTTCCAAGTCACGCCGGCTTTCTCCAGCCGTTCGGGATAAGTAGTCCAGGTGTATCCGCCGGGCGGAACCTTGTTACTAATGATGGGTCCGCCATTGAGCCCATCCGGATCGATCATGCCCGTCATCAGATACATACGGTTCGGCCAGGTGGGGCCCATAAGGGAACAGTGGTATGAGTCGCAGATAGTAAAGGATTCCGCCAGCGCGAACTGAAAGGGAATATCCGCCCGAGTGTAATACCCCATCACGTATGGGCCTTTCACGCCATCCGCTTTGCGATGGGCTGGCAGCCACCGATCCATTTTGCCGCCGTTCCATGCCTCGTGCTGCACCGCCCAGGCGTGACTGGTGGAAGGTATCTTCTGGGCGCTGGTGGCATGCGTATCCAGATGGAATGGCAGCATATATCCAGCCGGGTTTTCCGCGTCCGGCTGGTAGAATACCGGCCGGCCGCCGGAAAGCTTCAGCGCCTCCGGATCGTCAAACCCGCGCACGCCGGCCAAGGTCCCGAAGTAGTGATCGAAGGACCGGTTCTCCTGCATCAGGATGACGACGTGTTTAATGTCGCGGAATGAGCTGAGCCCGGGTTGTTGTTGGGCCAGTACGCGCCGCACATTCGGAGGCATGAGCGTGGCTGCCGCGGCCATCCCCGTAGCGCTCTTGAGGAGCCGGCGGCGCGTCAGTCCAGCTGGAATCAATAGTTCGGAATCGCCCGGTGTTTTCATAGCAAAGTTGCCAGACCCAACCATGATATCCGAGTGGGGTAGGCCCAAGGCCTGCCCTGTCCAGAGCCGCTCTTAGCGCTCGGCTCTTTGTGAACATTCTTCGCTTGTACGATAGACCTCCTGGTCTGTCGTCTTCGGCCACTCGCCCAGCCCCACCCGCGCGAGTATGATTCAATATCGGACAGCATGTGGACGGTTGCGGGATGGCTGATGCTCGGGGCGTGCGCGCTGTGTGCGGCCGATAGCGGGGAAAGTCTATTCCGTATCCATTGCGCGCCTTGCCACGGTCTTGATGGGACCGGGGGCCGGGGGCCGAATCTTGCGGTTCGCAAGCTTCCACGCGCACCTGACGATGACGCGCTGGCGAGCGTGATCTCGCTGGGGATTCCTGGAACGCAGATGCCCGGGACGCGTATGACTGCCGCTGAGAATCGGCAGTTGGTGGGGTATGTTCGAGGTCTCGGCCGCGCGAAGGCGGCGCCAATCCAGGGCGACCGCGCCAATGGCGAGCGCCTCTTCTGGTCCAAAGGAAACTGCGGCCAGTGCCACACCGTGGGACCTCGTGGCGGACGCCTGGGGCCGGATCTGACCGCGATCGGGACAAGCCGGGGGCCCGATCACCTGCGGGAGTCGCTCCTCAATCCCGAGGCCGATGTCCCCGATACATTCACCGCTTACCGGCGCGTCATCTACATGCCCGATAATTTCCTGCAGGTTCGCGTCATCACGCGGGACGGGCGCCAAATCACGGGCATACGCGTGAACGAGGACACCTTCACCATTCAGATCCGCGACTCTTCGGACCGCCTATACTCGTTCCGCAAGGATGAGCTTCACGAGTTACATAAAGATTGGGGCAAGTCACCTATGCCGGGTTACCGCGGCGTACTCTCGGACTCCGAGATTCAGGACGTGATCGCATATCTTCTATCCCTGCAGGGCGCGCCATGAAAGTGCTTCTGACTCTGTTCCTGACTGGATTCACGCTCACCGCGCAGGTCACCTATGAGCGGATTGCGGCGGCGGCTTCCGAAGCCGGCAATTGGCTGACTTACTCCGGCGGGTATGCGGGCTATCGGTACTCGGCGCTGCGGCGTATAAACCGCACCAACGTCGCGCGGCTGCGGCCGGCGTGGATCTACCAGACCAACGACCTGAACAATTTCGAGGCCACGCCCATCGTCGCCGATGGCGTGATGTACATCTCCGAGCCGCCCAGCAACGCGGCCGCTCTCGATCTCCGCACCGGCCGGCCGATTTGGATGTTCCGGCGGCCGCTGCCGGGCCCCGTGGGCGTCTGCTGCGGGCAAGTGAACCGCGGCGTGGCGCTGCTTGGCGATCGGGTTTTTCTCGGCACGCTGGACGGCCACCTGTTGGCGCTCGACTCCAAAACCGGCCACCTGCTGTGGGACAGGGCCCTGGCCGATTACCAGAGCGGGTACTCGATCACGGTGGCGCCGCTGGCGCTGAAGGACAAAGTAATCGTCGGAGTCTCCGGCGGAGAATACGGCATCCGCGGATTTCTGGACGCCTATGACGTCAGGTCCGGCGAGCGGCTGTGGCGGTTCTGGACAGTTCCGGCGCCGGGCGAGCCGGGACACGATACTTGGCAGGGCGATTCGTGGAAAACAGGTTCCGCGGCTACCTGGTTGACGGGTTCGTACGATCCGGCGCTGAATCTGCTTTACTGGGGGACCGGCAATCCCGGACCGAACTACAATGGCGAGGGCCGCAGCGGCGACAATCTCTATTCCACTTCTCTACTGGCTCTTGATGCCTCCACCGGCAAGTTGAAATGGTATTTCCAGTTCACGCCCCACGACACTCACGATTGGGACGCGAATCATGTGCCCGTCCTCATTGACGCAGTCTTCCAGGGAAAGCCGCGGAAGTTAGTCGCGGTCGCCAATCGCAACGGCTTTTTCTATCTATTCGACCGGCAGACGGGAGAGTACTTACTCGGGCGTCAGTACGCCAAACAGACTTGGGCGAAGGGACTTGACGGGCGGGGCCGGCCGATCGTGATTCCCGCAACCGAACCGGCGCCCGAAGGCACGCTCGTGTTTCCCGGCGTACATGGAGCGACTAATTGGAACAGCCCTTCTTATAGTCCGGATACGCGGCTGATGTATGTGGCGGCGAGAGAGGAAGGGACAGTCTTCTACCGCGCGACGGCCGAATACAAGGCGGGCAGTTACTTCAGCGCCGGCGGGATGCGCGGGATCCCTGGCGTGGAGCCGTCAGGCTCCATCAAGGCGCTGGACCCGCTGACGGGAGAGCAGCGATGGGAATTCCCGCTGCACTCTCCGCCGTGGGCGGGCGTACTGTCCACAGCGGGCGGGCTTGTATTCAGCGGCACGAATGAGGGCAACATTTTTGCGCTGGACGCCGCCAGCGGGAAAGCGCTGTGGGATTTTCAAGCCGGCGCACCGGTTTACGCCGGCCCGATGAGCTACGAGTTCGAAGGCAAGCAGTACCTCGCGGTCACTGCGGGCAGAAGCCTGATGGCGTTCACCGTGGCTGAGCAGCCTTAGTAGGGCGGACCCCCTGGTCCGCGGCCGTCCCCCCGGTCGGCCATTTCATTCCATGTCACGTTCCCAGTGCCGGGCGCCGGCTGCGCCTGGCTCTCGAATCATCGGGTGGTAATAGAGTTACTAACTTCGGCCGGCGACACACTCGCACGAGTGAACGATAGACATCGACCAGGCGAGGAGAGCCGGCTGAAAGCCTCGTAGCGGTCTTCCACTTACTGCGAAAGCTCATTGATGATTTCGCCTTCGTGTGCGCCGTCGATTTTCATACCGGCGAGCTTCTGCTGCACGATGTCTTTCCACTCAGACATAGTCAATCCCCGTAATGCGCCGGATGGCGTCGGCGAACTGCTGCCAGCCCTCCCGCTGCGCAGCCAGAATCTTGCGGCCCGGCGCGGTCAGGCGCGCGAAGGTGGCGTATGCTTTAGCTTGCGGATGTTCGCGCCGATGCAAATCAATCGGGCGGGCAAGCTAAAGCATACCCTACCTTGTTACTCGCGCTTGCCGAAGCGAAACACCGGGCCGACGCTGATGCGGAAGTTGCCCTGGCCGGATTGGTTGAAGTTGGT
>Ga0302326_10027947_pt1 | contig 11365 bp, 9 predicted proteins | sample Palsa_T0_3_FD_202264 | JGI IMG/M metagenome (GOLD analysis project Ga0302326, IMG submission 202264) | Peat permafrost microbial communities from Stordalen Mire near Abisko, Sweden - Palsa_T0_3 | ecosystem: Environmental > Terrestrial > Soil > Palsa > Peat permafrost | place: Sweden: Abisko...
ACCCGGGCCTGGTGCAGCTCTGGCTGAGCCGCAAGGGCGACATCTCGGCCTTGGAGGCGGCGGCGCGGGCCGGCCTGACCTGCGACACCATCGAGGTGGCGGCTCGGTGGTCGGTGCTGCCCGGCCAGTATCGCGACGTGACCGAGGCGGTCGGCGCGGTCAACGGCACGCTGGCCGTGACCGCCCACCAGTCCCACGCCTACCGCGACGGCGGGTGCCTGTATTTCACCTTCGCCGGGAAGCCCGCCATCGACGGCGCGGGCGGCGCCGTGGTCAATGCCGCCGACGCCTACTACCGGCGGGTATGGGACCTGGTCATGGCCATCACCATCGAGCACGGGGGGACCATCAGCCACCACCATGGCATCGGGCTCAACCGGGGCCGCCACCTGTCTCGGGCGCTCGGCCCGGCGTTCGATGTGCTGGTGGCGGCCAAGCAGGCCCTCGATCCCCACGGCGTGCTCAACCCGGGGAAACTCGGCCTCCCGTCGCCGTTCGGAGAAGTGCCGTGGCCATAACGCTCGACCGCCTGGCGTTGCGCCGGGGGATCACCACCTACGTCGCCATCGCCATCCCGTGCGGTCTGATCATCGCCCTGGACGGGGCCAGCGGGAATCAAAACGAGTCTGCCCTGTGGGTCGCGGCCGCCGTGATCGTCTTCGCCATCGGCCCGATAATCGCCGGAGCGGTGGCAGGCAGTGCCCAGCGGGCCCCGTTCGTGCATGGGGCGTTGGCGGTGGCCGTTCCCGCCGCGGTGTTCCTGCTCGTCCGCTCGCTGATCGGCGTGGCGCGAGGCGACCTGTCGGGCAAGGATGTGGTGTCGTTCCTGCTCTATTTGGTGATCGTCGTCGGCTTGGGCATGCTGGGCGGGTACGTGGGTTTCCGGCGCCGCCAGCGCCTCATTTAACAGGGCTTAATAGGGGGGCACCGCCATCAGCATCCTGGTCATCGACATCGGGACCAGCTCGGTCCGGGCATCCATCGTGCGCCCCGACGGGGCGGTCGAGCACACCCATCACCGCCCGACCCTGCCCTCGACGCCCTCGGCCGGCTTCGTCGAGTTCGATCCCGTGGCCATGGGCGACGCGGCGTTGGCGGTGGCCCGCCAGGCGCTGGCCGCAGGCGGCCCGGTGGATGCGGTGGGCATCGCCAACCAGCGGGCGTCGACCGTGGTGTGGGACCGGGCCGCGGGCCAGCCCATCGGGCCGGGTATCGGCTGGCAGGACCTGCGCACCGTGGGCACCTGCCTGATGATGCAGGCCCAGGGTTTCCGCCTCTCCCCCAGCGCCTCGGCCACCAAGATCGCCTATCTGCTCGACACCTATGACTACGGCCGCACCCGCGACCTGCTGTTCGGCACGGTCGAGACCTGGGTCATCTGGCAGCTGACCGAGCGGGCGGCGCACGTCACCGACCCGACCAACGCCTTCGTGACCGGCCTGGTCAAGACCGATGGCTCGGGCTGGGACCCCGCCGTACTGGAGGCGCTGCGCATCCCCGCCACCATGTTGCCCACCATCATCGACTCCTCGGCGGAGCCCGGTGCGGCGGGCTGGGCCACCACGCTGACGGGAGCCGTGACCGTAGGCCGCGGGGTCGCGGCGTCGGCTGCGCCGCCCATCACGGGGATTGCGGGCGACCAGCAGGCGTCGCTGGTGGGGCAGGGCTGCACCCGACCCGGGCTGGCCAAGGTCACCTTCGGCACCGGTGGCATGCTCGACGTGTGCCTGGACGCCCGGCCCGGCTTCGACATCCGGGGCGAGGGCGGCTGCTTCCCCATCGCCGCCTGGCAGCGCAACGGCAACCTGGTCTGGGGCGCCGAAGCCATCACCCTGTCGGCGGGCACGGCGGTGGAGTGGCTGCGCGACGACCTGGGCATCATCGACTCGGCAGCGGCGTCGGAACAGGTGGCGGCGCAGTGCGACGACAGCGGGGGCGTGTACTTCGTTCCCGCCCTGTTGGGGCTGGGCACGCCGGCCTGGGATTTCGGCGCTCGGGGCACCCTGCTGGGCCTGACCCGGGGCAGCGGCCGGCCCGAAGTGGTGCGAGCGGTGCTGGAAGGGGTGGCCCATCGGGGCGCCGACCTACTGGAGGCGGCCGAGACCGACACCGGGTTGTCGATCGCCACGCTGCGGGTGGACGGGGGCATGAGCGCCAACACGGTCTTCGTGCAGGCCCTGGCCAACGCCTGCCGCCGTCCCATCGAGGTCTCGCCCGTGCTGGAGGCCACGACGCTGGGGGCGGCGTACCTGGCCGGCATGGCAGTGGGCACGTGGCGCGACGAGGAAGAGGTGGCCGCCGCCTATCGCCCGCGGGTGGTGGTCTCGCCCAACGGATCACTCGATCGGGACCGCTGGCGGGAGGCGGTCTCGCGGTCTCGGGCCTGGATCCCGCAACTTTCGACCCTCAGCTTCTAGGTGCGCTGCCTATTCCGTGTCCCCACACGGAATAGGCAGCGCACCTAGGGCAGGCACTGTTCCAAGGAGAGCAGCGGGGCCATCAGGTCGCCCTTTTCCTCCACCCGTTTGAGCACCTGGGGCGCCTCGAAGATCAGCCGCTCCGGGTCGCCCGCCGCCATGGCCGCCTCGATCTCGTCCCACTCGAGCGGGGTGGACGCCGTGGGCCGATCCCGGGCCCGCATGGAGTACACCGACACGGTGGTCTTGAAGGCGGTGTTCTGGCTCCAGTCGATCAGGACCTTGTTGGGCCGCACGCTGCGGTCCTGGGTCGTCACGATCAGATCGGGATGCTGACGTTCCAGCACCTGAGCCAGGGCATGGGAAAAGGGGCGGGTCTGCTCATAGGTCACCGGCGTGTTCAACGGCACGTAGAGCTGCAGTCCCTTGCTGCCCGAGGTCTTGACCCAGGCCTGCAATCCCAGATGGTCCAGCGCCTCCCGCAGCAAGACCGCGACCCGGCCGCAGGTGAGCACATCCGCCCCCTCGCCTGGGTCGAGGTCGAACACGATCGAGGTGGGGCGTTCCAGGTCCTCGGAACGGGCCAGGGAAGGATGCAGCTCGATGGCCGCCAGGTTGGCCGTCCACACCAGCGACGCCGCTTCGCCCAGGCAGCAATAGCCGATCCCGCCCATGTCGATGGTGGGGAGCCAGGGCGGGCGGTGTGACGGGCAGTTCTTCTCGAAGAATGAGACCTTGTCGACGCCATTGGGGTAGCGGCGCAAGGTGATCGGCCGGCCGGACACGTGGCCCACCATCACCGGGGCAATACGGGCGTAGTAGTCGATCATCTGGCCCTTGGTGAAGCCGGTCTTCGGCCACAGGACCTTGTCCAGGTTGCTGAGCTTCAGCCGTCGCCCGCCGATGTCGACCTCGACGGCGGCTTCTGTCACGCCGAGGCCTTATGGCGTGAGCGCTTTCCTTTCCCATCCTCCTCGTCATTGGCCTTATTGGCCCGGGCCGCGGCCAAGCTGGCTTCCAGGGCGGCCATCAAGTCGAGCACGGGTGCCGCGGGGCCGGCTTCGGGCGCCTGGGCGATCTCGGCGCCCTCGGCCTTCTGTTCGATCAGCTCCATGACCCGTTCCCGGTAGTCGTCGTGGTACTTGGTCGGGTCGAACGGGGCGGACAGCGACTCGACCAGCTGCTTGGCCATGTTCAGCTCCCGCTCCGACGGCTTGGTGGAGTCGGCCGTGGGCACCTCGAGGTCGGCGGTGGCGATCACCTCGTCGGCGAACAGCATGGTGGAAAGCACCAGCACACCGTCCTTCGGCCGCAGGGCGGCCAGGTACTGCTTGGAGCGCAGCACGAACTTGCCCAGCGCCACCTTGCCGCTGCCCGCCATAGCCTCGACCAGCAGGGCGTAGGGCTTGACCGCCCGATCCTCGGGGACCAGGTAATAGGTGTGCTCGAAGTAGATCGGGTCGATATCGACCAGGTCGACGAACTCTTCGATGTCGATGGTCCGGCTGGCTTCGGGGTCGATCGAACGCAGCTCGTCGGGGTCGATGATGACGTACCGGCCCCCGCCCAGGTCGTACCCCTTGACGATCTCGTTGTAGTCGACCTCCTCCCCGTCGACCGAGCACACCCGTTTCTGGTTGATGCGTCCGCCGTCGGTGGCATGCAGCTGGTTGAACCGGATGTCCTTTTGTGAGGTCGCAGTGACCAGCTTGATCGGCACGTTGACCAGACCGAAGCTGACCGCCCCACTCCAAATAGCCCTGGGCATGGGACCATTCAATCGCACCCGGTACCGTGAGCGCGGTGAAGCTCCTCGTGCGGTCTGAACCGAGGACCACCACGGAGAAGGTTCTGGGCTGGCTGCACGGCGGGCGGCGCAGTCAGCCAGACGGTCACACCGGCCTGGGATCATGAACCCATGCCGCCGCCCGCGATGACGCCGCCCACCATCGAGCAGACGGCGGCCCGTTTGGCGTCATTGCTCACCTACGCCGGTGGGGCGCTGGCCGACCCCGAGCGCCACGACCTGGTGTTCGAGCCCGAGCTCACGCTGCGGCCCCTGGTGCGCCTGGCCCCGCCCGAGGACGTGTGGGCGGTGGACGGGGGGCAGGCGGTGGTGGCCGACGCCCGGTGCCTGCAACTGGTCGTGACCCGCTCCGCTCGAGCCCGCTGGCGCGACGGGCGTTGCGCGCTGGAGGAGGAAGGCGACTTGAGGCCCCAGCTCATCGGGTGCGGCGAGGAACGCGCCGCCGCAGTCACCTACGCCATGCCGGTGCGACCGGACGCCACTATCGACATCGGGCTGTTGCGGGACTGGGGCGAGTGGCAGGCGGTGGCGCGCTCGGTCGAGGAGGCCGACTCGGGCGCCATGGTGCTGGTGGACGGGGACCTGGAGCCCGACTGGCGGTTGCCGCCGTCGTTCCTGTCTGCTCTGTTCGAGCGGGCGGCGGCCCGGGGTGTGACGGTGTTGGGCGTGACCAAGCACTCATCGTTGGCCCGGGGTGGGGCGCCGTTGCTGGGCCAGCTGGAGCGCGGGGCCGAGCACGACCTGGGCCCGCGGGCCATGTGGTGGGCCCGGCTGGCCACCACCCGCCCCGACGCCGGGCCGACCCGGCAGATCCTGGCGGCGCGGCTCGACCCAGACGCCCGCTTTTCGTTCCGCATCGACCTGCCACTGGAGGTGGACGCCGAAACGGCGCTGGGTGCTCTGTCGGCGCTTGCGGACGACGCCGCATTCCCTGGGTATCCCTATCCCCTGAGCGTGGCCGACCGGCTGGCCGCCTGCCCCAGCTGGGTGCGCGACGACGTGTGGGCCCAGTTGGAGGATGGCCTGGACGGTGCCGGGGTACCGCTCGATGTCCGGGAGCGGGCGTTCACCGACCGCCACCGCCTGATGGAGCGAGCGTGATGGCGGGGCTTCGATCGCAGCTGGGTTCACCGTGCGAGCAGCCGTGCGCCATGCGGGGGCAGGCCTGATGGCCGAGGTCCGGGGGCGGCTGTTTGGCAAGAACGTACTGGAGGCGACGTTTCGGGCTGCCCCGGACGAGGACCTGTTCCTGGGCGAACTTCTGGTTGGGGTGGACGACGCCACGGGGCGGCGGTATCTGTTCCGGGTGGTGGACGTCACCTATGGCACCGAGCACCGCGAGCCCGGTTGGGCCGAGCGGGTGGCGGGCACCCTGCTGGCCGACGACGGGCGGGGCGACGCCGGCGCCCACCCGCTGTATGAGCAGTCCCGTCGCACCTACCGGGTGGCCAGCTGCAGCTGCCTGGGCTACCTGACCCCGCCCGGGCCGGACGGGGCGCCCACCGAGTTCCGCAAGCCCAAGAGCCTGCCCACCCAGTTCTCCCGAGTGGTGGCGCCGGAGCCCTCGGATTTCGCCTTCCTGGCCAGCCGCATGGGAGATCTCCCGGTGGGGATGCTGCGCAGCGGCGAGACGGTGGTCGACTTCCGGGTCAGCATCCCCGGCGCCGCCCTGTCCAGCCACGTGGGCATATTCGCCACCACCGGCATGGGCAAGTCCAACCTGATGCGGGTGCTGGCGGCGGGCGTGATGCGGGCCAATGGCCGCTACGGGCTGCTCATCATCGACCCGCACGGCGAATACCGGGGCGCCCTGGCCCGCCATCCGTGGGCCGGCGAGCAACTGCGCACCTACGCCGCTCGGTCGCTGCCCAACACCACCGCGCTACGCATCAGCCTGGCCGAGTTGGGCATCGACGACCTGCGCACGGGCTACGAGTGGAGCCGGCCCCAGGAGGAGGCGCTGTTCGAGCTGGAGCGCCACTATGGCACCGACGGGCTGGGCTGGCTGGCCGAGTTCGCCCGCCTGGAGGACCTGCCGGGCTTCCGCGACGTGGAGCTCAACGGCCGCATCGCCCTCAGCACCCTGCAGGTGGTCCACCGCCGGGCCCGGCGCATCGTGGAGCTCCAATGCGTATCCACCGATCCCCTGGTGTCGGTGGGTGGCGCCGTGCTGCGCGACCTGGTCATGGGCAAGGTGGTGCTGATCGACGTCAGCGGCCTGGGTTCGACCGAAGAGGTATTGGTCGCCTCTTACCTGACCCGCCGGGTGCTGGAGGAGTGGCAATCGGCCTACCTCGACCGACCCGAGCAGCACGAGCGCATGCCGGTGGTGGCGGTGGTGCTGGAAGAGGCGCAGCGCGTGCTGTCGGCCAGCAAGGATCGCGAGTCGAACGTGTTCCCCCGGGTGGCTCGGGAGGGACGCAAGTTCAACGTTGGCATCTGCGCCATCACCCAGCAGCCCAAGCTGCTCGACGGCGAGCTGCTGAGCCAGTTCAACACGTTCTTCATCCTCGGGCTGGCGGACGAGAAGGACCGCAACATCCTGCGCGCGTCGGCCAAGCAGGACATCAGCGCGGTGGGCAAAGAGATCCAGACCCTTATGCCGGGCGAGTGCTTGATCGCGGGCCTGGCCGCGCCGTTCGCCATGCCGGCCAAGGTCGACCTGTACTCGGATCTCATCCGGGCCACCCCGCCCCCTCCCCCGCCCCGAACGGTCGCCCCGGCCAACATCTCGGCCCTGGTCGATTAGTCGTCAGTTTCCGTTCGCCACAGGGAACTCCTCGTCGAAGCGGGCAGCCAGCGAGACGACATCGCGTCGCGACAACCTGCGGCCTCGTCGAAGCCGACGGGTCAGTCGCTCGGCCAGGACGACAAGTACCCCATCGACCACCCTGCCCCGGCGGCGCAATCCGGTGCCATGGACGGCCACAACGGCCGTCACGGCCACCCCCAAGGCGTCGCCGACCCGCGCCGCCTGGTGCGCTGCCGGGGCGACCTCTATGGGGTGATCACCTGCCCACACCTGGCCGCGGCGAATGCGCACGCGACTTCGGCGAACCTTCGAGTCGATCACCCAGACACCGCTCGGCCCGACCACCAGGTGGTCGATATTGCCTCGGCCGCCGGCTGGTTGGCGGTCGTGAAACACGACAAATCGTCGGGGTAGGCGAGCTAGCAGGTCGGCCGTGGCCACCTCCGCTGCCGCCCCGCGATCCCAGCGGCCCGGATCGGGCTCGGGACGCCAGCGCCAGGCACCGATGGCCGCCACCACGGCGCAGCCCACCAACCATCCGTCTCGGGAGAGCCACCCGGCGACGGCGGAAGCGGCCGCCACCAGGATCAATGAGGCGGTTACCAGGCCGCGGCGGGTGGCGCGGCGCTGCGCTCGGCGCCCCTCCGATGATGCGGACCGACCGGCTTCATCGCGCCCGGCTCGCCGTTTTCCCACCCTGGAAGGAAATCACATCCGTGTAACCGTCACACCGGCCTGAGAAACTGGCGGCATGCGTATTGCGGCCATCGGCGATGCCCACTTGGGGCGGTCGTACTACCCCTTCACGACGCCCCAGGGGGTCAACCAGCGGGAGTGGGATTTCGAGCAGTCGTTCGAGGCGGCGGTCGAGCTGGCCCTGGCCCAGGAGCCCGACCTGATCGTGTGGCTGGGCGACATCTTCGACCACCCCCGGCCGACCTACCGCTCCTACCGGCTGGCGCAGAAGGCGCTGGCCCGCATCCGGGAGCACGGGTTGCGGGCCGTGATCATCAGTGGCAACCACGACACCCCGCGGCTGCCGGGCACCGGGAGCCCGTACTCGGCGTTGGCCGATGGCTTCCCCGAGATGTACTTCGCCCACCGGCTCACCTATGAGCGCTTCGAGTTGCCTGGCCTGGTGGTGCACGCCGTGCCCCAGATGCTGTCGGTGGAGGCCACGTTGGACGCCCTGGCCGAGGCCGACCGCAGCCGCAGCCTGGACCGCAGCAACCTGCTGCTGACCCACCCCCGGATCACCCAGGTGCAGCCCCGCTACGCCGACATCAACGAGATCGAAGTGGACGCCGGGCTGCTGCGCTCGGACTTCGTGCTGCTGGGGCACTACCACTTCCATACCCGGGTGGCCGAGGGGATCTGGTACGCCGGATCGACCGATACGTTCTCGTTCGCCGACGACCCGGAGCGGGGCAAAGGGATCCTGGTGCTGGACACCGATACCGGGACGTGTCGCCATGTGGCACTGACCGGGCAGCGGCCGTTGGTGACGCTGGAGTCGGTCTTTGCCCTCGGCCTGTCACCGGCCGAGTTGCAGGCACAGGTGCTGTCCCGGGCGGAGAAGGTGCCAGCCGGGGCGGTGGCTCGCCTGTACCTGGAGGGGGTCGACCCCGAGGGCTACCGGCTGCTGGATGTGGAGGCGGTGCGTGAGGCGGCGAGGGCGGGGTTGTTCCTCAAGCTGGAGCCACAGTTCGGGTCGGTAACGAGCGACGCTGAGCTACCGGAGCTCGACGCCATGGGCGCCCGCTGGGAGAGCTATGTGGAGACGCAGGACCTGACCGGCCTGGACCGGGAGCGCATCCGCCAGCTGGGCTTGCACTACCTGGATCGGGCCGTGGAGTCGGCCTCGTGACCGGGCTGGCTGTTGTGTTGCGCCGGGCATGGAGAATGCGGTGCTGCTGAAGCGCCTCAGCCTGCGCAACTACCGGGTGTACGAAGATCAGCTCGACCTGGACCTGCCGCCCGGGTTGATCGGTATCTACGGGCCCAACGGGTCGGGCAAGAGCACGCTGCTGGAAGCCATCCTGTTCGCGCTGTGGGGCCGGGCCCGCACGGCCAAGGAGGACATCCGCACGGCCGGCGTCGGGGGCGACTGTGTGGCCGAGGTCACCTTTGAGCACGAGGGTCATCTGTACGTGGTGCGCCGGTCGCTGTCGGGCATAAACCTCACAGCCAAGGCCGAGGTGCAGTGCGATGGGCTGGCCATGGCCGAGGGGGTGCGCGACGCCGGCCGCTACCTCCACCAGGTTCTGGGCATGGACGACGCGGCGTTTCGGGCTTCGGTGTTCGCCGAGCAGAAGCAGCTGGCCGCCTTCTCCGACCGGACGCCATCGCAGCGACGGGAGCTGGTGTTGCAGCTCCTCGGGATCACCCCGCTCGACACCGCTCGCGACGCGGTTCGAAAAGACGCCCGGGACGCCCGCCAGAGCCACGACCGGATCCGGGGCATGCTGCCCGACCTGGACCAGTTGCGAATCCTGGTGGCGGACGGGGCGGCGTCAGCGGCGGCCGCGGCGGTGCTGGCCGAGACCGAGGAGTCGGCCGCCGCCACGGCCCGGCAGCGCTCGTTGGTCGCGGCGGAGACCTTCGGTCGACTCGACCGGCTTCGCCAGGAGTACGACGCGTTGGTGATCGAAGGGCGCGCCGCGCGTAGCCAGTCAGACTCTGACCAGGCATCGGTCGACCAGATGGAGGCAGAGCAGGCGGCGCTGGTGGCGGCCGCGACCGAGTTGGCCGCGCTCCTGCCCCAGTCGGTCGGCGTGGGCGAGGCCGAGACCCGCTTGGACTTGGTGTCGGCGGTGGTGCGGGCCGAGAGTGCGCTGGCCGCGGTGGTCGTTCCACCGGAGCCGGCCGCCGCCGATGCCGGGGCAGTCGCCACGGCGCAGGAGGCGCTGGACACCGCACGGGCGGCCGTTGCCGGCGTTACCGGGCAGATCGACGCGGCGTCGGGAGAGTTGGCGCGGGCGAGGGCGCAGGCGGCACGATCGGCCGACCTGTCAGGCGAGGCCGACTGCCCATTGTGCGGTCAGGCGCTGGGTGACGCGTTCGAGCAGGTGCAGGCCCATCGGGCCGAGGAGGTGCGCGACGCCGAGGCCCGGTTGGCCGGCCTGTCCGAGTCCCGAGTGGTCGTCGATCAGGCGCTCGGCCAGGCCACGACGGCGCTGGCCTCGGCGCGCAAGGAGGAGGAGTCTCGGCTCCAGGCGCGGCACCGGTGGGAACAGGCCAGTGCCCGCCGGGCCGACGCGGAGGAGGCTTTGGCCGGCGCCCGATCGGACCTGGGCGATCTGGTCGGGCAGGGGTGGGTGACCGACCTGCTCGCTCCTGGCGGGGGTCTGGTGGTCGCGGGCGGGTCACTCGCACCATTGCAAGCGGCACTGCGAAGCGATGTCGAACGGCGGCGAGCGGCCGCGGCGGGGGTGCAGCGACTACAGGGTCGCCTGGAGCGCCGCGACACGGTGGCGACGCAACTGGAGCAGGCACGCGAGCGGGCCGGTGAGTCCTGCCATCGGGTGGCGGTGTTGCGGGACAAGTTGCACAGCTTGGGCTTCGACCGCGAGGCGCTGGCCCATGCCTCTGAGGCAGTGACCGAGGCGTCGGCGGCCGACCAGCGGGCGTCCAAACTGGCGGCCCAGGCCCGACTGACGGCCGAGCGAGCGGCGGCCAACGCCGAGGGCGAGGCGCGCCGGTTGGCCGACGGGGAGGAACAGCACGCCAAGTTGGCCACGCTGGCCGAGGACAGCCGCCATCTGAGCCGGGTCGCCGACCTGCTGAACGCCTTCCGCAACACCATCGTGGCCACGGTGGGGCCGCGGCTGGCGGTGCAGGCGGCGGAGCTGTTCGGCGAGCTGACCGATCAGGAGTACGACCGGCTCGAGGTTGATCCCGAGACCTACGAGCTGCAGATCTGCGATGGCGGCCGGGTGTTCGGACTCGATCGTTTCTCCGGGTCCGAGGTCGACCTGGCCAACTTGGCGCTGCGGGTGGCCATCAGCGAGCACGTGCGGTTCCAGTCAGGAGGGACGGTCGGGCTACTGGTGCTCGACGAGGTTTTTGGCCCGCTCGACCAGGACCGCAAGGCGCGCATGCTCCTGGCGCTGGAGCGGCTGCGGGGCCGGTTCCGTCAGATTCTGGTGGTCACGCACGACTCCGACATCAAGGAGCAGTTGCCCCACGCCATCGAGGTGCAGAAACTGACGGGCCGTCGAGCCACCGCCCGGCTCCTCGACGGATGACCGTCGTTGTTTCGACGTCGCGGCTTATGGCCTACGCGGGACCTTCCCCGCTCCACGACTGACCGTTCCAGTAGCGAGGCTGACCCGATCCGGCCGGGTCGGGGTACCACCCGGGGGCCGGGGACCCGGCGGTTGGCAGCGG
>Ga0302326_10027948_pt1 | contig 11365 bp, 8 predicted proteins | sample Palsa_T0_3_FD_202264 | JGI IMG/M metagenome (GOLD analysis project Ga0302326, IMG submission 202264) | Peat permafrost microbial communities from Stordalen Mire near Abisko, Sweden - Palsa_T0_3 | ecosystem: Environmental > Terrestrial > Soil > Palsa > Peat permafrost | place: Sweden: Abisko...
AGAACCATCTGGCTACTGCGCGAGCCGAGCTACCAATTGATACCCGGGGATGTGCAGTTATTGACGATTCCCTACCTTTCTTCAGCCCACCATGAAATTGAGCAGCGTGAGCATATTGCCGCATGCGGCCCTATTGGGGTTTGCAGAAGGGTTCCGCTGGCATGTCTAGGCCGGTAGCGTCTGTCCAGGCGTCTCCTTTCAACTCTTGCTCGCCCAATCCTGAGTCGCAAGCTACCCGTCGTACGTCGAGCACCTGCGCGCTACGGGGAGAATTCAGCGCCTGTTCTACTTTCTCTTCAATAGCGTTAGCTATGTCCCAGTCTGCCCCGCCAGAAGGGCTAGTGGCAAACAGGGTTTTGTCGTCACCTGTAACGGCCCAAGCACGCACTTCGTCCATCAAATAGAGTGTGCCGAGACACTCATAGACTGAATGTCCATCATCATTTGCGATCTTTGCGACATCTACCGATAGGCCCGTTATAAAGCCGAGAATAACGGCGTCTACATCTCCTGCGCTTATTATCTGGTATTTGCCGCCACCGGACCCTGCCACCATCGACCAGGGAGCGCATTTCTTCTTCACGCCATCAAAGTCCACGTCTAGCTTTCTGCCATTGGAAATGTCCACGAAAAGCAATCGTTGAAAATGATTGAAATCTACGTTTCCAAATTGCTGGCTCGAGCTACTGTCCGGGACGTCAGCCTTCTTTGCGCCCAGCAGCACCAACGTATCCGGCGCCGCATTACGAGGAATCCAAGTCCAAGTGCACGCCACCGCGTTTGCTTTCTCGTCCCTACAAGATTCACGGGGATCCTCATTGTTAAGATCAATGAGGCGCGGTGGCAGCCGTTGCGGGTTTTTCATGTCCTCAACGACCAGCTGCACGCTGTCCGCGTTGCTGGCCCCGTTTGAAGGCTCGGAATCCTTACCGGAAGACCCGGGGATCCGAAGGCGATAGCCGTCGAGAATTGCCTCTCCGACGAGGAAGAGAGAACTCGAATATATCTGTCCTAAGGACAGCGGATAGTCTATAGAGCCTTCAGCATCAAAAACAAACGTCGCTATATTCAACGACGGCCGCGTGTACACATCCGATTTGACATCACCATTAGTTTCAATCGAGTAGACGCTCATCGTATTATCGCTGAGGTTGGTAGAAATAATTGGCTCGTTCGTACGTTCCTTTTGCCGCTCTCGAATGGCATTACCGAAGTAGCGCGCATCGTACGGCCCCAGGGTGGCTCCATCAGGTCTTAGTATCAAGAGTTCGAATTGCCCGCCCTGCCTCTCCGATTCGGCTGGCCGAAGTAGCAACCGAACATCGCCGGATTTACCTTCCTTCGCCAAAACGTCACCAATCTTCCACGACCTGGCATTAGTATTATTCGCGCTGCCTAGACCATAGTGTTGAGCTGTCCTAGCGCCTGTAACGTTCCGGACTACATCTATACCGTCCTGCTTAATTGTCACGAACCCGGCGGCACGCCCAAGTGGGATCAACCATGAGGTTCCAGCATTAGAATGTGAATCGGAGGCTTGACTAGACAGCGCGACCGCCCTTGTCGGCATGCCGTAAGCCATTTTGAGCAGCGTCGAGGTCGGTCCGACGTCCGGCTTCGCGAAGAGCTTCCAGAACTCCAATCTACGTAAATGCTTGGTTACGTTTGTAGCGTGAGCAGCCGCCGTCATCGCCAGAATCGGTGCCTGATGTCTCTTGGTTTCAGCGGTCCTCTCCAGTACCTGCAATGTAAAAGCGTCTTGTTCACGATACTTACTTAACGCTATTGCGCTGGCCAAAAGAAATAGCCCCAATATCCAGCCTCCCGTGATTAATTGTGCCTTTCGAAGCTTATCTCTTGCCTCCTGTTCAATTCTCAATCGCTCAGCAGCCTCTTCCAGCCTTATTTTCCACTCCTTCAGCACCAATCCGATAACATCGTGCCCTAGACTGACAAGCCGGGGGTCACCTTGTTTAATTGCGGACAACCCGGAGAGCACTCTCAGTAGTAAGACAGCTGGTTGCGTAAGATGTTCAACGACTTTCTCAGTGTTAGATCTCAGACCCAGTTCTACCGCAAACGTGGCAAATGCCCCGAAACTGATAATGTTTGTATGCACACTCCCGTCCGACTCGCGACGGACAAGCCTATACAGCAATTCACGGCCCAGCACTTCCTCCCGCTCAAGTTCCTCTCCCGTCAGACCTTTATCGAAACTGGCTCTTAGGGACTTTGTAATGTGGCGATCGACAGGACCTGATATGCGCTTGCCAGCACCATATCGCGCTAATGTTATTTCCACAGGGGCATTGCGGCTGGTCATGACATCTTCGTACAAGTCGCGACATACTATCTGCATTACCGGCAAGACTGCATTTGACGCTGTCGTTTTGAATAATTCTTCAACTATCTGTTCGGCGACGCCCGGTGCAAACGAAAACTTGTAATTGGCTATTGGCGAACCGATGGTACCGACTTTGGTTGTATCGGTTGGCCGCGTGATAGCACTTAAGACGGCCACCTTGTCGAGCTCCGGCAGGAGATATAACTTGATATCCGCCTTAACTAAGGGGTCTCTTTCCATCCCCTTTGGGAGTTCTGTCTCCACATATTTATTTGCCAGAAGGACAACAGAGCCGCCAAGCTGGGCCATTCCTAAAAATTCTCCGGAATAATCCTTTCGCAGCGCAAGCACGATCTTTAGCGGAAAGTTTGTGCTTGAGAAGTCCCTTATAAAACGAAAGAATTGCTTGCGGTAGTCGGTGTTCGTCTCGCCTAATGTGATGACCTCCTCCGCCTGGTCCAAGATTAGAACTAAGGTACGGGGACAACTCTCAGAAAGCGCATGCAGCGCTTCCAGCAGTTTTCCCGGCTTCCGGCAAGTTTCTACGAACTCTTGAATGGATTCGCATTTTAATTGCGCTCCCGATAGATCGTGTGTCTCTAGCCCTTTAACACTGTTCAGTGAGATCGGCTTAGAGGAAAATTTATAAAGCTGCTCTGAAATTCTACCCATCGGGTCAGTCCCGCAACGGATGAAAGCCGGTGAGCCGTCAGTATCCGTGTCGCTAGAATACTCTCGGAGAAAGAAATAGCCGATGGCGCGCTCCTCAAGCCCAGGAATAAGGCCCGCGCGCAAAAACGACGACTTTCCGCACCCTGTCTGTCCGTGCAGCATAAGAATTCGAGTTTGTGGGTCAGCAACCAAATGGATGCAATCATCAATGGCATTTTCCCGACCTGTAAAAAGCAAGCGATCTTCAGCTCGATAGTATTCGAGCCCTCTGTATGGCTCTTTTGGCCACTCAAGTGGTTTTGCGTTCACAGGCAACTAACTGGGTAGCGCCGCGCTTAGTTGAGGTTCGATTGGTGAGATAGAGCCAGTGCTTGCCGACGGCTGCGGCGGTTCGATTCTATAATCCGGATGCGCGTAACATCCGTAAAAAAGGCTCTCCGGCCATAGCTGAGGGTCGTGCTGCAATTCGTACATTGCGTCTGCGACCGATTTGCCTTGTCTCGTTAGCGCCTCCAGAAACCTCCTGCCAAACTTTGCCGCATATTTACGCGGGACAAGGGATTCAGTCGCAATTGCTCCGCATAGTGCTGGACGCACCGTGGCAGACCGAATACTAACGTCAGCCTTACCTACAGCACTCTCACACGCATTTAGGAAAACGAGGCTGCAACAGGAACCACCCTGAACTGCTGAACGTGTATTCAACGAATCCATTAACTCTGAAAACGACTCAAAATCGATGAGATTTCCTTTTCCCAGATCGAGCGTGGCATCCTTATGATGTCCGAAGAAATATAACAGGATATCAGCCTGGGATTCGGTATTGAGTAGATGCTGACAACGTTCGAGGTCATTCGCGACGCCAAGCGGCGGGTGTAAGATCTCCACAAAGTCGCTATATTCGGCTGAAGTGAATTTAGCCGTCACCTCCGGATTGACCAGAGATAAAAGTCCGAATGAGCTCCGGTCTCTTCGCATTTTTGCACGGGAGCGAACAAAGCCGCGCTGATGTGCCGAGAGGTGATACTTTAGGCACCAGAAGCCGCCATATTGCGCTAATTGTTCACCAGGCTCAGCCGCGCTGTCAGCTAAAGTCGGAACCCGTCCGTCAAACACCAAACCCCACGGCACATGTATGCTCGAGTCGGCCTGAATTGTCAGTTGATGATCTCCTCCCTCGAATTCATCGTTGATCCAAGTTTTTAGCTCGCCAATTTCTCTGCACTTGTCTGGATCATTGAATAGTAGAAAGTGCAGCTTGGACCCAAGTGTCGCCAGACGAACCATTGTTGGATGGGGCGCTACTGGTTGCCCTGGGCCCTTCGTCAATGACCATTTCGCTAAAGCCGACAACTCTAATCGCAATTGCTCTGCGCGAACTCGCACCGCATCGGCGCCAACTTTATAAAAGAGCGGATAAATTCCTGCGTTGCTCCCCCAACTAATCTTGAGCTTACTATCCAGATCTGCTTCTATTTTTAGCCACATGCATCGGCCATTGCGTTATCGCGAAGCATTATCAGAGATGAATGGGCATCCGTACATGCAGAGCCTTGTTATCCGGTTCGGCCCGGAGTATTCCCACACACGCAAAACGTCCCGGGATACGTCGGATATGGCATCCAGCACCAAAAACCTGGAGTAAAACAGATGGTTCCCGGTTGATGGGGCGGAACCTGCGCCACAGCTGATCGCTGAATGATCATTGCCAGCAATAACAGCTGTAATAGCGCTAGCAATGCGCTGATGAATCGCATCTGGGATCGTCCTCGCTGCGTTTGCGCAGTCGCCCCCATCGCTATTCTGACTGCGAATGGCTGGTGCGTCCTTTTAGATGACTCCAACTCCGCGCATCCTGCAACTGTCATTTATTACAGGTGCTTCACAATTCGCGTTCGCGAGGCGAGAAAACAGACCGCATCAACGCTGCCGCTGGAATGCCGAGGCGTCTGCGCTTGGGCTTAAAGCGAGGTTCTCCTGTAAGAAATGACAGGTGTGTCCGGGCGCATGCTGTGCGACAGTCCGCGTAAGCCGCTGTTCGTGACATAAAAAAGATTGACGGGACTGAGTGTGGCATGTTGACACGTACGGGCCTATGTCCAACGTCCTCTTAAAGCAGAATCAAATTGGCCGATCAACGCAATCGACTTCGACAATGAACTGAACCAGTTGCAACATAATAGACTTGGAAGGGGTGTGGGCCGTGGCGATTGAACGGGTTCTACCACTTATCGGGGTTCTAGCCTTCGCGAGCGGCTGCGTGAATCTCCAAGCGGTCAATACCGCATCTGGACAGCTGGTGTCCGCGGCGTCTTCGTGGAATGCAGTTGCCGATGACTTTGAAGCTTCCTGTCATCGTCGCAATCAGGTTTCGGATGTTCCAAGCGATTGCGCAGCAGAAAAGCAATCGACTGCTAGCTTGGAAGCTGCCGACAAGATTCTCTCTGCATACTTCACCGCCCTCCAGCAGGTCTCGAATGGCTCGAACTTTTCCGTCGATCCAGGAATGTCTGCGTTAGAAACAAGTGTTCAGTCCATTCCGGGTGCCAAGGCCGATCAGGTACAGGCTGTTTCTGCCTTTGCCAAGTTTTTGGCGGATGCCGCAACATTAGCGCTCCGCGAGAGGACATTGAAGACGCTAATAAGCAATGGTGTCCCAAAGGCTGATGCCACTATCGACGTACTCAATAATGTGGTCGTCCATCAACTGTCAAATGTCCTTGACCGCGAGGATAATCAGACGCTCACGACCTTCACTAGTTACATTCTGCAGTCTGGCGTCACCGCGGATCTGCGCAATGTAACGTGCGCAGATGGACCTGTGACGCACTCGTTCTCAACGGGAAACGCGTTCCTTCTCGCTGAGGCGTACTGTTCGCGAATGTTGATCGTCTCACAGAAGAGAGCGGCACTTGTGAGCTATCAAAGCTCATTGGTTACGGCCAAGAAGACTCTTCAGGATTTGCAGGACGGCAAAGACAACCTTGCTGCCACCGCCATCATTCAACAGCTAGTCTCACAGGCCTCATCCTTGAAGAACGATGTCGATAAGATCCAGAAGGCATTTTAAGAGGTAGGCGTCATGGCTATCGCCGACGACTTGAATTCTTCTGCAGAACTCTGCGCCAATGCCGCCGATGCCGCTACAACTAAATTGATCGACTTAGGCCCGCGCCCTGCTGATCCCGCCGCGGCGGCTGTGTGGGACCATCAGGACACGCTCCTTAAGAATAATATCAGCGTACTGAACAACGTATCCTCGACCCTTTCCGCTGTGATTGTTTCAAACGCACTGCAGCAAGTGTGGCCGAACCTTCAAGGGCTTAGTGATGAAACAAACTCCGCACAGGGGGACATCAACGCTATCGCCGATATCTCAAAGGCCATGGTCAAACTCGCGTCAATAATCGACTTTGGCGTTGCGGTCGTCGCACTCGCGGCACAGCCTACCCCCGGAAGCGCCGGCGCGGTTGTAACGGCATTCGGCAAGATGATTGCATCCTAGTAGCGTAATTACGGATCCGGCCGAGTTAGCGGTTTTTTAGCTGAACTAGCTCCGGTCGGTATTACAATTTAAGAGCGTAGCCACATCAAAGCTACAGCCTATTGGCGCCATGTCAGGTGCGAAGGCACGGTAACGGCGTTGGTTTAGTAAGTCGCTGATAGACAGCCATAATATTTTAGAGCCAGAAAATGCCCGACCTCCTGGTTTAATAAAATCGTGTCTGTGGAACGAGCTCATCACCTCCGCCTCGCGTCGAAGTCCCGCGACCACCTGGCTACCTGGGCCGATTCGAATAGCCATGTGGTTGCGGGAATTTTGCGGGAGTTGGCGGTGCTTTGTGCTGCTCAGTGGTGATAAATGCAACAGTATCCCGGCGGCAGTGGTTTAGTAACTCTCTGAAAAACAAACAAGCCCATTTTCGCTCATGTGGCGCAAAAGACACCTCTTCGAACTACGAACCAGGGGGTCGGGAGTTCGAAACTTCCCGGGCGCGCAATTCTCTCAAAAGTCCAGATACCGCTGATTGGCGCAGGCCGATTGATTGTGCTTTCGCCTCGATGTACGGCAGTCCAAGACGCTCGCCTAACACCACGATTCGGATCAGCTGGCGTCCTCCCGAGGAACATCGACAAGAACCGAGGATGATTCGAGGTAAGCGAGGCTCGATGTTTTAAAGGTCAATTAGCCGGACTGACTGAGTAGCTCCAACTTGATTGGATAGGTTTGGTTGGACCACCACTGTGCCACATAGAGTGCCCCGCTTGCATCGGCATAGACATCGTGCGGGTGGTTCAGCGTGTAATTGAACACCTCCAGCCCCAGCAAGTTCCCGTCGACGTACGCTGGCGGTTTACCACCCACGACGGAAACGACATGATCGGCGCCATCCAGAATGAGAATCATGCCGTTCAAACAGGCAATGGCCAAATGATCATTTAGCCGGCCGCCGCGATACCCTCCAAACTGGGCGACGTTGGCGGGCAACGGACCACTTTGTCCATCGCTGTCTACCGCGTCCGTCAGTTTTACGATGCGTAAGAGTTCGCCGTCCGGCGAAAACCATTTCAGCATATTGTGGCCGCGATCGCACACCAAGACCAACGGCTTGCCTGAACGCGTATCGATCCATACCGCATGGGGACAATCGAAGTTGGTGGGACCGTCGCCCTCGCCGCCAAAGCTGGAGATATAGCGCCACTCCGGATCGAAGTGGTGAACAAAACTAGAACCGTAACCATCACTCACGAAAAAGTCACCGTCCGGCATGATGGCTGTGTTGGTAGGTTGGTACTTAGTCATGTCCGGATATTTCGATTTCAGGACCTCGGAATCGAGGCGGCGCAACTCCCGGCCATCCGACGTGCACATGGAAACGACTTGCCGATCGTGATCGGTGATCCAGTAACGGTCTTCGCCATGCTGATCGGTAATTTCAAATCCGTGAGCGCCTGGAAAGCGATTCTCCCACGCGGCGTGGAACACTCCGGCTTTGGAATAGGCAATGAGATTGTTTTGTATATGGTTAGTAAGTGTCACGACTCGCCCGGCACGATCCTCGGTGATGCCGTGGCAATCCCTGACCGGATAATGATCGGGATCGAGTAGGCCCCAATGCCGATGCGCTCGATAGCGAAAAGCGCCCTGCCCGAGGATTTCACCGTCAAATTCGTGCCCTGACTTTGAATTGTCCTGCGATCCGGACGGTTTGCGTGCGTCCGCCGCAATTACCTCTGCACCCATCACGGATGCAGATGCACTTGCCAAGGCGGTGAGCATAGACGCGGCGCGGGAAAGCAAGAAACGACGCGACAACCGGTATTGATTGGAAATCATCAGTCTTCAGGCTTCCTGGATAAGCAAAGGGAGTTCGCAGGTCTTGTCGCATTCAACAACCACTCCGACGGGGGCCATTGAAGCCGTCTCAAATCTATTCATGTCTGGTTTTTCAGATTTGATCAGCTAGTCAGGGCAGTCCTGTGGCCGCGCCATTCGCGAAACATTTTCCGCCATGCACGAAATGGTAAAACCAGGGTTTCCGTGAACGACTCAATTTCCGGTTCATCATCCAGTCCAGTCGGAGGAAATTCATCGCGCGTGGGATGATGATAAGTTCCAAATAGCACATCCCACACAGGGAAATAGGCAGCATAGTTTTTGTCATGATGCTCGCGCAGGCGGCTGTGGTGAATGCGATGTGCCTGCGGTCCATAGAGGAGCATGCCCGCTCGACCGAGGTGAAGTCGGAGATTTGCGTGGAAAAATATCGACCACATGGTAATTGAGTACCCAATGACGCCACCGACGTCCGGATTCAACTTAAAGAGAATCGCCGTGGGTATCGCGATCATTGGTACTCGGCCTAACTCTTCGAGCACGTGTGACCGCCCATTGGTGGTGGCACTCACCTGCTCATCCATGTGGTGCAACTTGTGTATGTGCCACAGGAAACGGCTTTCGTGCAGGGTGCGATGAAACCAGTAGTAAAAGAAGTCAAATATGAAGGTCGCGAGCAACACGGTAAGAATCAAGTACGGGGTACCACCGGCAGTGGAAAATCTCAGGTCGATCCATCCGAGTCCAAAATGATTTCCCAGTGCGGCGATGGACGTGCCCGCAATGACACCCCAAATGATCGATGCAAGGCTAACAGGCAGGCCGATATGGATAAAGTTAAACACCCAGCCCTTAAACGACTTCTGAGCTCCTGCGGGGAAAAAACGCTCAGCGACGGAGAAAAATACAGTTATCCCGAGGACTATCGGAAAGTCGTGGTAAAACGTGTGTACCTGCTTTATCAATTCTTCCATCGTTTGGTCCAATGCTGCAGGATCCGACACTTTAAAGCTGGTCGAGATCGGGAAAGACCGGCAGACCGCTCGATCCGGATGGAAATGGATCGTGGCGGTGCCGCGACGTGCGGAACATCTTGTGCCACTCGCGAAACGGCAACGTCGCGGCCTCCAAGAGGGTTTGCACTTCTTCTTCACCCTGCACGCCGGTTAAGGGATATTCGTCTCTTTTAGGGTAATGGTAGGTGCCAAACAGTACATCCCAAATCGGGAAGAAGGCGGCAAAGTTTTGATCGTAGTGCTCGCGCACTCGACTGCGGTGAATACGATGGCCTTGCGGGCCATTGAACAGCACGGCAAACGGCCCCAAATGAAGCCTGATGTTGGTATGAAGAAATACGACCCATGCCGTGAACATCGCGCCAGTAATGGCGCCCTGAGATGGATTCAATTTGAACAACATTGCCAAGGGTATGGTGGCCAACGGCCCTTGTATCAGGGTTTCAAGCCAGCTCTCCCGATAAAAGGCACAGAGTTGCTCGTCCATGTGATGGAGTTTGTGCTCCTGCCACAACGAACTCTCGTGTTGGAATCGGTGAACCCAGTAGAAGAAAAAATCAAAAATGAACGTGGACAATAGAAACGCGAGAACCAAATCCACGATTCCATGGCCGGAGCTGAATCTTAGATCAATCCATCCAAGACCGAGCCGATTGCCGAGCGCGATTGTGGAGGCGCCGATAAGACCCCCCAGTGTCGGTCCGATTAGCACTTGGAAAAGCGTAACTTTGAAATTTAACCAATATCCGCGCAACGGCTTGCGAGGTCCGGCGGCGGGAAGTACGCGCTCGAGGATCGAAAAAAGAGCGAACGCGCCCAAAATGACGGGGAGCCCATCTACTTCCAGACTTGGCAGGTCTCGGACGCCTTTCATGACCTCTTGCCACAACGAATGAGGGTTTGTTGCTGCCGCAAGTACGCTGACGACCAGCAGCACAGCGAAGCCACCGCCATAGATCAGGTGCCAGACCTTCCTACCAGCCATCGGAAGCGAACCCAGACTGCCCAAGCCCCATGGTAGAACCTCAACCTCTATTTAGATCAAGCGACGAACTCCAGACCGGAATGTGGAGAGGTATTGTTAGCATAATCTCGCGCACGGACAGCGTGCGCCGCTCAGACGATTCCACTTCGTGAGCCATCGGTGACCGGGCGCAGTCGCGCACACTGTTTGCGGTAACCACTCGCGCGATAGGCACCGATCGGATCGATGGCGGCGCCGCGCTCGAGGCGCGCCCGCGCGAGAATGGGCGTGACGTCAGTCGTGAAGGCGCGCTTGAGCGCCTGTGCCGCCATCAGCACGTCGTTGCGCCGCTGAAAGTCCGCAAGCTGCGCCCGATCCACCAGCAGCGCCTGCGCGTAGGCGCGCTGCAGCTCGATGGCGCTGCTGATGAGACTTTCGATCGGATCGGTGACGTTGTGTGACTGATCGAGCATATACGCCGGCTGCAATCCACTGACGCGGCGCCACTTGGCGTCAACCAGCTCATTGAAGATTAGAAACAGCCGGTAAGGCTCGATTGAGCCTGCATCCAGATCATCGTCGCCGTATTTCGAGTCGTTGAAGTGAAAGCCGCCGAGCTTGCCCGCGCGAATCAGCCGCGAAACGATCATTTCGATATTGACGTGAGGCGCATGATGGCCAAGGTCGACCAGGCACAGTGCCCTGGCGCCCAGACTCTGCGCGGCCATCAGCGAACTGCCCCAATCCTGGATGACGGTGGCGTAGACGGCGGGCTCATACATCTTGTATTCGATCAGCAGCTGCCAATCCTCGGGCAGAGCGGCGTAGATCTTGGCCGCGGACTCCAGATAGCGCTCGAAGGCGTGGGCGAGATGCTGCTGTCCGGGAAAGTTCGCGCCGTCGCCGATCCATAGCGTCAACGCCTTGGAGCCCAGTGCTTCACCGATGCCGATGCAGTGGATGTTATGGGCAACGGCCTGTTCGCGCACGGCGGAATCGGTGTGGGTCAGGCTGCCAAATTTGTAAGACAG
>Ga0302326_10027952_pt1 | contig 11364 bp, 6 predicted proteins | sample Palsa_T0_3_FD_202264 | JGI IMG/M metagenome (GOLD analysis project Ga0302326, IMG submission 202264) | Peat permafrost microbial communities from Stordalen Mire near Abisko, Sweden - Palsa_T0_3 | ecosystem: Environmental > Terrestrial > Soil > Palsa > Peat permafrost | place: Sweden: Abisko...
GCCATGTGGAGTGCCGTGCGTTGCCTCACCGGTTCGGGCGCGTCTACCGGGGTACCGGCGTCAAGCAGTTCCACGGCGCGTTCGAGCAGGCCATCCGCCGCGGCCTCCTGGAGTCCAACGGGTCGTTGCGAGGTGGTCATCCGCTCTCGAAGGTAAACGGCAACCCACGTACTCCTGGGCTGGGAATCCGCGGCGATATCGAGCGCGGTTCGGCCGCTCTCGTCCCTGGCGAAGATATCCGCCCCATTCTCCAGCAGCAGTTTAACCACATCCAGATTGCCGCCCGACGCAGCACAATGGAGCATCGGCCACCCGGAGCCAATTAATTTATCTCCGCGAGGCTCGATGACTGCACCGCGCTCGATCAGCGTCTGTACCATCGTTTCCAGTCCTGCCCTGGCGGCATGTTCCAACGGAGTCAGACCGTCGGGTAATAAGACATTCGGGTTAGCGCCGCATTCAAGGAGTGCTTCAAGCACTTCGACCTCCCTCCGCATGACGGCGGCAATGAGGGGCGTAGTCCACCACGTGCTCGTCTTGTGCGCCGTTCGCGCATAAAGGCCGTCAAGCGGTATCCCCGAGCGAACCAGGCGCAGCGCGGCCGAGGTATTCCCGAACTCGATCGCCCAGATAAGTTTGGCCAGAGGATCGTCCCCACCGAAATCAGCCATGACGCGCCCCTTCCATTCGGCGCTTCGAACCAAGCGGGAGCTTGACCCGCAGCCATTTCGATCTCCGGTACAATCTGGCGGTCGAGGTGACCGGCCAAGACGGCGAGATTGGCATGTTCGGTTTCAGCGCAAGAAGGTGAGTGTGCACCAAAGAGCACCGCTCACATCGAGACGCATCGACTAATGATTTTACCTGTTATATCGTCAAGGATATAGTCTAAGAAAACCACAGGTCCCGCCAAAGCGAGATAAGATGAGTCTGCTGCGAGGAACATTGTGATTGTTGCCGGAGTCGATTTCGGGACGTTGAGCGTCCGCGTTTCCATATTCGATAGCGCCAAGGGGCGGCTGGGATCGGCCACCGGCGAGTATCCGCTGACGCGCAAAAAGGAGGACCCGGACTACGCCACGCAGTCGCATGCGGACCACATGCAGGCACTGGCCGGGGCCATGCGGCGGGCGCTGGAGGCGGCCGGCGTGGATGGCGCGCAGGTGGCGGCGCTGGCGCTGGACACCACCGGGTCGAGCGTAATTCCAGTGGGCGAAGGCCTGGCGCCGCTGGACGATTATTATCTCTGGTGCGACCATCGCGCCAAGGGCGAAGCGGCGGAGATTACCGCCGCGGGCAGGCGCGAGAAACTGGAAGCTCTCGAATGGTGCGGCGGCGTGTATTCGTCGGAGTGGGGATTCTCGAAGCTGCTGCACTGGCTGCGCCACAATCCCGGCAAGCGTGCGCAGATGGTCACCGCGCTGGAACATTGCGACATGGTGGCCGCGGTGCTTTGCGGCATCCGCGATCCGCGCCAAGCGCCTCGCAGCGTTTGCGCGATGGGCCACAAATGGATGTGGAACCGGGAACTGGGCGGGCTGCCTTCCGAGGAATTTCTAGTGCAGGTGGACCCGCTGCTGGCGGGCGTGCGCGACCGGCTCGACGGCCGCTATGCGACGTCCGACCACCTTGCCGGCCACTTGTCGGCGGAGTGGGCCGCGAAACTCGGCCTGCCCGCGGGCATCCCGATTCCGGCCGGCGCATTCGATGCGCATTGGGATGCGATCGGCGCGGGCGTGCGCGAAGGCGACGTGGTGAACGTGGTGGGCACGTCCACTTGCATCATGGCGATTGCCAAACAGGTGGATTTGATTCCGGGTGTGTGCGGCGTGGTGAAGGGATCGATCCATCCAGAGTATTTCGGGATTGAGGCGGGACTGTCGGCCACTGGCGACATCTTCGACGCCATCGCGCGGCGGGCGGGCTCGACCGTGGCCGCGCTTTCGCAAGGGCTGGAGCATTATCGCGGCGGGCAAACCGGACTATTGCGGCTCACCTGGGATAACGGCGACCGGACGGTGCTGGTGAACGCGGAACTGGGCGGCGTGACGCTCGGTTGGAACTTGACGCACACCGCGCAGGACGAGCTTTTTGCGGCGATTGAAGGCACCGCGTTCCACACGCGCGTGATTTTCGAGCGCATGGCGGAACACGGCGTGGCCATCCGGAGGGTGATCAACGGGGGCGGCATTCCGCAGAAAAACGAGACGCTGAATCGCGTGTATGCCAATGTGCTGAACAAGCCTGTGCGGGTGCCGGAGGGCGATGTCACCAGCCTGGGGTCGGCGATCATGGCGTTTATGGCGGCGGGCGCGTTTCCAAGCATCGAGGAGGCGCAGCAGACCCTGTGCCCGCGGTATCGCACCATCGAGCCGGATGCGCGGGAGAGCGGCGCGTACGAGCAGCTTTATCCGTGGTACCGGAAGTTGTATTTCGCTTTCGGCAAACCTGGATCGGAGGCGGTGGCGATCGGCAATGTGCTGCCGGCATTGCGGAAACTGGCTGCGGAAGTGCGGCAAGGAGGGACGGTATGACGAGCAGCAGACGGGATTTTCTGCGGACGGCCGCGGCTGGCGTGGCCTGTGCCGGGGCGCTGCGATCCGCGGGCGGCGACAGTTTGATCGAGGTGTTGGCCGGCGAGCCGGTCGCCACCATTGCGCCGCAGATTTACGGGCACTTCGTGGAGAATTTGGGCGGCGTGGTTTACGATGGCATCTGGGTGGGCGAGGATTCGCCGGTGCCCAACATCGGCGGCTTGCGCAAGGATCTGGTGGAGGCCTTGCGGCGTGTGAGCCCGGCGGTGATTCGCTGGCCGGGCGGATGCTTCGCCGACAGCTATGACTGGCGCGACGGCATCGGCCCGCGCGGCAAGCGTCCGCGGCGCACGAATTTTTGGGCAGGCGCGGGCGAGTGGCCCAAAGGCGCGCGCCGCAACGGACCACAGAGTTACGATCCCAACCAGTTCGGCACGGTCGAGTTCGCGCGATTCTGCAAGGCGGTGGGCGCGCAGCCGTATTTCGCGGCCAACATGCGGGGCTCCACGGCGCTGGAATTCAACCACTGGGTGGAATACTGCAACTCGCCGGCGGGCGCCACCACGCTGGCCGATCAGCGCGCGGCAGACGGCGAGCGCGATCCGCTGAACGTGCGCTACTGGGGCGTGGGCAATGAAGCTTGGGGCTGCGGCGGCAACTTCACGCCGGAAGATTACGCCACGGAGTTTCTGCGATTCACCGCGTGGGTACCGGGTTACAACGTGCCGCTCGCCTTCGTGGGCTCCGGCCCGAACGCGAACGATACCGATTGGACTCGCCGCTTTTTCGCAAAGGTGGCGGAGAAGGGCGCGCTGGGCGGCATGTGGGGCTGGTCGATGCACCATTACGCATGGAACGCAAGCGGGGGGCGCACCACCGATTGGGTCGCCGGCAAGGGCGATGCGCTGAAGTTCGACGCCGGGCAGTATTACGAGATCCTGCGCGAAGCCAGCCTGATGGAGTCGTTCATCGCCAACCATTGGGCCGCGATGCGCGAGCGGGACCCGCAGCATCACGTGAAGCTGGTGGTGGACGAGTGGGGCGCATGGTACGCTCCGGGCACGGAACCTTTCGGCGAGGCGCTGCTGGGGCAGCAAAGCACCATGCGCGATGCCGTGCTGGCGGGGATTACGCTCGATACTTTTAACCGAAACGCGGACAAAGTGGGGATGGCGGCGGTGGCGCAGTTAGTGAATTGCCTGCAATCGCTGTTTTTCGCGCACGAAGATAAGTTCTGCGTAACACCCACCTATCATGTCTTCGATATGTACGCGGCGCATCAGGGGGCGCAATCGGTGCGTACGCTGGTGGACGCGCCGGCGAGTTATAAGGGGCTGGCGGGACTTTCCTGTTCGGCTTCGCTGCGCGGGAAGGCGTTGACGGTTACGATAACGAATCCGAGCCTGGATCAGACGCGGGAAGGCGACATCGGGATACGGGGCGGCAGCGTTGCGTCCGCTAAGTCGATTGTGCTGGCCGCCGCGGATGCGCATGCGCACAACAGTTTCGAGAATCCGCGGGCGGTGGAGCCGCGCACGGAGCAGGGAGTGGCGCACCGGTTCCCGCCGGCTTCAGTTACTAAGTTGGAGATTCAATTGGTGTGACATGCTGGAGGAACTTCGCAAACACGTATTGGACGCTAACCTGGAGTTAGTGCGCGCCGGGTTAGTGATTTACACGTTTGGCAACGCCAGCGGAATTTCCCGCGCCGATGGCTTGGTGGCCATCAAGCCGAGCGGCGTGCCCTATGAAGGGATGCGGCCGGAGGACCTGGCGATCACCGATCTGGACGGGAAGATTGTAGAAGGCACGCTGCGGCCATCGTCGGATCTGGACACGCACCTGGCGCTGTACCGGTCGTTCCCGGATATTGGCGGCGTGGTGCACACACACTCACGCTTTGCGACTTCGTGGGCGCAGGCGCGCCGGCCGATCCCATGCCTGGGGACTACCCACGCGGATTATTTCCGCGGTCCGGTGCCGGTGACCGAGGCGATGGGGCCGCACGAGATCGAGTCGGCTTACGAGGCTAACACGGGCGTGGTCATTGTGCGGCGCTTTGCTGGAGCCGATCCGATGCAGATGCCCGCGGTGCTGGTGGCGGGGCATGGCCCGTTCTGTTGGGGAGTTTCGGCGGCGGAAGCGGCACACAATGCGGTGATTCTGGAGTATGTCGCGGAGATGGCGTATTACAGCGTTAGATTGGCCGAGGCGCCTAAGGAGCTAGACCCCACGCATTTGGATAAGCACTTTCTGCGGAAGCATGGGGCGAGTGCTTATTATGGGCAGAAGTAGGCGGGCACACTGGGGCAGGCCCTCGGCCTGCGGCGGCCTCCCAGGCCGCCATCTTCTCTTCTGTAGAACTCAATTTCCGGGCGAAAAGCGGGTCCAGGGGACCCGCGCAGGCCAAGGGCCTGCCCCACTAAATTAGCGATTCCGGTCGAGGGCCAGCAGTGCATCCGTGATGCGGATCACGGCATGTTCCTCTTCGCTCCGGCTCGCCGTGGAGCGCGGCAACGAAGAAAGCTCCAGGTGGACCAATTCGTGGACCACGGTGAGTTCCATATCGTCCAACATTGCGCGGCATGCAAGTTGGTATTCGGAGGCGCGGAGGACGCGAATCACCGCGGTTTTCTTGCTTGTATCCCAGTGCACGTTTCCCAAGGTCTTGGGCCTCAGATCGCTGGCTTGCGACATTACAATCGATACCGTCCAATCCTGGAGTTTGAGGCGTTGCTGCCAAAACGCCAGCCTTCCGTTAACGAAGCCCTCGGCCTTGGCGGCACACTCTTGGGCTCCCGAATCCGGGAGACGCGGTTGCAGTACGGCATTACCGGCAAACAAAAGAGAGGAAAAACTCAAAAAACCAGGAAGGAACCGGCCGATCATTACCGTTATACTACCGCAACTTTGCCCAGCGATGTGCACTTACGGACTTCCCGAACGGGCCACAGAGTAGTTTTTCGGGTGCGTTTTGCAACATGCACGCGGCAAACTCCTCATCCCACGCGACTGGCACGCAAGGTGCCAGCATGGGAGTGCGCGCTGCTGGCCTGCGCGTCCACCCTGGCTTTTCGGGGAGAACGTTCAGCGGCGTACTGGTCGACTCCGCTTGCGCCGCTCAGGCTAAAACGGCAGCCTGCACCCCCACAGCTTCCACCGTTTCATTCGGCCAGCAGGTTTCCGGGGGAAGATGTTGAAACTGGATGCGGATGGAAACCGGAAGGCGGCGGATGCACTGAAAGACAGCAACAACAAAGCCGACCGGGCCAAGGATCCGAACGCTCCGCCCACTACAGTTACGGCGAAGGTAGATGGCACGATCGCAATTCAGTGACCCTGGGAGCCGTTCCCCGGCGGCAACCTCCGCACCGGGGACGGCCCGCCTTTTGCGGCGGCGGGCGCAACCTCCTGTCCCGCCATAGAGTAGTAAGCCTGCGTGGGAAGAGCCAGGGCCGTTCCGACAGCCTCCACTTCGTCCAGAATCCACAAGAATAGTTCCTGCTGGATTTGCAAAAACTCATCGCCATCGAGGGTCGTAACATAGACGAAGATCTCGATATCGAGAGAGTAGGTGCCCACGCCCACAAAGCGCGCCGGCATGGCGCCAGCCTCCACCTTGGGATGCTTGGTCAGCATGGCGGTGATGGAGTCGAGCAGAGTGCGCACTTGGGCGGAGGTCGTGTCGCGCCGCAAGTTGAGGGTCAAATGGAACCAAGTCTTGTCGCGCCGCGAGAAGTTCTCCAGGGTCATGGACGAAAACAGCCCATTGGGCACCGTGAGCAGAGTGCGATTCAGCGTGCGGATGCGGGTGGAGCGCAGGCCGATATCTTCCACCGTTCCTACCTGGTCGCCGAACTTGCAAAAATCGCCGATGGATACGGGCCTGTCGGTAATGACGGCCACGCCCCCGAAGAGGTTTTCCATGGTCTTCTGCGCGGCCAGCGCCAGAGCCACGCCGCCGACGCCCAGTCCGGTGATAATGGTCGCGGTGTTGTAGCCGAAGGTGCTTAGAACGGCGGTGGCTGCGACCGCTACAATGACGATCTTCAGCGCGCGAGAGGCCAGCGGCAACACAGAGGAACTGAAATTCGTATGCTTGGCGCCCAGCATCGTGCGCAGGCGAAGGACGGCTAAATCGACGATCCGCATGCCCAGCCAGGCAAGCGCGGAGTAGAAGAGCAGGCCGGCAGCGCGCTGCAGGAACAGACGGAGCGGCGGTGCGGGGTCGATCCACTCCATGCCGGCCCGGAACCCTGCCACCAACAGGAGGAGTTGCAGCGGCCCCAGCAACAATTCGAGGAGCCTGGTGTTCGTCAGGTGCGCAAAGCGTTTGAGCGCCGGAGCGAGCCACGCGAACGCTAACCGGGAGAGCAGCTTGGAGAGCACGGCCAGAGCTGCCGCCAGCAAAAGCAGTGCGATCCAGCGCCAGAGAGGCGTATCCATAAGTTTCCAGTTGACCAGGGGATCGGGCAGGCGCCTTTCGAATGGAGAGTCGCTGGCCAGGCGCACGAGGGTGGGAATGACATCGATGCTGGCGGAGGAAAAGAGCCAGACCGAAGCGCCGGAGCGCAGCGTGACGCGCTCCAGTTGGAGATCGATCGTCTTTCCGGCCTTGCCATCGATGGTGAATGAATCGACAGTTTCGCTTTTGGCTCCCGGCGGGCTCCCCTCGGGATTGTTGCTGAGGTTCGCCGGATCGAAGCGCACATCTCGCTCGAGTATGAGCTGCAACTGTTGGGCAAGCTGCGAGCCGTCTTTGAGGCGGCGGCCGGCAGAGAGTTTGCGGAGATCGATGTATCGCCATGCACGTTGATAATCGTGCGCGCGGCAGGCTTCCAGGAAGGCGGTTACGGAACTCTGCGGGGAGTCGCGATGCAGGGGGTCCTGGGCAGCGGCGGGTAACGTCAGGAGAAGAGAGAAGAAGGCGGCCTGAGAGGCCCGCCGCAGGCCAAGGGCCTGCCCCACAATTCGCATCATGCGGCACCTCGCTGATCGAGGCGAATTCCGGCCAACTCTCCGATCAGGTTGCCGGCCCAGCGATACACGTTGTACTCCTTGACCACGGCGCGCATGCGCCGCATGCGCGCCTGGCGCTCTTCAGGCGGCATGGTGAGAGCGGTGTGGATGGCTTGGGCAAGCTCATCGGTGTCGTACGGATTGACCACCAAGGCATCGGGCAGCTCATGGCTGGCACCCGTGAAGCGGCTCAGGATCAGTGCTCCGTCTTCATCGTGCCGCGACACGATGTACTCTTTGGCAACCAGGTTCATGCCATCGTGCAGCGAAGTGACCAGGCATACGTTGGCGGCGCGATAGTAGGGCTGAATTTCGGCATGACTATGGTGCCGCTTCAGGAAGACGATGGGCCGCCAGGAGCCCGTCCGGAAGCGGCGATTGATGCGTTCGGCTTCCTCCTCTACCTCCGTGGTCAGGTCCTGATAGCGCTTGATGGTGGTACGGCTGGGCGCGCCGATCTGGACGAAGGTGAACTTCTCGCGGTAGGCGGGATACGGGTCGAGCAGGCGCTCGACGCCGCGCAAGCGCTCCGGGATGCCCTTGGTGTAATCGATGCGATCGACGCCCAACGCCAGAAAGTCGGGCCTGCCGCCCAGATCGCGGTAGAGAGATTCCGGGGCCGCCGCGGGATCGGCGCCGGGGTGGTGGCCGTTTCCGTTGAAGGCTACGCTGATCGGGAAGGGCCGTACGGCAGTGATGTGATCGTGCCGATTAACGGCGAAGTGCTCCCAATCGATGCGCGACTCGAAGGCCCGGTCCACCGTTTGCAGGAAGTTGTTGCAATGCGCCTGGATGTGGAAGCCAATCAGATCGGCGCCCAACATGCCATCCAGCAGATCGCGTTGCCAGGGGCAAATGCCGAAGGCTTCCGGATTGGGCCAGGGGATGTGCCAGAAGATAGCCACGCGGGCATCGGGCCGCTTCTCCTTGATCATGCGCGCGAGCAGCGCGAAATGATAATCCTGGACGAGCACGGCCGGCTCTCTCTCGCCGCGCATCTCGTCGAGCAAGACGGCGGCGAACTTGCGGTTGACGTTGCGGTAGTGCTCCCAGTCCTGGGTACGGAATATGGGCCGCGTGTGGGCGATATGGCAGAGAGGCCAGATGCCCTCGTTAGCAAAGCCGAAGTAGAAGCCGGCCTCTTCCTCTTTGCTGAGCCAGACGCGGCGGAGCTTGTATTCGGGATGGTCCGGCGGAACGCGCAAGCGCCCCAGCTCGTCGGCGGTTTCCTTGTCGGCGTCGCCGGTGCCCTGTGCGATCCAGATGCCGTCGCTGGCGCGCATGACGGGTTCCAGCGCGGTAACCAAGCCGCTGGGCGGAACCGACCAGACGATGGAACCGCCTTGATGCTTGTGCTCGTAAGGTTCGCGATTGGACACCGCGAAGAGGCGGCTGCCGTTCAGCTTGCCTTGCATGGCGACGCGCAGGCGCTCGGGGGTCCAGTGGGCTAAGGCGGCATCGCGCAAGCGGGCTTCCTCTTCGGCGGCGGCGCGCGCCACATGCAGGCTGGTCGCAAGGCGCGTTACCTCGCTGGTGAGAGGAGCGAAGATCTCCTCCTTGGGAAGAGGGCCGCCGGCGGACGCGTCTCCGGTACGCAGATCGCGCAGCCATTGGGCCATGTGGCGAAGAGGCTTTCCCAGACTCCAGCGTACGATCAGAAGGGTAATACCGACCAGCAGGAGAGTCTGGGCGCCGCTGGTGAGGGCGTGCCGCCACACCGGCGCGGAAATGAAGGCGACGTTGTGGAAGACGGCGATGGCTCCGAGCAGGCGCCCATCGGCGCGCAAGGGCTGTGCGACCACGTGCATGCGTTCGCCGTTCAGATGGAAGAAGTCGCCGCGCGGACCTCCTTCGCGCATGGCGCGCGCCACCACAGGCGGCGTTCCGGTTAGACGCGATGCCAGTCCGGAGGTGATGGCCAGCGGCTGCCCGTTGGCGTCGTAAATGGCTACTCCGGCCATGCGCTCGTGGTTCTGAAACTGGTTGACCAAAGCCTGCAGGTCGGCCGGCGAGCCGTGCTGGAGCGCTTGCTCGGCCGGCGCCTGCTGGCTCTCGGCCAATACCAACGCCTGGCGCTGGACCTCGTCTTTCAGCGCATGCGTTTCCGCGACGACCTGGTACAGGGCGAAGGCCATGGAGACCACGGCTACGGCGCCAAACAGGGAAAGCATCAACCGGCGGCCTAAGTGCATTTTCTTCCCTCCAAACCGCTGTCGGGACCCGGAGCAGAAGACAAGGATGGTCCGTTCCAGGATGTGTAGCACGGTTGATGCCAATGCGTAGCAGGAGCGTGTCCAAGGCCGTGCAATGTTGCACATAGGATGTGCGGCGGGGTTGCAGCGGGGTGGTCCATAGGGAAGAATTTACGTTTGGCGTGGCTGCTCGCATCCGGCGACCGGACATTGCAAGATCAGTGGCAGATTGCCGATGTGGCGCACGCCCTTAGTGCAAGGGCACATACTTTTCTCACCGTGGGGCAGGCACGATTGGCCAATGCCACTTAGTTTAGAGTTGTCGATGAGTCTGCGTAACTAGTGGGGCAGGCCCTCGGCCTGCGGCGGGTCCCCTGGACCCGCTTGTCGCCCAGAAGGGAAGATGGCGACCTGGGAGGCCGCCGCAGGCCGAGGGCCTGCCCCACTAGTTATGCAGAATGCCATCTTTGCGAAAACTGAGTGACATTGGGGACGATTGGCCGCCCCACGTCTGCCCGACCACCAAATTAAGAAAACGCGTTTCCGGCCTTATAATAAAGGTTAGACACAAACCTGGAGCTTTTTCCCTTCATGCATATAACGAAACTTCGCCGCTCGGCGGCGGCACTTGCGTCCTGCGGCATGCTCTTAAGCTGCCTGCCTTTGCTGGCCGACGAGGGCATGTGGACCTTCGACAATCCGCCCGTTCAGCAGTTGGAGGAGAGGTACCATTTCGCCCCGACGCAACAGTGGCTCGACCATGTGCGGCTCTCCTCGGTGCGCCTCAACGACGGCGGCTCCGGCTCGTTCGTCAGCGCGCACGGCCTTCTGCTTACCAATCACCACGTGGCCCGCGGCCAACTGCAAAAGAACTCCACCGCCGGGCACGACTACGTGAAGAACGGTTTTTACGCGACCACGCCGGACCAGGAGATGAAGTCGCCGGATCTCGAAGTCAACGTGCTGATGTCTATGGAAAACGTGACGCCAACCGTGCTGGCTTCGCTCGAAGGCGCCAAGACGCCGGAGGAAGAGTTCACCAGGCGCAAGGCGGCAATCGCCAATATTGAGCGCGAAAGCCTACAGAAAACCGGCTTGCGTTCCGACGTGGTGACGCTCTACCAGGGCGGCGAATACTGGCTCTATCGTTACAAAAAGTACACCGACGTGCGGATCGTTTTCGCGCCGGAAGACCAGGCTGCCTTCTTCGGCGGAGATCCCGACAACTTTACTTATCCGCGCTACGACCTGGATATGGCGTTGTTCCGGGTATACGAGAACGGCAGGCCGATCGACAGCAAGGATTATCTGAAGTGGAATCCCAAGGGGGCGGCCGACGATGAACTGGTGTTTGTGCCCGGACATCCCGGTAGTACGCAGCGGCTGGATACCATGGCGCAGCTTAAATTCGAGCGCGACTTGCGCGAGCCGATCGTGCTCAAGCAGCTCAAGAACAGGATTGCGGTGCTCGAAGGCTACTCCGCACTGGGTCCCGAGCAGGCGCGCCAGGCGGCCTCCATTATCTTCGGCCTGCAGAACAGCGCGAAGGCTTATCAGGGCCGCTACGAGGGGCTGCTCGACAAAGAGGTGATGGCCAAGAAGCAGAAAGATGAAGAGGA
>Ga0302326_10027953_pt1 | contig 11364 bp, 10 predicted proteins | sample Palsa_T0_3_FD_202264 | JGI IMG/M metagenome (GOLD analysis project Ga0302326, IMG submission 202264) | Peat permafrost microbial communities from Stordalen Mire near Abisko, Sweden - Palsa_T0_3 | ecosystem: Environmental > Terrestrial > Soil > Palsa > Peat permafrost | place: Sweden: Abisko...
CCGTCATTACGACAACGTCCTGGGCGTGCTGATCGGCGAGTGTGGGAAACCGGCTAGACGTCGTCGACGGGCAGGACTGGTTCATACTCAACGCAGAGGCATAGCCCGCATGCGGTCGGCAATAGCGCAAGGTCGTTCGGTATCGATGCCGACTCGCTGGGGTTCCACGGTGACATATTTCCCCCATCTGCGACGTCGTGGTCCACACCGACCAAGCCTTGAAGCCGCTCGTAACGGCGGAGCTGGTATCGATCAAGTCGACGTCTCCGCCGTCGTCGGTGTCAGCCGTCGGCCGTCGGCTGATCGGCCTCTTTCGTCGGACCCGGCGACCGTTGCGCATGGTCGACGGCGTAGGACTCGGCCGTCATCACCTGTCCATGGCGATCAAAGGGCGTATGGCGGTCAAAGGCTCCGACCGTCGCCTGGGTCGTGACGGACGACCGGCGGACCTTCCGCGCCAGCCAGGCTCGGCTCGCGAAGCGCACGAGTCGTTGTATCGGGGGTAGGAGTAGAAGCAACCCGAGCACGCCGGTGATGAAGCCAGGGAATGTCAGCAGGCCGCCCGCGATCAGCAGCAACACACCGTCGATGGCCTCGCGTCCTGGGATCTCCCCTTCTTCGAGGCGTCGGCGGGCGCGCCGCCAGACTCCGGTGCCCTGACGACGGACTAGCGAGGGTCCGCACGCCGAGATCAGGATCATCAACGCTATGGTGGCGAGCCAACCGATGTGATGGGATACCTGGATGGCGGTCCAAACTTCGGCGATTGGTATGAGGACGACGAGCAGGAAACCGAGAACCATTTCTCCAGGCTAACGCCGGCTTTGGGGTACCGGTCCTGGCCGTGGTGGCCGTCCCGGCGACTCCCGCGAGGGAGGATCGAGGGCGAGCCGACAGAGCGCCGATACCGCCGAGGGGCGAGAGTGTCGCCCGTTCGGTCAAAACTGCTCGAGGGATCTGGTGGGGCCGCGAGCACCTATGGGTGAGTCACAGGGCCCGGCGGATAAGCGCAGTTCCGTCCCCAATGATCCCTTGGAGTAGTTCGACCTCGTTTTGAGACCAGGTCGGTTCGAATCGCTCGCCTGGCGGCGTCATGGACGGGAGATTGTTTCCCCAGAAGACCTTGTCGTATAGACGGTCTTTCTCTTCACTTCTATCATCGAAGGTCAACCCGATCGATAAGGCAACGTCATTTACAAGATTCCAACAGTTCAGGATCTCCTTTACCGGTGGCTCGTCGTCCCACCTGACGGCGGCGTCGAAATCGAAGGTAGCGATTTCGTCAAGCAGTTCGAGACCGTGTTCGATGGCGTACGCGCGGAGGCCATCGACTTCACTAAAGGAAAGAATCTGAGGTCCGGCACAGACGACCCCGTCTGGGCCGGCGTCGTCCGTCCACCAAAGCACCCAACGACTGTGACCATCAATGTGGATGGTCACGGGGTAGTGCACGACAGATCCCGTAGTCCCGGTCATCGCACGCCACGATAGTTCCCTCGTCGGGAGCGGGTGTGACGGGTTAGCGCATCACGAGGACGGTGCGAGGACCTCAGCTACGGCAGCGCGGTGGCCTACGCCTACGGCCCTCTATTATGCGGAAAGTGCATGGACCTCCTGCGCGTGGTTCATCTTTGCGTAGAGGTGCCGGCGGAACATGGAGCATCGTGGCGATTCTCGGCCAGGCCGTGGAGGAGATCCCGATGAAGAAGCGCAAGGGTTCGCCACGTGGCAATGGACTCTTTCACCCTGTCGATGCTGGCCAGCCATGTCGATGTCGGCGATGGCCCGCTCCAGGTTTCCCTTGGTCCCGCGGACGAGGCCACGGTTGTAGAAGGCATTGCGTACTGGGGGTTGAGGCGGATCGCTGGGCTGTAGTCGGCCATGGCCTCGCACTTCGACAAGTTGTCGTCGCATCGCCGCCGATTCGGCAGACTTGGTACGCCCCCGGTGTTGCTGAGCGCACCACCAAAGGCCCGCGGCTAGGCTTGTGAACGATGGTGTCTGCCGTCTCGGCGGTTCCGGTCGCGGCAGACGGCGTGGTTCGCTTCACCGTGGCCGACCCCGATCATGCTCTGGCCGCGGTGCGGCTCTACCAGGAGCTGCAGCGACCCTACGACGGGCCCGAACTGGTCTGGCATGACGGTCTCTGGTCGGTCGAGGTACCGGCCAGGGGCGCATTGCGCGTCGAGTATCTGCTGTCGCTGCGTTCTGCCGACGGCCGCGTTTCGTCGGGGCCCGATCCGGCCAACCCTCTGCGGGCGCCAGGGCCGTTTGGGGAGAAGTCGGTGGTCGAGCTGCCCGGCTACCAGCCCCCGGCCTGGTTGCAGGATGCGGCCCGGACGCAGCGCGCCGGCTCGCTCCGGGAGGTCTTTTTCCCGTGCAGGAGGTTGGGTCGTGAAGTGCGGGCCCTGCTGTGGACCAGCGCCGGCGCGGCGCAGCGTGATCGCCTCCCGCTGCTGGTCGCCCACGACGGCCCGGAGTACGCCGAGTTCTCCGAGTTGCTGGCCTACCTGGACGTGGCCACCGCCACCGGCCGCCTGCCGGCCATGCACGCCGCACTGCTGGCGCCCGGCGACCGCAACCAGGAGTACTCGGCCTCGGACGGCTACGCCGACGCCCTGGCGTTCGAGCTCCTCCCTGGCATTCTGGCCGAATTGGCCGTGCCCGAGGGCGCGGGGGCACTGGTCGGTATGGGAGCCAGCCTGGGCGCCCTGGCCATGTTGCACGCCCATCGGCGCCACCCGGGCCTGTTTGGTGGCCTGCTCCTGCAGTCGGGCAGCTTTTTCCAGCGCCGGACCGATCCGGAGGAGTCCGGTTTCGGCCGCTTTACCAGCATCAGTGGGTTCGTGAGGGGCGTGCTGGTGGACTCGGGCCCGGCCCCGGACCCGATCACCGTGCGGCTGACGTGCGGGACGGTGGAGGAGAACCTCGGCAACAACAAGGCCATGGCTGCAGCGTTGGCTCGCCAGGGTTATACGGTGACGCTCGGTCGGGTTGCCGACGGGCACAACTGGGTGTCGTGGCGCGACGCCTTCGACGTCCACCTCCAGTCGCTGCTGGCGGGACTTTGGAACTGTCGCCCGGAGCGCCCGGAGCACCCGGAGCACCCGGAGCACCCGGAGCACCCGGCGTGAGGCGGGATCATGTGAGCCTGTGGTCGCCCGCCATTGGTGCGGCGGGCGACGTGATCGCCTACGGGCACTTCGGCCGGCCGGTCCTGGTGTTCCCGGCCGAGGGCGGCCGAGCCTCCGACTATGAGAACAACGGCATGGTCGGCGCCGTCGCCTCGTTGGTCGAGGCCGGGCGGATCAAGCTGTACTGCGTCGACAGCTTCGATGCCGCCTCATGGAGCGCCAAGCACCTGCCGCTGGAGGAACGGGCCCGCCAGCACCAGCGATACGAGGACTGGATCATCAACCAGGTGACCGCCTTCATCCACGAGGACTGCGGCGGCTGGCAGGACACCCTGGTCACCGGTTGCAGCCTGGGCGCCTACCACGCCGCCAATCTCGCCCTGCGCCGAGCCGACCTCTTTCCCGTCGCCATCTGCCTCTCGGGTGTGTACGACCTGGGCCCGTCGGGCTGGGGTGAGCGGGGCGACAGCTTCTACTTCCACAATCCGGCCGACTACGTGGCCAACCTGCATGGCGACCACCTCGGCTGGCTCAGGAGCAGGCTCTTCCTGCTGCTGGTGTGCGGCCAGGGCCAATGGGAGGACACGACCGGGGCGCTGGAGGGCAGCCGGCGTTTCGCCGGATTACTGGCCGACAAGGGACTGCCCCACCAGCTCGATCTGTGGGGCTTCGACGTGCCTCACGACTGGCCGTCATGGCGGGCCCAGATCGCCCACCATCTACCGCGCTTCTGTTAGGAGGCACGTGCCCAACCACTTGATCGGACTGCTGCTCGGCACCGAGGAGGACTGGCCGAGCGCCTTCGAGACCCTCGTCACGAGGGCCGGGCTGGCCATCGACCTGGGCGGCGAACGGCACACCTTTACCACCGAGCGCGTCACCATCGAGCCCTTCGACCTACGGGCCCGGCCCCGACACGCCCTCGTACTCGACCGCTTGGCGTACTGGTACTACGTGCCTCGTGAGTGGCTGAAAAAAGCGGCGCTCATGAACGACACTTACCTGCTCAACAACCCCTTCACGTTCCAGGCCATGGAAAAACACGCCGCCTACTGCGCCATGATCCGCCTCGGACTGCGGGTACCCGAGACGTGGATGCTGCCCCAGAAAGTGCCGGTCGACAATCCTCGTTTCCCGTACACGGCTCAGAAGTACAACCAGGCGTTCGATCTTGACGCCATTGCCGAGCGGGTCGGCTACCCGTTGTACATGAAGCCCTACGACGGCGGCGCCTGGGTCGGCGTCACCCGCATCGCCAACAGCGCCCAACTCCACCACAGTTATGACGAGTCGGGCGGGCGGTTGATGCACCTGCAGAGGTCCATCGAGGACTTCGACGTGTTCGCCCGGAGCCTGTCCATCGGACCGGAGACCATGGTCATGCACTTCGAGTCCGACCGGCCGATGCACGACCGCTACCAGGTCGACCATGGGTTCCTCACCCCGGAGGTGGGCACCGAGGTGGTCACCATCGGCCGGCTGGTCAACGCCTTCTTCCGGTGGGAGTTCAACTCGTGCGAGACAATCGTGAAGGACGGTGTCGTCTATCCGATCGATTACGCCAACGCCTGCCCTGACATCGCCCTCACCAGTCTGCACTACTACTTTCCCTGGGCCATCCGGTCGCTGTTCAAATGGGCTGCGTACTGCACCGTCACCGGCAGGCGCATGTGGATCGACCAGGACACCCGCCGCTATTTCGACGTGGGCGACCGCGATGACCTGTCATACGAGGAGAAGTTGACCATCTATCGATCGCTCACCGACGAGTACTTCGAAGTCGAGCAGTACCAGGACTTTTGCGCCACCCACCTGGCCAGGGTGGACGGCATCATGCTCGAGTACGTCGAGAGCGACGAGTTCGACGGCTTGCTCGTCGACAGCGTTCGCTCGACGTTTCCCGCGCACGAGCACGACCAGTACATCGCCCACTTCCGGGGACGTCTCGGTGAGTGGGCCCACGACGAGCGGTCCCGCCTGGGGTGACGGTGCAGGCCCCCCACAGCGCCCTCGGCTGGTCATATCGGCGTTCCATGCTGCGGGTGAGGCCGCCATGGGGTACAAAGTCGCCATGGCCGCGAAGCGCATGCAGATCGATTTCCATTCCTCGCAGCGATCGAGCCTCGGAGTGGAGATGGAGCTGGCTCTCGTCGACAAGGAGACCAGGGACCTCACGAGCGGCGCCACCGAGATCCTTGACGTCATGGGACAGGGTCATCCCGGTGGGGAGCACCCCAAGGCGAAACACGAGCTGCTGCAGTCGACGGTCGAGATCATCACGGGTATCTGCTCCACCGCGGCCGAGGCGAAAGCCGACCTGGCCGCGACCCTCGACGAACTGCGGCCCCTGGCCGACGCGCGCGACCTGGACCTGATGTGCGCCGGGACCCACCCTTTCTCGGACTGGGCCAAGCAGGAGATCAGCCCGAAGGAGCGCTATCACAGGCTGGTCGAGCTGTACCAGTGGCCGGCCCGGCGGCTGCAGATCTTTGGCATCCACGTGCACGTCGGCGTCCGGTCGTCCGCCAAGGTGATCGCCATCGGCAACGCGCTGTGTGCCTACATTCCCCACTTCCTGGCCCTGTCGGCGTCGAGCCCGTACTGGATGGGCGAGGACACCGGGCTGGCGTCGGTCCGGTCGAAGGTGTTCGAGGTCCTCCCCACTGCGGGCCTTCCCTACGAGCTCGGCGGCTGGTCGGAGTTCGAGGAATTCATGGGCACCCTCATTGCGGCCAATGCGATCACTTCGGTGCGAGAAGTGTGGTGGGACATCCGGCCCCACCCAAACTTCGGGACGATCGAGTTGCGGATCTGCGACGGGATCCCGACGCTGCGCGAGGTGTCCTCTGTCGCGGCCCTGGCACAGTGCCTGGTCGAGTGGATGGACCGCCTCATCGACCGCGGCTACGTGCTGCCCACGCCGCGCACGTGGGTCACGAGGGAGAACAAATGGCGGGCCGCTCGATGGGGCCTGGAGGCCGAGATCATCGTCGACGACGGCGACCGGCTGCAGCCGGTCCGCTCGGCGATCACCGAGCTCATCGACGAGCTGGGACCTGTCGCCGATCGCCTCGGGTGCACCCCTCAGCTGAAAGGATGCCTGGAGATCCTCGACCACGGCGCCAGCTACGCCCGTCAGCGCCAGGTCATGGCCCGCGGTGGGCGCCTGTCCGACGTGGTCGAGCACTTGGTTGAGGAGCTGCGCTCCGACACCCCCTTCCGGCCCTCTGCCCCGCTTTGACGCTCTAGCACGGGACCTCCTTGGAGACCGCTGCACCAGTGCCCGAGTGAGCTGGTCGCCTGGCAGAACGTAGAGCCTCCGGGTCCATGTATGGAGATTGTCGCGTCGCCGTGGTACCCGCGGCCGCCGCTCGGCCCATTTTTCCCAGCTCGCCCTCAATATGACGAAGGTCGTAGCCCGGGCGACTGCTCCAGCGGACAGGCAGCTCTCTGTGCGCCGACGGCTGCTCGAAGGTAACGGGCAGCACTGGGATCTCGGCGATCTCGGCTGTTGATGCTCTTGACCAAGTCGTAGATATCTTTCGTTTATCAATTCCCATTCATCGATGGATCGCCTGGATGGCCATTGTTCTCGCGCCGATCAAGTCGGACATAGCACGGTCCTCTTTCTGCGATGGGCAATGTCCGTTCGAATGTCGGCGGAACTCATCGCATGCCCGGAATGATGAATGCGGGGTAACGAAGGCGAAAGTATCGTCCTTCGCTGGGGTCTCAGATATGAACAGTAGGTTTCCGCCAGGTTCACTCCCGGAGAAATCACCGAGAGCCTCACTCGCGCGGGCGGGGGATTGCGTAGACGGAAGATGACGTTTATCCAACCGTGAACCACATTCCCCCAAAACGGGTGTAATGTGTCGCTTGTGAAAGATTTCACAAGCGTTACCTCATCCCTCGCGGCCGGGGGCGGCCCTTGAACGCCCATGGCGCTTATGACCCGTCCGCTGACCTGCTCAGCGTTCTTCGGGCTGATCACGCTGGTCAACAGTTGGCAGCACGGCTACTCCAGGCCGTGGCGGACGAGGCCAGCAGCGACAGCGACACATCCCAGGCGTCTCCACGTCGCGTTCGTCGGTTTGGCCGTATCGTCCAGAAGCGTGACGAGCCCGTCACCGGCGATCATCCCCGGACAGGCGTTTCCACCGGCCCCGCCGGTCGGCGCCGCCTTGCGGCCCGAGCGGAGTCTGTCGGTGCCTGGGCCACGGTCCACGATTCGATGGTCCGTTCGGGACTGAAGGCCAGGCTTCTGCACGCTGGCGGAGTCTTCACCACGGCCGACCCTGACGGCCTGTCCCAGGCGCTGGACGCCAGTCATCGATTCCGGCGCGACACGCGACTTGGCGGGTTGCTCCATCATCCCAAGGTCTCCTTCCGGGAGGTCGCGCCGACTCACAGCCTCCATGTCGTGATCGATGGCAACACCGTGTCGAGCCACATCGATCGCGTGTCGCCCCTGAACTGCGATCCCGATCACCCCGCCCACTATTCGCCTCTGCGGATCGTGGCCCACAACGCCACCGGCATCGCGGACAATGTGGTTCGCCGACTTCGCGGCCGGCGAAACAGGCGCTAGCCGGCGGTGGGCACGCGACCGCCTGAGCCCCTGCCCGCCGAGGCTCTTACAATCCGAAGCCGTGATCATCCGGGCAGCCACGCAACAGGACTGGCCCCGCATCTACCCGTTCTTCGCCGCCATCGTGGCGGCGGGCCAGACCTACGCTTACCCCGAGAACCTGGCGTCCGACGAGGCCCGAGCGCAGTGGATGGAGCAACCTCCGGGGCTCACCGTGGTCGCGCTGGAGGGTGACAACGTCGCCGGTTCCGCCAAGATGGGCCCCAACCGCCCCGGTCGTGGTGCGCACATCGCCACCGCCAGCTTCATGGTGGACCCGGCCTCCCAGGGCCGGGGCGTGGGCCGGGCGCTCGGGCGCTACGTCATCGACTGGGCCCGGGCGGGCGGTTACCGGGGCATCCAGTTCAACGCCGTGGTCGAGACCAACCTCGCCGCCGTCCACCTGTGGCAGGACCTGGGATTCGAGATCCTGACCACCGTCCCCCAAGCCTTCGACCACCCGGAGCACGGCTTGGTCGGCCTGCACGTGATGTTTCAGCCGCTATAGGAAAGGTTCAGCGGCGACCGTCCCACACCCGGCGCTCATCGGCATCGGGGTCGTCGACCACGCCCGAGGCGATGTCGAATCGCATGGTGGGTCGGCGCTCGAGGTCGTAGACCGTCCACCCCGGGTCGCCCGAGGTGATGAACGCCACCCACGCCGCATGCATGGTGTCGGCCACCCCCTGCGGCGCCGTCCCCTGGTCGACGAAGTTGGCCCCCGAGGCGGCCAGGGTGTCGAACACAAACGGGATCTCCAAGGCGTGGCAGCTGCGCAGCTTCCCCCCGAACCCGGGCGACGGCCAGGTGAACAGGTACACGTAGCTTCGCCCCGCCGCCCCCATGCGGGCCTCGGCCATGCGCAGGGCGGGGATGCGGAAGAACCAGTCGGTGCCCACCGCGCTGGCCAACTCACCCGGCGTCTCGGTCGGCCGATGGGCTCGGTACACCTCGAGGAACTCAGCCGGGAGGTTCCACCATGTGGTGGCGGCCATGCCCAGGATCATGTCGTTGATCACGTCGAGCATCCCAGTGGGCACCAGGAACAGCCGCTGTTCGTCGGCGTTGGTGCCCACCAACAGGTCGACATCGGCCGAGGCCCCGGCGGCAATAGCGTCGATGGGCCGGGCGGGCAGGATCTCGCCGTCCACCGCCGGCTCGTACACCAGCAGGTCATGCGCCGCTTCGCCCCAGCGGTCGGGGTCGGGCGACTGTTGCGGCCCGACCACCAGCTGGGCCTGCGCCGCCAACAGGGCGTCGAACGGCACGCCGGCCACGGCGGCCGCGGTCGGAGCCACGCCCAGGCGCTCGCCCAGGTAGCCCCCGATGCGGCGGGCCGTGGCTTCGCTCAGCGCGTGGTGCCCCGCCCCGCTCTGTGCGATCGCCCGGCGGAACAACCCCCGCGCCGACGGCATCGCCATCAACGTGGCCACGCTCATGGCGCCCGCCGACTCCCCTGCGACGGTGACGCGGTCGGGATCACCCCCGAAGGCGGCGATGTTGTCCCGCACCCATTCCAACGCCGCCACCTGGTCGAGCAACCCCCGGTTGGGCGGCGCCCCCTCCAACCAGGCGAACCCGTCGACCCCGAGTCGGTAGTTGATGGTCACGCACACCACGCCGTCGCGGGCGAAGGCGCGGCCGTTGTAGTCGGGCACCGCCCCCGACCCGTAGACGAACGAGCCGCCGTGGATCCACACCAGTACGGGCAGGCCGGACAAGCCGGGGTCGGGCGTCCACACATTCAGGTTGAGGCAATCCTCGCCCGCGATGGCCGGCTCGGGCAGCAAGGCGTCGATCGGCGCCGGGTACCCGTTCTTCAGTGCCGTCGGACCGTAGGCCTGGGCGGGCCGCACCCCGTCCCACCCCGGTGCGGGCGCCGGAGGGGCGAAGCGCAGCGCACCGTAGGGCGGGGCGGCGTACGGGATCCCCAGATACGCCCACACCCCGTGGTCCTCGAAGCCCCGCACCTGCCCCTGCTTGATGGTGACCGTCGACGACATGCGCCAATCATCGCAGGTTGGGAAAAAGGTGGCCGTCGCGCCAGCAGCCGCGTGCCCACTGCGCCCCACACCGCTGGGCCCGTGGCCGCTCGACCATCCAGTCCGAAGTGTCCAACTAGACCAATGTTAAAGGTCTGTTGGGCAAGACATCGTATGACGGTCGCCCGACGTTCACTTGCCGCTGTTAAACCTCCGCCTGAGCAGCTTCCGCCCGAATTAAAGGAGTCCCAGTGTGGGGAAGAGTATCAAGAGCCGTCTTCGGCGCGGCCGTAGTTGGTGCGGTCATTCTCACCAGTGGAGCGTCGGCATCGGCCGTTACCAACCCGACAATCGCCAGCCTGACATTCACCGCCCCAGGCGGGTCGCTGTATTACCCCGAGGGTATTGCCACCAATAACAACGGCACCGCCTTCGTCTCCAATACCAACGACAATGTGGTGGCCTCCGTTGTCGGCTCGGTCGACACGACCATTGCCGGTTCGTACGAGGCATCGGGCGAAACGGGCGATGGTGGGCCGGCCACGGCAGCCACCCTCAGTTCGCCCGGCGGCCTGGCGGTCGACTCGCAGGGCGACATATTCATCGCCGACACCGAGGACAACGTCGTGCGGGAGATCACGACCAACGGGAACATCGTCCTGGTGGCGGGAAATGGCAACGAGGGCTATAGCGGTGACGGCAGTCCAGCCGTGCAGGCGACCTTGGACAGCCCGCAAAGCGTGGCCGTCGACGCGTCCGGTGATGTGTTCATCGCCGACACGTACAACAACGTCATCCGTGAGGTGACCCCGAACGGCACGATCTCGACCTTCGCGGGCAATACGACGCCCGGCTATTCAGGCGATGACGGTCCGGCCACCTCCGCCCAGTTGACCTCACCCAGTGGTGTGGCGGTCGATTCCCTGGGGAATGTCTATATCGCCGATTCCGGCAACAACGTCATCCGGCGGGTCGACACCACGGGCTTGATCACCACGGTGGCGGGCAACTACGCGGCCGACCAGGCCAATGGGGGAGCGGGCGGGTTCAGCGGCAACGGTGGCCCGGCCACCTCGGCCCAACTCAACAGCCCGCAAGGCGTCGCCCTGGACCAGGCGGGCGACCTCTTCATCGCCGACACCTTCAACAATGCCATCCGCGAAGTTACGCCTAACGGGGTCATCTCCAGCCTGGTCAACACCACCGGGGCCAAGGGCAACACCAACGCCAGCACGGCCGCCGCCTCGACGTTGAGCGGTCCCTACGCCGTGGGAGTGGACAACAGCACGGGCAACGTGTACGTCGCCGACACCTCGAACAACAAGATAAAGGTGGTCTCCGGCCTGGGCGTTCCCGGCCCCGCGGCGGGCGGCCCGGTCGCTCCTGGACCGCCTCCCGAGGTGCCCGAGTCACCGTTGGCCTTGGCCCTGCCGCTCAGCGCCCTGGTCGTGGCCGGCGGCGTGTTCGCCGTCCGTCGTCGCCGTTCGCCCGCCCAGCCGGCCTGAGCGCCACCTACCCAAGGAAAAGAGAATCCCGTGACTGATGACGCCTTTCCCTCCCCGCCCGCGTTCAGCCGCCGGCGCCTTCTCCAGGGCGGTGCGGCACTCGTGGCGGGCGC
>Ga0302326_10027955_pt1 | contig 11364 bp, 7 predicted proteins | sample Palsa_T0_3_FD_202264 | JGI IMG/M metagenome (GOLD analysis project Ga0302326, IMG submission 202264) | Peat permafrost microbial communities from Stordalen Mire near Abisko, Sweden - Palsa_T0_3 | ecosystem: Environmental > Terrestrial > Soil > Palsa > Peat permafrost | place: Sweden: Abisko...
CAGGATGGGGCCGAGCCGGAAGGGCAACGGCTGGTCTTGAATGCTCCTGTCCCGAGGCCCATCTTCGAATCGAGCGATCGCGCCTATCCCACCTTCAACCTCGGAATTCCGGATCAATTCCGCTACCGGGAGTTTGCCAAGGACACGGATCGCCGGCTGGCGAAAGGGACGGTGGCGGCGCTAACGGTCATCCGCCTGCCGAACGATCACACCGCCGATCCGCGTCCGGCGGATGGCTATCCCTATCGGGCCTCTTTCGTGGCGGACAACGATCTGGCGCTGGGCAAGATCGTGGAGAAGATTAGTCACAGCGCGATCTGGAAGGACAGCGCTATCTTCGTGATTGAGGATGACGCGCAGAGCGGAGTGGATCACGTGGACGCGCACCGCAGTCCGGTACTGGTAATCAGTCCGTATGCGCGGCGCGGCTTCATTTCGCACCGGCACTGCAGCATGCCAAGCGTCCAGAAGACTATCTATGAGTTGCTGGGGCTCGGCCCTCTGAATTTGGAAGACGCTCTGGCCGCCGATATGAGCGACATGTTCACAGATCGTGCGGACGCCGACCCGTTCGCCACGCTACCTTCCGATACTCGCGTCTTCGATCCGGCACGCGCACGCGTCGCCAGGCCGAAGACCAAGGAGGAAGCGCGCCGCCTGCGGGAAGTGGACAATGCGCGCGCGATTCAAGACGAGTTCCGAAAGAAAGCGGCGTCGGAGAGCGAGCAGGGTCGCCCTCGGTAACTTACGAATTCCGACTCCTCGATCAAGTAACGGCCACGCTCGGGCAGGGATTGTATACCGCTTAGCGTCGGCATCGCTACCGCCACCTCGACGCAGTCGCGTCGAACCGACTCACAGTATGTTTACTGCTCGCGCAGCCAGGAGTGCGATTGTCGCCAACGATATGGACGCCTGAATCATCATCAAGGTCTTAGCCCAGCGCGAGAGCACCGGAACATCGGTAGGCGAAAAAGCCGTGCTGGTGTTAAAGGCGAGGAACAGGTAGTCGACAAACCCGGGCCTCCATTGGTCCTCTCCCATTTCTTTGCGAAGTTCAGGGTCTAATGTCATTTGCGGGAATAGGAACGCGCCATCGGTGTGCGACCGTTGCAAATCCCGCTGGTTCGGCCCTCCGGCATCCAACCTCCAATACCAGCAGGCGAAGACCAGAATGTTACATACCCACAGAGTGGCCGCCGATCGTAAGAGTTCGTACGGCGTATCCTTGTGCGATGGGAGGCGCGCGATCAGCAGGGCCAGGGAGATTCCCACGGCCAGAGTCACAATGGCGTTCGCAACGTAGCCCAAGGTCTGGCTGAGGCGCCAGTTTCCTAGACGGCGGGAAATCGTCGCCGGGATTGTTAGGGCGGCGACGAGAATCAGAAGCAGCCAATCCGGTCCGGGACTGAGCTCCCCCGGCAGCGCGTAATGAAGGTACCCGATGGAAAGCATCGCCAGTACAGCCGGCCATCGCGGCTCGTGCCTAAGAACAGTCGTTTCCGGCATACTCCATTGTGTCCCGCAATCAATGACTGTAGGTCAGCAAAGCGCCTCATCCCATCGAGTGGTCCAAAATAACAGCGGGCACAGCAGTCGCCGACCAGGTCCAGCGCTCTTCCAACAGGGCGTGCATTGCCTTCAGACTCGTCAGTTTATTTCCGCTCAATCGTGGGCCAGTTTTACTGGAGCGACGATCCTGGAGGAGCGCCGACAGGCTCGCGTGCAAGCTATCATGCCCAATGGACTCCTCCACCAGGAACCGTACCACCTTCGTCATCGACCTGGACGGTAAAATCGCCTGTAAAGCAACAGTGCGAATTGACGTCAGCGGCCCGATTTGGCTTGCAGCCGTCTGAACTAAAACTTGATCTGGAGCGTAATCCCGCCCGATTTCAGCTTCATCTTCTTGAAATCGATGTCGAGATCCGGTTTCACCGTGACGCTGTCGCCTAGCGGAATTCCCTTTTCCTTGATAACCTTGTTCATCCAATCCGGGAGTTGGAGCAGCTTCGGATCGGGTTTTTTGGGTGGCGTACCAGAGACGGCCGCGTTGTCCTGGGGTAGCGGCACCTTGAAAAGGTTCTGCTGGAACGAAAACAACACCTGATTGATCTTGGCGGAGACCGCTTTCCTCTGATTTTTCAGATCCTCGAGTTTTTTCTTCTGGTCGGGAGTTGGAGTTTTGTTCTTCTCCAGTTCGTCGATTTGCTTGGTCAAATCCGAAAGCTGTTTGCCGAGCGGTTCATTCTGCTTACCCCAATTGTTGATGTGCGGAAGTATCGCCTTTTTGTAATCTTCAACCGAGTCACCCATATTGCCGGGCCTCCTGCCGGTGTCATGATTCTACTGCAAGGCTTCTTAGAAGAGGAGGGTTTATAGTACCGATAATTGCTTGAAGCCTTGGATGCTGGTACTCCTCGGAGACGAGATACAAACATGGGGATATCGGAATACACCCCCGGCGACCGGGGAGGTGCCTGGCCGCCCCTCTCAATATGTGCCCCAACTCACCCGCCGTGAATTGTCTCTGCGATACTGTCAGGTAGTATGAACGGGAAACTTCAGGCTGTGGGATGGGTGACATTCTTGGCCGTCGTGGGCGGCGCAAGCTGGATCGTCGTAGGGCAGACCACGAACGACCCGCGTCTGTGGCAGCACCGCAATCTCGGCAAGGCCTTCTACGAGAATCAGACCACTCACGCCGAAGCTGTCGTGGAGTTGAAGGCGGCCCTCGCGCTCGCGCCCAACTCTCCGCGCGAGCAACTAAACTACGGGCTGGCACTGCTGCGCCAGGGCGAGAACGACGCAGCCCTCGCCGAACTGCTGAAAGTGCAGAAGGAAGATCCCAAGCTGCCGCACACGTGGTTCAATCTCGGCATCCTTTATAAGAAGCAGAACGAGACCGAGAAGGCCATCGAACAATTTCAGGAGATGGTGAAGCTCGTGCCTGCCGAGCCGAAGTCGCATTACCAGCTTGGCTCCCTCTATAAGATGAAGGAGGACTACCCGGGGGCTATCAAGCAATTCGAGACCGCGCGCGACCTCGGTCCGCGCCTCGCCGCCCCGCACTTCCAGCTTTACGGACTCTACCGGCAGGGCGGCCGAGCCAAGGATGCCGCCGCCGAGTTGGCTATTTTCCAGCAGCTCAAGAAAGATCAGGAGGGCGCCGCCATCCCCGAGGACCCCGAGTGGTGCGCCTACGCCGAACTCTACGACCCCATCGACGTACCGCCCGGCGCTCCACCGGCCACGCCCACTTTCCGCGATGAGAAGGTCGCCGACGGATTCACGGGCCCGGAGGCGGGTGTCGCTACAATGGCGGGCACCGACGGCCATCCCGACCTGATCGCTTGGTCCGCCAACCGCGTGTCCTGGTTCCGGAGCGGCAGCGTGCTGGTGAAGGATTCGGGCCTGGAAGCTCTGCGCGACGTGCAATTCATCGCGCCCGGCGATTTCAATAACGATGGGCTGCCCGATCTCTGCGTCATCACCAGCAAGGGCGCGGCGCTCTATCGCAATACCGGCAAGAGTTTCGTGAAGCAGGCCGACCTGGCAACGGGTTCGTTCCGCAAAGCAGTCTGGATGGATTACGACCACGATTACGACGAAGACATCTTCCTCATCGGCGACGATTCGCGCCTTATGCGCAATAACGGCGAGGCCGGTTTCAGCGATGAGACGAAGCGTTTTCCGTTCGTGGCGGGGAAGGCCCTCGACGGCGTCCGCTTCGATCTGGAGCCCGACACTCCCGGGTTCGATCTCGTGGTCTCCTACGCGGACCGTCCCGGCGTGCTCTATCGCGATAAGCTCGGCGGGAATTATCAGGCGGTCCCGCTCACCGCGCTACCGGCTGGGTCGCAAGGGCTGGTGGCCGAAGACTTCAATCACGATGGTTTCACGGATCTGGAGTTCGAGCCCAAGGCAAGGCTGGTGAATCGCGGGGGCGTACTCGAAACCGCACCGCCTGCTCCGCCTACCGTAATGGGAGCCGATTTCACCGGCAATGGCCGCCTGGATGGTGCGCGCATCGACGCTGACGGCAGCCTCATCGTCGCGCGTGACACCACCAAAGATTACGGCAATTGGATCGAGATCGGCCTCGTGGGCGTGAAGAATAATAAGCTCTCGGTGAACGCCAAGGTGGAAGTGAAGGCCGGCGCGAATTATCAGAAGCAGACCTACGCGGGCGTCCCGCTGGTATTTCGTCTCGGCAGTCTCGCAAGCGTCGACACGGTCCGTATCACGTGGGCGAACGGCCTGATTCAGAACGAAATGAAACAGCCGGTGAACAAAGCGGTGACCGTCACTGAAGCGCCGCGACTGGCCGGGTCGTGCCCCATGATCTTCAGTTGGAACGGCGGGCAATTCCAGTTCATTACCGACGTGCTGGGCGTCGCGCCTCTCGGAGCCAGCTCCGGCGACGGCCGGTATTTCCCCGTCGATCACCAGGAGTGGGTCTCCATTCCGGCGGAAGCTCTCCAGGCTCACGATGACGCGTACCAAGTCCGCATGACGGAGGAATTGCGCGAGGTCTCGTATATCGACCAGGTTAAGCTGCTGGCGCTTGACCATCCGTCGGGCACGGAGATCGTGACGAACGAGAAGTTCAAGTCGCCGCCGTTCCCGGAGTTTCGATTATATGGCGGGACGCATCGCGTCTATCCTACAGCGGCGCGCGATAGTCACGGTAAAGACGTGCGCGCGGCGCTCCTGGCGCGCGATCGGCGATACCCCGACGATTTCCAGCGCGATCATGCGGGCGTGGCCGAATTGCATACGCTCGATCTCGATTTCGCCGGCGCGGCGCGCGACGGCAAAGCTACACTCGTGCTGCAAGGCTGGGTGGATTGGGCAGACGGCAGCACGTTCCTCAGCTCCATGCAGGCGCATCGGGATTTGGTGTTCCCTTATCTGCAAGTGAAGGACGCGCAGGGGAACTGGAAGACGGTCATTGAGGATATGGGCATGCCGTCGGGCAAGCCGAAGCCGATGGCGGTCGATCTCACGGGCAAGTTTCTGAGCGCGTCGCGCGAGGTGCGCATCGTCACCAGTCTGTGCGTGTATTGGGACGAGATTTACCTCTACGAGAACAATACCCCGCCGGAGACGCACCTTACGGAAATCCCCATGAGCTCGGCCGATCTGCATTTCCGGGGGTTCTCGCAAGCCACCATCGATCCCGAGCGCAAGCAGCCCGAGTTTTTCGATTACCAGTCGGTCACCCCGACCACCATGTGGAATCCCACGCCCGGGAACTATACCCGCTACGGCGTGGTGGATGATTTGCTGCGCCAGGCCGACGACCGCATGGTGATCATGGGCTCGGGCGACGAGATCCGCATGCGATTCGCCGCGTCGGGTCTGCCCGAGCTACCTTCCGGCTGGCGGCGCGATTACCTGCTCCTGGTGGATGGATGGGCGAAAGACGCCGACGCCAACACCGCATTCTCGCAGTCGGTGCTGCCGCTCCCGTTCCACGCCATGAGCCGCTATCCGTACCCGGCCAACGAGCATTATCCCGACGACGAGGCCCACCGCGACTACCAGCGCGAATACCTGACTCGCCCCGCACTGCGTCTGCTTCGGCCGCTGGTGAGCGGTACGCGCTGAAACAGAGCATGCCGAGACGGAGCCGTGAACAGGGAGCGGGATGCGGGCGGAGCGGCGCACGTTGACCGCTCCCTTTGGTCGCGGCTCGGAAACGCAGTGCGCCGACGCTACTGCCCCACACCTAACCCGGCACTGTGAAGTAGAATGTCGAGCCCTTTCCGGCCTCCGACTCCACCCAAATCCGTCCGCCGGCGCGTTCTACCACCCGTTGGCAGATAGCGAGCCCCATCCCTGTCCCAGGATATTCGGAGCTGCTGTGGAGGCGCTTGAAAATGCCGAAGATCTGCTGCTGGTACTGAGGTTCAATGCCGATCCCGTTGTCTTCCACGGAAAAGAGCCACTTCTCGCCCTGCCGCGAGGCGGAGATACGAATGCGAGGCGATGCGGCACTGCGGTAGCGAATTGCATTGGCGATCAAGTTTTGAAAAACCTGTTCCAGTTGTACCGCGCCCAGCCGGACCCGAGGTAGCGCGGTCTTGTCAATCGACGCACCGCTCTCGCGGATCGTGACGTCCAGATTCAATAGCGTTTTGTCGAGCACCTGCCCGGCATCGACGGCGTCCATCGTTTGTGGTTCGGCCGTGGAAACTTCCAGGTAAGTGCGGAGGTCATGCAGGAGGGTCTGCATTCGCTTGGCGCCCTCCAAGGTTTGCACCACGTAATTGTTTCCGGCCGGGCCCAACTGGTCGCCGAATCGTTTCTGTAGCAGCTCGCTGAAGACTGCCACCATGCGCAGCGGCTCCTGCAGATCGTGCGAAGCGGAATACGCGAATTGCTGTAGATCGGCGTTGGCCTGCTTCAGCGCGGCGTTTGCCGTCCGCAGCGCCTCGTCCTGCCGCACACGTTCAGTGATATCGCGCGCGATCTTGGAAGCGCCGACAATCCGGCCGTCGGAGTCCTTGATGGGTGAGATGGTAAGTGAGATGTTCAGCGGTGCACCGTCTTTTCGCACGCGAATGGTTTCAAAATGTTCCACCCGCTCACCGTGCTTCATACGATCGAGAATTCCCGGCTCTTCGCCCACCCGGTCGGGCGGAATCAATAACAAAATCGATTGCCCGATGGCCTCCTCGGCTGAGTAACCGAATAATCGCTCAGCGCTTTTATTCCAGCTCATGATGATGCCATTCAAATCCTTGCGGATGATGGCGTCCTCGGAAGAATCCACGATGGCGCTGAGCAACGCGGAAGCCTGAGCCGCCTGCTTACGCTCGTGAATGTCGATCAACGAGCCGGCCAGACCCGCGAACGCGCCGTCCGGATGGAATCGCGGCCGCCCCGAGTTCCATGTCCATCGGTATTCACCGTCGCGGCGGCGCAGCCGGAAATCCATGGAAAACTCCTCGCGCTTCGCGACTGCATCCATGAGGATGCGCGCGGTTTGTTCGCGATCTTCCGGATGCACGAGTTCCAGCCATCCGAACGCCAGCGCAGCTTGTTCAGCCTCTCCGGTGAAATCCCGCCAGCCCCTGGAAACGAAAGAGCACGAACCGTCGGCTTCGGTAATCCACAAAATCGCCGGCGCCATCTCGGCGAAGACCCGGAATCGGGATTCGCTCTCGCGGATGGAATCCTTGGCCTGTTGCCGCATGCGCGCAATCTTGAGGTGGGTCTCCACCCGCGCGATCAGTTCGCGCGCGCTGAACGGTTTCATCAGATAATCGTCCGCCCCGCCTTCGATGCCTTCGATCCGGCTCTCTTCGCCCGCGCGGCCTGACAGCAGGATGATAGGGATCTCGCACAGGGCAGGATCGGCGCGCAGCTCGCGCAAAAGGCCGAATCCGTCGAGCTTCGGCATCATCACGTCGGAGAGGACCAGGTCGGGCTTATGTTCACGTGCAGCGGCCAGAGCCGACTGCCCGTCGGTCACCGCTAGCACTTGAAAGCGGCTGCCGAGCAGCCGGCTTACGTAAGCGCGCATGTCCGCGTTATCATCGGCCCACAAAATGCGCGCCTGTTTGCCGGCAACCGGCTGCGAAGACCCTGTCGACACCTCCCCGTACGGAGTATCGGAGATCCAGCGAAGAGCTTCCTCGACGAACGCCGCGGGCGACACCGAAGTCGGCGCCAGTGGGCCGGCGGTCCCGATGCCAGCGGGGTCTAGATGGGATTTGCCTAAAGGGACCGTTACCGTAAAGGTGCTGCCAACGCCGAGGATACTGGACACCGCGATGGTCCCCCCGTGCAGCCTCACCAGTTCCTCTACCAGTGCGAGCCCGATGCCGGTGCCTTCATGGGTGCGTCCGCGGCTGCGTTCAATGCGGTGAAAGCGCTCGAACATGCGCGGCAATTCCTCGGGAGGAATGCCGACTCCGGTGTCGCGGACCGCCAAGCGCGCGTGTTCGCCGGCTGTTTCCAACCTCACCTCGATCTCGCCTTGGAAGGTGAATTTGAAAGCGTTGCTCAGTAAGTTGAGCACGATCTTTTCCCACATATCGCGATCGACATAGGCCGTCGCGGCTTCCCCGCACGGCGCGCAGTTCACGATCAGCCGCAAGTTCGCCTTGTCGCAGAGCGAGCGGAAATTGCTGGCGAGTTCCGCTGTGAAAACGGCCAGTTCGGTGGGCTGATAGCAGGCTAGCACCCGGCCGGCTTCGATACGGGAGAAGTCCAGCATGGTATTGACCAGTTTCAGCAGCCGCAGCGCGTTGCGGTGCGAAGTGGAAAGGCCTTCCAACATTGCCCCAGTTAGGGTTCCGCGAGCCTGGGAGAGCGCGTCCTCCAGAGGCCCGAGCATTAACGTCAAAGGCGTGCGAAATTCATGGCTTATATTGGCGAAGAATTGCGTTTTCAGCACGTCGAGCTTCGCCAGTTCCTCGCGCTGGCGGGCAATCTCGCGTTCGTGCGCCTTCTTTTCGGTGATATCGCGGCCTTCGGCGGTGATGAAGACCACAGCGCCCTTTTCGTCGTGGACGGGGCAGAGGGACGCGTCGATGACGATGGTTTCCTTGCCGCCGGCGCGCCCGTAGATTTCGGTATCCCAGCGGACAAATTCGCCTTGCGACGCACGGTGGATGGAGTCGCCAAGCTGCTGGCGAATCTCCTCGGAGACCTGCCACCAGAAAGTGGTCCAGAACGGCTTCCCCTCCACATCGGCGAGTTGAATGCCCACGGCATCGAGCGCGACCTGGTTGATTTCGAGTACCGTGCCATTGGCATCCAGAAGGCCGACAAACTGCACCATGGAATCGAGCGTGATGCGCGCGATTTTCTGGCGGTACCGCTCGCGGCTATCGCCGGCGGGCAGTTCGGCGCCACCAACCTTCACCAGGTCCGCCGGAATGGGTGGATCGCTCCTCATGCCGCTGCCCATTAAGAAGCTACTCCAATTCCGTAGAGTCCGTGTTGGATGATGTACTCCATGACGGGCGCGGGAACCTCCGCAGGGCGTTTTCCAGCTGCCAATTCGCGGCGAATTTCCGAAGAGGAAACGGCTAGTTCCAGGCGATCTAGCCGCTCGACGCGCGCTCCCGGCGGCACATCGTAGACGGCCCCCGGCCGGCTCACCACCACGAACGAGACCGCGCGAATCACGTCCTGCCAGCGGTGCCACGTGCGGATCTCGGCGAAGGCATCGGCGCCGATCACGAAGAACAGCTCGTCATCCGGCGCGATGCGTGCACGCACTTTTTCGATGGTATCGATAGAATAGCTCCACTCGGTGCCTTCTTCCAGCCGCGATACCTCCACGTGCGCCAGGCCGCGGCAGGCAATCTCGGCCATGCGCACGCGATGCTCGTAGGGAGTTTGAGTGACAGCAGTCTTATGCGGCGGATTGGCCGCCGGCACCAGCAGAACACGATCCAGGCGGCACGTTTCGGAGGCCTCGCCTGCAATTGCCAGGTGCGCCTGATGAATGGGATCGAAAGTGCCGCCGAAGATCGCCAGTCTCAAGTGGTTGAGCTAAGTCCGCTCGATCTTCACCGAGTTGATCTTGACTTCCTTTACCGGCCGGTCTTGCGAACCGCGGGGAACTTCGGAGATTTTGTGGACCACGTCGTAGCCTTCCACCACCTCGCCGAAGATGCTGTGCTTTTTATCGAGCCAGGGTGTGGGCGCTACCGTGACGAAGAACTGGCTGCCATTGGTGTTCGGTCCGGCGTTGGCCATCGACAGCAGGCCCTTCTTGGAATGCTTGAGATCGGCGTGGAATTCGTCGGCGAAGCGATATCCCGGTCCGCCGCGGCCGGTGCCTTCGGGATCGCCGCCCTGGATCATGAAATCGGGAATCACGCGATGAAAAACGGTGCCATCGTAAAACGGCTTGCCGGTCTTGGTGCCGTCCGCGAGGGTGACGAAGTTTTCCACGGTGGCGGGGACTTTGTCGGCGAATAGCTTCGCCTTGAACTTGCCTTCTGTGGTATCGAAAAGAGCGAAAATCTCGTTGGCCATCTCTGCGATTGTAGCAGTTGCTTCCGGGGCGCGATCAAAGGCTTCGGTATAATGTTTAGGTATCCCCATGAAGTGCGTTTTATCCCTTTTGGCCGCCGCTGGGCTGCTATTCGCTGGGTCCGAGACTCCCGCGATCCCCAATTTCCATCAAGTGGATGAGCACCTGTTTCGCGGCGCCCAACCGGCCGCGAGCGATTTTCAAAGTCTGGCGGAGATGGGCGTCAAGACGGTGCTCGATCTGCGTGAAGAAGGCCATTCCGCCGCTGAAGAGAAACTCGTCGAGGCCGCCGGAATGCGTTACATCAGCCTTCCTTTGAGTGGCGTCGCAGCCCCGTCCGACCGACAGATTTCGCGGGCGCTAGATATCCTCGAAGACTCCGCCAGCGGCCCGGTCTTTGTCCACTGCCGGCGAGGGGCCGACCGAACCGGCACCGTCGTGGCGTGCTACCGGATCGCGCACGATGGCTGGCGGAACCGCCAGGCACTGGAGGAAGCTCGCACTTTCGGTATGAGTTGGATCGAGCGCGGGATGCGCAATTACGTGCTCCACTACCACCCGCCGGTCCACTGATGGGAATGTTGGGCGCGGTGAATATTCTGCGGAACTCAGGTGGGGCGGACCCCTGGTCCGCGCGGGACGCCCACGTCCCGCTCCTACTTGGACTCAAGCACTGGCGGATTCGAAAAGGCCGATCAGTGGGTCGACCGCGGACGTTGGGTCCGCTCGCTATTTACCCGGGTGTCCGGAAGCAGAAAAACTATGGGGCATTGCCTTATGGCCGCTCTCGACGATTCATTATGAGGTCGGCAAAATCACCGAGCGCCCGCAAGTATTCCGCGCGGCTTTCCGGTGTACTGTCTTCGCGGTAGGCCTTGTACGCCTTTTCCATTTCCAGGCGACTTAGCAACTCCACTAATTCCCTGGGATCCAAATTTTCGGATTCCATACTCCGAATCATACGGCGTCTAACGAAAATCTCGCAGATCGTTGGCGGGGATGGGGTAGCCTACAATGCGGGTATCCGCTTCGCCGCCCATACTACACTAGTACGAGCTATATTCATGCCTAAAAAGGTACTGCACGCCAAAACCGCGGCCAACGCGGCCAGGACAGCTCAATCGCCGCCCGTGTCGCCGGCGGCCAGCATCGACCTGAAGGACAGCTCGCTTTATTTGAACCGCGAGCTCAGCCTTCTGTCGTTTCAGCGGCGCGTGCTCGAAGAGGCAGAAGATGATGCCAATCCGCTGCTGGAACGAGTGAAGTTCCTGGCGATTCTGGGATCGAATCTGGACGAGTTTTTCATGGTGCGCGTGGCCGGCCTGGCCGCCCAGATGGACGGCGGCCTGGTGGACACCGGG
>Ga0302326_10027958_pt1 | contig 11363 bp, 8 predicted proteins | sample Palsa_T0_3_FD_202264 | JGI IMG/M metagenome (GOLD analysis project Ga0302326, IMG submission 202264) | Peat permafrost microbial communities from Stordalen Mire near Abisko, Sweden - Palsa_T0_3 | ecosystem: Environmental > Terrestrial > Soil > Palsa > Peat permafrost | place: Sweden: Abisko...
GCCTCGCTGACCGTGAACGGGTCGATCTCATAGGCCGACACCCAGGTCACGTCGCCGTAAGCGGGCTCGGGGGCGAGCTCGATGGGTTCGGTGTTCATGGCCGCGGCCACCTTGGCGACCTCGATGGCCTGCCGCGCCGCCCGCGCCGCGGCGTCCGTGGTGAGGTCCACGGCCGAGGCGAAACCCCATGTCCCGTCCACGATGACCCGAACGGCCAAGCCGGCATCATCCGCGTCGATCAGGGTCTGCGGGTTGCCGTCGGACAAGCCGATGTGCTGGCCCCTGATGCGTTCGGCGCGGAAGTCGGCATGCTGGGCGCCAAGGCTCTTGGCCTGTGCGAGCGCCGCGTCGGCCAGGTCGCGCAGCGGCAGGGCGGTGAATTCCGGGTCGATTCCCGGGCGAAGGTCATCCACGCGGCGTGAGTCTATCTCACCCTCAGCCGCCCCTGCGGTACCCTCAGGGACCTGAGAAAGGGGCCAACGTGGGGCGTTCTGTGCTGGTGACCGGCGGGAACCGCGGTATCGGGCTGGCCATTGCCCGGCGGCTGGCCACCGGCGGCGACAGCGTCACGGTGACGTCACGCTCGGGCGAACCGGTGGAAGGCCTGACGGTGGTTCGCTGCGACGTGCGGGACGCGGCGTCCGTCGATGCGGCGTTCGGTTCGGTCGAGGCGGGGCAGGGCCCGGTAGAGGTCCTGGTCGCCAACGCGGGGGTGACCCGTGACCAGTTGCTCGCGCTGATGAGTGAGGACGACTTCGGCGCGGTTCTTGACACGAACCTGACTGGCGCCTACCGGGTGGCCAAGCGTGCTGTGCGCCCCATGATGAAGATGCGCCGCGGTCGCCTGATCTTTATCTCCTCCGTGGTCGGCCTGTACGGTTCGGCCGGGCAAGCCAACTACGCTGCGTCCAAGGCCGGGCTCGTCGGCCTGGCCAGATCGCTGGCGCGGGAGCTCGGCTCGCGCGGCATCACCTCGAACGTGGTCGCGCCCGGCTTCGTGGACAGCGACATGACGGCGGGCCTGCCCGAGGCCAGGAAGACCGCGATCATGGCCGCGGTCCCGCTCGGCCGGTACGCCTCCGCGGACGAGGTGGCCGCCACGGTGGCGTTCCTGGCCGGCCAGGACGCGGCCTACATCACCGGCGCCATTATCCCGGTCGACGGCGGGCTCGGGATGGGACACTAAGCGTCATCCCGCCGCCTTGCCGGCCGGGATCCTGCCGGTCGGGAACGGGAATTTGTCGGGATCCTACAAGCCGTCGCCCGCAAGCTTCGTGTCGCGGGTCATGTAGTTAGCGACGCCCGCGCGGCAGTGTGTGAAGGGTGCGGCTGGGTGTGAAGGTCAAGACGGTGCCGATCACCAGGGAAAAGAGGTTCTGATGGGAATCCTGGCAGGTAAGCGGATCCTGGTTACCGGGGTCATCACGGACGCCTCGATCGCGTTTCATGTCGCGCGGGTGGCCCAGGCCGAAGGCGCGACCGTGGTGCTGACCGGCTTCGGTCGGCTGAGCCTGGTGGAACGGATCGCCAAGCGGCTGCCTTCGCCGCCTCCGGTCCTCGAGCTCGACGTGACCAGCGATGATCACCTCGCCTCCCTGGCCGAACGGGTCTCGGAGCATGTGGATGGCCTGGACGGCGTGCTGCACGCGATCGCGTACGCGAACCCGCAGGAGGCGCTGGGCGGCAACTTCCTGCACACCAGGTGGCCCGACGTCGCGACCGCGTTGCAGGTCTCGGCGTACTCGCTGAAGTCGATCACGATGGCGGCGCTGCCGCTGATGGGCGGCGGCGGATCGGTCGTGGGGCTGGACTTCGACGCGAGCGTGGCCTGGCCAGGCTACGACTGGATGGGCGTGGCGAAGGCCGGGCTCGAGTCCTGCGCCCGTTACCTCGCCCGCGACCTGGGCGCCCGCGGCGTGCGGGTTAACCTGGTGGCGGCCGGCCCGCTGCGCACCATGGCCGCCAAGTCCATACCCGGATTCGAGCGGTTCGAGGACGTATGGTCTCACCGGGCGCCGCTCGGCTGGAACATCACCGATCCGGAGCCGACCGCGCGAGCCTGCGTGGCGCTGCTTTCCGACTGGTTCCCCGCGACCACCGGTGAGATTGTCCACGTCGACGGCGGCGTGCACGCGGTCGGCGCCTGATGGCCGAGTTCGTTCTTACCCTTTCCTGCCCGGACCGGGTCGGTATCGTGCACGCCGTCGCCGCCTATCTGCACGGGGCGGGCTGCAACGTGCTCGACAGCCAGCAGTTCGCGGACCGGACCGGACCGGGCTCGAGCCGGTTCTTCATGCGGGTGCACGTGGAGACCTTGCCTCCGGCGCCCGCCTCGGCCGCCGACCTTTACTCCGGGTTCACCTCGGTAGCGGCCGAGTTCGGCATGGAGTGGGAACTGCGTGACACCGCGGTCCTGCCACGGGTGCTGATCATGGTGTCCAAAGCTGGCCACTGCCTGAACGACCTGCTGTACCGGCGCGCGGCGGAGTCGCTGCGCATCGAGATACCGCTGGTCGTCGGCAATCACGATGACCTGGCGCCGCTCGCGGCCGCGCACGGCGTCGCGTTTGAGCATGTACCGGTCGGCAGCGAGCCGCTATCTGTGCAGCGGGCCGAAGGCCGGGTGCTCGACCTGGTCAGCGAGCTCAACATCGACTTCGTCGTGCTGGCCCGCTATATGCGCATCTTGTCACCGGAGCTGTGCGCGAAGATGGAGGGCCGCATCATCAACATCCACCACTCGTTCCTGCCCAGCTTCAAGGGATCGCGGCCCTACCACCAGGCCCACGCGCACGGCGTGAAGCTGATCGGCGCGACCGCGCACTACGTCACCGCTGACCTTGACGAGGGCCCGATCATCGAGCAGGAAGTCGCCCGGGTGGATCACACCAGCAGCCCTGAAGACCTCGCGGCGATTGGCCGGGACGCCGAGCGGGTCGCCCTGGCCCGCGCCGTGCGCTGGCACGCCGAGCACCGCGTGCTGCGGCACGGCCGGCGCACCGTCATCTTCAAGTAACCGTCGCGGCGGCCACGCTCGGCCCCGACGGTCGTGCCATCTCATCAGCTGAGAAGATCGGCATCACCAAGCGGCCATTGTTTTCGATGCGTTATGAATTGATAGTCAATTCGTTACTTTCTCGGCCCGATAGGCGCGCGGCCAAGGAGCGAGGCGATCTTCAGGTCGTCGGCCCTCGCAGTCTGAGGCGGTTAGACCGCCATTCACGGCCCAATCCGCTGTCTTTCCGGTCCCCGGTTTAGCGCGGCCTGGCGCGGGGTTTATGGTGTTTCACTAAGCAGTCGGCCGCGCAGCAGCGTGCCGGCGGCCCAGCCGAGCCGAGCCTGCCAAGGATGCCGGAGGAAAATGCCGGCACAAGGTTACGATTTGTCTACACATTGCTAAACAGTTACGCTTGGTAGCCACTAATAGGGGCATGCTCCGATGTACCGGGGGCAACACCAAGCGTGGCGTGGGTGATGTTCTTGGCGGAGACGGAAGCCAGAGGCGAAGATTCTGCGGCGAGACGGCTTCCGCGCGGCAAGCCTTCACCGTGCTGAGGCTAGTGTGGTCAACGAGACAGATGTTACAGAAGACGACAGATCCTGAAATATCCGGATGGTAGCCATGACACGGCGGGACGTTGCCTCCAGGGGATTGATGGCAAGTTGTGACATTTTTGGCGAGAGATCGATGCAATATGGCACTTACGCTTCCGCTAACTCATAACACCGGTAGCTCACCGGCCGGCTCGCGATGAGGCGGTACGGATGTGCCGGCGAAACGGGCCGTAATCGGTCGGGGGGTTACTGCAACGCCGGTACCCCGGCGACGGTGCGGAGCGGATCACCGGCGACCTGCGAGAAAGAAGGGCGACACTCTGATGACCCCAGGACGGACCAAAGGCGCGACGAGCGCAAGGAGGGAGGGGCGATGATTACGTTCAGCAAGAAGCGCATCGGCGCGCTTGCCGTGGCCGTGGCCAGCGTGACCGCTCTGGCCGCCTGCAGCAGCAGCGGCAGCGGCAGCGCCAGCCCGACCTCGACCGCCGCCGCGGGGGGGGTGACCCAGCCCGGCTCTATCGGTGTGATCCCGGCCGCGGGGACCGCCTCCGGGAAGGCCGGTTCAATCTCGTTCGGGTACCTGGCGGCTGACGCGCCCAACTGGATCATGCCGGTCATCCCCGGCGCCGACAACTCGGTCTACAACACTTTCGTCTTCCAGTGGCAGCTGTGGACGCCGACGTGGTTCACGTGGAACGGCTCCAGCCCGGCCGTCGATGCCGCGCTGAGCGTGGCCAACACGCCCACGTGGTCGAACGACGACAAGACGATGTCGATCTCGTTGAAGCCCTGGAAGTGGTCGAACGGCCAGACGGTCGGCTCCAAGGACCTCGAGTTCACGATCGATGAGATCAAGGCCGCGGTCAAGGAATCCCCGGACGACTGGGCTAACTACGTGCCCGGCTACTTCCCCGACACGATCACCAGCATGTCGACGCCGAACGCCCAGACGCTGGTGATCAACATGTCCAAGTCGGTCAACCCGACCTGGCTGGAAGAAGACATCCTCGACGTCCCGATCATGCCTGCCGTGTGGGCCAAGGCTTCCGCGAGCGGATCGACCCTGGACTTCACCAACACGTCGAACGCGAAGAAGATCTTCGACTTCCTCACTGCGGCGTCCAAGTCGGTGTCCTCCTACGCCACCAACCCGCTCTGGCAGGTCGTTGACGGGCCGTACAAGCTGACTGCCTACAACGCCACCACGGGTTCGTTCACCATGGTGCCGAACGCCGACTACAGCGGCCCGCACGTCACCCCCGAGTCCACCTTCGTCGGGGTCCCGTTCACCTCCGACGCGGCCCAGTTCAACGCCATCAAGAGCGGGTCGGTCGATGTCGCCGCCCTCCCGCCGGAGGACAACCCGCAGATCCCCTCGCTCAAGAGCACCGGCTATGACTACTACGGCCTGCCCGCCTGGGGCGACTACTTCGCGGCCTACAACTTCAAGGACAAGACCGGCGATTTCGACAACATCGCCAGCCAGCTCTACTTCCGGCAGGCGATGCAGCACCTGGAGGACCAGGCCGGCCAGATCAAGGCCTTCCTCAACGGGGACGGCGACCCGCTGTACGGTCCGATCGGGGCCTACCCGCAGAGCCAGTTCCTGCCCGCCAACGGTAAGACGAACCTCTACCCGTTCAGCGTCTCCAGCGCGATCAGCGTGCTGAAGGCGAACGGCTGGACCGTCACCCCGAACGGCACCGACACCTGCGCGAAGCCGGGCACTGGCCCGGGTGAGTGCGGGGCCGGCATCCCGGCCGGCACCAAGCTGTCCTTCAACCTGATCTACAACGCCGCCTCGCCGATCACCCAGGAAGTCGAGGACCTGGCCTCCAACGGGAAGGCAGCCGGCATCACGATCAACCTGACGGCCAGCAACTTCAACTTCATCATTAACAACTACACCGACCCGGGATCCCCGGCCAACGTCGACAAGTGGGCCATGATGGACTTCGGCGGGGAGAGCATATCCACCTACCCCACCACCTTCGGGCTCTTCAACACCGGTGGGTCCGGGCAGCTGGGCGACTACAGCACGCCGACCGCTGACTCGCTGATCAACGACTCCATCAGCAGCACCAACCCGGCCGCGGTCACGAACGAGCTGTCGTTCCTTGACTCGAACCTGCCGGTGCTGTGGCAGCCGTTGCGGGACCACGTCTACGTCTGGAAGACGAACGTCTCGGCGACCACGCCGTTGGCGTTCGAGAACCTGACCCAGTACGACCCCACACCGGAATTCTGGTACCTGACCAAGTAGTGGTAGTACGCGTCACCTGCTGGACTGGTCTGTCTCCCGGTGATAAACCGGGAGACAGGCCACCAGCCTGGAAGGAAGGATCCCACCGGTGAGCGCCTACCTGCTGCGCCGGATCGGGACGTCCATCGTCGTCCTGATCGGCATCTCCATCTTCATGTACCTGCTGCTGCACGAGGTCTTCCCCTCGCCGGCCAAGATTGCGCTGGGGCTAAAGGCCACCCCCGCCTCGATCGCCGCCTTTAACAAGCAGAACGGGTACGACCGCCCGGTGATCGCGCAGTACCTGAGCTATATGAACGGCTTGGTGCACGGTAACCTGGGCTACTCCTACGCCGAGAACCAGACCGTGGCCGCCCTGTTCCAGGAGCGCCTGGCCCGCAGCATCTACCTGTCCGGGATATCGCTGCTGCTGGCGATCCTGATCGCCTTGCCGCTGGGCATCTTCCAGGCGGTGCGCCGGAACACGGTCGGCGACAACGTGGCCACCAGCGCGGCGTTCATCCTGTACTCGATGCCGTCGTTCTTCCTCGGGCTCATCCTCATCCAGGTCTTCGCCCTGTCGTTCCCCATCCTGGGCTTCGAGGCGAGCCAGTCCACCTCGATCTGGGTCGTGATCGGCGACTGGCACGACATGCTCCTGCCGATCCTGACCCTTACGCTGATCACCGTGGCCAACTTCTCCAGGTATATGCGGTCCTCGTCGATTGACGTGCTCGCCCAGGACTACATCAAGGTGGCGCGGGCCAAGGGCCTGCCTGAGCGCCTGGTCCTGCTGCGGCACATGGTGCGGAACGCGTCCCTGCCGATGGTCACCCTGGTCGGGCTGTTCCTCCCCGCGCTGCTGGCCGGGAACCTGATCACCGAGACCCTGTTCAACTTCGAGGGCCTCGGCCTGCTGTTCTATACCAGCCTCGGCAAGGAGGATTACCCGGTGCTGCTGGCCTACACGCTGGTCGGTGCCGTCTTCGTAGTCCTGGGCAACTTCGTGGCGGACATCGCGCTGACCGTCGCGGACCCGCGTATCCGGCTGGCCTGACCGGCCGGCGGCAAGGAGGCAATCGTGGCAGCAGGAAGACAGGCGTCGCTCCCGCCGCTCGACACGACCCGTGCCCCCGAGGGCGGCGAGGTCGGCGCGGTCCAGAGCGGGTGGCGGCTGGCGCTGCGCGAGTTCGTGAGGAACAGGCTGGCCGTCGCCGGCATCGGCATCCTGCTGTTCTTCGTGGTTTTCTGTTTTCTGGGGCCGCTCGTCTATCACGCGAACCTGCTGGACGTGAACCTGATCAACGCGCATGACCCGCCGGGCGCCGGTCATCCGCTCGGCGCGGACGTCAACGGCTTCGACGTTCTCGGCGAGCTGATGAAGGGCGGCCAGGCCGCACTGGAGATCGGTTTCTTCGCCGCGTTCGTCGCGATTACCATCGGCGCGCTGGTCGGCGCGGTCGCCGGGCTGGCCGGCGGGATCGTCGACACCGTGCTGATGCGCATAGTCGACATATTCCTGTCGGTGCCGTTCCTGTTCGTGGTGCTCATCCTGGCGGCCAGGTACGGCGCGTCGGTGCTGTCCCTGTCGCTGGTCATCGGCGGGTTCTCCTGGCAGGTGCCGGCCCGGCTGGTGCGCGGCGAGGTGCTCACGATCAGGGAACGCGATTTCGTCCTGGCCGCGCGCACCGCGGGCACCCGCAGCTGGCGGCTGATCCGCAAGCACCTGCTGCCGAACTCGGTCGGCGTGATGGTCGTCAACGTGACCTTCCAGGTGGCCGACGCGATCCTCGCAGTCGCCTACATAGGCTTCCTCGGCTTCGGCCTGCACTACCCCAACCTGGACTGGGGTGACATGATCTCTGATGGCGTCGGGTACATGCAGGACGGCTACTGGTGGCTGATCTACCCGGTCGGCATCTGCATCGTGCTGACCGTGATGGCGCTCAACTTCATCGGCGACGCGCTCCGTGACTCCCTGGACGTGCGGCTGAGGCGCCGTTAGGACCCGTCTGCGTCGGGTAGCAAGCTTGTACAGCCATCACAACGAGAGGTAGCGGCCACATGGCCCCAGTCCTTGAGATCGAGAACCTGTCGACGCACATCAAGCTGACCAGCTCCGTGGTGCAGGCGGTCGGCAACATCGACATGCGCGTCGAAGCCGGGGAAACCCTCGGCATCGTGGGGGAGTCCGGCTGCGGCAAGTCCATGACCGGGCTGTCGATCATGGGGCTGCTGCCGCCCGGCGGGTCCATCGTCGGCGGCTCGATCAAGCTCGACGGCCGCGAACTCGTCGGCCTCAGGCAGGAGGAACTGCGGCAGGTCCGGGGCAACGAGATCGCGATGATCTTCCAGGATCCGCTCACCTCGCTCGACCCGACCAAGACCATCGGCTACCAGGTGGCCGAGCCGGTCCGGCTGCACCGGGGCGTGTCCAAGTCCGACGCTATGGACCGGGCGATGGAGGTGCTGTCCCTGGTCGGGCTGCCTAAGCCCAAGGAGCGGCTGGGAGATTACCCGCACCAGCTATCCGGTGGCCTGCGGCAGCGGGTGATGATCGCCATGGCGCTGGCCAACGAACCGAAGCTGCTCATCGCCGACGAGCCGACCACGGCCCTCGACGTCACCATCCAGGCGCAGATCCTCGCCCTGCTCAAGGACCTGAAGGAGCGCCTGGGCATGGCCATGCTGCTGATCACGCACGACATGGGCGTGATCGCCGGGCACGCCGACCGAGTCAACGTCATGTACGCGGGCCGGGTGGTGGAAACCGCCGAGGTGCACGAGCTCTTCACTGAGATGCATCATCCCTATACCCAGGCCCTGCTCGCGTCTATTCCCCAGCTCGACCAGGATGCCAGCAAGGCGCTGCACGCCATTCCCGGCCTGCCGCCCGATCTGTCGCACCCGCCGCAGGGCTGCCGGTTTGCGGCCAGGTGTTCCCGGGCCTCGGACAAGTGCCGCACCGACGAACCCTCGCTATCCGGCAAGACCTACGAGCACAGGTTCTCCTGCTGGCACCCGGTAGATGGGCCGCTGGCGCTGGCCGTGATCGGCGCGAGCGGGCCGGACGCGGCGAGCACCGGCCTGGCTGGCTCGGACACTGAGAGCATGCGGGAAGCTTCCGCCAGCGACAAGGTCGGTCTCGCCGACGACGCCCCGCTGGCGGACGTCGCGTCGGCGAGCAGGCAAGTTCCCGAGGAAACCCGGCAAGCCGAAGCCATCGTGGTGGCGGCCGGCCTCGAGGTGACGGCCGACGGCCGGCTCGAGGTGGCGGCACGCAAGGTCGAGGCGGTCGCGGCGAACGGCGACGGCATCGCCCCGCTGCTCGAGCTGCGCCACCTGGTGAAGGAATTTCCCATCACCGCGGGCGCGGTCCTGCAGCGAAAGGTGGGGGCCGTCCACGCCGTGTCGGACGTGTCCTTCTCGGTGCCGGCCGGAACCACGTTCGGCCTGGTCGGCGAGTCGGGATGCGGCAAGACCACGATCGGCAAGCTAATCGTGGCACTGGAGAAGCCGAACTCCGGCTCGGTCACGCTCGCCGGCGTGGACGTCTCCAAGCTGCGGGGCGGCGACTTGCGGCGCAAGCGCCGCGACCTGCAGCTCATGTTCCAGGATCCGCACTCCTCGCTCGACCCGAGGATGCGGGTCGGAGCGATTATCGGAGAGCCCCTGGCCATCCAGCACCTGGGCGGCAAGCGGGCCCAGCGGGACCGCGTGTTCGAACTGCTCGGCGAGGTCGGCCTGCCGCGGACCGCGGTGGAGCGCTACCCGCACGAGTTTTCCGGCGGCCAGCGGCAGCGCATCGGGCTGGCTCGGGCACTCACCCTGAACCCGAGGCTCATCGTGGCCGACGAGCCGGTCAGCGCGCTCGACGTGTCGATCAGGGCGCAGGTGCTGAACCTGATGAAGCGCCTGCAGTCCACGCATGGCCTGACCTACGTGGTGATCTCGCACGACCTGGCGGTGGTCAAGTACATGGCCGACCAGATCGGCGTCATGTACCTGGGCAAGCTGGTCGAGCTCGGCTCCGGGCAGGACATCTACGAGCGTGCCGCGCATCCCTACACGGCGGGCCTGATCGCCACCATCCCAGTGCCCAAGCCGACCGCGGAGCGGGCCAAGAAGGGCGCCGCGATCAGGGGCGAACTGCCCAGCCCGGTGAACCCGCCGTCCGGGTGCAGGTTCCGCACCAGGTGCCCGTTCGCGCAGGAACGCTGCGCGGCCGAGGAGCCCATGTTGCGCTCCTTCGGCCCCGGCCACGTCGCGGCCTGCCACTTCCCGCTGCAGAGCGCGTACAGCGCGGACGCGGACAGCCCCGCCATGACCAGCACGGGGGACCCGCTGCTCTAGTCACCTCGGGACGCGCCGAGGCAGCGGATCGGCACCGATCTCCTGCGATGCTCTTGCTCTGCGAGCCGATGATGCCGATACTCCATTCATGGGAGGGTCGACGGCGGACACGCCCACAACGCCCGAATTTCTCCGTGTCTCCGACGCGGATCGCGATCACGCGGTGAACGAGCTCAGAGATGAGTTCGTCGATGGCCGTCTCTCGCACGAGACCTTCGTGTACCGCATGCAGACCGCTCTCGACGCGCGGAACCACGGCCAGCTAGCGAAGTTGTTCACCGACCTGCCGCCCCGGCGGTCCCGCCCCGCGGAGCTGCTGGCCCGGGTCAAGGCCGCCCTCCGGGGTGACGCCCGCGGCTCGCCTGACCCTCGAACCCGCTCCGATCAGCCCGCGACCGAAGTCCGGAGGCCTGAGCGCGTGCCGGAGTCCGGCCAGTACGGGCCTGGCCAGTACGGGCCCGGCTGGTTCGGCGAGCCGGCCCGTAGCCAGGACCATAGGCCCAGCCAGCTCAGCTGGCGCGGGCCGGAGCCACGGGGGCCTGGTGCTTCACCGGCGGCGCTTTCCTTCCCGCCGGGCCGCGGCGGCCGCTTCACCATCGGGCGGACCCGCGACTGCGACCTGTGCCTGACCGACTTGTCGGTGTCCAGACTGCACGCTGAGCTGGTGCGCAGCGGTGACGGCTGGCTGCTCAACGACCTGGGATCGCACAACGGCACCCGGCTGAACGGCTGGCTGGTCCGCGAGACCGTCCCGGTGCGCGGAGGGGATCTGGTGGAGTTCGGTTCCGTGAGGTTCGTCCTCCGAGATGGCCTGCAGGGGCCTGCGCCTTCCGGATCAGGAGACCGAACCGGCTAGAGTCGGGAAACGTGACGACGGTTCTGCTGGTCCGGCACGGGCTCACCGCGACGACCGGTCATGTGCTGACCGGGTGGACGCCAGGCATCCCGCTTGATGACCGGGGCCAGGCCCAGGCGGCGGCGCTCGCGGCCCGGCTGGCCCCGCTCCCGCTGGCCGCCATCGTCAGTAGCCCGCTGGAACGCTGCCAGCAGACGGCGGCGGCGATCGCGGCCACCCGGGACGGCCAGCCGGTCCTCACCGAGGACCGGGTGGGCGAGTGCCGCTACGGGGACTGGACCGGCAAGCCGCTGAAGAAGCTGGCCGCCGAGCCGTTGTGGCGCGTGGTGCAAGCCCACCCGAGCGCCGTGACCT
>Ga0302326_10027960_pt1 | contig 11363 bp, 9 predicted proteins | sample Palsa_T0_3_FD_202264 | JGI IMG/M metagenome (GOLD analysis project Ga0302326, IMG submission 202264) | Peat permafrost microbial communities from Stordalen Mire near Abisko, Sweden - Palsa_T0_3 | ecosystem: Environmental > Terrestrial > Soil > Palsa > Peat permafrost | place: Sweden: Abisko...
ACCGCCCCATGCGCGGGATCGATCCCGCGCATGTGCAGCCCGTTACCGGATGGCACGAATTGGCGACAACGCTGCGGAAAAGGCGAGTTGGGGCTCGTCCTCAGTCCGACACGGCCGGAAGCGAACCTGCCGAACCGGCCCCTCGAGTTACCGACAGCACCTTGGATGTCGATCTCACCAAATCGCAGACCGGCTGCATGCGCGCGCAATTGGTCGGGGCGCAAAATCAGAGGCGGGAAAATACGCATCGTCTCGCTTTTGTCGCCCACCGGTCGGCGCCAAAGCACGGCGCGAAGTCCGAGGAGAAGACAGTGAGCACCGCCGCCGCCGGTGTGAAAACTCGTCACGTCAACCTGCGACACGCTCCATCAGACAGCATCAGCAGCCGTATGAAGGCGAAAGGGCGGTCCCATCTCGCGGGCCGGGAAGCCTGGGCCAATCAGACAGCAACTGCGCGCAATGAAGATTCCGCCCAACTTTGAGCCAACTGGATAACCGTCGTCATTGGGACGTCCGCGATCCTGGCTTTGGGGAAGATTGATCCAGACTGACGGCGTCCGGCGCGGTCCGACGCAGAATTTCGCCGAGCGCCGGTTGCCCGGCTGCAAGAGCCTTGGATGCGGATTTAAAATAGCCGCCCCAAATTCTGTCCTCCAGCGGTCTGCCACGATGAAATATCTCCCAGATCCATAGGTTGGGCCACTCGCCGCGACGGATCGCGATCAAATAAAATGCATGCTTTGGCTTCGACACCCGTCAAAATTCGCCGATCTGGCGTACAGCCGCAAGCCGGTACCCACCCGCCACCGACGGACTGCCGCTATCCCGCCTCTTTGCAGAGTTCCCAGGCGAGCACGCCGCCGTCCTGCGCCGCCTCTTCTACACCGCGTCGGCGCAGAGCGGCTCACCGCTGTCAGAAGGTTCAGCGCCGCTGCGATGCCCTGCAGTGACGTTACGCCGCTCACCTGTAGCGCTTTGACCCGCTTGGGCTGCCTGCGCCACTCAGCTTAGGCCTGCCCCAAGTTTGAAGAATGTGCTAACTTTTCCCCGGCCCCTGGGGCTGGGCGGCGCCATCCGCGGCACCCGCCGGACCCGCCGGCCCGGCTTGGCAGCGGCCCCATCCCCGGCACCGCGGTCGCGGTCCTGGTCGTGGTAGCGGCTTCGGTCGTGGTGGCGGCTTCGGCGGTCGGCTTGGTGGGTTTGCGCGCGGGAAGTCGGAGAGAGAGGGGACGTCGGGGCTATCTGGACGTTTTTTCAAGGGCCCGGTGTTTCGGGCGACGCCCTACCTCGCGGCTCTGGCGCGCGGCGCCGGTCGGGGCCCCCTCGGCGCCGCGGCCGGCCGCGGCCTTTGGATCCGGCGACGGCACGGTCCCATCGCCGGCGGGCGGCGGTCGGCCTCGGCCCCCGCACGCGCGGGATCAGGAGAGAGGGTAACGGCGAAATATCAGGCTTTTGATTCAGGGCCCTGGTGTTTTGGGCGACCCCGTAGCCTGACGCGCCCCCCTGGCACGGCGCTCACGCACGCGCGCCTTGAGCCGCTGCGATCGCCGTGGTCCGAACATCACCGGGCACCGGGCCAAGAGCCCAGTAAACCCGTGGAGCCGCAGCCGCTCGGGGACGCTCCGTCGGACCCGATGTACGAGATGCGCAAGCGCTTAGGCTAGAATACATCGCGCGCGTCATCGCCCGAACCTTCCCCGCAGCCCATCCGACACGTGTTGTGGCCGATAGGTGGGCGGCTTGCCACGTGCTGGTAAGTAGTGAATTACTTACGGCTTGGCATTCGATCAATGGACAACTCGTGCGATCCCAGGCCGTGCAATCGAAGACCTCTCACAGGCGGCGCGCCTCGCAATCGCCGGCCGTCCGCACCAAGGCGAGGGACCGCTCGAGATCGAAGCAGGGCACGCGCGACCGCATCCTTCTTGCTGCGCTCCACGAGTTTGCGGACAAGGGTTTCGCAGGCGGCCGCCTCGACCGTATTTGTGCCGCGGCCCGGGCCAACATCAGAATGGTCTACCACTACTTTACCGACAAGGCCGGGCTCTATGTGGCAGTGCTCGAGCATGCGCTCGGCGAGTTGCGCGAGGAAGAACTGAAACTCGACGTTGACCATGTCGCACCGATGGAAGGACTGCTTCTGCTGTTCGATTTCACCTATGATCATTTCGCCGCCCATCCCGGGCTGATCAGCCTCTTGAGCGGCGAGAACCTGCTCAAGGCCCAGTTTCTCAAGCGCTCGCCGCGGACCCCGGTCATCTCTTCACCGGTGCTCAATTTGTTTCAACGGCTGCTTCTTCGCGGCGAGGCCGACGGCACGTTTCGCGCCGGCATCGACCCGCTGCAGCTCTATGTCGTGGTGGTTGCACTGAGCTATTTCCATCTTTCCAACGGCTACACCCTCTCGGTGATTTTCGAACGCGACGTGTTCGAAAAGGGGTGGCTTGCCGAGCACAAGCGGATCGCCCGCGACATGGTCGGAAGGCTCGTCGCGGCCCATCGGTAGCATTGTGTTTGAAAGATGCGGATCGCACCTCGCCGTGCCTAAAATGCAGCCAATCGTGCCGCCGCGATCATCAGTCGCCGTCTCGATCGAGCTTTATCCCGGTGGCAGCCCCGCCAAAAGGCCACCCCGACGCCGTTCTCCCAGTGTCAATTCGAGTTCCGGGCCAGACACTTCGCAGCGAGGACGATCGATATCGACCTAGGGGACAAGAGCGGTCTTGAGTCGATGGCACGTCAAATGCATGGGTAAGTAGGTTCTTACTTACCTACGCTGGCCGCTTGGAGCTAGCGCCACCTTCTGGATGCAGGTCGCACCAGGCAGCAATCGGAGAAGGACCATGAAACGACTAGGGTTGTTGGGGCTTACCGGCGTGCTCGCCGCCGCGCTCACGGGGCCTGCCGCCGCGCAAACCAAGATCGGCTTCATCTATGTCGGCCCGGCCGCAGACTTCGGCTACAACATGTCGATGGACATAGGGCGGCAGTATGTGGAGAAGCACGCCAAGGGGGTGACGACCACCGCCTTTGAGGGGATCCCGGAAACCGCCGAGGTCGCGCGCGTGATGGAGCGGCTGATCAATTCCGGCCACAACATCATCTTCGCCACGAGTTACGGCTATCTCGACGAGGCGATCAAGCTCGGCGAGAAATATCCAAAGGTCTCCTTCCTCCATGCCGGCGGGTTGAAGACCTCGAAGAACGTCGGCACCTACTGGGCCGACTCCGACGATGGCATGTACCTCGCCGGAGTGACCGCAGGTTCCGTGAGCAAGAGCGGCAAGCTGGGCTTTGTCGGCGCCTTTCAGATCCCGCAACTGCTGCGCTCCATCAACGCGTTTACGCTGGGCGCGCAATCCGTCAATCCGAATGCGACCACGACCGTCGTGTGGACCGGCGGTTGGTGGGAGCCCCAGAAGGAGGCCGAGGCCGTCAACGCCTTCGCGGATCAAGGCATCGATGTCATCGCCGAGCAGGTAGACAGCCCGATCACGATTGCCCAGACCGCGGAAAAGCGCGGCGTCTATATCATCGGCAAGGATGTCGACGTCCATGACCGCGCGCCCAAGGCGTGGCTTACCGGCGTGTCGTGGAACTGGGGGCCCATGATGGAGAAACTCGTCGAGGAGGTCCGCGCCGAAAAGTGGCAGCCGTCCCATGTCCGCGGCAATCTCGCCAGCGGCGCGGCGGTGTTCGATCCGTTCGGCGCCGCGGTGCCGGAGGACGTGCGCAAGAAGGTGCTCGCGCAAAAGGACGAAATCGTCGCCGGCAAGAAGGTGGTGTGGACGGGCCCGATCACCAAGCAGGACGGCAAGGCCGCGGCGGCGCCCGGCGAGAAGATGCCGCAGCAGGCGGTCGAGACCATGGACTACCTGGTCAAAGGGGTCATAGGCTCGGCCAAGTAGAAGTTCAGATCGTGGTGTCGTTTCGGGAGAGCCTCGATGTCCGTCCAAAAATTGCCAGCCGCCGAACCGTCCGTGGAGATGGGCGCGGCGTCGGGTCAATCCTGGATCGTCACCCACGACACCGTCGACATGACGCGGCGGGCGCCCCCGGTGCGCCCGCTCGCCATCGCGGCGGAACCGCAGAACATCGTGATCGATGCCAACAAGTGCGCTCTGCTGATCGTCGACATGCAGAACGACTTCTGCTGCGCCGGCGGCTGGCTGCATTCGCGCGGCATCGACATCTCGCCCAACCGCAAGCCCATCGAGCCGATCCGCAAGCTCGTCGCGGCATTCCGGCGCGAGCGGCTGCCGGTCATCTGGGTGAACTGGGGCGTCCGCAAGGATCTCCTCAACATTCACCCGTCATTGCGGCACGCCCACAGTCCGCGCGGCGACGAGCCCGGGCTAGCCGAACCGGTGCCGGGAACCCGCTCCGAGGTGATCAGCCGCGGCAGCTGGGGCGCCGAGGTGGTCGACGAGATCAATCCCGGGAGCCAGGACGTCCAGATCGTCAAGCACCGCTTCAGCGCCTTCTGGGACACCGAGACGGACTCGATCCTGCGCAATCTCGGTGTCAAGACGCTGCTAGTGGGCGGCGTCAACATGGATCAGTGCGTGATGACGACGCTCGAGGACGCGAGCTTTCTCGGCTACGACACCATCCTGATCGAAGATGCGACTGCAACGACGTCGCCCAATTATTGCGTTCAGGCCGTGCTCTACAATGTGAAGCTGCTGTTCGGTTTCGTAACCGGGTCGGCGGCCGTCCAATCCGCGTTGGACGCGTCGCGCTGACCGTTCGCCGCGCTATTCCCCCATTGTGCCGTTGGTCGGCACCCGTCCGGGTACCATGTCGCTGATATCGACGTTTCCCTCTGCCGAACGGCGGTTGATCGAGCTCGGCCTGTCTCTGCCGAGGGTCCCGACCCCAATTGCGAATTTCGTGCCGTTCCGCCGCAACCGCGACACGGTATTTCTGGCCGGGCAGATCTGCGAGTGGAACGGCGCCGTCGCCTACCGCGGCAAGATCGGCATCGAGCACGATCTCGCGACCGGCGTCAAAGCGGCCCGCATCTGCGCGCTCAACCTCCTCGCCGCGCTGCGGGAGGCGTGCGACGGGTCTCTCGACCGCGTCGTCGCCTGCATGCGGGTCGGCGGGTTCGTCAATTGCTGCCCCGACTACGAGAACGTGCCGCAGGTCATCAACGGCGCCTCCGACCTGTTCTGCGACCTGTTCGGCGAACGCGGCCTTCATTCCCGCACGGCGGTCGGGGTGGCGACGCTGCCGCGCCGGGCGGCGGTAGAGGTCGACGCCATCTTCGTGGTGGACTGCGCCGCCCCGAAGCGAGATCATCGGGCGTGACATCAAGGCACGACAGCCCCGGTCCGGCTCCGCTGGTCGCCATGCGCGGCATCGTCAAGCGGTTCGGCAGCGTCGTCGCCGACGATCACGTCGATCTCGACATTTACCCGGGCGAGGTTCTCGCGCTTCTCGGCGAGAACGGCGCCGGCAAAAGCACTCTGATGCGCGTGCTCTTTGGTTTCTATCCCGCCGATGAGGGCGCGATCGCAATCGAAGGCCGGCCGGTCGCGTTCGGCTCACCGCTGGCTGCGATGGCGGCCGGCATCGGCATGGTGTTCCAGCAATTCTCCCTGATCCCGGCGCTGACCGTGCTGGAAAATCTTCTGGCGGCGTCCCCGCGGGCGCCATGGTGGCAGTCGAGACGCCGGCCGGCCGTGGTGTCGACGCTGCGATGGCTCCAGCGGCTCGCCCCCGGCTTCGACGCCGAACGTCGGGTGCAGGATCTCGCGGTGGGCGAGCGTCAGATCGTCGAGCTCGCCAAGGTTCTCAACCTCGATCCGCGCGTGGTGATCCTCGATGAACCGACCTCCGTCCTCACTCCGGCGGAGGCGACGCGCCTTCACGGCTTCGTCCGCGACCTCGCCGCCCAGGGCAAGGCGGTGGTGCTGATCACCCACAAGATCGCCGACGTGACCGCTTGCGCGGACCGGATCGCCGTCATGCGCCGCGGCCGGCTCATGGACGAGAGCCGCCTTGCCGACCGGTCGCCCGCCGCGATTGTCACCGCGATGGTGGGCGCGACGGTCGCTGCAGAGCCGGCCGATCCGCCGCCGGCCGCGCCAAGGCCGCTGTTGCGGGTCAGTGCGCTCTCCACGTCGCAAGACGACACGAGTTGTCCCGCCGCCGACGTGACGTTCGAAGTCGGAGCAGGCGAAATACTGGGAATTGCCGGCGTTATCGGCAACGGACAGGCCGCGCTCGCGGAAGCGCTCACGGGGCTCACGCGGGTGATCGCCGGCGATGCCACGCTGGACGGTGCCTCCCTCGCATGGAAGGGCGACAGGGCGCCGCCGCCTTCGAATGCCGTGGCCTACATTCCCGAGCGGCCGCTCGACAATGCGGTCGTGGCCGATCTCGATCTCGCCGTGAACCTCGACCTGCGCAATCTCGCCGGCCAGGATTTCTTCGCGGGCGATGCGCATCGCAATGCACGGGCCGCTGCGCTGCTCGCACGCTATGACGTAAGGCCGCAGAATCCGGCACTTGCGGCACGGGCCCTGTCGGGCGGCAACCTGCAAAAGCTCGTGATCGCCCGCGAATTGTCGAGAACGCCGCAACTCGTCGTCGCCTGCTACCCGACCATGGGCCTCGATATCAACGCCGCCACCGCGGTGCGGCGCTACATGTTCGAGCACGCCGCGCGCGGCGCCGCCGTCGTGTGGTTTTCCGAAGATATCGACGATCTTCTCGCCTACGCCCACCGGATTGCCGTCCTCCACAGCGGACGCTGCGTCGGCGCCGTGCCGCGCGTCAACGCCTCGCGGGACGGGATCGGCCGCATGATGACGGGTATCGGGAGCCGGACGCGTGCTGCTTGAACTCCCATCAAAGCCGGCTTTGTCGGAATTGAAGCGCTACGCCCGGCGCCTCGCACCTGCGCTCGCCATGGTCGGCATTTTCTTTCTGACCGCGGCCGGCTTCTTCGTCATCATCGGCAAGCCGCCGATCGCAACGCTAGCGGACATGGCCATGTTCGCCGTGGGCGACAGCTATTCCCTGTCCGAGACCCTGGTAAAGACGACGCCGATCCTGCTGTGCGCGCTCGCGACCCTGTTGCCGGCGCGCCTCGGTCTCGTCTCGGTCGGCGCCGACGGGCAGTTGTTCATGGGGGCGATCTTCGGCACCGCAGTCACACTCGCCTGGCGCGATGCGCCGCTGGCGATCCTGGTGCCGGCCATGCTCGCGGCCGGCATCGCGGGTGGCGCGATCTGGGGCCTGGTGCCGGGCTTCCTGCGCGGACGGCTCGACGTCAACGAGACCATCACGACGCTGCTCCTCAATTATGTCGCCGCCCTGCTGGTCAACGCACTCGTCTATGGCCCGTGGAAAGACCCGGGCAATCTGGGCTGGCCGGCGACGATCGCATTTCCGGCCGGGAGCCTCGGCACCTTCTTCGGCACCCGGGTGCATGCCGGACTCGTGTTCGCCTTCGTCATCGCGCTCGTGCTCGGTGTCATCCTGGCGCGGAGCCGGTGGGGCCTGGAACTCGCCATCCTGCGCGGCAACGCCAAGGTCGGCCGGATGATTGGCCTGTCATTCTCGCGGCAGGCGATGGTGGTAATGGCGCTCGGCGGGGCGTTCGGTGGGCTTGCCGGAATCTGCGAAACCGCGGCCATTCAGGGCCGCCTGCAGCCGGGAATTTCGGTCGGGTACGGGCTAACCGGGTTTCTGGTCGCCTGGCTCGCCGGCCATAATCCGGTGATCGCCATCCCGGTTTCGTTCCTGGTGGGCGGACTGATCGCAGCCGGCGATTCCCTGCAGCTGTTCGCCAAGGTTCCGGCGGCGAGCGCCACCATCCTGCAGGGCCTGCTGTTCGCGACCGCACTCGCGGTCGGCGGCGTCTCGGCCCGCTTGAGGCGCGCCCATGGCTGAGTTCGATGCCATCACGCTCGCCACCTGGATCGCGGCATCGTCGCGCAGCGCGACCCCGCTTCTCCTCGTCATGCTGGGTGAAACCCTGACTCAGCGCACCGGTGTCATCAATCTCGGCGTCGAGGGCGAGATGCTGATGGGCGCCTGTTTCGGCTTTGCGGCGGGGGCCACCACCGGCGATCCGCTGCTGGGACTCGCGGCCGGCGCCGCCGCGGGCGTCGTCCTGTCGACGGTCCATGCCGGGCTGGTCCTCGGCGCACGCGCGAACCAGATCGGTTCCGGTCTCGCCGTATGGATCATCGGCCTCGGAGTGACGTCGTATTACGGCCGCGCCTTCGTCGGCGGTAAGGTCGATTCGCTGCGCCCGCTCGGCGCGCATTTTGCCGATGCGCCCGCGTTCATCCGCACCATCCTCGACCAGGTCACCCCGACGGCCCCGCTGGCGCTCGTGCTCGCGGGCGTCGCCGGCGTGTGGCTCTACCGCACCCGCTCCGGACTGATCTGGCGCACGGTCGGAGAATCCGCCGAAGTTGCACGCGCGCTCGGAATCCGGCCGGTATCGGTGCGGCTGCAATCCATCCTGCTCGGGGGAGCGCTGGCGGGCCTCGGCGGGGCGGTGCTGTCCGTCGATTACACCCAGACCTGGGCGCAGGACATCACCAAGGGCAAGGGGCTCGTCGCGGTCGGCCTCGTCATCGTGGCGCGCTGGAACCCCTATCTCGTCATCCCGACCGCCCTGCTGTTCGGCGTCAGCGAAACCGCCGTATTGCGCCTGCAGGCTGGAGGAGTTGCGATTTCCCCGTCCTTGCTGGCGACAACGCCTTATCTCCTTGCACTCGTAGTGATCATTCTCTCCCAATCGCAAGCTTGGCGGGCCGGCTCAATGCCTGCCGACCTCACCGCGATCTTTCGGAGCAGTCGGGCGGCCCCTTGACCGTCCTCAGATCGTAGCGCTTAGGCGACTGCGCCGATGCAAGCTATTCGGCGCCTTTAGGGCAGCACAACGGTACCCCGCGGTGACGTTACGCCGCTCGCCTGAGCACTTTGGCTGGGACCACGCGCGGACGCCGCGGCGACCCGTTGCGTGTCGCCGCTTCGGCTGCCTCGGAACGCTCAGCTTTAGGCCCCAGCTTTAGGCCCCAGGCTCGCCTCAGGCTGGAAGAACGTGCTAGATTTTTACCGCGGGCCGGGCCTGGTGGCTTCGGCGGTCGGCTTCGGCGCTCACCTGCGTTCGCGCGCGGGATTTGCAGAGAGCAGAGAGAGGACGGCGGGGCTATGCAGCTGTTTGTTCGGCGCCCCGGACGTTGCGCTCGACCCGGTAGCTCGGCGCCGGCCTCGCGCGCGGGCGAGAAGCAGGCGAAGAGCGTAAAGGGCTACACTGCAGCTCTTTTTACGACGGCCCGGCGGTTGCGGACGACCCGGTAGCTCGGCGGCGGCCTCGCGCGGGCGAGAAGCGCACGAAGTGCCCAAAAGGCGGATATGCGGCTGTTTGTTCGGCGCCCGGGACGTTGCGGACGACCCCGTAGCTCGGCGCCGGCCTCCCGCGGGCGAATGGCGAACAGTGGTTATGAACGGCGGCCCGAACATCTTTTGTTTTCAGGGCCCTGGTGACCGTAAACGCCAACGGAATGGCTCTGCGCCCTGCTCCTACTAGTACCTCGGCACAGTGATTATGACTGGTTGATTTTGAGCCAGTCTAGGATGGGCAAGTGTTCCGGAGCAACGAGGATTTGGATGCTTCTGGCGACACCGGGTTGACGCCGAATGAGGCCATTTCGTTCGAGCGTCGCGATCATCTGGTGGATCGAGGGCGGGCTGACTTGAAAGTGGCGCTGCATATCGGTCTCGGCGGGTGGGCGGCGGAACATGTGCGAATAGGTGTAGATGAAGGCCAAGTATTGGCCTTGCTTTTCGGTGAAGCCTTGAGCGCTGAGGTTGCGAGCGGCGCCTGATTTTCGATTCATTTGTCGATTCGTCCGGTCCTCCAACCAGGAGGTCGAGATGAATGTACGTTATCGGGTCGATTTGAGCCAAGCCGAGCGCGGTGAACTGACCGCGATGTTGAGCAAAGGCAAACGAGCCGCCCGCAAACTCAAGCGCGCCCAGATATTGCTGGCGGCCGATGCCGGCTGCAGCGACGAAGAGATTGCGCGCGCAGTGGCGGTGGGCGGTTCCACCGTGTACCGGACCAAGCGGCGCTTCGTGGAAGGCAATCTGGAACGGGCGATGAGCGAGGATCCGCGTCCTGGGGCGGAGCGCAAGCTCACCGGCAAGGAAGAAGCCTTGCTGGTGGCGACGGCTTGCGCAAACCCTCCCGAAGGGCGCGCCCGCTGGACGCTGGAACTTTTGGCCGACGCCATGGTCAAGCTCACCGGGCACGAGAGCCTGTCGGGCGAGACGGTGCGCCGGCGGCTGGCCGAAAACGGTCTCAAGCCCTGGCGCAGGGATATGTGGTGCATTCCCCGGGTCGATGGCGAGTATGTCGCCCGCATGGAAGATGTGCTCGACCTCTACGCCGAAGCGCCCGACCCCAAGCGGCCGGTGGTGTGCTTCGACGAGAGCCCGGTCCAGTTGATCGGCGAGGTACGCCAGCCGATCCCGGCCGAGCCGGGTCAACTCGAACGTTACGATTACGAGTACCGCCGCAACGGCACCGTCAATCTCTTCGTCTGCACCGACGTGCATCGGCCCTGGCGCAAGGTCAAGGTCACCGAGCGGCGGGCAGCGGAAGACTACGCCCGGTGCATGCGCGAACTCGTCGATGTCCATTATCCGGATGCCGCGTGCATCCGGGTCGTGCAGGATAACCTGTCGACCCACTCGGCTGGCGCCCTCTATGAGGCATTTGAGCCCGCGGAAGCCCGGCGAATTCTGGGCCGTCTCGAGTTCCATTACACCCCCAAGCATGCCAGTTGGCTCAACATGGTCGAGATCGAGATCGGTGTGCTCCGCGGCCAGTGCCTGGATCGCAGAATCGACGATCCAAAGCGCCTCATCAGTGAAATCGCCGCATGGGAAAAACAACGAAACGCCGCCAACGCCCGCATCAAATGGATGTTCACGACCGAAAAAGCCCGCGCCAAAATGGGCCGCGCCTATCCAGTCCCGTCCAAAGAGTCATAATCACTGTGCCGAGGTACTAGGTGCGCTTAGAGCGGCCGCCCGCTAAGCAGATTTCGGTGGATTGATCAACGGGATGGGCTGCGGATGCTGCGTCGGTTTGCCGGATTTCTTGCATCGGACGATGCGAGCAATCTTGCCGGCCAAACCATCCATGCCGATGGCGGCCGGCTTGCAGGTCATCAGACGGTTCAGGCACGCTGCTCATTGCCCGCCATTGCGACCTCGACCAGCACCTCGTCCGTCAGCGCCTTGCGGGCGCATAGGGCGACGAGAGTGAGCAACGCGCCGCGAGGCCGGGCTCGCGGCGCGCTCGGCACCGCCGCTTTAACCAGTCG
>Ga0302326_10027961_pt1 | contig 11363 bp, 15 predicted proteins | sample Palsa_T0_3_FD_202264 | JGI IMG/M metagenome (GOLD analysis project Ga0302326, IMG submission 202264) | Peat permafrost microbial communities from Stordalen Mire near Abisko, Sweden - Palsa_T0_3 | ecosystem: Environmental > Terrestrial > Soil > Palsa > Peat permafrost | place: Sweden: Abisko...
CATGCCCACGCTCATCTAGCGGCGGGCACTACGACCACAGATGACGGCCGAGCCATGTCGATCAATGTCGAAATAATCGGCGACGCTCTCGTAGTGCAACATTACGTCGCGGAAGTTCGCGAGCCGCATTTCTGCCGCATGGTTTCCATCTCCGATTCCATCAGCCCCGCGGGCCACACGAAGTTGCAGGTGGTCTGGGAGCTTAGCGTTAAAAAAACAGGCGAAGATTCCTGCGAGTTCACCAATCATATTCACTCCAGCGCAATCGACGAGACGATGGAATTTTCAAGCAGCACGGAATCCTGTTTGAAAGAGCACGCGACGCCCGGCAACAGGCCTCGCACGCTCATAACCAGGAAGAAACGCCGAACTTTGCAAAAAGCATTGAGCGGCGCGCACACAACACCAACTAAGGAGACAAAATTATGAAAACTGCCAAAGAACTCTTGCAAGCCTATATTGATGGAACAGCGCAACAATCCGCTGCACTGTTCTCGGAGAATGGGGCGCTGGAATTACCCTATCTAAGCGATCTCGGCGTGGACCCGCGTTACGACGGACCAAAAGCGGTCGGCGCTTTTCTTACTTTCCTGCACGAGAAGATGTATCCGGGTTTCAAATTCATCGACGTGAAGATCTACATCGACACGCCCGACCAGGCGTTCGGGGAGTATACGATCCATCAGAAGTCCGGCATATCCGGCGCAGACGTGCACCAGCGCTTTTTCGGCCACTGTACGGCTGCCAATGGCAAGATCGTCCTGCTTCGCGAAGCGCTCAACGTGCTTGCGGCTGCCGATGGAATGTTCCCCGGCGGAATCGCTGATGTCGTGAAAAAGGCCGCGGCTGAAGGGGCCAAGCGCGCACCGATAAGCGATGAAGATCGAAAATCGCTCGCCACTTCGTTCATCGAAGCCTTGAGGTCGCAGGATGAGAAAGCCTTCCAGACGATCATGCATGACGACGTGGTTTGGACGCTGCCGGGATCGAGCGTGGTCTCGGGCGTTGCGCACGGTGTCTCTGGCATTCTCAAACGCGCCCAAGCCATCGTCGATCGCGGTGTAACGCTCGAAATTATGCACGTGATTCTGGGCTACGAAGGCGTGGCGCTGCAGTTGCACAATACCGGAAAGTGGAAAGGAAATATGCTTGACGAATATCTGATTACGGTTTGCACCGTTCGCGACGGCAAGATCGCGCGCCTGGATACGTACATTTCCGACATTCCAATGGTTAATAAGTATTTTGTCTAGCAGACAAATGCTTGCGCCGAGCAGGAGGTCTCACTTCGTGTTCGATTCCAGCAAATCAGATGCGACTTCTCACGAGAGACCAGCCTCTGTTTGGAGTTTAGATGCGATCGGCTGCTTCGCCGCGTTGGTTGTTCATGATCTCCGCAACCCAACTGGCTACAATCTGCGCGGGAACAGAGATGTTGGTCGGGCCAGATTTGACGCGGGCAAATGTGAAAAGGCTCGCCGGCAATATCCACAAGGCTTCTCTCCGTATGCGAGAACTCGTATCGGATCTGATCGGCTTCGTGCACGACGATCCATCGGTAGTTCCAAACTAGGATCTTCGTGAGGCCGGGATGGGTCCAAATCCTGATCGAGGTCCCAGAGGGCATTTTGTTGCAACTGGTGCGTTCGCCGGTGGAGCGCGTGTTGTTCAATGTGATTGGGAACGATTGAAGCGATGCCTCATTGCGGGAGAATAAACATCAGCGCTCAAAAGAACGTTTGATTCTGTTTTGATAGCGGCGGAGGACAGTGGGGGGATCCCCGACGAATTCCGTGATCGCTTGTTCGAGTCTTTTGTCACCGGCGGTAAGCCGGAAGGCTGGGGCTCGGGCTGACGCTGGCGCGGCAGACACTCCGAAGCCAGGGCGGAGACATTTGGACTGAACCTGCTGCGGGCGCCCGATTCGTGATCCGGCTTCCGCTTGGACAGTCCCAGCAACCGGACAGCGTGACGCCAACGTCGCGCGGTATTTTGGATCATCCCGCGGCCGCCTGTCGGACTGGCTCTTCGGAGCACGACTGGGCTCTAGTCTCAGATCGTCGAGAGTTAAATGTGGACTAGTTGAATCAGTGCGGCAACAGTCCTTCTCGCTTTGGCCGTGTTGATAGCACAGCCGCGCCCAGCGGTCGACCCTTGTATGGCGCCGCCTAAACCCCGGGCTGTCGAAGAGGCTTTCTCTTTTTCGCTCAGCGCTTCGAAGCCGGAGATGACGTCGAACAGTTCCTCGTCGATGCCACTTTGGCGCAGGCGATGGAATGTCCGATTGAGATCTTCCAGCAATTCGTCGATGTTTTTCTCGGCACGTTGCATGGCCGCCAGGCGGCTCGCGTTCTCGCTCGCGAGCGATTCGGCGCACGCCCGGAACAGCGAGATAAAAAGATACTCGCGGATGAGTGCGCGCAGAGTCGCGGTGCCGCCGCACATGATTTCGGGCAGGTTCCCGGTCGGCCAGCGGACCTTGGCCAGACCTTGCTGCCATAGCGCGTCAAAGGGCAACAACCGTTGGCTGACCGGCTCGTAGATCGCCTCAGACCGCGGCCGGTTGTGGAAGACATAAAGACGCGTATACTTGGCTTTCGCCCGGCGCGCTTCGCTTTCGATTTGTATCTGTCCGACGAGCGGGGTGATGGCCTTGACGGAATTCGGCACGGTGAAGAGTCCGATGGGCGGAAGGCCGGCAGAGGTCAGGCGCTCATGAACGCGCTCACCGACGGCCCAAACCTCGGCCTTGCCCGAAAGAGCCGCCAGTGTCTTGACCGCATAATCGGCCACCACTTCATTAAACTGTCCTACCAGTCCCTGATCGGAACCGAACACGACGGCGCCGATCGCACCCACATCGCGCTGTTCTTGCCGTTCGGGAATCGCGAGCGTTAGCGCACTTTCCCGAAAGCATGCGCCCAACCCCAGTTCGACGGCGCGATAATAGTCGGCCAACGCGCTCACCGACTTCTCGTATTGTCCAATGCTCGAAGCGGCTACGGCCTTCATCGTGCGGACAACAGATTGTAGATCCCCCGCTCCGCCGATCTTCCGGCGCAGACTCGCCGTGCTGTCGCTCATGGCTTTTTCTTCGGTTCGGGTTCGGGTTGGAAGCGGGCAAGCGATTTGCGCGCGATTTCGATAATCGTTTTGCGATCCTCGTCGCACAATTTCTCGGCGGTATCGAATCGGCCGCGCACATCCGCCGGGATATCCGCCTCGCAGAGGCACTGCTTCGCCTCCGTCATCCGGTCAAGCGGCACAAGGTCGAAGAGTTCCGCGCTCAACGCCAGCAACAGGCCGATTTGCGCGGGCACGGAGAGCGGCGAGAATTCCGCCTGTTTGAGGCAAGCGCGGATGCGCCGTCCGTGATCAATGTTCTTGCGGGTATCGGCATCCAGACGGGCTCCGAACTTGGAAAAGGTTTCGAGCTCCTCAAATTGCGCATAGGCAAGCTTGAGGCCGCCGGCAACGGCGCGGTAGGCCGCTAGTTGCGCCTGGCCGCCAACGCGCGACACGGATTTTCCCACGTCTACGGCGGGTAGCACGCCCAATTCGAAGAGCGACGGCGAGAGGTAGATCTGCCCGTCCGTGATGGAAATCAAGTTGGTCGGGATATAGGCGGAAATGTCCTGCGCTTCGGTTTCGATGATGGGCAGCGCCGTGAGTGAGCCGCCGCCGAGCTCCTTGCGCAAGTGCGTGGCGCGTTCCAGCAGCCGCGAATGAATATAAAAGATATCGCCGGGAAACGCTTCGCGGCCGGGTGGACGGCGCAGCAGAAGGGAGAGTTCGCGGTAGGAGCGCGCGTGATGCGTGAGGTCGTCGTAAACGATCAGCACATCGCGGCCCGCTTCCATGAAAAACTCTGCGATGCTGGTGGCGGCGTAAGGAGCGATATAAGCGAGACCCGGCGGGTCGTTGCCCTCGGCTACGACCACGACGGTGTAATCCATGGCGCCCTTTTCCCGTAGGTTCGCCACGGCTTTCGCCACGGCGGACGCGCGCTGACCAATGGCACAATAAACGCATAGCACATTGTTGCCGCGCTGGTTGAAGATGGTGTCGAGCGCGATAGCGGTCTTGCCCGTCTGGCGGTCGCCGAGAATCAACTCGCGCTGACCGCGTCCAACGGGAATAAGCGCGTCGATGGCCATGACGCCGGTCTGCAATGGTACCGTGACCGGCGCGCGGTCCATGATGGGGTGGGCGGGGCGTTCCACGGGCAGCCGTTTGCTGGAGGCCACTGGACCTTTGCCATCAAGCGGACGGCCGAGCGGGTCGATGACGCGCCCCAGCAATCCATCGCCCACGGCCACGTCCATGACCCGGCCCGTGCGCCGCACTTCATCTCCAGCGTGCAGACTCGAGTATTCGCCGAGTAGGACAACGCCAATCTCGTCTGCGTCTACGTTGAACGCAATGCCGAGTACATCACCGGGAAATATCACTAACTCATCGAAGCCCACTCCGGGGAGACCCGACACGTTGGCGATGCCGGTCGCCACACTTGTAATAGTGCCCACCTCCCGCGGTGTCAGTGCCGGCGTGAATGCTTCTCGCACCTGGCTTATTCCGGCAAACGCGCTGTCGAAATCACTCTGCAGGCTCTCAGTCTTTATGTTCATTGGCCCTCTTCAGAAGTTCGTCGACGCCCTCTTCAAGCGAGGTCAGATAGTCCGCGATGCTCCACCCCACCTTTTGCCCATTGGTGGTGAGTTCAATGCCGCCGATCAGGCCTGGCGCCGTCTCAAATTGGGTACGGACTTCTGCCGAGAAGGTTTCGTTGAGCGCATTTTGTATGGCGGCGCGTTGCTCCGCGGGCAGATCAAACGTGCTACGCACGACGGCGGGATGGGGGGCTGTCTTAAGGGCCGCGCCGAGAGCTTCTTTCGCCTTGCCGTTCATCTCTCGCAAGCGGCGCGTGAACACTTCGCCCAGGCGTTCCTCCAGACTCACCGTCGCGAGATCCCGCAGCGCCTTGCGCGCGATGGCAAATACTTCCTGCTGCGCCCTCTGGCGAATTGCCTGATGTAAGGTCTGTTCTTCGTTTTTCAACGCTTCCTGCCGTTTCGAACTCAAATCCACGGCCGCCTTCCGCGCTTCTTCGAGGAGCCGCTGACCTTCGGCCCGAGCCTCGCCCGTGGCCTTGCTAAAGAGCGCGGCGCGCTGCTGGTCGAACTCCGTATTCTTGTGTTGGAACTCGTCATGTTCCTTTTGGGCTTCGGCCTTTTTCGCGTCGGCGTTGGCGAGTTCGGTTGCGATGCGCTTCTCCCGCTCGTCGATTGCGTCGAGGACGGGCTTGTAGAGAAACCGCTTCATCAACCACACCAGGATGAGAAAGTTGAGCGCCTGCGCAACGATGGTGAACCAATCGGCTAACATAAGCTTACTTTTTAGCGGCTTGGGCGATGACGTGGTTCCAGAAGGGATTGGCGAAAATGAGAATCATCGAGACCACGAAACAATAGATAGCCGTGGACTCGATCATCGCCAGGCCCACGAACAGGGTCCGTGTGATGGTTGCGGAGGCATCCGGCTGCTGGGCCAGAGAACTCAGCGCCGTCGCAACCGCCTTTCCTTCCGCCAGTGCGGGCCCCATGGTGCCGAAACCGGTGGTAATGCCGCCGATGACAATCGATGCCACCGCGATAATAGTCATGCTATCCACATTTATCTCCTTTTGTTTTCGTGGCTCATGCTTCGATACTTCACGTGGGTTGAGGCTTGGGCTTATTCGCTCGCGTGGCGGCCGCGATGTAAACCGTTGCCAGGATGCTGAAAATGTAGGCCTGCACCATGCCGGTGAGCAGGCCGAGCACGGTCATGACGATGGGGAAGATGAAGGGCGTAATGGTGAGTAAGATACCGATAATCATCGCCCCGCTCATCATATTGCCGAACAAACGAACGGCCAGCGCCAGCGTGCGCGAAAGTTCGCTAATAATGTTGAATGGCAGCATGATGACGGTCGGCTTGGCATAGGACTTGAGATAGTCGCCGACGCCTTGCTGCTCGATGCCGAACAACGGTACGCCCACAAACACACACAGTGCGAGTGCCGCCGTGGTGGAGAGCGAAGCCGTCGGCGGCTGGTAGCCGGGAATGACAGTACACATGCTGGCCAAGGCGACAAACAGGAAGAGTGTGCCCAGAAAGCCGAGATATTTGCGCGGCTCACTCAGGCCTACCTCTTCAATTTGTTTCTGGATGCCGGTGACCAGGATTTCCAGAAGGTTCTGCCAGCGGGAACGTTCCAGGCCTGTGGAGAGTTTGCGGGTGATGAGCCGTGAACCGCCGGCCAGCACCAGCATCAGTCCCCAGGTGAACACAATGGTAGCGTTGAGTTTGAAAAACCCGTGCTGCCAGAAGATGACCTGGTCGGGACTAAGGTGCATGGCTGTCCGCCTGTGCGAAACAGGTTGGCTTTTCCCCCGTTCGGGTGAGACGTGTCACGATGAGGCGCGCCATGATAAATCCAACGAGGCCCACCAGCAGGCTTTCCCAACGAATGCGCGCCATAAAATAGAAGCCAGCCAGGGCAATGCCCGTTCGCAGCAACAAGCTGCCGAAGAACAGCATGGCCGGCTGTTTGGAGGACATACCCTTGCGCACCGTCCACCAAAGGCCGCCGAAGAATATCGCCCCGAGCAAAACGCCGGCCACCAGCGCCAACACCAGGGCTAAGGTTTCATACATCGTGGTTCTCCTGTTCGTCTCGCATCTCCTGGTCTTCCTTGCTCACCCAATGCCAGGCATTCAAACAGCCGGCGACCAGACCGGTTAGCAGCAGCGTCAGCGTCCAGGAAACATGTCCCGGATGGCGATTGTCCAGCCAGATACCGAGCGCGGCTCCGAGCAACGTCGGAACCACTACCGACCATCCGACAAGACCCATCATGCCCAAGCCGAACCAGACCCCCTGCGCGGAGTTATGCCGCGCCTTCAGCTTGCGCGCTGCCTTCGCGGCGACCTCCCGGCTGAACGCATTCTGATGCTTCGCGCCCTTGATTTCCGATTCTTCACTCATGGTGAAACTCGGCCAGACGGCTGATGAAATCGCTCTCCATTTTCGCCATCACCGAGCGGACACTCTGCTCCCGTTCGTCCAGGTTCAGAAACTCCTTTTCCACTGCCGCATGAAGTTGCCCGAGGTCCGTTCCGCCAATTGCGTTACGCACCGAGATCAGCACGTCCAGGCCGGTCTTGACCAGCACCCCTTCGTCGACCGCCGCATAAACCTCGCCTTCCCCTTCGTTTTCATAAACCAGAATTCCGGGCGCGAGCGCCGCAACGCAGTCCAGCCGGTGCGGCAGGAGCCCGAAGGATCCCTCACGGGTCTCCGCCACGATGCGCGAGACGCCGGTTTTTTCCGCGAAGATTCCAAAGGGCACGAGAATCTTAAGATGCATGAGCGTCGGCTGCGGCATGTTCCACCTTCGGTTGAGGCTTCGGCTTGTCGTTCTTGGGTTTTCCTTTCGCTTCGCCGATCGCACCGATCATATAGAGCGCGCTCTCCGGGTAGTCTTTGAATTCATCGCGCAGGATTCGTTCGCAGCCGTCGAGCGAATCTTTGAGGCTTACCAGTTTTCCCTTGATCCCGCTAAACTGCTCGGTGGCGAAGAAGGGCTGCGTGAGGAATCGCTCCAGCCGCCTGGCGCGTGCGACTACGTTGCGGTCTTCTGGCGCCAGTTGTTCCAGGCCAAGCATGGCGATAATGTCCTTGAGATCTTCGTACTGCGCCAGCGTCCGCCGGATTTCCTGCGCCAGCAAATAGTGCCGTTCGCCCACGATGCCGGGCGTGGCCATTTTGGAGTTGGATTGCAGCAGGTCGATAGCCGGATAGAGACCTTCACTCGCACGCTTGCGCGAAAGCACGATGGACGTCGAGAGATGCGAGAACGTGTGCACTGCCGCCGGGTCGGTCAAATCGTCCGCCGGAACATATACCGCCTGAATGGACGTGATGGCGCCGGTATCGGTGTTGGCGATGCGCTCCTCCAACCCCGATAACTCGGTGCCCATGGTAGGCTGATAGCCCAGGCGCGACGGCATTTGGCCCATCAGGCCGGACACCTCCATGCCAGCCTGTATGAAGCGGAAGATATTGTCGATCAGCAGCAGCACATCGCGACGCTCGTCGTCCCGGAAATACTCCGCCATGGTCAAGGCTGCCAGCCCCACGCGGAACCGGCTGCCCGGCGGTTCGTTCATTTGGCCGAACACCATCACCATGTTCGGCAGTACGCCCGCCGCCTTCATGCCGCTGTAAAGTTCCTCTCCCTCGCGGCATCGTTCGCCTATCCCGCAAAAAATGCTCACGCCCTTCTGGTGCTCGATCACGTTGTGAATCATTTCGGTAAGCAGTACCGTCTTACCCACGCCCGCCCCGCCGAACAGACCCGCCTTGCCGCCGCGCTCGAGAGGCACCAGCACATCGATGACCTTGATCCCCGTTTCGAAGATCTCGGACTTGGTGGAGCGCCGTTCCAAAGCGGGCGGATCGCGATGCACGGTGCGCCATTGGACATCCGTCGGCGCAGCCTGGCGGTCGATAGCGTTCCCGAAAACGTCGAACATTCGCGAAAGAGTTCCCTTGCCGACGGGAGCCTTCAACGGCCCGCCCGTGTCTTCCACGGCGCTGCCGCGGACGAGGCCTTCGGTGGGAGTGAGAGCGATTCCACGCACGGAATGCGAGTCCAGTTGGGCCAAGACTTCGATGGCAATATTTCCATCGTTCGCGTGCAGCAACGAGAAGATGTCCGGCAAATGCGAATCGAACCGGATATCGATGACACTGCCGCGCACCGAGACCACCGTGCCGCGATTCGACGGGCTGCTGTCGTTCTTCATGTTTGCATTCACGAATCTCCGGCTACGCTTCGCCCAACCATCTCCGCGCCTCAGCGGCCTCGGCATAGTCGAAGTATCGGATGGTCTGCCGGACAAGTCGCTCGAATACGGGCACAAAGTGCTCATAGTCCGCTGTTGTCAGCTTCCCGCTGACGTGCATGACGAGAACCTTAGCGCCGTTTTCTTCATTGAGTTGAATAGACATGTTGACTCCGATAGTTACACTTGCTGATCCCTTCCGCGTTTCGCAGCTTATTCCGCATCTTCTGTTGATGATACGCCCCTTGGAGCCCAGGTGCGCCAGGCGCTCGACCATGTCTTGCAACAGGTGGAACCTGTCCAGGTCATCCTGTACTGCATGTCGAAGGGCGTCGTGATGGTGCCCTCTTCCTTGTAGCCGCGGACGTGGAGGTTGCGGTTGGTCCGGCGACAGGTCGGCCGGTGGACCACCCATGGGTATCTGTGAAAGCCAAAAATGATGTGCTTATCTTTGGTGAATAGCTTGGCGCTCTTGCAGAACTCGCAGCAGCTTGGCTTGCAATTCCAGTGGAATGTCGCCGATTTCATCCAAAAACAGCGTGCCACCGTTGGCCGCCTCGAAGCGGCCCAACCGCTGTGTCACCGCGCCTGTGAATGCGCCCTTTTCATCCCCGAAGAGCTCGCTTTCCAGAAGGCCCAGAGGAATTGCCGCGCAGTTCAGCTTCACGAACGGGTGATTCCGGCGGCTGCTGTGCGTATGAATAGAGTGCGCGATGAGCTCCTTGCCGCTGCCTGTTTCTCCTTCGATGAGAACCGTAGCGCCGGTCGGGGCCACGATCCGAATCTCATCCAATACTTTGCCAGGAGCCCGGCTCGATCCTACGATGCCTTCAAATTCACTTCCGCCTTCCGGATTCTGGCGTTGCGATTCCCGGTATCGATCGAGATCAAGATACAATTGGCACCGTGGCGCCGCCTCGGGTCTCTTCACGGCGACAAGGTTTGCCCAACTGCCCATCATTGAGATTTCCGAATTCGGTCCAAAAAGATCGGCATCCGGATTAAAGATCTTCGATGTCATGTCCCTCTTCTCTCTTGGGGTCCTTGACTTCCCCACCAGTAGCAGTTCTCTCTCTGGCGACCCACTCTCGTACATAGGCCGGACAGTTTCTGAGTTCGACGCCCTTTTCTTCGCTGAGGGCAAGAGGCCGTATAGCTTCACGATCTACGAGAATGTGGACACACTTAGAGAATTGGTCGAAGGGGAAAAGGGTGGAGTGGCCATCGATCTCAGCGAGGTCATCATCGAGGCTGCGCTGGCCGAATGCAGAGGACGCGTGGCCGGACCGGCTGGCGCGGCGGTGAAGCTCGGAATTCCACAATCCACGCTTGTGATTTCCGTTCTCCACGCGGCTCGCTTCCAGGAGCTTGGGCCGCTTGCACCCGAAATGCCGGTTGGGCGATTCTGTGGAGAGCCAGGATTCATCCACCGAGAAAACATCAGCGGAGCTTACAATCAAACCGACCTCTCAATGGCGTTCTGCAACTCTCGGATATTGCCAGGCCAATCGACCGGATATCCTTCCCTGTCCTAGGTCCACTCGGAAAGTCCCGTTGGCCGTGGCGGCTTTGGAGCGGAAGAAAGGAAAGGAGAAGATGACCCGAAGGCAGAATAGCGCAACAGGCGAACTGGAAAGAGTTGATAGCGGGAGAGGAGGATTTCCTGCGGCCGTTGGTTCAGGAGGTAGTGCAGCAGGTATTGGAAGCCGAGATGGAGGAAGTATTGTGTGCCAAGAAGGGGGGAGCGCACGAACACGCTCGCTACGGATGCCGCTACAGTGCGAACAATTTTGAAGGGGTCGCTACATTTTCGCTACAGTCGGCCTATTTTCAAGTCCCCTGATTTTGTAAGTTGTTGATTTTATTTGGCTCCCCAGGTAGGATTCGAACCTACAACCCTTCCGTTAACAGCTCAGGCAACGAAGATTCCAGCAATGCTACCGAATGAGCGATGTTGCTCGGAATGAATAACTTATGGGCCCGCGCTCGAGAGTCAAGAGGCGCTTCAATATGCAGAATTATGACCGATTTTGAAGGGGAGTCCCTACAAAAGTCCCTACAGTGTTTTCAAGTAGTAGTCGTCGGATAATTCGCGGTGGTAGGTGGCCAGCAGGCCCACAGCCGTTCGCCAATCCGCCGCCAAGACAATGCCGTGGTTCACAGCCTGTTCCAGCGGTCACCTCTCAAAGGCTTCGTGGACGATACCTTCAATAGAGCGACCTGGTCATCGCGCAGTTTCTTGAACTCGCTTTGCCGGCGCTTTTAAGGAACTCCCTGCGAGTTATTGGTAAACATGGCGAAGACTGGCTCGGCCTCGGCGAACAATCTTGCCCGGTAGAAATCCGGGAGCTCCGCTGCCGTCTAGCCCCCGCACCACGCGGGCGGTTCGCTTTTGGAAAGCAAGCGCTGTTCTGTCGAATGAGCATTACAAGGTTTCCTAGGTAGACGGTTTCTGCTTCCGGAGTTCCTCA
>Ga0302326_10027963_pt1 | contig 11363 bp, 6 predicted proteins | sample Palsa_T0_3_FD_202264 | JGI IMG/M metagenome (GOLD analysis project Ga0302326, IMG submission 202264) | Peat permafrost microbial communities from Stordalen Mire near Abisko, Sweden - Palsa_T0_3 | ecosystem: Environmental > Terrestrial > Soil > Palsa > Peat permafrost | place: Sweden: Abisko...
GGCCAACAACCAATACAAAGACGGGCTCGTGACGTATCTCAACGTCGCCACGGCGCAAACCACCGCCCTGGCGCAGGAAAGCAGCGCCGTGCAACTCGAAGGCGAGCGTTTGACCGCCGCCGTCAATCTCATCAAGGCGCTGGGCTGTGGCTGGCAGCAACCAACCAAAAGCCCGTAGGGCTGTCATCTGCATGGCCTGACACCTCGCTGAAACCTTAAATCACCATATTAAGCTGCACGACCTCCTCGATGATGGCATTCAAGCTGTCAATGCAGCGCCGGTAACCCTCCAGGTTCCGTACGGAGTGCGGGTTGATCCAGCACTTCGCGCAATTTATGCGCCAGCGCGGAAGGCGTGAATGGCTTCTGCAGCAGCGCCACGCCCTTGTCCAATACGCCTTGATGGACGACGGCATTCTCGGTGTAGGCGGACGTGAAAAGAATCTTGGTTTGCGGAAATAACGCATGCACACGGTCAGCCAATTCCTTGCCACTCATTTGGGGCATCACGACATCGGTGAACAACAGATCAATGTGTCCGATGTCGCGCTGCTGTTTCAGGCTCAAGGCTTCAATGCCATTGGCTGCCGCCCACACCGTGTAGCCCAGCCGTCTCAACAGGGTCGCCGCCATCTCCTGCAAGGCCGGATCGTCCTCGACCAGTAGAATGGTTTCCACCCCGCGCGGCAGGTCGGGCAAGTTCAGGCGCCCGCTGGAAGGTTTGGCCTCCGGTTCAAATTGCGGCAGATAAATTTTGAAAGTGGTTCCCCGGGCAGGCTCACTATAGACGCTGATATGCCCGCCGCTTTGCTTGATGATACCGTAACAGGTGGACAATCCTAAACCGGTTCCCTGGCCGGTCGCTTTGGTGGAAAAAAAGGGTTCGAACACATGCGCCTTTACTTCCGCGCTCATGCCCGTGCCAGTATCCGTGATCGCCATCATCACATAATCGCCCGGCTTCAATTCCGGATAGCGTCCCACCATCTCCTGGTCGAACGCGACGTTCGCCGTTTCCAACATGAATTTGCCGCCGTTGGGCATGGCATCACGCGCGTTGATGGCCATATTCATGATCACCTGTTCAATTTGGCCGGCATCCGCCTTCACCGCTTTAAGGCCGGGGTTGGGAACAATCTGCGTGGCCACATCCGCGCCCATAAGATGGTGAAAAAAAACTTCCATGTCCCCGATGACCTGGTTTAGATCAAGGCTTTCCGGCTGCAGTATCTGCTTGCGCCCATAGGCCAGAAGCTGTCGGGTCAATGTGGCCGCCCGAACGGCGGCTTTGTTGATTTCGGCCGCATTCTTGACTAACGGGCTCCAGGCCGGAAGATCGCCGAGCAATAGTTCACTCTGGCCGATGATGGCCGTCAGGATACTGTTGAACTCATGCGCGATACCGCCCGCCAGCCGGCCGACCGTTTCCAGTTTTTGGGATTGAATTAACCGGGATTCGAGCCGTATGCGTGCGGTGATGTCACGCCAGTTGACTACCGTACCCACGCACTCGTCATTGAGCCGTTGCGGAAAAACATAACGCTCGAAAGTGCGGCCGTCCTTCAGCTCAAACACGTCAAAGAACTCGGCCTCCGGATTGGCTTGTTGTTCTTTAATTCGCTGGAGGAATATTGTTGGATCTTTGAGCTGCCCGGCAGTAAAGGCACGCATTTCGGCGGCATTCCGCTTGGCAAATATCCCGGCGGGAAATTGCCAGAGGGTCTCAAATTGCGTGTTGCAGGAGGTAATTTTATCTGAAAGGTCCACCGCAACGATGCCGTCGGCCATTGACTCAAATGTGGCATTGAGCAGCGAAAGCGATTTGGCCAGTTCCTGCGTGCGTTTGGCAACGGTGCTCTCCAAGTCCCCCATTTTTTGACTGGATTGCCGGTGCAACCACCATTTTTCGGTGAGTGCCTGCGCCAATTGGAGCGCCTCCACGGTATCAAAAGGCTTTTTAAGAATGAGCAAGCCATCGCGATAACCCAGCTTCTCAAACATCTCATCCCATGAATAGTCGGAATAGGCCGTGCAGAGCACAATCTGGATTTCCGGATCAAGCTCCCAGATTTTCCGGGATGTTTCCACGCCGTCCCAGCCCGGCGGCATGCGGACGTCCACAAAGGCCATGGCGTAAGGATGCCCGGCGGCAAGCGCCTTCTGCACCAGCAGCACGCCTTCCTGTCCCTGATAGGCTGAGTCCAGTTCAAACGATGTTTGCTGGACCTTCATCGTCGGAGGTCCAAACAGCGCCATTTCGGTGTCTTCCTGGGCCGCATCCGTGTTGCTGGCGGGGCAAAGAATCTTGCGAAAATCGTCATGGATCGCACGATTATCATCAATGATTAGAATCCGTCGGTTTTTATCAGCAGCTAAGTTATACATTTGATTTTTCGTTTGTGGTATATGGCAACTCCAGGGTGAATGTCGCGCCTCGGCCCATTCCGTCGCTTTGAGCAGTCAATGAACCACCCATTTCCTTTGCCGCCAGCGCGCCGCTGTGCAGGCCAAAACCGTGGCCGTCTTTGCGCGTCGTAAAACCGTGGTTGAAGATACGGATCATATTTTCCGGTGGAATGCCAACCCCGTTATCAATGATGGATATTTTGATCCGGCCCATGCCATCGGTCACGCGCACTGTCATCTGCGGGTCCTGTCGCTCCGAATCCTCGCAGGCGTATTTGGCATTGCGTATCAGGTTGACCAGGATTTGCAAAATCTTGTGCTTCTCAACATTAATGGGCGACACCTTCTCAAACTCGCGGATGACTTCCACCCGGTGGCGATTCAAAGCGCCCTCATTCATGCGCAGGCTGTCTTCCACCAGTTCGTTGATGTTGATGATTTCCTTGACCCCGGAAACCTTGGCATAACTTTGCTGCATCGCCACAATCTCCTTGATGTGTTCGATGTTGCCGCGGAGTGAATCCAGTTCCTTGACCGTCATCTTTTGGTCGGCGAGAAGATTTTCTGAGAGTTGGGCCAGATAGGCCGGCAAGCGCTTGCCCTTTAAGTCGCTGGTGATAAACGTTCCCAGATCAGGCTCGTGTTCCTGCAACAAAACCACGACTTTGGCGAGGTTGGCCACCTTGGATTTCTTCAAGCTGTCAGCCACCTGGCTGGCCGAGATGTTGATGCTGTTGAGCACATTGCCGACATTATGGAGCACATTGGTTGCAATCTCGGCCATCCCGCCCAAACGGGAAGCCTCCAGCAGTTGCCGGTGGGTGCTTTCCAATTCGCTCGTTCGCTCTTCCACACGTTTTTCCAGATGGTCCCGCGCCGTTTGCAGGGCGGTATCGCGCGTTTGGATTTGCATGAGCATTTCATTGAACCCGTCCACCAACTGGCCCAATTCATCATCGTTTTGTTTTATCGCCCGCACGGAATAATTTTTTTCCACCGCCACTGACCGGGCTACCTGCGCCAGTTGGAGAATTGGATCGGAGACTAACCGCTGCAACAGGCTCGACATCGCCAGCGCGACCAGTAGTGAGACCAGGAACACCACGCCCACAATGCTGATGTATCGAGTCAGCCGTGCCGATAAATCTTTCAGGTCCGAGGCGACAAAAATCGTGCCGACCACCTCGCTTTGCTGCTTGATGGGGCGGAAAAGTTGCAACTGGCCGTTCGCAAACTCCTGGGTGCCGGCCTGAATGGCCGGGGGAACAAACGGCACATCGTGGTCCCGTTCGTATATGGCAAACACCTGGCCGGCACGGGTATAAACACAGGCGGAAATAATATTCCCATTGGCGTGCAGCGCCGACAGCGTATCCGCCGCCGTCTTTGGATCATTGAAATCAATGGCCGCCGCACAATTGTCGCCAATGGCATCGGCGAGGATGGAAACTTTTTCGACCAGTCCCCGGCGGAATGTAACCGTATCATAAGCGACAAATGCCGCACAGGCGATCAACAGCGCCACGCCGCTGATCAACATAATGATCAGCGTTTGTTTGCGCTGGATGGAAAGATTTTTCAGAAAGGACATAAGATTTTTAGTTGATCCCGCCCTTCACCACATCCGCCACCGCCAGCAATCGGGAACTGAGTGTCAACTTATTTTTTTTGGCCTCCGTCAGATCAATTTCAAGCCGGACTTTTCCATCCTTCACCACGAAATTGATGATGCCATTATTTTGCGCGAACTCTTCATCCTCGCCCACGGTAAGAATGGGCAACGCGCCGGCCCGGCCCAAAACTTCAGCCATTCGTGATGCTTCTGAATCGCTGATAAACAGGATCTGACAGCCGCCCAGGTCCGCGTCCGGGGCAAGATGTTTGATGACAAACGGCCGGCCATTGATCGTCTTGCCTTGAATAATATTCTGCAAATTGTCATCAAACGGATCGGTTCCCACCACGCCTATCGTGATGGGCGCTGTAGCGTTCGGAAACGCCGTTGCCGGCCAATATACGTATTTAGCGAAATTAAAAAGGAAGACGGCCTCAACCTGATATTTGGTGAGTGACGGTTCTTCCCCAAACCCCGAATTTGATGTTAGTAATAAGGCCATCAAACCAAACATCATCATCACCCGGCTGAACGGTTTTCCCATTCGGAGGTTGGGTTTTTTGAAATTCAGATTGTTCATGGATGTGTCGCCCATCGCATCAAAAGCTCCAGGTGATGGTTCCCATCACACTGCGCGGGATTTCCGTGATCAAAGTGGTTTCCTGGCTTGAAAATTCGGGATGTTCGTGGTCCAGGAGATCCTTTCCCCAAATACCAATCTCCAGCGATTTGATGGGACGCCAGGTAAGTCCCAAATCCAATTTGACGTAAGATGGAATCGTCACCATGGCCCCGCCGGATTGCGTCCGGATTTGATCAATGTAATAAATAGCTCCGTTGAACTCCACATGGTGTGGAAGATCCAGATAAGAGCGAATCTGGAATTGTTGCTGTGGGCTGCTTGTTTCGGGTGGGAAGGAAGTATCAGGCCCTAATTGCATGTGCAGAAAGGTGTAGCTGGCCGCCCATCTCCAACAATCCAGAACCTGCCATTGAGCCGACAGCTCCACACCATAAGTTTCTCCGGAATCTAAATTCTGCCAGGTCGAGGAGACCAGGAGATGGCCGCCTTCCATTACGGTGGCGTTGGGAACTTCCGTTAGTAATTTCCCATAAACATTATAATATGCGGTTGCATCAAATGAGAGTCGCTCAATGGGTTCAATCCGGTAGCCCAATTCATACGCGGTTAGATTTTCGGCCTCAAGGTTTGGATTTCCCAGCAACGAAACCAAAACGGGCGGGGCGGGAGGCGGTCCGGAAGGAAACGCCGCCTCGTTCAACCGGCCGTCGAGATTAAAAAGCGCTGGAGTCCTGGTAGCGCGCGACAGGGCGGCCCAAACCGTTTGCTGCGTGGTCGGGGTCCAAAGCAGCCGGGCGCTGGGTTCTATTTCAAACCCGATCAAGCTATTATCTTCAAATTTGGACCCGAGGATGAAATGCAATCGGTTCCGCACGAGCGTGATGTCATCCTGTAGAAACACGTTGCCGAGCTGAAGCCTGACCAATTCCGGAGTCCAGGTCAGATCGAAGCTGGGCGTGTTGTCTATTTCGGCGTAGCGATAACCGCCGCCCCAAATAATGTCGTTGCGCGATCCCAGGGCAAACCGGTCCTGCAAATCAACGTCGAAAGTATTGCGAAATTCCTCCCCAAAACCATCCCCCTGTTGCACATGATCGTAATAGGTCTGCAACGTCATTTCTGAACCTTCGGAAAAGGTGTGCGTCCATCGTCCCAGGAGATTTCCCCCGCTGTTATTTTCCGAGGAGTTGGTGGGCGTGACAGCCGGCGGAGCGAGAGTAATTTGGCTGACTTGCCTTCCGTCGTTGCCGATATAGTAATCTCCCTGGAAGGTGAACGTGTCCGGGGCGGGGGGTTCGTAATCCATGCGGAAGCCGCCATGAAAGAGGGTCGAATAATCCGGCGTGCTATTGCCAGTCGAACTCTCCAACCCGGGCTGGCTGGCATACTTCGCATAGACGCGGTAATAAAGATTGGTGACCAACTCGCCACCGTAACGCACTGTGGTAATGGTCTGACCCTCACTGCTGACGGAAGTGGCTGCCATGCCGCCTTGCGTTTCTTTGGCGCTTTTGGTGATGATATTGATGACACCGTTGACGGCATTGGCGCCCCACAACGTCGCGCCCGGCCCGCGGATGACTTCGATGCGGTCCACGTCTTCCATGACTACATCCTGTGAATCCCAAAAAACGCCCGAGCTGGCCGGTGAATAAACTGTGCGGCCATCAATCAGAACCAGCATATTCTGGGCAAACTCGGCGTTAAAGCCGCGCGAACTGACGGCCCATTGATTGCCTGAAATCTGCGCCACGTCCATTCCCGGAACCATGCGCAACGCTTCGGGAATGCTGGTGACACCCATTCGGCGGATGTCATCCTGGGTGATCACGTAGATGGCGGCGGGTGAGGTGAACAGGTCGGTTTCTTTTTTTGAAACGGAAGTGACCTGCACGTTCACCAACTGCTCCAGCGTAAAGTTCTCCAAATCGGTAGAGGATTTCGCAACTTGATTTGTCCCGGTTGCGCCTGCCAGCGCTCCGTTAGACAGGAAGGCCAGCGCGGCACCCGACCAGATCCATTTGCGTAACGAAAACCGCTTAAACATTTTTTTGAAATCCGGGTTGTTCATGGATGCCTTGGCAATTTTTATCGCATCAAAAACTCCAGGTGATTCTTCCCATCACGCTGCGCGGGATTTCCGTGACTACTGATGTTGTATAACTCGTAAATTCGGTGTGGTTGGCCGCCGCGAGGTTTTGTCCAAAAATCCCGAGTTCCAGCGATTTAATGGGCCGCCACGTCACGCCAAAATCCACCCGAACGTAGGAAGGAACCCTTGTCGTCATGGTGCCGCCCACCGGACTAATTTGGTCAACGTAATAAACGGCGCCGTCCAATTCGACATGATGCGGCAAATCAATATAGGAATGGATTTGAAACTGGTTTTCCGGATTGTTGTCGTAGCCCAGCGGCGGGGTTTGGTGCGTCAGCAGTAAAGAATAACTGGCCGTCAATTTCCAGAAGGGGGTAACTCGCCATTCGCCCAAAAGTTCCGTGCCATAAGTTTGCGCGCTCGCAACATTTTCGAACGTCAGTGGAACGGTGAGGTGCGGAATCGGGGCCGCCTCGAAAAATGGGGTGCCTTGAACCGGCTCGATTAACTGGTTATAGACGTTATAAAACGCCGTGACGTCAAACGACAATGGCTCGATCGGTTTGATCCGGTAGCCGAGTTCGAAAGCAGTCAATTCTTCGGATTTAAGATTTGGATCTCCAAAGACCGAAACCAGGACCGGCGGGTCGTACGAACGGTTCTCCCGGATATACTGTTCGAAATCGAACGGCGTTCTGACCGCGCGCGAAACCGCGGCCCAAACCGTTTGTTTTTCCGTCGGTGTCCAGGCCAGCCGTCCGCTGGGTTCCACTTCAAATCCCGTGTACGGGTTATGTTCCAGCTTGGTGCCAATGATCAAATGCAACCGGTCTCGCACGGCGGTGATTTCATCCTGGACAAACGTGCTATAAAGTCGTTCTTCCTCGTCGGGCGGTGTAAGTGACACAAAAAAATTCGGGGTGCTATCTATGGTCAGATATCGGTATCCGGCTCCCAGGATGATGTCATTGCGCGTACCCATGGCAAACCGATGTTGCAGATCAAAATCGTAGGTGTCGCTTTTGATGTCAATGGAGTCCTCCTCTTCCTGCGAATGGTCGTAATACATTTGCAGATTCAACTGCGACGTGTCTGAAAAATTATGCGTCCAGCGGCCGAGCACATTTCCACCCGTGTCGTTATTATTCAAATCCTCATGATTCACGTAAGGGGGCGTCAACGTCGTCTCGTCCACTGTTTCACCGGCGGCGACCTGATAAATATCTCCCTGCAACGTGAAATTGTTTTCGGTGGACTTGTCCCAATCCATGCGTAATCCGCCATGAATGGCATCCCAGCCATCTCCCGCGCTTTGCCCCATGGAATCATCAAAATGCGTGCGGTTGAAATATTGCAAATACGCTCGATAAAACAGGTTTGTCATGAGTTGGCCGCCATAACGGATGCTGGCGCCCGGCTGTTCTTCATTTCCGCAGGTGACCGTGACCAATCCCCCTTGGGTATCTTTGGCGCTTTTGCTGATGATGTTGATGACGCCGTTGACGGCGTTCGCGCCCCACAGCGCCGCGCCCGGCCCGCGAATGATCTCGATGCGATCTATGTCATCCAGCGGCATGTCCTGCGCGTTCCAGAAAACGCCGCCGTTCACCGGCGAATACACGCTCCGGCCATCAATGAGCACCAGTAACTTGTCCGCAGATTGTTGGTTGAATCCTCGTGAACTGATGGCCCAATGATTCGCATCAATTTGCGCCACATCCAATCCTGGCACCATGCGCAGCAATTCAGGAATGCTCGTCATGCCCGAACGGCGGATGTCCTCCTGCGTGATGACATAAATCGCGGAAGGCGCGGTAAAAAGATCCGTTTCCTTTTTTGAAACCGAAGTCACCTGCACATTGACTAACTGCTCCAGCGTAAAGTTCTCCAAATCGTCCGCGGACTTCACTACTTGGTTGGTGTCCGCTGCCTCCAATAAAAGGGCGCTCAACAGAAATATCTGTGTGGCGCCGGACCATATCCATTTCCCACGTGTTGGCTGTTTGAACATCAGGTTTTTGGTTCATTTCCGAATCATGACTGTGTCGCTTGTGTTATCGAGGATGCTGCGGACTTTGCGGAGCAACGTCGCCTGCGTGTAGGGCTTAGGGAGAAATTTGACCTCGCTCTCCAGCACGCCATGCCGGGCAATCATGTCACCCGTGTAACCTGATGTGAAAAGGATTTTGAGATCCGGATAAGTTGTTTTAAGCCACTCCGCCATCACCTTGCCGCCCATCTGAGGCATAATGACGTCGGTGATCACCAGGCTGATCGGTACCCCTTTGTATTCACGCGCCACGCGCAACGCCTCCTGCCCGTTATTGGCTCGCAATACCGTGTAGCCTTGCGCTTCCAACATGGCGCAAGCCAAAAACCGTAGCGACGGCTCATCTTCAACCAGCAACAAGGTCTCCGTCCCGCGCAGCAGCGAACCCCTGTCGCCCGGCTTTATTGATTCCTCCATGGGTTCGTCCACCCGGGGAAAATAAAACTTAAACGTGGTGCCTTTCCCCACCTCGCTCTCAACACGGATATGGCCGCCGGACTGTTGGACGATGGTCTGGCAGGTGGCCAGGCCCAAACCGGTTCCTTTGCCCTTGGGCTTCGTCGTAAAAAATGCTTCAAACATGCGCGCTTTGACTTCATCGGTCATGCCCGTTCCTGTGTCACACACGCTGAGCATCACATAGGCGCCAGGTATTGTGTCTGTGTGGGTGCACGCGTTACTTTCACCGAGCGTGGCATTGGCGGTGGTGATGGTGAGTTTGCCGCCATTGGGCATGGCATCACGGGCATTGACGACCAGATTCATGAGCACTTGCCCGATGTAGCCCGAGTCGGCTTTGATGCGTCCGATTTCTTTTCCGGGAACAATCGTCAGTTCAATGTTCTCGTCAATGAGCCTCCGCAGCATTTTGTCCAGGTCTTGCAACACGTTATTGAGATCGAGCACAATCGGCTGCACCGCCTGTTTACTGCTGAAGACCAGTAGTTGCTGCGTCAATCCTGCGGCGCGCTCGGCCGCGTGCTGAATCTCCGAAACGTATTTCTGCCCCGGACCGTCCGGACGGAGCTCCTTCATCAACAGATCGCTGTAGCCGATAATGACACTTAGAACGTTGTTGAAATCGTGAGCCACGCCACCGGCCAACTGGCCGACCACCTCCATTTTTTGGGCTTCAATAAACTGCGCCTCAAGTTTTTTGATCCGGGTAATATCATGGCTGGTGTACGTGGCTTCAACGACCTCGCCCTCGCGGTTTCCGATGGGAATGATGCACACGGACACGTCAATGAGCGTGCCGTCTTTTCGCCGCCGCATCGTGTCAAACGGCGGCACTTTCTCGCCATGCTTGACCCGTTTTATGATTTGCAGATATTCCTGGTAATGATCAGCCGGGGAGAGAAGGGAGATGGATCGTCCGATGATTTCTTCAGCCATGTAGCCATACAATCGTTCGGCGCCCTGGTTCCAACCGATGATGATGCCATCCAGCGTTTTGCTCACAATGGCGTCTTCCGAGGTTTCGATTATGGCGGCCAGTCGGAAGGTGGCTATTTTCGCCTCCTCCGTTCTTTGGTTCGCTTCCTCCGTCCGAAGGTTGGCCTGCTTGATCTGCGTCTCGAAGCCGGGCACATACCCGTCTTGATTCTTCTTTATCGCGCCTTCATCACGGGCCGGGTTTTGACCCGAATCTCCACCAGGTGATAAATGGCGTTCCATTATTGATAACCTTTCGGATCCATGATGTCGCAATGTGCAGGAAAACTCACATGGCCGCTATCAGGTATCCACCCCATACCGGACCGGATGATTCCGGTGCATATTTTTAACGTGAACAACAGATTTTCATAAGCAAAACCCCATTAATGCTGCGCTTTTGACCGTATAAAACCCCACGACTGACCCAACTCCAATAAATCCCGATCTGGCGCCAAAGTAATTTCCGAATCTCACCGCACCTGACGTTGGGCTTGCCAGCCTTCCACCTCGTTGTATAGTCGAAGTGAAAATCAGGCAACGAGTGGAAGATTCCCAGACCATCAAGAAGGAGGCCCGAGGTGTTTCGGACATCGTCGAGCATCTTTTCCGGCATGAAGCCGGAAAGATGGTCGCGATCTTGACCGGGATTTTTGGCTTAGACCATCTCACGCTGGCGGAAGATGTCGTACAGGAAGCCCTGGCGCGCGCGCTGCAAACCTGGCCGTTCTACGGTGTGCCGGACAATCCTTCCGCCTGGATCATGCGCACCTCGCGCAATTTGGCGCTGGACGTGGTGCGCCGGGAAAAAGTTTTTCGGAATAAGGAGCCCGAAATCATCCGGCTGATGGAAGGAGAAAGCCCCGCGCCGGACGCGGCCGTTTTCCTGGAACAGGAAATTGCCGACGACCGTTTGCGGCTGATGTTCGTGTGCTGCCATCCGGCGATTCCGCCGGAAGCACAAGTGTCGCTGGCGCTCAAAACCCTCGGCGGTTTCAGCGTCACGGAAATTAGCCGGGCATTTTTGACCAGTGAAGCCGCCATCGCCAAACGACTGACCCGCGCGCGGCAAAAAATCCGCGAGGCCCGGATTCCCTTTGAGATACCGGCAGGCGAAGAACTGGGACGCCGGCTGGAAAGCGTGCTCCACTCACTCTATCTGCTGTTCAACGAAGGCTAT
>Ga0302326_10027964_pt1 | contig 11362 bp, 9 predicted proteins | sample Palsa_T0_3_FD_202264 | JGI IMG/M metagenome (GOLD analysis project Ga0302326, IMG submission 202264) | Peat permafrost microbial communities from Stordalen Mire near Abisko, Sweden - Palsa_T0_3 | ecosystem: Environmental > Terrestrial > Soil > Palsa > Peat permafrost | place: Sweden: Abisko...
CTTTAGGTGTTCGCTCATCCGAGTGAGGTGCCGACGCGTATCGAGAGCAGAAGAAGATTTGTGAAGAGGGACCTCTCGATGCTACACCTTGCTGTCGTTCTCGCACTCACGTCCGCCGTTGCCGCTGGGCCGGTCGCTCAACCCGCACCGTCGCCACTCGCGTCACCCGCATCGCCGGTGGCCATGGCCGCGCCGCTGCCGGGCGACGGCGCTTCAGAAGTCCTCCCGGCAACGGCGATCCGCGTTCCCGCAAATGCGGACGCGCCCAAGCATGCGATCGTTCAATTTCCTTGGACGCGCTACACCGCCGCCCGCCAACAGAGCGCCGCCATGGAAGCCGAAATTGACGCCGTGCTTAACGCCGGCCTGAGGAACTTAGCCGCAAAACCGCTCGACCACGAATAAACCAGCTCTTCACCGCACGACAGAAAATTTCTTGTCACGCAGAGCGGAGCGCCCCCTTCGCAGGCTCAGGACAGGCTCCGGCGCGCAGTCGAAGCGCCAACGGAGCAAGGCCATATCCCGTCGGCGCTTTCGACAAGCTCAGCGTGACAAAAGCGTACGCGTGGGAAACGCATTCGGATGAATGTTTCCGACAATTTTTTTACTCTGGACCATTCAAAGTTTCTTAACGATTTCGTTGCATGGTTCAGTCATGAAGAATAGTATTTCACTCGCGCTCGGCGTCAGCGCCGTGGCGCTCCTTGCCGCCTGTAGCGGCGGTGGGTCGTCCGGTACGACCCCCGTCGTAAACTCTGCTCCGATGTCGTCGTCCACGTCGGCGCCATCACCCACGTCGGCCCCGCAGGCCGCAGCCACTCTGAAAACCGCCAACGTCAACGGAAGCACGGCCTTCGTTACGGCCAGTCAACAGCCGGTCTATGTCGACGGCGCCGACAAAACTGACGAATCGTTCTGCACGAGCGTCGGCAATTGCCTCGGGCTCTGGCCCGCCGTTCTCGCGCCCTCGGGGACCTTGTCCGCAGGATTCAGCGCATTCAAGCGCAGCGATAACGGCGAGTTGCAACTCGCGTACAACGGCCAGCCGCTCTACACGTTCATCGACGACACGATGCCCGACGTGGCGACCGGTGTCGGCATTGCCGATCCCGCCAGCGACGGCGGTACGGGGACCTTCACGCTCGCGGTGCCCGCGAGCGCGGCGACCGCTGCACCGACATCTGCTCCGACCTCAGCCCCGAACCCGTACATCGCTCGCTAAGTCACTAACCTTTCTCACCGTCCCGGATGGTAGGCGCCATGCGGGACGGTTTTATGTTCAAAAACGCATTCCGTTTTCGCACGAAGGAACCTCATGTTGTATAAACGCCCAGTTGTCGAACTCGTGCTCCTAACTCTTTTCTTTGCAGGATGCTCGGCGGCGCCGGGTAGCGCTCCAATCGCATCGACTCCCGTGCAAGCCGACGCACAGGCGCAACGCAGGCCGATCGTAACGCCGGCTCCGTCGCCCGCTGTGTCACCGACGCCGGCTGCGTCAGCCGTCCCAACGCCAAAGGGCACGTCGCCGGGCGCACTCGACCAGACCTTTGGCACCGGCGGCATCGTCACGATCTCGAACCTCAACGTCGGCGACGGCCCGTATACGGTTGCCGTCCAGAGCAACGGCAACATCCTTACGCTCACCAACACGAACTCCGGCGACGGCGGTGACGTCGCGCTGCTGCGCTACAAACCGAACGGCGCGCTCGATACGACCTTCGGCAGCGGCGGCGAAGTCCTGACGTCGTTCGGCAGCATCCCACTGGCCTCAGCCAACGACTTTGCCGTCGACCCCAGCGGTAGGATCATCGTCGTGGGCACGCTCGCCACCAACATCCCGAATCCGCCTGCCAATCCCTTGCTCGTAGCTCGTTATACTTCGAGCGGAGCACTCGATTCGACATTCGGATCGGGCGGTGAAGTTTTGTTACCTGGTGCTGCGAGTTCCGTGCTCGTGCAGGCGAATGGCGACATCCTTGTCGGCGGATTCGAGCAAGTCAGTTCCGGTATTGCGCACACCGTTCAGCTGGACACGTTGCTGACGCGCTTGACCTCTAACGGCTCGCTCGACACGACCTTCGGCAGTGAGGGCACCGTACTTGCGGACCTCATCGGGCCCGTCCAAAATCTGGCCTTGGATTCCAGCGGCGATATCTTCGCGAACGACGGCGGACCGTCGATCGAATTCACGTCGACCGGCGCGCAGGTTGCTTCGCCCTCGCTGAGCGGTTCGTTCGCGCAAACCTCGATCGGCAGCGCCTTCCAGCCGAACGGCGACGTGATTCTCCTGGCGCAGGCCGGAGAATCGAAGAACCGCAACGAGATCCAAGTTTCGCGCATCACCCTGAGCGGAACGGCCGACCCGGCCTTCAGCAGCCCGGCGTTCCAAATCGAAGGTCAGGGCACCGGACAGACGTCGAGCCTCGCTTCAGCGGAGGCTGTGGAAACCGATGGAAAGATCGTGGTCGCGGGCGGCGTCGATCTCACCAACAACCTCAACACCTCCTCGTTCGGGATCGCACGTCTGGGCTCGACCGGAGCGCTCGATACGACCTTTGGAATCGGGGGCTCCGTAGCGACGCCGCAACGAGGCAACTTCGGCGCCGTCACCGTGCAGTCGAACGGCGACATCGTCGCATTCGGCACATCGATTACGAGCACGTCGCAAGTGATGGTCCTCGCGAGATATCTCGGCCCCTAGGCTCAACGTCATGACGAACCTCCTCCAGAGCTTGAAACGAGTCTTGCACGTTGATTGCCGGCAATGCGAAGAGATGGAAGCTAGCTTCGATCATCGCAACACGGCGACTGCCCACAGCCTTAGGACACGATCAATCCAAATACCGCGAGGCGTGCGTACCATTACAGAAACAACCCTACGGGGATGAGGTGATCCAGAAAATGGCAGGTCTTATGGTTTTCAAGTCGATAGGCGACGCAGTCCGAGCAGGCTTCCACGTTTACGAGCGTACGTCAGACGGTTACCTCGTGCGAGCGCGCACCAGCAGCGGCTGGGCGATGGCGTTAGTAAGGACTCGCCAATAAGTCACGGCAAAACCTTGCCGACGATGCAAGACGGGGCGCTCAGGCGGCCCGTTTTCGCTTAGTGAATAGGGGTCGTGCGGTGAAGGAGGTGAATCGTCGTGCGTCGCTTGGGTTCCCAGTGACGATCAAGAGACTTGCCCATGAGGCGGTGCTCGCGCAGCTTCTCGACGAGCTGGAGATCGAGTATCGCGCCGTGACCAAAGCTAACCGCCGCAGAAATCTGACGATCGAACATACGATCAAGCACTAAAGTAAAAGGAGGTCAAGTCAGGATGGGTGATCCGGAGTCGGATGCGCTACAGCTCGAGGCCAACGGTTACACTTTTAGCGGCATCGCCGCCGGACCCGAGGACGGCGAACTCGTTCTCTTGCTGCACGGCTGGCCGCAGTTCGCGGATTCGTGGACGAAGGTTGCACGCGAACTCGCCGCGGACGGCTATCGTGCCGTCGCAATCGACCAGCGAGGCTACTCTTCGGGCGCTCGGCCCGAACAGCAGGAAGCGTACGCCATGGAGCTCCTCGTCTCCGACGTGTTGGCGTTCGCCGATGCGCTGGGCCGGCCGCGCTTCCACCTGGTTGGGCACGATTGGGGAGCGATCGTCGCCTGGCATGTAGCCCAAGCCCACCGCGATCGGCTGCTCTCACTCACGAGCCTCGCGATCCCGCATCCACACGCGCTTGCCGACGTCGTCGCCGAGCACGATCCGGATCAGCTGAAGCGCGGGGCTTACGTGGGGGTTTTCAAAGCACCCGGGCACGTTGCGGAAAAGGCACTGATGAAGGACGACGCGGCCGCGCTCCGCGCGGTCTATGAGGGCAAGATCGAGCCGAACCAAGTCGATGAGAACGTGCGCCGCTTGCGCGAGCCGGGTGCGCTCACGGCCGTTCTCAACTGGTACCGCGCGTTCGATTTCAATTCAGCGCTCGGTCCGGTGTCGGTGCCGACGCTCTATATTTGGGCTTCGAAGGATCGCGCCGTCGGCGAGCGCGCCGCGCGCGCTACAGCGCACTACGTCACGGGTCAGTACACGTTCGAAATCGTCGCCACGACGCATTGGATCGTCGACGAAATCCCAAACGAAACGGTCGCGTTCCTTCGCCCGCATCTCGGCGCGGGCCGCGCGAGCCCCTGACCGCTCCTACGGAAGCGCTCGAACGTCCCTCAGCCGGTGGGCGGGAGATCGACCGGTAACCCGGCCCGCACGTCAGACTTTAACGATTCCGTTTTGGATCATGCTTTGCGCGCAGTCGACGATCGTGTCTTCGATCGGACGCGGCGTCCAGCCGAGCAGTCGCGTGGCTTTCTCGTGGGAGAAGTCGGTGCGCACGCCGAGTTCCGAGATGACGGAGCGGATCGACGGATCGAAGAGCGCGACGAGGCGGATGAGCACGTCCGGCGCGTTGCGGGTCGGGACCCTGCGCGCCTTGGGACCGAGGCGGTCGCGCAGGATCTTCGCGAGTTCTGCCATCCACAAAAACGTCGCCACGCCGAGGAATCGCTCGCCCGCCGCGCTCGGGCCGGTCATCGCGCGGATGTGCAGATCGGCGATGTCGCGCACGTCGACGAAACTGAAACCGAGGCGCGGCAGCGCCGGCATGTCGCCGGTGAGCACGCGGCTGACCGCTTGGAACGAATACGACGGGTCGTCGCCCGCGACGGGACCGATGACGGCGACCGGGTTGACGACCGACATTGTCGTCGCGCCGGCGCCGTTCTTCATGAAGTCCCATGCGGCTCGTTCGGCGATCGTTTTGGATTGCACGTACGGCGTCGCACCGGGATAAGCGGGGTCGGACCACTCGTCTTCCGTGTAGACGCCTCCGGCGGGCGGCTTCGTGTACGCAATCGCCGCCGCCGACGACGTGACCACGACGCGCGAGACCCCCGCGGCGACGCTCGCGCGCAGCACCCGCAGCGTCCCTTCGCGCGCCGGCACGATCAGATCGTCCGGATTCTTCGGCTGCGCCGGTGGAAACGGCGACGCGACGTGCAGCACCGCGCTGCAGCCGGCGACGGCCTCGGGCCACCCGTCGTCGCGAAGTAAATCGGCGGCGCCGAACGTCAATCGGTCGCCTGGGTCGGTCTCTTTCGCGATCGCCGCGCGGACCTCGGGTTCGCGCTTCAAATCGCGCACCGTCGTGCGAACGGCGTAGCCGCGCCGCAGCAACTCGATGATGCACCAACGCGCGATCGCGCCGGACCCGCCGGTTACGAGTACGGTCTCCATATCGGGCTCAGGTAGGACGGCGCGCGCGAAGGTCCTGCGGCCGCGCGTTTATGAGGCGGACGAGAGCGCTTCTTCGATCGCGCGATCGGCGCTCCACGCGGCGCCTTCGGCGCGGAGCTCGTCGAGCCGTTGCGGTTCGAACCGCCCGCGCAAGAGCGCGTCCAGCCGATCGTTCGACGCCCGTTCGGTGAAGGCGAACCCGTCGGCGCTCTGGTGCACGCGGCAGAAACCATCGAGCCGTGCTGAGCGCTCCGTGTCGCCCAATAGGCCGAGTGCGAGCGCGAGATGCTGCAGCGGAATCGCGAGGTTGCTGAGCGTTGCGTCCGTCTTCAACACCGACGCGATCACCTGACGAACGGAGTCGACCGCTTCCTCACTCTTACCGGCGGCCACTAAATAACCCGCGAGATTCGACATTGCGAACCAGCGAACGAAGTGCCGGGGCGGCGCCGTCGCCAAGAGTTCGCGAACCTGCGCAATTGCGCGATCCGTCGCGCCGGTTTCGTAAAGCGTTTCGGCGAGATTGAGCTTGTCTCGGCTCGCATCGTTCCCGAACGAACGGTGCAGCGCGATCGATTCCTCCGCGCGTTCGATCGCGATTGCCAATTCGCCGCTGCTGGCTGCGATGCGCTCTTCTGCGGCGAGCGATTGAAGGCGATCGGCGATCGTCAGCGGTAGCTGCATAGCGTACGCTTCGTCGAGCGCCGCGCGCGCTTCTTCGACCCATCCGCCCGCACCGGCCCGGCCGGCGAACGCGATCAAGGTCGATCGGAGCGTCCCCTCGTCGCCGGAGGCGCGCGCGAAGTCGACGGCGCATCGAGCGGCTTCGTAACTGTCGCGTGCGCGGTGCACGTTTCGGTAAACGGTCGCGAGCAGAATCGATAGTTTCGAAGCGAGGAGAGGCTCGCTATCGCCCAACTGCGCCAAGGTCGCATTGCAACGAGCGACCGTTTCTGCAAACAAGCCCAGCCAGTTGAAGAGAAGCGTCGTCGCAAGCAGTTGGGCGCAGCGGGCCGGTTCGCCGTGGGCGGCCGCCCAGTCGAGCGCGGCCCGCACGTCCTCGAGCTCGGTCGCGAGCGCGAGCACCCCTTCTTCGCGACCGATCTCGTCCACCTGGCGTTGCGCGCGCTCGAAGAGCCCGATGAGGTAATCGAGGCGGCGCTCCTCTTGCCGTTCGCGTTCGCCCGAAGCCTGGAGCTTTTCGCGCGCGTAGGCGCGGGTCGATTCGAGCAGCCGATAGCGCGGCGACTCGCCGCCGAGTTCTGGGACGACGAGCGACTTTTCGACCAGGGACGCCACGACGTCGAACACCTCGTAGTCGTCGAGCGACGGGTCGGCGCAGACCGCGCTCACGGCATCGAGCGCGAACGACTCCGCGTAGATCCCGAGGCGCCGGAAGATCGTCCGCTCGCGATCGTCGAGCAGATCGTGGCTCCAGTCGATCAGCGCGCGGAGTGTTTGCTGGCGGGGGAGCGCCATGCGGCTCCCGCCGGTGAGGATACGAAATCGTTCGTCGAGGCGTTGCCGAAGTTGGTGCGGGCTGAGGACCTTGACGCGAGCGGCCGCGAGCTCAATTGCGAGCGCGATACCGTCGAGGCGGCGGCAGATGTCGGCAATGATCGGGGCGTTGTCATCGGTGAGCTGGAATCGAGCGTCGGCAGCTTCGGCGCGCGCCGTAAACAACGCGACAGCTCCGAACCGAGCGGCCTGCGCGGCCCGTAACGTTTCGGTAGCGTCGCGCTCCGGGACGGCGAGCGACGGCATGCGGTACGTGGCTTCGCCCGCGATGCCGAGCCCTTGCCGGCTCGATGCCAAGATGCTGACGTGCGGACATTCGCGCAGGACGGCGTCGGCGACCCGCGCGACGGCGTCGATGAGATGTTCGCAGTTGTCGAGGATCAGCAGCAAGTGCTGCGCCCGCAATGCGCGTGCGAGCGCCACCACCGGTTCGCCCTCGGCCGGCAGTTGGATTCCCAGGACGCTCGCAATCGTGCTCGGAACGAGCGCGCCATCGGTCAACGGTGCGAGTTCGACGAGCCACACGCCATCGCCGGAGCCGTCGAGCAGGTTCGCGCCGACCTGCAGCGAGGCTCGCGTCTTGCCGACGCCGCCCGAGCCGACGATCGTCACCAGGCGCGATTTTACGAGCAGCGCTTCGATCTCGGCGACTTCCGCGTCGCGGCCGACGAGCGAGGTGACCTGCAACGGGAGGTTGTTCGGGAGCGAGCCGAGCGACCGGAGCGGCGGAAAATCCGCCTGCAAACCGGGTGCGCGCAGCTGATAGACTTGCTCCGGAAAGATCAGATCGCGCAGACGGTGCTGACCGAGATCCTGCAACGTCGCTTGGGGCGGCAGACGGCCCTGAACGAGGTCGGTCGTGACCCCGGCAACCAGCACCTGTCCGCCGTGTCCGATCGCGAGTAGGCGCGCCACCCGATTGACCGCCGGCCCAAAATAATCACCGGAACGCTCGTCCGCATCACCGGTGTTGAGTGCTATGCGCACGCGAATGCCGCCGACCCGCGTGAAATCTTCGGCAGCAAGCGCGCGCGCAACGTCGAGCGCAGCGGCGACGGCCTCCGGCGCCGTCGAAAATACCGCGCAAAACTCGTCGCCGACCGTCTTGAAGACGTGGCCGCCGTGGCCCTCGATTGCCGACCGCACGACCTCATCGTGGCGCCGCAACGCCGCAGCCATCGCCTCACGATCGCGCTCCCAGCGCTGCGTGCTTCCTTCGACGTCGGAGAACAGAAAGGTGACGGTGCCGGTTGGGAGGCCGGCCGCCTTCGCTTGGCCGATCGGCTCGTGCACGCTGCGCATTTTTCGGGCGCTTGAAGGGGACTCCTCGGGCGAAACCGTATCAAGGAGGACCCCGGACAATAGAATTTTTACTGTGGAGTGCAACTCATGCCGAAGGATGCTTTCGGCCACTCGCAGCCTACTTCGCGCAACGCGCCCCCCGTTTCGGGCCGTGCCGGCGAGGCTGACGTGGCTACCCGCGGATTCGCAACTCGTGCGATCCGGACCGGACAGGACCCGTGCAGTGCGACCGGCTCGACGATCGTCCCCGTCTACCAGACGGCGACGTTTACGCAAGATTCGGTCGGTGTTACCAAGGGCTACGACTACTCGCGTTCCGGAAATCCGACGCGGCTCGCGCTCGAGCGACAGCTCGCCGATCTCGAAGGTGCGCGGTTCGCCGCCGCGTTCGGCTCGGGGATGGCTGCGGTCAACGGCGCGTGCTCGATCCTCGCTGCCGGCGATCACATCGTCGCGACCAAGGACGTGTACGGCGGGACGTACCGGCTTTTCTCCGACGTCTTTCCACGCTACGGGATCGCGACGAGCTATGTCGACATGTGCGACCTCGAAGCGACTCGCGCCGCGATCCGCCTCAATACGAAACTGTTCTGGATCGAGACGCCGACGAATCCGCTTTTGCGGATCATCGATATCGCGGCGGTTGCGGCGCTCAAGCGTCCCGGACAATTCGTCGGTGTCGATAACACTTTCGCGACGCCATACTGGCAGCGCCCGCTCGAACTCGGCGCGGATCTGGTCATGCACTCGACGACGAAGTATCTCGGCGGTCACAGCGATGTGGTCGGCGGGATCGTGATCAGCGACGATCCCGATCTGCACGCTCAGATCGCGTTCCATCAAAATGCGGTTGGCGCGGTTCCCGGACCATGGGATGCGTACCTGACCCTGCGCGGCGCGAAGACGCTGGCGCTGCGGATGCGCGAACACGAACGTAACGCGCGCGCGGTCGCAAACTTTCTCGACTCGCGGGATGACGTCGCCGCCGTGTATTATCCGGGGTTGCGCTCGCATCCGCATCACGAGCTGGCGAAGCGCCAGATGCGGGGGTTCGGCGGGGTCGTTTCGTTCCGCCCGCACGGCGGCGCCGAACGCGCGCTCGAGATTGCGAAGCTGACCCGCATCTTCAACCTGGCAACGTCGCTCGGCGGGGTGGAATCGCTGATCTGCAGCCCAACGACGATGACCCACGGCTCGGTTCCGGCCGAGCGCAAAGCAGAGCTCGGCATCACGCCGGACTTGCTGCGCCTCTCGGTCGGCATCGAAGATGAGGCCGACATCGTCGGCGATCTCGAGCATGCGCTCGACGTGACCCTTGCGGCCGCGCGCGTCTACGCAATCGCCTAGCGAAACTCAGCCGGAGAGCACCTCGGTCCCCGGCAGATCGAGCACGTAGCGGCTGCCCATCAGCCGTGCCGGCGTCGTTGTGCCCGCGGGCGCCGGACGTTCGAGCACGCGGCGCACGACGCCGAGCGCGCCGACGATCGTCAATGCATACGGCTCGAGCGTTTTCAGGCGAATCGATTTGCTTGCGCCGGCCGGGTCGGTCGCTTCACCCCAGACCCAGGTCGCGCCGGATGCGCGTTCCGCTTCGTCGGGCCCGTGAACCCGCGCTTCAATCCGGCTCGCGATCAGCTCGCGCACCCAGCGCCAGCCGAAGATGAAACGGACCGCATTGAAGAGGCCGGCGTAGCGCAACTGCTCGCGTGACGCGCGGGCGTAGACGGTCACGTTCGGAATGCCGGTCGTGTAATATGCGGTGGAAACGTCGCCCCACGGGATCGCCATCGCGTCCGTTTCGCCGCGCCCGAAGTCGATGCGCCGCGCGCCGTATCCGAACGGGACCCTGATCAGATTGCCGTCGCGGCGCACCTTTCCGCCTTCAGCCAAGTGCTCGATCGCCGTCTTCGCGGTTCCCGGCGAGACATGCTGCGAGCCGTCGAAGCCAAGCGCGAGCTCGTTTGCGCTCGGTAGCGCTTCCTTCAGCATCGCGGCGACGCAATCGGTCGGGATGACGTCGAACCCGACGCCCGGACAGACGACCACTCCGGCGGCAAGCGCCTGGGCGTCGAGCGCCTGCGCACGCTCGAAGACATCGATCTCGCCCGTGATGTCGAGATAGTGAATGCGCCGCGCGAGACAGGCCTGGATCATCGGCTCGGCAGTCGCACAGAACGGCCCGGCGCAGTTGAGCACGAGCGTAATGCCGTCGAGCCCCGCAGTGATCGCAGCCGGATCGTCGAGCACCAAAACGCGAGCCGCGAGGCCCAAACTTTTTCCGAGCGTCTCGATCCGAAGCGGATTGCGGCCCGCAACGATCGGCGTCATGCCTTGCCGCGCCGCTTCGCGCGCGATCAGTTCGCCCGTGTATCCCGTTGCGCCGTAGATCAGCCAGCCGCTCACAAGAGGCGCCGCAACAACGGTCCCGCGGAGGACGCGCTTGCAGGCGGCAGTGCGGCACCGAGCGCCTCGGCGACGTCGCCGGCGACGACCCCGATCGGCCGGGTGCGCGCGGCCTCGCGGCCCGCGAGGCCGTGCCAGTATGCTCCGGCGCGCGCGGCGTCGAGCGGTTGGAGCCCCTGCGCGAGCAGCGCGCCGATCATTCCGGAGAGGACGTCGCCCGTCCCCGCAGTCGCAAGCGCGCTCGTGCCGGTGACGTTGACGTGCATCGTCGTTCCGTCGTCGATCAAGGTCGTGTTGCCCTTGAGCAGCGTGGTGACCGACGTGCGCTGGACGAACGATCGAAGGCGGTGCATCCGCGTTCCGGGCGCGATCGTGCCCTCGCCCGAGAGGCGCGCAAATTCGCCTTCGTGCGGCGTGAGGACGCACGCCTTGCCGCGCAAGATGTCGAGGTGTTTGCCAAGATGAAAGAGCGCGCTTGCGTCGGCCACGAACGGGCGCTCCAAATGTGAGAGGAAGCCGCGCACGATTTCACCCATCGCATCGGACATCCCGAGGCCCGGACCGATCGCGACCGCGTTCGAGCGGCGCGTGAGGTCGAGCAGGTTTTCGATCGCGCCCGCGACGTCGCGCTCGTCGTAGGTGACGACAACCTGTTCGACCAGGTGCGCGCGCAGTGCGGCCGCCGCACCTTCGGGACATCCCACGGTCACGTAACCCGAGCCGGCGCGGGCCGCAGCGCGCGCGCAGAGAACGGCGGCTCCGGGAAACTGCGCCGAACCCGCGACGATGAGCGGCGCACCGGCGCTGCGCTTGTCGGACTCTTCCGCGCGCACCGGCAGCAAGGCCCGGAACTCAGCGGCATCGAG
>Ga0302326_10027965_pt1 | contig 11362 bp, 13 predicted proteins | sample Palsa_T0_3_FD_202264 | JGI IMG/M metagenome (GOLD analysis project Ga0302326, IMG submission 202264) | Peat permafrost microbial communities from Stordalen Mire near Abisko, Sweden - Palsa_T0_3 | ecosystem: Environmental > Terrestrial > Soil > Palsa > Peat permafrost | place: Sweden: Abisko...
GAGTTGCTCACCCGCCATTTCGGCGAATGAACGATTGCAATAGAGGACCACCCCGGACGCGTCCACCGTCACCGCCCCATCCGGCATCTGCTCCACGAAGATCCGGTACGGCTCGTCGGCGCCCTGAAGCATGAAAACCTGGTTTCCCAGGCGCCCGCTGACCACTAATGCATCAACCCCGCCGGTTCGAATAGCCTCGATTGTCGACTCGGCTTCCTCCAGGCGTATCTTCAGATCGGCCAGCTCTCTTTGGAGCGGGTCCGATGGTTCGGGAACCGTCCTATGGTTCACGATCGTGCCTCTCAACGATGTTCAGTCCGGTGAGCACCCGTCCTGCGTCGGTCATATCGCCAACCAGCCTTCGGGTGGGTTCGGGCTGCTCTTTGATAAGGGTTGGTGCGGCCACGAGCTGGTGTGCCATCGCAAGTTCAGGTTGTTGCAACACGTCGATGACCTCCAGGTCATAACGTCCGCTCAGGTGCTCATCACAAATCGTTCTTACATTTCTGATTGCACGCGCAGAACGAGCGGAAGATCCTGCGACGTATAGCTTCAGCACGAACCGCTTTTCAGCGTGCGCCCGTATTGCTGCTTCCAGCGCCTCAAGATCGTCAGAAGAGTGGTGCATTACTCCCGTGGTTTAAGTTCCATGGCGACCAATGTCTTCTCGGTGTTCGATAGGTCGCCAATGATTTTTCGCATGGGTTCGGGCAGAGTTCGAACCAGGGTCGGAAGCGCTAGGATCTGGTGGGCGATCGCTTGCTCCGGGCGCTTCGTGACATCGACAACCTCAATCGTGTAGCGTCCGTCGAGAAAATCCTCGCAGATCCGGCGTAGGTTGGTAAGCGCGGTAAGCGATTTCGGGGTCTGGCCCGCCACATACAGTCTCAGGTGATACTGCTGCTCCTCTGGCCACTCTTCGGTTGGGCTTGAATGTTGTGTGTTGCTCATATAACTTTAGGGGACGCGATGCTCCTGGACCTGGCCCGCAGCATTTCATCGCGTCGTTCAACATTCCTGCGTAGGCGTTCCTCTTCCTGAAGTGCGGCCGCCCCAGCCTCCAATTCTTCGGTTTCAATCTCGGCTGTGAGGGCCTCGATTTGAGCTTCGAGAAGGCGTCGTCTGCGAGAGGTCAGGGCGACCCTGCGCTCCGCCTCGTGAACTGCAATAAGCTCCGCCTCCCGTTCCTTGGCCTCCTGCGCGGACCGGGCAGTCCCGGTCAGGACGCCGTCTTGACCAATGTAGACCGGACGAAGCTCGATTCCGTGACTGGTGAGGACGAATTCACGGATCTGGTTCGAGTGATTTGTGCCTCGCGACTTGAGGACGTAAATGCCGCGGTTTCTCTCGCCGCTGTGCTCTAAGTCGCGCACGAGAATCCAGGAGTCCATCAGGGAAGACATCCCGACCGTACTCGCCTCTTGGACGGTCCCGCCGGAGGTCAAGTTGACGAAAAGGCCGGTGATCGCATTGGCCTTCAGAAAGTCCACGACCCTCATGAGCATGCTGGTAATCGCAACTTGGGAACCAACTGAGTCCAGATTGGAAATGGGGTCGATGACAACCGCACTGGGCTCCAGCCGCTTCACTTCCCGCTGCATCGTGGCGAGGTGCATCTCCAGCCCAAAGTGCATTGGCCGCGTCGCATGAATCTTCAGAAGGTCCTGATCGATCCACGGCTGCAGGTCCAAGCCTATCGATCGCATGTTCCGGACGATTTGCGCCTCCGACTCTTCAAATGCGAAATAGAGGCATTTCTCGCCTCGGCGGCAAGTTGCGTCCGCAAAAAATGCGGCGAGCGAACTCTTGCCGGTCCCGGAGGAACCAGAAAGAAGCACGCTGGTGCCGCGGTAAACGCCCTCGCCGCCCAGCATCTCGTCTACCGCCGAGACTCCGATCGAGATTCGCTCGTTGCTCACTCGGTGCCCGAGGCCCAGGCTTGTCACGGGCAATACCGAGAACCCGTCCTGGTCGATCAAAAATGGGTATTCGTTCGTTCCGTGAGTGGAGCCTCGGTACTTCACCACCCTGAGCCGCCGGGTCCCGACCTGCTCCACAATTCGGTGATCCAGGAGGATCACGCAATCAGAGACGTACTCTTCCAACCCGTGGCGCGTCAGTTGCCCTTCCCCGCGTTCGGCTGTGATCACAGTCGTGAGTTCCCGATCTTTTAGCCAAGCGAAGAGGCGCTGCAGTTCGCTGCGAAGCACCATCTCGTTGTCGAGCCCGGAAAAGACCATTTCCAGAGTGTCAATTGCGACACGTTTCGCCCCGATTTGTTGAATGAAATGGTTCAGGCGGATGAACAGCCCGTCGAGGTCGTATTCCCCAGCTTCGGCGATCTCTGCCCGGTCGACCTTGATGTAGTCGATCCGAAACAGATTTCGTTCGGTGAGATCGTGGAGGTCAAAGCCGAGCGAGGCGACGTTCTTTTCTAAGTCTTCGGGCCTCTCCTCAAAGGAGACAAACACGCCGGGCTCCCCGAACTCCATCGCTCCGCGAATGAGGAACTCCATCGCGAACAGCGTTTTTCCGCAGCCCGCCGAGCCGCAAACGAGAGTGGGCCTGCCTTTCGGTAGGCCACCCGTCGTTATTTCATCAAATCCATCAACGCCAGTCGGGGCCTTTTCAATTCCGGCGCCGGTTGGCCATTTGGATTCAGTCAATCAAATTCTCCCTGCGGCAAATGAGGAACGTTCTGCTGGATCACTTCTTCCGAGCTTTACGTGCTTTCGTGCCGTCCGCAATAGTCGACTTTTTACGTTAAATGCGTGTTCCTAGCAGCAACGGGTCCGGTCCCAGTCCTGGGGCTTTCCGGCCATGGACGTCCCGATCTTGAGGGTAACGGGGAACATGCGCGCGCTGGAAGACATCCAATCGCCCCCCGCCGGCAACATGGCCAGATGGGCGAGCGCGGATGCAAATCGGATCCGGCCGCCAAACTGACGCCTCCAGGCGTGCCAGTAAAGATCGCCCGTATCGGCCGCCAAATGGTCCGCTAGCAGCCGGGCGCCCTGGATGGCCATGCTGATCCCCTCCGCGATGATCGGGTGCGCCTCGCCGGCGACGTTTCCAACGCAAAAGACGCCCAAACGTGACGGGTGGCGAATCCCCGGACGGATCGGACCCGCCGCCAAAGGTTCCTCGCACTCTTCCGAGCTGTCCAAGACTTCAGCCGCCGGGAGGCTTTGGCTGATGAGATAACCGAGCGCCGCCTTCGCTGCCGGAAGGTTTCGACGAGCGCGTTCCCTTGCAAGAATGTCCCGCCGGATGCAGCAGCTCAAGCCCAGGCTTGCTTCGCTCACAAAGGCCATCCCTCCATATCCGCCCGGGAACGCGATCAAGGGCATCGTGTCGCGGTCAAGTCCTGAATTGCGGAATAGAAACTTGAAAGCAAGCAAGTCATCTGGCCGCTTCTCTCGCTCCGACTGGGTCGGAAATGAGCCGACCTCCCACGAGCCATGGGCCGCGATGACTGTTCGGGCGTCGATCTCAACGACCGATTCGCCTTGCCGAAGGGTAACGCGCGACCCATTCAGCGCGATCGCCTTCCACGGCTGCCAGACCGTTACCCCCCGTGCGATCGCCGTCTCGAGGAGAACGCTATCGAGCGTAGCTCGCGGGATGACCAAGCCGAGAGCCGCCGCCGACTCCGGGCCGACGTAGCGCTGTTTCCGTCCGAAGATTCCAATTCGCCGGATCGGCGGACCGATGTGTCCATTCAAGGAGAGCGCAACGCCTAATTCGTTCACCAGGTGAAAAGTAGTGGCGGAGATGAATTCTCCGCAGACCTTTCGCCTCGGAAAATCACTCCTCTCAACGAGATGGACGTCCCAGCCGGCTTCCGAGAGAAAGATCGCTGCCGAAGCGCCTGCTGGGCCCCCGCCGATCACTACCGCATCTGCCCGAATCAACCTCTACGGACCGCCGAGAAGATATGCGAAAACAAACCTGCTGGGTGCTCCGTTAGCTGGAAATCGGCCTCAGAGGGCCAAAGACGGCTTAGCTCTGACTCCGCAAAGCCCGCCCTGACACTGGCAACTGCGTCCCGCTGGGTCACCCCGTTGCATCCAATCGCCCACAGGAGACGGCTGCAGCGCATCGCAAACCCACTCCGTTCGGGCTCGCAGGCGACGAAAGCGTTCGTCTTGTGTCCAATCAGATTGAGGACCTCCGTCAAGCGGGCCTCCTGAAAGTGGTGGAGAAACAGGTTGGCGCAAATCAGGTCAGCTCCTTCCAACGCGGATAGGTACTCCAGCGCGTCCGCCTTGACCGTTTCCACGCTCCAAGCCAAGCGCTGAAACCCCTCGTAAGTTGCTTCATCCACAGTCGGCTCACGGTCCACTAGCGTGACCGCCGCGCGAATTGAAAGCCGCTTCGCAATCGCGAGCATGAGACGGCCGTCCCCAGAGCCGAGGTCAACGACCGTCCTGGTCCGGGCCGGCATATCTGCGGGTAGAGCGGCGGCAATGTGGCGGGCGTTCCCCATCAAGAGGTTGATTCGGACTAAATCGCGCCGTGAGCGGATCGCTTCGGGATCGTCGGGCTCCAAATAATCGAGCTCTTCGGCTAAGACTTGCCTGACCAGGTTCAACCCGGCCCTCCAGGCACATGGAACCGCATTGTTTCCGCCATTATTCCAGGCCCAAACGACATCGCACAGCCGGTTTCACCGGGGTGGGCTCCCTCCATCAGGCGCTTCAGGACAAACATTACGGTCGCAGAGGACATGTTGCCAAACTCGCGAAGAACCTCACGCGATGCCTTCAGGCCGTCTGCCGGGATTTGAACCGCGTGCTGCACGGCGTCCAGTATCGAACGCCCTCCCGGATGGATCGCCCACAAGTCTGTGGGCCCACCAACCATCCGCTCCGCCTCCGATGGCAACAGCTCTCTGATAGCGCCTGGTACGTGTCCGGAGAGATGCATATCAAAGCCCGAGTCGCCAATGTTCCACTGGATCAAGCATGCCGTGTCCGGCAAGCGAGCTGAGTAAAAGCCGTCAATCGCGAGTCCCTCCGGTTCCGCCGATATCAGGCTCGCCGCACAACCATCTGCAAACAGAAAGAATGCAAGTATTTGCTCCAGATCAGTGCTCTCCTTGAAATGCAGTGTGCATAGCTCGAGGTTGATCATCAGCACTCGGGACGCGGGCTCCGACCGTACGATGTGCCTCGCGAGCTTGAGGCCGTTGATCGCGGCGTAGCAGCCCATGAAGCCTATCGTCGTCCGTTCAACGCTTGGGGAAAGGCCAAGATAGTCGACAAGTTGTAAATCCAATCCGGGCGCGGAAAAACCGGTGCAACAGGTGACGATGAGGTGCGTCACGGCGCCTGGCGACAGCGCCTCCACGGCCGGAATCGCAAGTTTGGGCGCTTGCTCCGCGAACAGCTTCATCCGGGCCGCGGTGGATGGGAAAGCCCCCCGAAGATACACGCCATCTGCGTCGAGTTCCCGCTGCAACGTTCCGGCTGCCGGCCTTAAGTAGGAGTATCGGTGATCGATTTGGCCCTGGTCCGCCAGCCGGCGAAAGAGGGAAGACTTGCGGGGGTTGTCAACCAACTCTGTACAGGCGTAATCGACAAACGCCTGATGCAGGTCATATGGTGGAACACTCGTTGCGATCCTGTTTAGGTACGCGGTCTGCAGGAGACCTCCCGGAACGCCGAATCAGTGAAACGCCTTTCCCTGAGCGAGCATCTCCAATATGGACTCCATCCGCCGCTGCCGCGTTTCATGGCGTTTCGCGGTTTGCAGGCGGTAAACGATTGCGTAGACGTTCGCACGGTTCAGGGTGTGATAGAAAGCTAGCGCTACCGGATTCTCGGCCAGTCTCGCCATGAAGTCCTCAGGCGGCTCCGCGTTCCGCGGCGAGTCGTACGCGGCGATCCATCTTCCGTCCGCCTTGGCCGCCTTTACTTCACGGAGTCCCCGCTCCGTCATCCGCCCCTCCGCCATCAGCCGCTCGGCATGTCCGGTGTTCACCTTCGACCAATTGCCGCGAGCCTTTCTGGGGCAAAAGTACTGCAGCCACGAAGATTCGTCGAATGGTTTCTTCTGGCCGTCAATCCAGCCAAAGCACAGCGCCTCGTCCAAGGCCTCCGCATAGGTGACGGTCGTCACTGAGGAGCCCTTCTTGTAGATGCGTAGCCAGAAGCCGTCTGTGTCGTGGGCGTGAAGTTCGAGCCACGCGCGGAGGTCAGAGGGGCACGTGAACGACTCGATCATTAGGAGGAGCCGATCGCCGACTTGATCATCGCGGCGGCCCCGTCCGGGTCCTCGACCTCCAGCAAGAGTCGATCGAGGCTCTCGCCGTGCAGGTCGAGCTCGATTGTGCTCGCGGGGTCCTTAACATCCCAGAACACCCATTTGCCTCCAAGGCGAAACAGCCCTGCCGCGAACACCCCCGGCAAATCGGTCCCCTTTACCTTCCATCCGTGCCACCAGCTTTGGGCGTCCTCTGGCCGCACCGTTACCCCGCTGATATGTTGGAGCGGGACTTGCAGCCGGCTCTTGCATGCCCAGAATTTATGTGCGCCCATGATCTCCGCGATCAGGTTTCCGTCTTCGATCGATACTTTAACCACTTGTCAAATTGTACGCCCCCACCCACTTCCGGAAGAACTGATCTAGGTCTTCATTCGGAACGGTTGGTTCGGCTGGTTGCTTGATGGCCTGAAGCCGTTCTATCTCCGATGTCATGAATCGGTCCAGAGCGTTCCGGCGCGGTCCGGTCCCTAGTTCGGAGGTGACCGCTTTGATGCGCAGCAGTTCGTCCGTCGACGTTCGGACGTCGGCCGGCTCCTCGGATCCGGCCCGCAGAACCTCGAACGCGACCGGAGGGAAGCTCTGGTGAAGCTCGATCCAGCGGCACGCCAGAACCGGTCGGAGGACGTAGAGATACTTCTTCAGGAGGACTTGTTCGCCTCCGAAATAGGCGCGCCAGTTCCCCTCCGCCATGTGGAGGTAATGCCGGAAGCAAGCCGGGAGCGAGGTGCACCTGGAGGCGAGTTCGCGAAAGTCGGCTACGAATGCCTCGTCCTGCCGATAGACGATCGGCGATCCGAGCCACTCCAGTAGGGAAGGGTTCGACTTCTTGAGCAGCAGCAGCGCCTTCGTCAAGTCCCAGCCCGCGAAGTCGAGATCCGGTTCGAGCATCGCTTCCACCACATCTCGCCCGCGGCTCACCGAGAGGTACCAGTCCCGCGGCCGGAGATAGATGAACCGAACGTCGTAGTCGCTATCCGGCGAAGCGAACCCCCAGGCACGACTGCCCGACTCGATCGCAAACAGCACCTTCAGGTTCTGCTTCGCAGCCCGCCGGTTCAGCTCTGATCGGATCGCTTCAACCACGCCAAATTGTGCCGACTTCTTGGGACATTGCTGGGTCGAAAAGCACACTGCGGGTTCATGCGAATACCGCCGGGTCGTTAGGAATCTGTCGATCGCTGCCAAAGGCCTCTGGAAACTATCCTGAGATGATAGGAAAGAGTGGGCCGCCCGGTCCGTAGGAGTGAGGGGGGCACACCCACAGGTGATCAGGGCCGCTTTCCAGCTCGGTTAGTGAAAACCTTAACCTGGCCCGGTTTGTAGGCCTGCAGGGCAATCAGAACCTCTCCCATCAGTGCGCGTGTCGCCCGCGTGCCTTGGCCTTCAGGCTGTAGCACGTAAACAGAAATCTTCCGGCCTGCAACCTCGTTTTGCGGCGAAATATTGGCATCCAGGGTGACCAAAACGTCAAAGCCGGCTTGCTCTGCTTTGGTGAGCTACTCGCCGTTGAGGATGCCACGCCACCCGATGGTGATAACGTGGGCGCATTCACGCCCGACAAAATCCCTTTGCACTCTGGGCGGGAAGTTTTCGTCGCAAAGTACGCGCATTACCCGACAAGTTGGAGTCCCGCGGCTTGCCGAAGGGCGTTGTTCTCCCACCGCAAAACAGCTTCGGCTTGCTCCTTGCTGATGGTCGGATATTCTGTCAAAAATTCATCCATTCCCATGCCTTCGGCGAGATTGTCAAGGAACACGGTCACCGGAATGCGGGTGCCTACAAAGCAGACAGTTCCGTGCATGATATCGGGGTCGATTTTAAGAAAGGTTTCTAAGCCCTTGGGTACGGTCATCGCGGCGCCTCCTTGGTTGATATTATGGCCCCGTGAGTTCGAATCCCATTGGGGTCCGCTGATTGCAGACGAACGGTGACGTCAGGCTGCTTGGCGTTCGAGCCGGTCTAGCCTCTCGAACAACTCGTCGAGGTTCATGACGAGCTTCAGCTCCGCGAAATGAGGGAATTCTCCGAACTGGTGGGCGAGGTTCATCCACTGCTTCAGGCGTGCGAGCGACTTCCCGTGGCCCACTCTGTTCTCGCCGCCCATGCGATCCACCAACGAACGAAACAGAGTCGACCACGGGAGGACCGGCACGACGCTCAGCGCCAGCCCGAGTTCCGCCGCGATGCGAGGCGCGAGGCCGGGATCGGCCAGCGCGGGCCTGCCGAGCATGAAGTGGATCGCTCCCGTCTCATCTTGGCAACGATGAAAGTCGTCCACGGACCACAAGTCGCCGTTCGCGATCACGGGAACTCCGACTGCCCGCTGCACCTCCCCGATCGGCTTCCAAAACACCGGTGGCCGGTAGCCTTGGATCCGGGTTCGAGCATGGATCGTCAGCCAGGATGCTCCCCCTTCAACCGCCATCTCGGCATTCCTGTAGATCGGATCGCACGAGTCCCAGCCTAGCCGGAGCTTTGCCGAAACGGGAATCGCGGGCGGTACAGCGGACCGAACCGCAGAAACAATCTCCCGTATCCGTTCCGGGCAACGGAGTAGGGAAGCGCCGCCATCGTGCCGGTTGACGATCGGCGCCGGACAGCCGAAGTTGATGTCGATGGCTTCCGCCCCCGCCTTCACCGCATTTAGGGCGGTAGCCGCCATCCGATCTGGGTCGCCGCCAAGGATCTGAACCTGAATTGGCAGTCCGGACGCCGTCCGACAACCGGTTGTCAGCTCTGGCACGGAACGGCGAAACACCTTTGCCGGCAGCACCGAGTTGCTCACCCGAAGAAACTCGGACACCCCGTAGCTGAATGCGCCGAACGACCCCTGCAGGTCGCGCATCGGCGCATCCGTCACTCCCTCCATCGGCGCCAAAACAAGGGCAGGCCGATCCGGTTCAATCCATCGGATCATGAACCTTCAATTATGGGGCATCGTGGGGACGGTGCCCCGGCCGAAAAAAAAGGCAATAAAAAGATTGCGTATTTCTCGGAGGTCTGATACAATGAGCAACATAGGAGTTGCCTATCATGACCACATCGACTGAAAACACCATCGACCGAACATTGACCCTCAAAGCTTCCCTCGACAAAGCCTGGGACGCAGTTGCCACCCCGGAAGGCTTCGCCGGCTGGTTCACCTGCCGCGTAGAAGGCGAGTGGACGCAAGGAAATGCGGTGAAGCTCCATTGGCCAAGTGGAAGCGTGACCGAGATTCGTTTGGACCGGATCGAGCCTAAGTCCGTCTTCGCCTACAAGTGGCATCCGGGCGGCTACAGTGCCCTTATCACCGAACATGAGTCCGAACTCACGACCGTCACGATGGCGCTGAAGGAGATTGCGGGCGGGACTGAACTTCACCTAACGGAGAGTGGGTTTGAGAACATCCCGGACGAGCGCCGGCTCGAGGCGCTCGGCATGAACACGGAGGGTTGGGTCGAAGAGATGGAGAACATTCGCAAATACGTGGAAGCGTGAGCGACCTCTGGCGGATCTTTTTCGCGCTCGGGGATCCGCACCGGCTAGACATGGTGAGGCGGCTCGCCGAGAGCGGGCCCCAGTCCATGGTGCGCCTGACCGAGGGAATGGATTTCACCCGCCAGGCCGGAGCACGCCACGTTGGCGTGCTCCGGGAAGCAGGCCTCATCTCGCTAAGGAAGAAAGGGCGGGAGCAGGTTATCTCGCTAGAGCGGCATAACCTGCACCTCACGCAGATGTTCATGCGGCAGATGGAAGAGGGCTGGGACGACCGGCTTGTCCGTCTCCAAAGCCTCGTCAGTGAGCCGTGACTTCGCCTCCGCCGCCGGCGGTCCGCTTCATTAGAAACAGGATCGGAAGGGTCAATGCAAACATCACCCCGATCATCACGTGGGCGTTGTTGAACGCCAGGGTGTAGGCCTGTGCGCTGACCTGCCGGTCCAAGAGCTCGGCCGCACCCTGCCGCGCCTTCTCCAGGTCGTAGCCGCTTGCATAGAGCGCCCCTTGGATCATGTTGAGGCGGTCCGTCGCCTCCGGATTGCCGGCGTAGACCTTGGCCGCGATGTCGTACCGGTGGAACTGCGTCATCTGAACGACATAGGTCGAGGACAGCGCGATCCCGAACGACCCGCCAAGCTGTCTGGCAAGCCCCATCAGAGCGGTGCCTTGTCCGACTGCCGACGGCTTGAGATTGCCGACTCCGGCCACGATGACCGAGAGCATCAGCAGGCCGATCCCCATCCTGGACAGGCAAAGCGCGACCTGAGCGTCCGATTCGTTACTCATGGGCGTGAGGTGTCCCAGCCGCCACATTGCGTAGGCCTCAACTAGGACGCCAAACATCGCCAGATCTCGGCCCGGCACTTTGTTCTGCATCATGCCGCCCGTAAAGATCATCGTGCCGCCCAGGACAACTCCCGGCAAGAGCAGGAAGTTGCCGCTTTTTAACGGGCTGAACCCGAGCACCGACTGCGAGAACAGCGGGAACAGGAACAGCCCCGCGTAGAGCCCGGTGCCCGCCACCAACATCACGACCACCGCGCCCGAAAGTCCGACGTCCTTCAGCACCCTCAGATCCACTATCGGGGTCTTGTTACGTGGCGCAAGTTGCCAATAGACAAACAGCGCGCAAGACACGATTCCTAAGATCGTCAGGCGCAGAATGAGCGCGTCCTGAAACCAGTCGTTCGTTTGGCCCTCCTCCAGCACGTATTGGATGGATCCCAACCCCGCTGCCAACAGCCCAATCCCGAGCCAGTCGACAGCGCCGACCTTTTGCGGACCCTTGCCTTTGTAGAGCGAGCTGATCACATACATTGCGCCGAGTCCCATCGGCACATTGATAAAGAAGATCCAAGGCCACGTGTAGTTGTCGGTGATCCAGCCGCCGATTGTCGGCGCGATAGAGGGCGCCACCGTGATTCCGAGCGCCCACGCGCTCTGGGCGATCGTCTGTTCTTTCTTGGGAAACACTTCGGCGATCGCCGCTTGAGTAACTGAGATGAGAGGCGCTCCCGCCGCCCCTTGGAGCAGGCGGCACACGATCATCTGGTTGAGTCCGTGCACCAGGCCGCACATCACGGACGAGACGAGGAACACCGTGATCGAAACG
>Ga0302326_10027967_pt1 | contig 11361 bp, 9 predicted proteins | sample Palsa_T0_3_FD_202264 | JGI IMG/M metagenome (GOLD analysis project Ga0302326, IMG submission 202264) | Peat permafrost microbial communities from Stordalen Mire near Abisko, Sweden - Palsa_T0_3 | ecosystem: Environmental > Terrestrial > Soil > Palsa > Peat permafrost | place: Sweden: Abisko...
GACGGACTGGACGGTCTCGACCCAGCTCTTGAGCGCGTCGATCGTCATTTCCTGGCCCTTGCGGATGGTGCTCAGGAACTGCTCCTGGACGTCCTGGGTGATGTTGCTGGCCATGATGGCCTCCTTGGTTCTCGTGTTGTGCTGTTCTTGACTTCTGTTGCTAACTATACCAAGCATGATTGGGATGTCAAGCGGAGCGCTTGGTATAGGCAGCAAGGAGCGGCGGGTGCCAGGGCCGGGCGGGGCGGGGCGGGGCGGGGCGGGGCGGGCTACCAGCCGCAAACCCGCCAGGTCACTCCCCGGAATCGCCTGCGGGGCCCAGGGCACGGACGCGGCGCAGGACCTCGTCGGGGCCGAGTGCGGCGGCCACTGCCTTCAGGTCGGGGCTGCGCCGGGTCCCGGTCAGCAGCACCCGGATGACCTGGGATGCTTCCGCGATGGAGCCCCGGTAGGCGGCCGGATCCTGCTTGTAGACCTTCTGGCTCGGCGCGAACCCGAGGTCGGCCGCGAGCCGGCGGATCTGGTCGAACCACTCGGTGTCCGCCGTGGGCGGCTGGTAGCCGTCGGCGAAGGCCCTGGCGACCGCCCGGACCAGGTCCGGGTCCAGGCCGCCGAAGCGCTCATCCGCCGGGTCGGTGACCAGGTCGAAGAGCGCCGGGAAGAAGTAGCCGTAGACGGCGCGGAAGTCCGCCCACTTACGCAGGTCCTTGCGCGGATTGGCCACGCCGTCGCGCTCGATGGACAGGGCCCGCAGCGCCCGTTCCCGCTCGGTCTCCAGCACCGCCGCGAGATCGGGGTCGTAGCGGCGGGCCCAGGCGGTGACCTCGGCGAGGATCTGCTCGCCCGGCAGCGTGGCGACGTAGTCGGCGCAGATGTCATCGAGCTTGACCATGTCGACCAGTGGCCCGGCGGTGCCGCACTCCGACAGCCGGATCGGCGCGGCCAGCGCCTCGGGCAGCGGCATCTCCGCGAGCCGCCCGTTGGCCAGGCCGCGCAGGTAGTACTGCACCGCCGGAGCCGGATAGCCCTGCTCGATGTAGAAGCTGACCGTGGCTTCGGGATCGCGGCGCTTGGACAGCTTGCGGCGGCTGCCGCCTTCCTGCTTCATCAGCAGGGCGATATGCGCGTACTGGACGCGGGGGAAGCCGAGAGCGTCGAACAGCTGCAGGTGCAGGGGCACCGAGGAGATCCACTCCTCGCCGCGGATGACCAGGGTGACCCGCATCAGGTGGTCATCGACGGCGTGGGCGAGGTGGTAGGTAGGCAGCCGCGGTTCGGTGTCACTACTCTTCAGGATGACCGTGTCGTTGCGGTTGGCGTCCAGGGTCAGCTCACCGCGGATCGCGTCGGTGAAGCTCACCCTGGCCCCGGCGGCCGCGGGGGAACGGAACCTGACCACATACGGGTCGCCGGCCGCCAGCCGTTCGGTCACCTGCGCCGGATCGGCGTCACGCCACAGGGCCCACTTGCCGTAGTAGCCGGGCAGGGCGCCCGCGGCCCGCTGCCGGGCGGTGATCTCCTCGAGGTCATGCTTGGTCGCGAAACACGGGTAAGCCTTGTCCTGGCGCAGCAGCTCGCGCACGTAGGTCTGGTAAATCTGCGCTCGCCGGGACTGGGAGTACGGCCCGTAGCGGCCGTTCTGGTCATCTTCGTCCGGTCCGATGGAGAAGTACGCGAACGCGTCGGCGAACTGCGCGGCGGCACCTTCGGCCACGCGGGCCTGATCGGTATCCTCCAGGCGGACCAGGTAAACGCCGCCGGAGTGCCTGGCCACATCCACGTCGATGGTCGCCGCGTACACGCCGCCGATGTGCAGGAAGCCGGTCGGGCTCGGCGAGAAACGAGTGACCTGTGCCCCTTCCGGCAGGTCACGCGGCGGATAGCGCTGCTCCCAGTGCTCCGGCTCGGGCAGGTCCAGCGAGAACAGGGAATCGACGATGGTGCGGCTGAGCATTAGCGATGGCTCCGAACGAGGTGTAGTCAAGACCGCAAGCAGCGTACCGCCTGCGGGGAGACCGTGGCTTCGCTGGCCTTACTCGGCGGACTGGTCGCTCGGTCTCTTCGCCCCGGGCCAGCAGTCGTAACAGACGAGGCAGAGCTTCGTCGTGTCATCAACGCGGGTATACGATCCGCACTCAAAGCAGTAGTTCTCATCCATACCGCAGCTAGCCCCTCCCCTGAGCGACACCTCTAGAGCACGGTAGCGCGCCGGGTATTCCCGCTGCCGGACATCCAGGTGACTACGAAAGGTTACCGGATGAAAACGATTAGTCAGACCTTCTGCTTCCGGGTCGCCCCCGAAGTTCCGCAGGTCACTGCCCGTTTATGTGGCGGGACGTCGCCCTGGCCGGGGCCGCTGAGCGCGCTGGCGGCTGATCCGCTGGCCGGCTTTCCCAGAAGAACGCCTCAATCGGGCCGTTAAACCAGTGGCCGCGCGGGCACCGGATCCTGGCGCTTTCCAGCGGCCCGTCGGTTGACGTCATTGTGTACCGGTCCTCCACCTCGGCGGGCAGCCCGCAACGGATCGTGCCGCGCTTATCGCTGTAGGCCGGGCAATCAACAAACACCACGCTGCCGTCCACCGGTAACTCCCGTTTCCGACTGGAGCGCTGCCCGGATGGCTGCGGTATGTCTCCCGGCAGGCTAGATGCCTCCCGGCTAACCACTCCGGCCGCGAGGACACCTTATAGAGCCGGAGCAACTAGGCGACGCCGTTGATACGTCCGGCCGGACAAGGCCGGTGCGCGGCTTAGGGGACAGCAGCGCAGGACCAGAACGCCGGTGAAGAACGCCGCCTAACACCAGGTCCGGGTAGAGTCCGGTGCCTGTGAGCTCTCATACCCGCGCGTTCAGCGCGCCCGGCGCCTCCGGCTCAGCAGGCGGAAGCCCCTCATGACCTCCGGAAGCACAGCATGACCGCCGGGACCACGGTGCGGCTGACCGTAGGCCAGGCGGTGGTGCGGTTCCTGGCCGCGCAGCGCAGCGAGCGCGACGGTACCGAACACCGGCTGTTCGCGGGCTGTTCGGGCATCTTCGGCCACGGGAACGTGGCCGGACTCGGCCAGGCCCTGCTCGAGGCGGAACTGATCGAGGCGGAACGGCCCGAGGGCGAACGGCGCGCCGAACAACGCAGGGCCGGACCGGCGATGCGCTACTACCAGGCCCGCAACGAGCAGGCCATGGTGCACACCGCGGTCGGGTTCGCCCGGATGCGGAACCGGCTCTCGGCGTGGGCGTGCACCTCCTCGATCGGTCCGGGCGCCACCAACATGGTCACCGGCGCGGCCCTGGCCACCATCAACCGGCTGCCTGTGCTGCTGCTGCCCGGCGACGTGTTCGCGACCAGGCCGGCCTCCCCCGTGCTGCAGGAGCTGGAGTACCCCGGCGGTCTCGACGTCTCGGTAAATGACGTGTTCCGGCCGGTCTCGGTGTTCTTCGACCGGATCTGGCGCCCGGAGCAGCTCCCGTCGGCGCTGCTGGCCGCGGCCCGGGTCCTGACCGATCCGGCGCAGACCGGCGCGGTGACGCTGGCCCTGCCCGCCGATGTCCAGGCGGAGGCCTGGGACTGGCCCGCCGAGCTGTTCGCCGAGCGCGTCTGGCATATCCCCCGGCCGGTGCCCGAGACCGTCGCGCTGATCCGCGCGGTCCAGCTCATCCGCGCCGCCTCCCGGCCGCTCATCGTGGCGGGCGGCGGGGTCATCTATTCCGAAGCCTGTGACGAGCTGCGCTTCCTGGCCGAGGCCGCGGGCATCCCGGTGGCCGAGACCCAGGCCGGCAAGGGGTCGCTCCCCTACAACCATCCGCTCGCGCTCGGTGCCATCGGCAGCACCGGCACTGCCGCCGCCAACCAGATGGCCAGGCAGGCCGACGTCGTCATCGGCATCGGCACCAGGTACAGCGACTTCACCACCGCATCGCGGACGGTGTTCGGGCACCCGAAGGTGCGCTTCGTCAACATCAACGTCGCGGCCCCGGACGCGGTGAAGCTGGCGGGCTGCCCGGTGGTCGCGGACGCCCAGGTGGCCCTGCGCGACCTGGAGCGCGCGCTGGGCAGCTGGTCCACCTCGGACGCCTACCGCGCCGAAGCCCGCCAGCTGGCCGCAGCCTGGGACGACGCCGTCGGGCGGGCCTACGCGCTCGGCCACCAGCCGCTCCCGGCCCAGTCCGAGGTCATCGGGGCGGTCAACGAGGCCGCGGAGCCGACCGACGTGGTGGTCAGCGCCGCCGGGTCCCTGCCGGGTGACCTGCAGAAGCTGTGGCGCACCAGGGATCCGAAGGGGTACCAGGTCGAGTACGGCTACTCCTGCATGGGGTACGAGATCGCCGGCGGCCTGGGCGCGAGGCTGGCCGACCCCGATCGCGAGGTGTTCGTCCTGGTGGGCGACGGGTCTTACCTGATGATGGCCGCCGAACTGGTCACCGCGGTGCAGGAGCACATCAAGATCATCGTGGTGCTGGTGGACAACCACGGCTTCGCCTCGATCGGGGCGCTGTCGGAAACGGTCGGCGCGCAGCGGTTCGGCACCAGTTACCGGTACCGTAACCCGGCGAGCGGCCGGCTTGACGGCGACGTGCTGCCGGTTGACCTGGCCGCGAACGCGCAGAGCCTGGGCGTCCGGGTGCTGCGGGCGGCGACGATAACCGAGTTCGCCGGCGCGCTGGCGGAGGCGAGGCGGTGGACCGGCGGCCCGGTGCTGGTGCAGATCGAGACCGACCCGACGGTGCCCGCGCCGGACAGCCAAGCGTGGTGGGACGTGCCGGTGGCCGAGGTTTCTGAGCTGGAATCGACCCGCCGGGCCCGGGCGGACTACGAGGCGGCGAAAACGGCGCAGCGGCCGTACCTGGCTCCCCCCGAGTCGCTGTAACGTTGCGCCGGACCGTGACAGCACGGCCGTTCAGGAAAAGTGCCTTTAACCGAACGGACGCTGGCTCGAGCCGTCCGCCATAGGATCACGGCCAGACAGCCGAGATTTCCGCGGAGTCGGTCAGCCGGAGCTTGCGCCGGGCGCGCTGGTAGAAGGTGGTGCGGCCGAGGCGGACCACGTGGGCGGCACCGGGACGCGGCAGCAGGTCGATCCGGTCGCCCGGTTCCACGTACCCGGCGACGTTGCCGTCCGCCTCCACCGCGAGCCGGCCGCTGCCGGACAGGACGTCCAAGGTCAGCTGGTCATCGACGGAGATGACGAGGCCGCGGTTGTAGGCGGAGTGAGGCGCGACCGGGGTGACCAGGAGGGCTTCCACTCCCGGGCTGACGATCGGGCCGCCTGCGGAGAAGCTGTACGCGGTCGAGCCGGTCGGAGTCGCGACCAGGACCGCGTCGGCGGCGTAACTGACGAATCTGTCGCCCCCGGCGTGCACCGCGATGGCGGCGGTTTTCTGGCCGGGAAACCGGACGAACGCGATGTCGTTGAACGCCGTGACGACCTGGCCGGCCAGGACGGCGTCGACGGCCAGCCGCGGTTCGGTGGTGAATTCGTGGGCGTCGATGGCCGACAGGGCGCTGGGCAGATCGGGCACGTCGACTTCGGCCAGGAATCCCAGCTTGCCGAGGTTCACGCCCAGGACCGGGCTGCTCAGCCGGTCCGCGAGCCTCATCGCGCGCAGCATCGTGCCGTCACCGCCCAGGCTGACGACCAGGTCGGCACGGCGCCGGAACTCCTCGGCCGTCACCGGCTCGGCGGTGCACTTCAGCCTGCTCAGCTCGGTATCGATGCCGATGACCCGGATTCCCCTGCGGTCCGCCCAGTCCAGGATCGCGCCCACGGCCCCGCCGCAGTCACGCTCCGGGTGCAGCACCAATCCGACGACGTGCACCTCAGCGGGATCCCGTCGTGGCGACCGCGGCCCGGATGATGACGGCGTACAGGTCATGCCACTGCGGCGGGGAGAACCCCGCCTGGGCCAGCAGCCGGGCGGCTCGCCGCTTCGTGCGCGCCTTGTGCCGGCGTCCGCCCAGGAGCGTGGGCGCGAGCCAGGCCGAGAACTGGTCGATCAGGACCAGGTGCCCGCCCGGCACCAGCACCCGCGCGCACTCGGCGAGGCCGGCCCGCTGATCGGCCCAGTGGTCGAAGGAGGTGGTGCTGACGACGAGATCGAACGTTTGGTCCGGATAGGGAAGGGCCTCGGCCGTCCCGGTGGCGAAGCGCATCCGGCTGTCGGCGGCCATCGCCCGGGCCCTTTCGATCATCCCGGGCGCCGCGTCGAGGCCGGCCAGTTCCAGAGCCTGCGGGACCCGGCCGGCCAGCCGGCGGAGCAGGTAGCCGGTGCCGCACCCCACGTCAAGGACGCGGGCCGGGCGGGGCGAGCTCGCCAGGGCGAGGTCGGTGGCCCGGTCCGCGATGTCGTGATGCAGGCGGCCGCGCCACCCGGTTTCGTAACTGGGGGCGCGCTCATCGAAGGCGGCGACGTCACGACTGTGAACCACAGCCCCATGGTGTCATGGCCAGCGCGCTCCGGACAGATTTCCGGGTCGAAGCCCCGGGTAGGTACGATGTCTGGCACCAGCAGGGATGCCTGGCACGAACGTAGTTGCGGAATGAGGAGCGTGACCTTGGCCGGGCGGCTGACGATCATCGGCGGTGGCGTGATGGGGCTGATGACGGCGTACTACGCCGCGCCGCTGGCGGAAACGGTGACCGTGCTTGACCGGTCCCGGGTGGGCGACCCCGCTACCGCGTCCTTCGGCCTGACCAGGTCGGTCCGTAACGACTACCGGGACCCCGAATACGCCAGGCTCGCGTTCGAGGCCCGGCGGCTGTGGCGGGGGCTCGAACGGGACTTCGGCCGGCGGCTGCTGATCGACTGCGGCTGCCTGAACCTGGCGAAAGCCAGCGTCACGCCCGATCTCGACAGCACCTACGCGGTGGAGAGCTACGCCGTGCTCGAGCAGCTGCAGCTGCCCCGCGAGGCCCTGTCCGGCGCGCAGCTGCGGCAGCGGTTCCCGCAGTTCGACGCCGATGGCGGCTGGCTGGACGTGGACGCCGGGTTCGCCGACCTGACCGCGGTCACCGGGGCCCTGCGCGAGGGGCTGCGGGCCCGCGGCGTCCGGGTAGTGGAGACCTGCGAACCCCGCGGGATCACCCGGTCAGGCCAGGACTGGATCGTGGCCACCGATTCCGGGCCGGTGGAATCCGACGTGCTGGTGGTGACCGCGGGCCTGGGAACCAACGACGTGCTCGGGCTGGTGCCCGGCTGCCGGGTCCGGTTCCCGCTCAGCCCCGACCGCCCGGTGCAATCGGTGTACTTCATTCCCCCGGCCAGGTCGCGGGGCATGTTCACGCAGGACGTGATGCCGGTGTTCGCGTACCTCGACATCGGGATCTACGGCCACCCCATCTACGACGGGAAGACCCCCGGGGTCAAGATCGGTTTCTACAACCCGCCCGGAGTGGCCCGCACGCCGAGCCGGATCGGGAGCGTGGAGGAATTCGTGGCCGAGTGCATGCCCGGCCTGCGCGATGCGGAGGTCGTCGATGTGGCCACCGCCAGCGGCGTCGATACCTGCTGGTATGACCTGGTGGCCGACGATGAGTTCATCCTGGGCGCGGTGCCCGGAGCGCCTGGCCTGTTTACCGGTGTCGGGTGGCGCGGCACCGGATACAAGTTCGCGCCCTGGGTGGGACGGGTGCTCGCTCAGCTCGCCGTGCAGCAGGGCACCGTCTATGACATCGGGCGCTTCACGCCCGCCAGGTTCGCCGCAGAAGGAATAGCATCGTGAGTCCTTCGATTGTGGACCGGATTCAGGCCGGCACCGTGCTCGGGGCCGAGGGTTACGTCTTCGAGCTAGAGCGGCGCGGCTACATCAAGGCGGGCCCGTTCGTCCCCGAGGTCGTCCTGGACTTCCCTGACGCGGTGCGCGAGCTGCACCGCGAGTTCCTGCGCGCGGGTGCCGAGGTCATGGTCGCGCTCACCTACTACGCGCACCGGGAGAAACTGCGGGACGTCGGCCGCGAGGGCGACCTGGAGGCGATGAACCGCCAGGCGGTGCGGATCGCCCGCGAGGTCGCGCGCGAGGGTAATGCCCTGGTGGCAGGCAACGTGTGCAACACCTGGGCGTACGACCCGGATGACCCGGCCACCAAGGCGACCGTCCGGGCCATGTACGCCGAGCAGCTGGGCTGGGCGGCCGAGGAAGGCATCGACTTCGTCATCTCAGAAACCAACGACTACCTGGGCGAGGCGCTGATCGCGCTCGAGGTCACCCAGTCGCTTGGCCTGCCCGCGATGGTGACGCTGGCGCCAACGCAGCCGGACCGTACGCGGGACGGCTACGAGTACGCCGAGGCGTGCCGCATCCTGGCCGGAGCGGGCGCGCAGATCGTGGGCCTGAACTGCGACCGCGGGCCGCAGACGATGCTGCCGCTGATCACCGGTATCCGGGAGGCCGTGGACTGCGCGGTCGCCATCCAGCCGGTGCCGTACCGGACCGACGCGGCCGCGCCGACGATGGAGACGCTGCGCTCGGCGGCCGGCGACCGGGCCTTCCCCATCGCCTTGGATCCGTTCGTCTGCACGCGGTTCGAGATGGCTTCGTTCGCGCTGGCCGCCCGGGAGCTCGGGGTGGATTACGTGGGAATCTGCTGCGGCGCGGGCCCGCATCACGTCCGGGCCATGGCCGAGGCGCTGGGCCGCGAGGTTGCGGCGGGCAAGTACTCACCGTCGATGGACCTGCATCCCATGTTCCGCTCGGATATCTCGGCGAAGGATGCGGCCTTCCTGCACACCTGGACCGCGTGACGATTCACTGATCAGATGGGCGGCTTTCGGAGTTCGCGGGAAGGTGGCTGCCCTGCATCAGCGACCACGCCCGGCGCAGCGCGACGGCAAACGAGCCGATGAGCACGTAGGCCACGTCGTAGACCAGGCTGTCGTCGTGCGGGTGGATGGCCAGGGCGATGCCCAGGCCGAGCTGAGTCAGGTACGCCAGCAAGGCGAGAACGATCTGCAGCGCCGCGGTCTCGTGCCTGGACAGCTGATGATGCAGCCGCCACGTGCTGTACAGGCTCAACAGGGCCATCGTGGCGGCGGTGAAGCCCAGGCTGGTCTTGGGGATCAGCGCGATGAGCGAGACGAAGAAGCTGTTGATCAGGGCGGTGAACGCCGAACCGGCCATCGCCTGGGCCGCAGGCGGCGCACTGCGGCCGAGCACCGTTTCCGGCCGCAGCGAGGCCGCGACGAACAGCAGACCGATCAGGGCGCCCGCCGCGGTTGCCGCCGCCGCGAAGTACCCGGTGAAGTCGTCTGGAACCACGCGCTGCCTCCCGGCCGACCGCCGGCCAGGACGCCAGCACTGGCGAGAGTCTGCCACCTCCGGGGTGACCGGCGGCGCCCGGTGCCGTTATCTAGATCGTCGGTCAGTGCGCGGCGGGGTTGGCGACCTTGGCCATGAACAGCGGTTCCCCGGTCGCGCTCGCGGTCACCAGCATCAGGTAGGGACGGTCGAACACGACCTGAGGGGGCTGTACCCGCACCGCGGTCGGCTGCATGCCGACGGCCGTCGCGGCGCTCGCCACCGTACCCTGCTCGCCGACCTGCAGGGTGGCGGCCTGCTGCACCAGGCCGATGGAGAGCGGCTGCGGGGACAGCCCGGCGAAGTCCGCGGACGCGGTGAACGCGACCCCCATGCCGAGCTCGCTCAGCAGGTCCTTCAGGCTGACCTGGACGTCGAGGTTTACCCGCGGCAACGAGACATCGCGGGCTTGAGCCGGGCCCGTGGTGCCTCCTGCCGCCAGCCTGGCTGTCATCGCGCCGAGCGCCGACGCCGCTGGCGTGGCGCAACCTGCAGCGCCGGAGGGCGGCAGCAGCGCGAGCATCACCAGCTTGCCGCCACGGTACGGAAGCTGGACCGCGGTCCAGCCTGCCACGCTGACGGCGCGAAACAGACCACCGTTCATGAATGACACCGTGGCCCGCTGACCGGCGGCGGTGGTGAACGGCCCCGGGGCGGTCTGGCTGGCCTGAAAGGGCGTGGCCCACGCCGCCCGCAGGTAGAGCGCATCAGTCAGCACCAAGTTGATGCCGTTCAGCGAGGTGGGCGAGAGCAACTGCGGGATCTGTCTCCGGGTCGCGGCCGCGATCGACTGGTTAATCTCCTGGGCGGCGCGATCAGGGTTGCTGAGCAAGGGCACCTGCGCCACGCCGGCGTCATAGCCCGTCGCCACGGCGTTCAGGTAACCGGGCTGGGTTTTCAGCGTTGGGTCGGCCCACACCTGATCGCTGGCGGCCAGCGTCACCCCGGGGCTGTCCAGGCCGCGCAGGGCCGCCGACCGTGCCTGCAGGCCGGCCTCGAAGCCCTGCCCGCCGGTCGCGGGCAGATCCATCACCCGGGCCATGGCCTGGGCGGTGCCGCCGCGCGCTCCGAGATACGCCATGCCCAGGCCGCTGGCCAGGCTGGAGGGCGACAGCACGAGGTTCGCCCCCGGATCCGCCTGGCACCAGGCGTTCAGGACGTCAAGCCCGAACTTGGTATCCGCCGCCCCGTAGGGGCGCGGGTCGGCGAGAGGCTCCCTGAGCGCCACGCCGTGGGCTATGACCGGCGGCGCGACCGCGCCCGACCCGCACCCTGCCATCAGCAGCGCCGCCGCGCCTACCCCGGCGGCGGCCCGCAGTTGATTCTTCATGTGCATCAGACGAAGCACGGGCCCGGTGCGGTTTCACCGCCGAGGTAACGTTCCAGCCTCAGCTTCCCGTCTGGCCTGGTGAACGCCCGACCGCCCCGTCTATGTGGCTCTACGTGCCTGAAGTATCACTATGTGAGATCATCTCCACATGCAGAACGGGACTATGACATGGGCCGAGATCGCCGAGCGGCTCTCCGCACCACGCCAGTACTGGCTGAACACGACCACCCCGTCAGGCGTCCCGCACGCGACGCCCGTCTGGGGGGTCGTGACTGAGGAGACGCTCTGCTTCTACAGCAGGCGAAGCACCGTTAAGGCCCGGAACCTCGCGGCCGACCCGCGCGCCGTCGTTCACCTGGAAAGCGGCGAAGAGGTCATGATCGTCCGCGGTCTCCTCGACGACCTCGGAACTCCGGCCGAGGTTCAATACGTCGTCGCGGCGCTGGCGGTGAAATACACCAGGCCGGAAGATCAGCAGTATCTGCCCAGCAACGACCCTGCCTTCGATGTGGTGTACGCGCTGCGACCCCAGTCGGCGATGGCCTGGCGGTTGGACGACTACACCGCCTCGCAGCGTCGATGGTCCCGCTGATCGGCGCGGGCGGTCTACCAGATGTACTTCTGCACCTCGATAACCTTCTCCGGCGTCATGTCCAGCTCGACGGCCAGCTCATCCGGCGTCGGCTCACGACCCAGGTCCTGCAGCATCTGACGCTGCACCCGGGCCAGCTTGTTGATCACC
>Ga0302326_10027970_pt1 | contig 11360 bp, 10 predicted proteins | sample Palsa_T0_3_FD_202264 | JGI IMG/M metagenome (GOLD analysis project Ga0302326, IMG submission 202264) | Peat permafrost microbial communities from Stordalen Mire near Abisko, Sweden - Palsa_T0_3 | ecosystem: Environmental > Terrestrial > Soil > Palsa > Peat permafrost | place: Sweden: Abisko...
GCGCGCGCCTCGCGCCTTGGCCAGTTCGCCGGCCTTCTCAACCGCGGCCTTGGCGCCGGAGATCACGGTCTGGTCGGGCGAATTGAAATTGGCTGCCGAAACCACCAGGCCGGTCTCAGCCGCGGCCCCGGCGCAGGCCGCCGCTACCTGGTCTGCAGCCAGGGCCAGCACTGCCGCCATCGCGCCTTCGCCTGCCGGAACCGCGGTCTGCATGGAGCGGCCGCGCGCCTTGACTGCCCGGACTGCGTCGGTAAAGCTCAGCGTACCGGCGGCCACATGCGCCGACCACTCGCCCAGCGAGTGACCTGCCACCATGGCGGGAGCTACTCCATGCTCGGCCAGAACTCGCCAGGCGGCTACACTCACGGTCAGAATCGCCGGCTGGGTATTTTCCGTCAGACGTAGCTCGTCCTCTGGGCCGTCGAGAAAGATATGGCTCAGGGGGAAGCCCAAAGCTTCATCGGCTTCGGCGAAGGTTGCTGCGGCGATGGGGAAGTGTTCGGCGAGGCTGCGCCCCATGCCTACGGTTTGTGAACCCTGGCCGGGGAAGAGAAATGCGATTTTTTTCTTAGTCATACAGGAGAGAATTTTACTGGAAGGATCGAAGATCGTTTTGGTTCCCCGCGTTGCGTTGGGATCTCTGCATTGGCAAAGATTGCTAGGAGGGCTACAATAAATTGGAAAACCAAGGCTTAAGGAGGCAGCTTATGCCTACACGCAATGTAAATCTGACCGACGAACTCGATTCCTTTGTTTTGAGCAGGATCGAGAATGGGCGCTACGAGAACGCAAGTGAAGTTGTGCGCTCCGCTTTACGCATGCTGGAACGGGAAGAGCAGCAGTATGAAGCCAAGCTCGCTGCTTTGCGGGCGGCGATCAATGAGGGAGATGCCAGCGGCATTGCGGAGGGAGATGTTTTTGAGCGCGTGCGGAGGTCTCTTAGGCTTCCCGTTCAAGGGAGATAGGTTTGGCTTTTGTTCGTTACTCCCGACGGGCAGAGGATGATCTGCTGGATATTGGCCGGTATACGCTGGAAGCCTGGGGCGCCGAGCAGGCAGACCGTTATCTATCCGAAATTGAGGCGTGCTGTCAGAGATTAGCGGAGAACCCAGAGATGGGCCGGAGCTGTGGCGAAATCCGCCGCGGCCTTCGAAAGATGCACATCGGAAGCATGTTGTCTATTACAGGCCAGAGGCTGACGGCGTCCGGGTATCTCGCATCCTGCATCAGGGAATGGCGCCTGATCTGCACAGGATGAACGATTAGCTTTCGTTCCATCGTTTCCGGCAGAGAATCTGTGCCGGCCCTAATTCCAGCGCTTGCGGTCGTCGTGCTTGACGTCGTCTTCGTCGAGTAGGCGGCCCTGGCCGTCGAAGCGCACGGTGCGGCCCTGTTTCTTCATGTAGACCTGAAATTTGCTGGCTGCCCGGCGACGCTTCCAGCGGAAATAGCGGTTGCGCAGGCTGTACCAGCTTTCGCTCAGTGCGAAACCGAAGCCCCGGCGGGGCGCGGCGCGGACGTAGAGAATCGCCGCGAGCGCGCCGCCCAGTTGCGCAAAGGCGTAGATGCGTTGTTCGCCAAAGGCCTGGGCGATTGCCACCAGGGCGTAGATGATCGCCAGGTATTTGGCCTTGATGCCGATGATGAACATGAGCTGGAACTGGACATCTCCATGGAGCACGCCAATGGCGACCAGGAGTCCAAAAATGCCGCCCATGCAGCCGTAGATGGTTACCAGAGGCGCCGCCGAACCCATCTTCCAGCCGACGGCAAAGATCAAGATCGCAGTTACGGCCGCGCCCAGCACCGAAACGGCATAGAGGCCGTTGAGCCAGCGCGCTCCGTGCATCGGCTCCAGAAAACCGCCCAGAAACCAGAGCGAGAGCAGCTCAAAGAGAGTGCCAATCAGCGAAGGATGCACGAAGCTGTAGGTGAGCGGCTGCCAAATCTCTCCGGCGAGAACCATCTCCGGGCGCAGCGCAAGGTGGCCGAAGAGGTTCAGCAGCGGGTCGAGGCGAGCTGTGGTGGCCAGGAGCAGCACAAAAAAGGCCGCCATATTCCACAGGATCAGACGCCGCGTGGCGCCCGAAAACTCGGGAAATGCGAATTGCGCCGAACCGAACCTGGCCATATTCCTCTACTTGAGAGCCTACATCCTCTTGCGGTCCAATGTCATTGATGACTTGATGCGCTGCCCTGGACGCAGGTTTCGTGAATCTTACGTAACCTCGTCCAGGTTCAGTTGCGATGGAAAGACCTTCGCAGATCCGGCTAGGGGGTTGCCACCAGCCCGCGATGCCCGGCCGCATCCACTGCCCGCACGCCAAAGATCACGTTGTCCTTCGAGACCGGTACGGTCAGCGTCACAGGCTCGGTGCCGCCGGCAGCGGGAACGGCCTGCACATCTTGCCAATCCGGAGCGGTGGTCTCTCGCCACAGCAATTCATAATGCAGACCGGCTGGCGCGCCTTCGGGAGCTTTCCAGCTTAGCGAGGTTCCATTCTCCAGCTTGCGCGCGTCGATCTTGAGATCGGTGGGAATGCCGGGCGATGCGGCCAGCGTGGCCAGCGTTGCTGCGTTCAGCCGCGCCACTTTGGCCACGTAATCGAAATCGACGAACGGCAGCAGGTCTCCGTATTGAATTCCGTTTTCGACGCGCACGTTCTGGTGCTGGTGGTTGAAGTCCTCGCGCCACTCGGTAAGGCGCACGGCGGAGAACCCTTCGCGGTTGAAGCTGGTATGGTCGCCGCCGCGCAGGTACCGGTCAGGCCGCGCGACCAGGAACGGGCCGAAGCTTCCGTTGGGGAAGTAGGTCCGCGCCACGTCCGCCATGGCCCGCGCCAACTGGCGGCTGGGCGCGTCGTCGAAGGCTCCGAGGGCGCGGATGCGGCGCAACTGCTCGGGTGTTGCGCCGGCCGGAATTCCTTCGGAAAAGACGCGCACCACGTCCTTGCGTTGCAGCGTGTCGCCGGGGGTCGTATTCCCGCCCACGATGTCGTTATTCAACACGCCTTCAAGTTGCCAGCCTTCGTCTTTGGCCAGCTTGGCCAGATGCGATGAGCCATTGAGCCCTTGCTCTTCGCCAGCTACGGCGACAAAGACCAGCGACGCGGGAAGCTTGAGTTTGCTCAGCACTCTGGCGCACTCGATCGATACGGCAACCCCGGAAGCATCGTCGTTGGCTCCCGGAGCTGCGCCGTGATCGTCCAACGTGTCGGAGTTGCGCGAGTCGTAATGGCCGGTGACCAGGTACATGCGCCCATATCCGTGTCCGCCCTGCGCAGCGTCGCTGCCGCGCAGGATGGCGTAGACGTTGGTAATGGTCGTGGGTTTGGGAATGCGGTCGGCGGCGGGGTTGGTGAAAGTGTCGCGCTTTACCTCCAGGCAGCTGCCGCATTGCTTCGAGATCTCTTCGAACTGGCTTGCGATCCAATCCGCGGCCGCTGTCACGCCCTGTCCTGGCGGCAGGTCCGTCTCCATGCTGGAGATGGTGTCGCGGGTACCAAAACCAACCAGCTTTTCAATCGTCTGACGAATGCGGGCGCCGGAGACCTGAGCCAGTGCGGCTGCAATCGCGGGGTCTGCCGGAGCGGCGGTCACCGGCGTCGCATGAAGCTGATAATCCGGTTGCGCCGGGGCGGAAACGGACGAAACGGAACCCCCTGCGATCAAAGCTGCCGCAAGCCAGAGTGGGGATGACCGAAATGGAACGAAAGACGACACCGAGCGCGAAAACCCGAGCAATTTCATGCAGTTTTTCTCCTAGATATTCCGATTTCAACGTGCTTGTGGCTACTCAGCCCTTGACCGCCAACGGCTTTCTCCCTAAAACTAGCGGAGTCGCACCGCGCAATGCTGTCATCATAAAGCTTAGGCGGTGCAAAAGAAGGAGGAGGCATCATGCCTAATTGTCCGGAGTGCGAGACCCCGCTGGATTTCGAGGTCGATGAAGTGGAAGAAGGCGACATCATCGCCTGTGACGAGTGCGGCACCGAGTTCGAAGTGGTCGGAACCGAGCCGCTCGAATTGGCCCACGTGGACGGCAGTGAGCTTGACGACGAAGACGACGAGCTCATTGAAGAGGAAGAGGAAGAGGATTGATGCCAGGCAGGACCGAATCGAAGAACGTCTCAAGACCGACAAGAACCATTCTGATCGTTTCCAGCTTGATGACGGCCGCGGCGCTGGGCCTGTTTCCTATGGGTAATCCTGCTTTGCCGGGTGTTTTGGGGCCGCAGTTTGCCGAGGCGCAGAATTTTGGCCAGCGCACCATCCAGGGCAAGGTTATCGGCGACGGCGATGCCCCGACTGGAGGGGCTACGGTCTTCCTCAAGAATCTCAAGACCCGGGGCATCAAGAGCTTTACCAGCACTGCCGACGGCAGCTTTCGCTTTGCGCAGGTCGGCATGGTTGACGATTACGAGGTCTGGGCGCAACTGGATAAGAAGAAGAGCGCCGTCAAGACGGTCAGCTCCTTCGACTCCCGCAAACAGGTTGAGTTCGACCTTAAGCTCAAGTAAATACTATGCTCGGCCTTACGGCGGGCTATTTCTCCCGTACAGCTTTCCCGGCATGGCCGGCATCCAATCCTCCTGATACGGGGGGAGACTCGATGGCAGTTATGATGCAGGCCTTTTACTGGGACGCGCCCATTCATGAAAATCAGGAAGGCAACTGGTGGAACGTTATTGCAGAGCGGGTTGAGGCGCTGAGCAAGTCGCGCATCAATGCGCTGTGGCTGCCGCCCGTCTCGAAGCCGGCCGATCATCGCGGGAACGGCTACGATCCTTACGATTATTGGGATCTGGGCGATTACGACCAGAAAGGCGGCACGAAGACTCTTTACGGCAACCGCGCCGAGCTGGAAGCGCTGATCGCCAAGGCTCACGATCACTCGATCGGCCTCTACGCCGACATGGTCATCAACCACAACTCAGGCGCGGATGAAGAAGAGGTCAATCCGCTCGATGGGCAGAAGCGCTGGACGAAGTTCAATCCCAAGAGCGGGAAGTTTCCCCGCGACTGGAACAGCTTTCATCCCAGCCGCTTTGAGCAGGTCATGGTGGAGGGCGAAAACTTCGCCGGTTTTCCTCACCTCTGCCACCGCAACCCCGATGTCTACAAGGCGATGTTCGACTATGCCCGGCTGCTGATTGAGGAGCTGGGGTTCGACGGCTTCCGGTTCGATTTCGCCAAAGGCTTCGGAGCTTGGATGATCGGCATTCTCTCCAAGTACCGCTATGTCAAGGATGGCAAGGAGTTCACGCCTTTCGTCGTCGCCGAGCTGTGGTCCGGCGCGGAAGAGATCGGCGCATGGATCGACCGCGTCAACGGCATGACCGACAACCAGATCAGCGCCTTCGACTTTCCACTGCGCTACAAGCTCAAGGATGTCTGCGATACGCCCAACTACGATCTGCGCAATCTTACCGACGATGGCGCCATAGTTACCCAGCGCCCCATGCACGCCACCACCTTTGTCGACAACCACGACATGGGCGATAACGCCATCGTCAACGACAAGATGCTGGCTTACTCGTTCATCATGGTGCACGAGGGGTATCCCTGCATCTTCTGGTACGACTACTACAACAACCAACTGGCCCGCTCCGGCACGCCCAACGGCATCGACGCGCTGATCGACGTGCATCACAACAACGCCGGGGGCGACTCGCAGATTCTGCACGCCGATCCCGACCTCTACATCATGCAGCGCATCGGCCATAAGTCCGATGTGGTGGACCAGCCCGGCCTGATTTATGTCCTGAACAACCTCGGCGACAAATGGAGCGGCACCTCGGTCAAGACGCAGTGGGTCAACCAGAAATTCCGCCCCGTCGCCTGGGACGGCCACGATCAGGCCCATCCGGACGAGCGCACCACCGACGGCGAGGGCAACGCCGAGTTCCCCGCGCCGCCCCGAGGCTACGCCGTCTACATCCCCATATTCGACTGACGGCAGCCTCCGTCTTCAGCCGCGTCCTCTGCCCGGCGGGTCGGCTATGGTACCGTTCAAGTACGGCGCTGCGAAAGCGGCGCCGATTTTGTAATGCCCGATCAGAGATTGCCTGAGCCTACCGAGAGCCCGACCCCGGCGCCTGCACCGCAGGCGGACGTGCAATCCGGTTCCGAAGCAGCCATGGCCGATTTGATGCCCTTTACGCCCGACAGCCCCGCAGCCCCGCTCGCCGCTCCAACCGAGCTATCCGCGCAGGACCAGGGTCCGAACCGGGCTCCCCAGCGCATACCCCATTGGCTCCAGCAGGCAGAGCGGTTCCTGCGCGTTATCGTGCGCATGTACCTCGGCCTGCTCGTCTGCTGCGCGCCCTGGTATCCGCCGGCCTGGGACAGCAACCCGCTCTTCGCGTCTTCTCCCTGGCTTACGGCCTTCATCACCCACGGGGCTGTCCGCGGAATCGTCTCCGGGCTGGGCATCCTCAATCTCTGGATCGCTGTCCGCGACGCCCTGCGCAGCACGTCAGACCCGGATTCGAAATAGGCGTCCGCTCCGTCTTCTCTGCCTAAGCAGGTACACTCTACTTCCAGGCTTGCCAAGGCGGCCGGGCGGCACGAGATCCTGAATCCAGGCGAGATACCCGCATGAGCGACGAAAACCGAACCAATCCCGAAACCCAACCACCCCAGCACGAAGAATCCAGCGAAGGGATGCCCCAACTGGACCGCGCCCTGCTGGCGTACGAAAATCCGGCCTTCCTCAACAGCGCCGACGGACGCATGATCCGCATCCTCGCCGAATATACCGAGCCTCTGGCCCGTTTCCGCCGCGAACGCATTCAGGACACGGTGGTCTTCTTCGGTTCAGCCCGCTTCAATAGCCACGAAGAAGCCGACCGCGCTCTCGAATTGCTCGACAACACCGGCTCTGTCGCTCCCGCGCCGCAGCATGAACAGCCGGCCAGCATACCGGAGATTGCGCAAGGCACGGCCAGCGAACTCGGCCGCCGCCGCGCCGTGGCCGCCGTCGAGATGGCCCGCTATTATGAAGACGCGCGCCGCCTGGCGCACATGGTCACCTCCTGGGCAAAAACCCTCGAGTCCAAAGAATCGGGACGCCATCGCTTCGTCATCGCCTCCGGCGGCGGACCGGGCATCATGGAAGCCGCCAACCGCGGAGCCCACGAGGCCGGCGGCAAAACCATCGGCCTCAACATCCGCTTGCCCTTCGAACAGCGCCCCAATCCTTACATCACCCCGGCGCTCAACTTCGAGTTTCACTACTTCTTCATGCGCAAGCTGTGGTTCGCCTACCTGGCCAAGGCGCTGGTGGTCTTTCCCGGCGGCTTCGGCACCATCGACGAGATGTTCGAAGTCCTCACCCTGGTCCAGACCCACAAACTGGCCAAGAACATCACCGTGGTCGTGTACGGCTCGGAATACTGGAAGAAGGTCTTCGATTTCGACTGGCTGGTCGATACAGGCGCCATCTCTCCCGGCGACGTGGACCTGTTTCAGTTCGCCGACACCCCGGAGGAAGCCTTCGAGATGCTCAAACAGGGTCTTACTGCCAACCATCTTGAGCCGGAATCTCATCGGCAGGGCGCGCAGCCGGCTGCCGAAACCGCCCCTGCGCCCAACCCGGAAGAGCTGCTCGGGCCGGAATTTGCACGAACTTTATAGCGTTTTTGGCCAGGAACCAGATCGTGCAACCGTTATTTCCTTGATTCTTTTAGGATTTGAACGCCTATTCGCACCACTTTCACGGCATATTTACCGGTTTCGGTGCATACTGTTCGCAGAATTTCCGAGAAAGAGAGCGGACAGGAGGCCCCAATGCCCACTTCTACGATCTCGTACCTGTGGCGCGATCCCAGCGCGGCGCGTACCTTCCGAACCGGCGTTTCCCTGCATAGCCACACTAACCGGTCCCAGGAAACCCTGGACTTCGTGGCCGAGTGGGGATGCCAGTACAAGCTGATCCGTCCTCTGTTGGCGCGTCTGGAGCGCCGCTCCCACAACAATCACGGCATTCCCATCGACTGGGCCCGCAGCTACTGGACGCCGCCGCTCACGCCGAAGCTGGCCTTCGACCTCGAGAGCCGGCAGATCGAAAAGCTCGACGTGGCGGCGCTGGTCTCGATTTCCGACCACGACAATATCCAGGCCCCGCTGCTGCTGCGCTCCGTGCCCTCGGCGCGTCACATTCCCATCTCCGTCGAGTGGACCGCGCCTTACGCCGGCGAGCAGAATTCGCGCCAGTACTTTCATCTCGGCATTCACAATCTGCCCAGCGCCCGCGCCTCGCAGTGGATGGAGACGCTGGCTGAGTTCACCGCCAAGCCCAGCGACGTCCGGCTGACTGAACTGCTGATCGCCCTCAACCAGGAGCCTAACGTCCTGGTGATCTTCAACCACCCGCTCTGGGATCTTTACCGGATCGGGCAGGAAAAGCACGAGTTTCTGGTCAACGAATTCCTGCAAAAGAACGGCGCGCATTTTCACGCTCTCGAGCTCAACGGCCTTCGCGATTGGGAAGAGAACCGGGCCGTCCGCCGCCTCGCCGAGCGCTGGAACATGCTGCTCATCTCCGGCGGCGACCGTCACGGCGTCGAGCCCAACGCCAACGTCAACCTCACCAACGCAACCAGCTTCAACGAGTTCGTGCACGAGGTCCGCAAGGAGCGGCGCAGCTCGGTGCTCTTCATGCCGCAGTACGCCGAGCCGTGGAAGCACCGTATCCTGCAATCGACGATGGACGCGATCCGCAACTATCCTGAGTTCCCGCAGGGTTCACGCACCTGGGATCAGCGGGTCTTTCACCCCGATGCGAACGGTGTCGTTCGCCCGTTGAGCGAGATCTGGCCCAGTGGCCGCGCCCCCAGGATCTTGTCGAGCTTTCTGGCCATGGTGCGCATGATGGGCAAGGGACCGTTCTCCAGCAGCCTGCGTTATGCCTGGAGCGACTCCAGCCAGTTGCGCTTCGAACTGGGTGATCAGGAAGCGTACTAACTTGGTAACCTCGGTTTCAATTCCGGGGCCTGGATACTCTCTGAACTCGGGGTGCCCCATGTCTCGAATTTGAGACATGGGAGATCGCCACTCTCAATAGAAGACCGTCTTACGTGTAAGCATGACCAACAATCTACCCCGAGTAGCGTACTTCCCAGACTCCTTCCACGAAGTCAACGGCGTGGCGCACACCAGCCGTCATTTCGAAGCCTTCGCTCGCCGCAAGAACATACCGTTCCTCTGCATCCGCGCCGGAGACCGCGAACAGGCCTTCATTGAGGATGGCAACGTCTGGACCCTTGAACTTCCGCGCGGCATCTTCTCCTTTGCCCTCGAAAAAGACCTGCGCTTCGACCCGGCGTTTCCTCGCCACATCCCAATCATGGGCGAAGTCCTCGACCGCTTTCAGCCCGACTTGATTCACATCACCGGCCCCAGTGAAGTGGGCATGTTGGGCGCGGGCCTGGCCTACCACCGCGACCTGCCGCTGGCTGCCTCCTGGCATACCAATGTGCACGAGTACCTGGCCCGCCGCTCAGACTGGCTGCTGCGCCTGTTGCCCGAGCGCCACTCGCAGTCGACCGGCAAGAAGATTCAGGATCTGACGCTGGCCGCGGCCGCACGATTCTATTCGATCGCCAAAGTGCTCTACGCGCCGAATATCGAGCTGTGCGAGCTGCTTGAATCCACGACGGGCCGACCCTGCTTCCGGATGCCGCGCGGCGTGGATACGCAACTCTTTACGCCGGCAAAGCGTCCGGCTGCCGCAACCGGCGATCCATTCACGCTGGGTTTTGTAGGCCGGCTCTCCATCGAAAAGAACGTCGAGCAACTCGTGATGATTCACGATGAGCTTCTGGCCCAGGGGCATACCAATTTCCGCTACCTCATCATCGGCCACGGCGACGAAGAACAAGGGCTGCGCGACCGCATGAGCCACGCCGAATTTCCCGGCGTGCTGCGCGGCGAAGCGTTGGCCGAGGCCTACGCCAGTATGGATCTCTTTGTCTTTCCGTCGCACACCGACACCTTCGGCAACGTGGTGCTTGAAGCACTGGCCAGCGGCGTCCCGGCCATCGTGACTCCCGATGGCGGCCCGCGCTACATCGTGCAGGAAGGCGAGACGGGCTTCATCGTTCCCGATGAAGGCTTCACGGCAGCGATTGCGAGCGTGATGGCCAACCCGGCCAAACATGCCGTCATGCGCGCGGCGGCGAGAGCGTATGCGCTTACAGCATCCTGGGATGCGGTCTTCGAAGGCGTCTACGATGGTTACGAAGGCATCCTGCCGATCCATCGAGAGCAGATCGCCGCCGCCTCCTAACGACGATCATCACCGCAAAATTTGTTGCAACTCCTCCAGCATCAACAACTTCCACCCAATTCCCATTTGCGTTGAATTTATCTCGAAAAGCGCATAGTAGAAATACGCGGGAATATTCTGCGCTCGGCAGTACAGGCCTGCAGGCCTAGGTCTGCCTCCGAAAGAGAAGCGAAAGCCCGATGGCAGTGCAGAGTTCCGAAACGGTGATCTTGCTGAGCGTAAGCTCCAGATGGTACAAAGGTGTCCCAAATTAAATCAAACGTGGGACGCGCGGTTTGCATCTAGTTGGGGTAAGGTGGATAGAATCATCCCAATGGCAACTCCTAACGCACTTTTCGCAGTTTTTGCAGTACCCACGGCTGCCGTGGAAGCCGTGGAAGCGCGTCTTCAGACCATTTCCCCTTGGCTATTTTTGAAGGTTGGTACAGGCGAGTGGCTTGTGATTGCGCCCCCGGCGACTACAAGCAAGGAGCTTTGTGATCGAATTGGTTTAGGAACTGTCGATCCGGTTGGCAGTGGCATAGTTGTGCGTGCAGAAGGATATTTTGGTCGCAATTCTCAATCAACATGGGAATGGATTGCGACAAAGCAGGGGGCTGAACTTGGTACCGCCGCGGCAGTCTAAAAATCCTAAAGAAGAAGATTCGACTCCGGACTCAATATCGATCACGAGTGGAAGTGCTGCGTCTGTCGATAATCTATATGGGATATATCAGCGCCTCACTTCTATTGAATCTTCGATCAGTTTTATTACAGCATCAGTAGATGATTCCAAGACGAAGATTGACACTATAGCTAAAGATGTCATAGAAACAAAGGCAAAGTTTGACCTATTAAAACCCATTGCCAAGACAATAAGTAAAGGCGTATGGGCTGTATTTCTTCTTCTGCTCACGTTCGGCCTCAGCGTGCTCGGAATGTGGCTTAGACATCACTACGGCTGGTAATTCCTGATCACTGCTGTCCGGTTAGAAGTTGAACAGAATCAACTGGTTGCCGTCGTTTTGTAAATTGCTTTCGGAGTCGAATGGCTGAAGTGCCGTTAAAATGGGCGTTTTCTCGAAGAGAG
>Ga0302326_10027971_pt1 | contig 11359 bp, 4 predicted proteins | sample Palsa_T0_3_FD_202264 | JGI IMG/M metagenome (GOLD analysis project Ga0302326, IMG submission 202264) | Peat permafrost microbial communities from Stordalen Mire near Abisko, Sweden - Palsa_T0_3 | ecosystem: Environmental > Terrestrial > Soil > Palsa > Peat permafrost | place: Sweden: Abisko...
TGTTTCGCCAGTACTCGAATGTCCGCTCCAGTACGGGCTTGGACACGCCGTCCTTGAGGTGACCGACGACGTTCGACACCAGCCGGTTACGTGCGGCATCGTCCATGACCTTGCGAATCAGGGTACGGGGCTGGACGAAGTCGTCGTCTTCCTTGTGTGGAGTATATGCGGCATGCATGAACTCGCCGCTGGCTTCCCACTTTTCCATGTAGGGATAGCGCTCGGGATCGGCCTTCGGTCCGCCCTTAGAGTTCGGCGCGTACACTGGATCGGAGACATTCTTGACGCGCATCACGCCGTCCTTGCTGTAGCTATGCACCGGCACCTTTGGCTGGTTGACCGGGATCTGCTTGTAGTTCACTCCCAGGCGGGCGCGATGAGCGTCGGCGTAGGCAAAAAGGCGTCCCAGCAGCATCTTGTCCGGGCTGACTCCGATCCCCGGCACGAGGTTGTTGGGCTCGAAGGCCGCCTGCTCGATCTCGGTGTGGTAATCGGTCGGATTGCGGTCGAGCGTCATCCGCCCAACCTCGATCAACGGGTAGTCACTGTGTGGCCATACCTTGGTCAAATCGAAGGGGTTGAATCGGTAGGTCTTGGCATCGTCGAAGGGCATGATCTGCATACGCAGCGTCCAACTCGGATGGTCGCCGCGTTCGATCGCCTGGTGAAGGTCGCGAGTGTGGTAGTCGCCGTCAGCGCCGGCAAGCCGATCGGCCTCTTCCTGGGGGAGGAAGTCGATTCCCTGGTCCGTCTTGAAGTGGTATTTCACCCAAAACCTCTGGCCCTTGGCATTGACCCACATGTAAGTGTGGCTGGAGTAGCCGTTCATATGCCGCCAGCTCTTGGGAATGCCGCGGTCGCCCATTAGCCAGGTCACCTGGTGGGCGGTCTCCGGGGACAGTGACCAGAAGTCCCACTGCATGTCATGGTCGCGCAGGTTGGTGTCGGCGCGACGCTTCTGGGAGCGGATGAAGTGCTGGAACTTCATCGGGTCGCGAATGAAGAACACCGGAGTGTCATTTCCAACCATGTCGTAGTTGCCTTCGGTGGTGTAAAACTTCAACGCGAAGCCGCGCGGGTCGCGCCAGGTGTCGGGACTGCCGCGCTCACCGGCAACTGTTGAGAAACGCGCCAGCATGTCTGTCTTGATGCCCGGCTGAAAAACTGCCGCCTTGGTATACTTGCTGACGTCCTTGGTTACCTGGAAATGGCCGAAGGCACCGCCTCCCTTGGCATGCGGTTGGCGCTCTGGAATCCGTTCCCGATTGAAATTCGCCATCTGCTCGATGAGATAGTGATCCTGCAGCAGGATGGGGCCGTCCGGGCCAACGGTGAGTGAGAACTCATCGCTCGGTACGGGAATTCCGGCGTCGGTTGTTGTGGGCTTGTTTTCGTCATTCGCCATGATGGTTTTCCTCATGGATTTCGTCATTAATTCCTAACTAAGCTTCGCACCAGTACCGTTTGGTTTGCAACGGGGAGTTTGAGCCCGCTTTAGCGGGCGAGGGATTTCCACTGCCCTCTCGCTCTCGTCATATCCGCGTGAAAATCTTGGCCGGCCGATGGCTCGCCTGCTACGGTGATGCGTGATCAAGCTGCGCTGCGCATGAGAATGCTAAAAAGCTTGACAGTCTGACGCGCGCCCGTAGCTCAACTGGACAGAGCATCGGACTTCGGATCCGAGGGTTGGGGGTTCAAATCCCTCCGGGCGCGCCACGTCGCGACGAGGGTTTCGGGCATTTTCGGGCCCTCGCGCAGATCGTCTGACTCCCCGCTTTGACTCCACGGAAATTTCCGAAGCCGGCCTGGGTGACGACTCCGTGACTGGGAATCCCAGGGGGCGATACCGGCGACACGCACGGATGTGCGCTCAGGTCTAAGGGAATGCATCGATTTGATGCCAGCCTATGCGCGTAAGCGCGTCGATTTCTTCCTTGGGTCTGGCACCTCGGCACTCAAAAGTTGGAAAACAGTGGGCTGAGGCTACCCAGCCGGAATGTTCACTGTATATCGACGATCCCGGAGCTGGCGATCTCCAGTTTCCAGTTGGCAATCTCGGGGTAGTCGGTGCCGACGTTCAACTGGTGGGTGAACTTCACCAGCCTCGCCGTGTCTGGGCCGTGGCCGTCCTCCGCGCGCTGGCGCAGATAGTAAGGAGGGATGGTCTGATAGTACAGAGTGGCCCGGACCTTTGCCGCACCCGTGAGCCCTCCCGCGAGCAGTAGCTTGTAACGAACTACGCTGCAGCCGCATCCTCCCTGATAGCTCGGGTCAGCGCCGGTGCCAACCGGAGCAGTGATCTCGGCGTCTGGACCGGTGGCAGACCTGCCCTGAGGCTGAATTCGATTATCCTTAACCTTATCGTCGAGACTCAGAAAACTGGTGGTCAACTGTCCCTGAGGATCCCGTATCATCTCCTCGTAGATTTCGACCTGTTGGTCGCTGGTAATCGGATTGCCAGTCCAGAAGTGTGGTTGAAAGTTCTGTTGGGACGAGCTGAAGAATTCGGTAGGCAGCGGATTGCCGGCGGTGTCGGTAATCACGCCGTCGGCATTGGTGCCACCGGATTCCCACAGGACGTTCCCGCTAGTGTCCAGCACCTGTAGATCCAGAAACGCGCGGCGGAAGCTGACTCCCGAGGGAAAGTTGTGACCGGCAAGATTCTGGACCCGAACGTCAGCCACAAGCTGTCCGTCGTTTTCAGTTACGGAGTTGACGGTCACCTGGGCGGTCGCGGTCTGCGCCAGAATAACCGCTCCATCAACCGCATTTTTCTGGCCGTTGTAGGTTTCCCTCAGGGGGTCGGGTAACAGTCCATCTGTCGCATATAACCCCAAAACGGTCCTGAACTGATCGAACATTTCGAGTGTGAAGAGATTGATGCCGGAGAGCTGATGACGCCCATACTCCGTGCGTGTTTCGAGAACCAATTGGTCGAGGGGCAAACTGGTAGGTGTGCCAGTCTCTGGTACCACCGGAAAATCAGCGTCCTCGATATTGGCGACTTTGTACTCCAGCTTTGTGCCCTTGAAAGTGTCGGGCATATGGCAGTCCTGGCACGATTGGTAATTTGCGCCAGCAAAGGAGCTGTTCAGCCACTCGAGGTAGGTGGTCTGCTCGAAATCAGTGCTAACTTGCGTGCCTTTGGCGTCATAGACGGGGAGTACGATCGTATGGCACGAGGCGCAAAGTTTTGACTCTCCGACCTGAGATCCAAATACCGGTACGATACCCACCGAGTTTATCATCGGCACCCGAATTACGTTGCCGGGAGCGGGCACGTCAGTATCGCCTGAGGGATAGGGACCAAAGACCTGGCCTGGTGGCCCGAGGAGAAACTTCCCGGTGTAGCTGGAGGGATCGTCCAGGTTCTTGTCGATCATTTGATGACATACCATGCAGGAGATGCCGTCGCGGGCCAGAGCCGCATACTTCGACTTGGGGTCATTCAATTGGTCGCGCGTGAATAAGGTGCGCGGCCCGTTTCCCTTGTCCAGATGGAACTGCCGCTGTCCCATCACTCCGTGGCAGGACAAACAGGTATCCTGAACGAACCCGGGCGGGTTGGGCTTGCCTTGGATGTTTTTATGCACCGTCGACTCGGTATCGAGTTGGGCGAAAAATACCGGGTCGCGGCCCGCTAGCCCCATCATCGAATAGCGCCATTCGCCGTAAGTCGACAGGTTGACCGAGTTCGGGTCGACTGGCCCTGGGACTTGTGCGTCCGGAAAAAGCATGTGGGTGGGCAACGGGGTGTTGTCAGTAGCGTCGTGGCAGCCCGCGCATTGATTCGAAGTAACAAACAGCGAAGGCCCCGTAGTCTGAGGATTCGAGGTATAAGGCTTTGACGCCACTAAATCCTTTGTTTCGGGCACCATGCACGCTCCCGTTGGAAGCGGAACGGATGAGCCGTTGTGCGCTCGCGCAAGGAAAGCGACTTCCGTTTGGATCGGCGGTGAGAAAAACGGCAGCGTTGCGGTCACGTTCCCCTCGGTCGCGGGGGTCACGAATTCCGGCGTGGAGTAAGTTCCGGTTCCAGGGTTGCCCGCGTTTGTCGAGGAGCCCGAGATTGCTGAGCCGTGGCAGCCTATGCAGTTGACCGCGGTGGGGCCATTCGGCGAAAACTGTGGCTCGGCGCATCCGTTCAATGGGGGTGGTATCGGCGGAGGCATGGCGCCACATGCTCCTTCGACCCCGACGACCGCCCAAGACCAGCCGTCCCACCAGAGGTTTGAATCCCGGGTCATCACGCTCCAGAAGCAAATCGGAGAACTCTCAACGTCATCGTCATATTCTTCTTTGATGACCATCGAGCCGTCAGGTATCGGACCTTTCCGGTTGCCGGGAGTCATCCACCTATAGAGCTGGGGCGAGTAGAACAGTTTCACGTAGGGGCTGTGGAGACCCTCGCTGCTGCGCCGGGCCGCTTCGTGAGGCCAGTTCTGCTTCTCGACGCCGTAGCAGTTGGCCATGACGAACGCGTCAAGCCGAGTTTTAAAGTTCGGAAACGCCGGAGGTGGTAACGGTGCGCACGCACCCGTTTTGGCCGGGTTGCTTACATTGCCGCTGCCGCTGTCGCCGCCGCAAGACAAGACGCCGCAGGCCAAAATCGACGCTAAGAGGAACAGTAGTTTTTTCATCTTATCTGGCGCAAACTTGGATATGGCGGCGGGATCCCCCGTTGCGCGCTTAAGATTGCTTATGCCTGATATGAGCCGTTGTAGCCGCATTCTGAAGTCGCGGCTGAGAGTCTCACAGTCCCAAAGGCTTTGCAAACGATAATTTACGCCTATTAGAGACTGTAAGCGCCGTAGAGAAATCGCAAGCGCCGGACTACACGGCGCTACAACAACGACTGCGGGATCTGGCCATAGCGCGGCAGCAATCCGAGAGTTGGGGGGTTCAAATCCCTCCGAGCACGCCAATAAAATCAGGCAATACAAATTTCTATGCGGGTATCGGATTTCGCTCAGCGTGTGAACGCTCGTCGTCGGTTCGGGGCGCGCCCGTTCGGCGCGCCCGAGCCAGCGTACATCCGCTAAAGGCGCGACCGAATCCGACGGCGGTGGCGTCCTATCCTGAAACCGACCGCGGGTTGCGAATGAGTCGGGTTACTTGCGCTTGTTGAAGTGCGGGATCACCTCTTTGGCGAACAGCCGCAGGCTTTTGCGCGCCTTATCGAGAGTCAGTCCCGGCGGCGACATATTATAGACCAAATCGGTGAAATGGCCTTGTACCTCTAGATCCTCAAGCAGCTTGATGATCTCGTCGGGCGTGCCCAAAAGGAGCGGCAGGCCGAAGAAGGAGACCGGATGGCCCTTTCGGAGCTCGCCGACAGGCTTGAGGTCGGCGATCTTCTCGTCACCGGGCAAGGTCTGGTTCTCCGCGATCCATCGGCTATAGCGGCTCAGCAGGTAATGGATCGCCGGCTCGGCGTCATCCCAGGCTTGCTTGGTGGTCTCCGCGCAATAGCCGAAACGCAGCTGAGCAATCTTAAAATCGTCTACCTTTCTCCCGTGTCGCTTGCAGGCGTCGGCGAATAGCTGCACCTGGCGTGGATCGCCGGCGGAGGCCAGGTGATAGCCTTCACGCGCAACCCTGTCGATCGCCATCTTGCCTCGTCCCGCCATCCAGACTGGAAACGGCTTCTGCACCGGACGTGGTGAAACGGTGATCGGTTCAGGAATCTGATAATGCTGCCCCTTGTAGGTGACGTTTTCGGAATCGAGCAGCTTACGCACCGCCGCGGCGCCCTCCTCCATTCGGGCATGCTTCTGGGAGCCATCTACGCCGTATGCGGTGAACTCCTCTTTGCGATAGCCCTGGCCGAAGCCGAGATCGAGACGACCGCCCGATAGCGCATCCACCCACGCAGCCTGCTCGGCGATAGCAATAGGGTTATGGAGCGGCATGAGCGCGATGTACGTGCCGAGTCGAATCGTCGAGGTGCGTGCGGCCAGCGCGGCGCAAAAGGTCAACGGCGTGCAGCAGTAGCCGTCGCGGACGAAATGATGCTCCGGCACCCAGATTTCGTCGTAGCCGAGCTGCTCGACTTCGGTCGCGAGGTCGAGCTCGGCGCGATAATGTTTGCTGTAATCGAGTCCCGGCTGGTCGAACTGACTGCCTTCGAATAACACACCAAATCGCATCGTCTATCTCCTTGAACTTGCAGGCTCATGTGTGAAGCTTGGCTCGCGCCGCCGTCCCGCCCTTTTGCTTAGCGATAGTCGCGGCAAAAGCCAACCTGCCGATGCTTGAGAAGGGACTAAATTACGCGGAGCCGCCGCGGATCGAGACAGTCAAGCGTTCCGAGGCGCTGGGTTACCGGTCGCGCTGGTTTCCCGGTCACGTGCCGATGACGCGTGAAGAGTGCGTCCGCCAATTGGCCGATCACGGATCCGGCCGCAACGCTAATCCGGATCAACGCAGCATATGTATAGGTTTGAGACACTTTTTGCTCTCTAGACGTCTTTTGCCCTCTAGGCATCTTTTGCTCTCTAAGTGCCGCATTTCGGTCAAAATGAGCAAGCACAAGCAACGTAAGCAATTCGTAGTAGGCCTGGCACAACGAATCGGCTTGAAGCAATGATAAGGTAAGTTATAGGATGAGGCAGATAGAATGAAAGGACGGGGGTTGGCGACTAGGCCGGAACCGGTCTTGGTTGATCGTAAGGACAACAAATGAGCGCGATTTTAGGTGTGAGTGGGCTCGCCGAAGCTGCTCACTTTAAAAGGAAATATTGGCCCGGTCTGGATGAGCGGGAGTATCGGATTTCGCAAGGATTCGATGCCGCGGCGGCGCTCGTTCTGGACGGAGTTACCGTTGCGGCGGCAGCTGAAGAGCGTTTCAACCGGCATAAGCAATCTGGCGACTTTCCCGCCCGGGCGATCGCGTACTGTCTGCGGGAAGCCGGCCTCTCGATCGCAGACGTCGACGAGATTGTCCACTGCTTCGATTACGCTCCGTTTGGGGAGATTTTCAGTCTCGACGAGACGAGCGCCTTGCTTTATGAAGAGGTGTTTTCCAAACAGGCATTGATCGCCCAGGTTGGCCGGCATTTTCCGCAATTCCCTGCGGAACATGTTCACCAGGTCAGCCATCATTTGAGCCACGCCGCAAGCGCCTACTTCACGTCGGGTTGGGACGACTGCCTGGTGGTCGTGCTGGACGCAATGGGAGAGACGCAGAGCGGATCGATCTATCGCGGCAGCGATGGAAAACTGGAAAAGCTTCACGAAATCTCGGCCAACGATTCGATCGGGATTCTCTATTCGCTGGTGACCTATCATCTCGGCTTCGATTTTAATTCCGATGAATACAAGATCATGGGCCTCGCGCCGTACGGCGATCCGAGCCAGTTTGAGGGCGTCTTTCGCCAGATGATGGACTGCCGTCCTGACGGCACGGTGAGAATTCCAATTCTTCGTCTTAATCGCACGAGAGACGACCGCGAAAACTATCTGCAAACTCGCGATTGGCTGTCGCGCAACCTCATACCGCACCGCGAGCCGGACGGCGACATTACTCAAGTTCATCGCGATGTTGCCGCATCACTTCAGGCGGCCTTGAATCGGGCAATTGTGCACATCTGCGGCCATTTTGGCGCGAGTACCGGGCTTCGAAAAGTCGCGATGGCGGGCGGCGTCGCCCTGAATTGCAGTGCGACGGGAAACCTGATGCGCTCGGGTCTATTTGACGAAGTGTACGTGCAGCCGGCCGCCGGCGATGACGGCGCTGCTCTGGGGGCGGCGTTGTATCGCGCGTCGATAGCCGGCGAAGTTCGAAATCGGAGGTTTCCCGTTCCGTTCCTCGGACCAAGCTACTCTTCATCGGAAATAGACGCGGCGCTGAGTGACTTCACCGACAGGATAAGCGTTACCCGCTTCGCAAGCGTCGAAGAGACTTGTAAGCGAGCGGCGAGCATGATTAAGGAAGGAAAAGTAGTCGCCTGGGCGCGGGGAAGAATGGAGTATGGACCCCGCGCGCTCGGCAACCGCAGCATCCTCGCCGATCCATCGAATCCGCAGATGCGCGATCGAATCAACGCGATGGTCAAAAAGCGCGAGGCTTTTCGACCCTTTGCGCCCGCAGTCGCGATCGAGGAAGTTGATCGATGGTTCGATGTTCCGCCGATGACTGTCCTCCCCTACATGATCGCCACGGTAAAAGTTCGAGAGCAGTATCGGGAAACCCTGCCTGCAATTACCCATGTCGATGGCTCCGCCCGCGTGCAGACCGTCGGTGAAGATGACAACCCGGTGTTCCATTCGCTGCTGAAGGCTGTCGGGCAGGTTACAGGGCGCGAGATCGTTCTGAATACGAGCTTCAACGTGAAAGGACAGCCGATCGTAAATACTCCGCATGAGGCAGTAGAGACTTTTCTAAGCACCGGTATCGATTGCCTGTTCCTCGAAAATAACCTCGTGACGCGAGGATAGGCACGACCTTAAGATGGCCTCTCAATTCAACCCCGCGATCGCCCCTTCATTGACCGTTTCGGACCAGAACAGGCTGACCGAGTGGAACAGTACTGATGTGAAATTCGACTCTGCCAGGCACGTCCACGACCTCTTCGATGAGCAGGTGTTGCGGACCCCGGATAAGACTGCGGTCATTTGCCGCGATCAAACTCTGACCTACGCGGCCTTGTCAGACAGGGCTGACAAGCTGGCTCATCGGCTCTGCAAGCTCGGCGTCGGCCCCGACACTATCGTTGCGATTTCGATGAAGCGTTCGCTCGACATGATGGTGGCATTGTTCGGCGTTCTCAAGGCGGGTGGCGCCTATCTTCCACTCGACCCGGCGTTTCCGCCAGAGCGGGTGGCTTTCATGCTGAAAGACAGCGACGCCAGAGTCGTTCTTACTCAGCGAAGTCTCAAGGATCGTCTTGGCGATTCGACCGCTGTCGTAATCAGCATCGACGAATCCGATTCTGATGATGACACCGCCGATAGAATCGAAGCGCTCGCGTTCGATCAACCGGCGTCCTCGCTTGCCTATCTGATATACACTTCGGGATCGACCGGGACGCCGAAGGGCGTGATGGTCGAGCATCGAAACGTGGTCAATCTGTTCGCCGGAATGGACCGCGCGATTGGCACGGAAGAAGGAGTTTGGCTGGCGGTAACCAGTATCTCTTTTGATATTTCCGTGCTGGAGCTTTTATGGACTCTGTCACGCGGTTTCACCGTCGTGTTGCAAACCGGCGTGAACATCCTGTCCGAGACCGGCGAGTACTCGATCGCGGCTCAAATTACGCGACATGGCGTGACCCATTTCCAATGCACGCCGACTCTCGCCAGAACGCTGATCAAATCGCCTGAAACGACCTCTGCCATGAAGCTGCTTCGAAAGCTGTTTCTGGGCGGAGAAGCGCTGCCGCCCTCGCTGGCAAGTCAACTTCAAGAAGCGCTTGGCGCAGAGATTTTCAACTTGTACGGCCCGACCGAGACGACGGTATGGTCGACCACGCAAAAGCTGACCAGATCGGTCGGTTCAGTTCCAATCGGCAAACCCATAGCGAATACGCGCACCTATATCGTCGACGAATTGGGTCGGCTCGCCTCGATCGGCGCCGAGGGCGAATTATGTATCGGTGGCGCGGGCGTGACCCGCGGCTACTGGCAACGTCCAGACCTGACCGCCGAGAAATTTGTCGTCAATCCGTTTGAACCCGATCAAACCGGGAAGATGTACCGGACCGGCGATCTCGCCAGGTACCGTGAAAATGGTGACATTGAGTTTATTGGGCGAACGGACCACCAGGTAAAGATTCGCGGCGTTCGAATCGAACTCGGCGAAATTGAAACGTTGCTGAGCGCCCATCCGGCGGTGCAAGAAGCGGTCGTTGTTGCCCGACGCGACCATGCTGATATTCCCGAGCTTGCCGCATATGTCGTTATCAAGCCTGGTCAGAACACGGGTGCGCAGGAGCTAAGGGTTCATGCCCGGCAGAAATTACCCGAATCCATGATTCCGTCGGTTATAAGCTTTCTTGGCGCGATGCCCCTTACTCCTAACGGTAAGACTGATCGCAACGCGTTACTCAATTCGAATTCCCACGCGATCGGGGAAAGCCCAAAAGGCGGGCTCGCGACGACGGAACTCGAAGGTATCATCGCAGAGCTTTGGCAAGATGCTCTAGGTCTCGATGTAGTCGGCCTGGAGGTTAATTTTTTCGACCTGGGCGCTAACTCTCTAACCGTAGCTGAGGTTGCCACCAGTCTTCGGCAGAAGTTGAAGCGCGAAATACCGCTCACCGACTTCTTTGCACATCCGACCATCGCCGCGCTGGCCGCACACTTGCGTGTCGTCGACCAGCAGGGAACTTCGACGGATTATACGACGACGGACTATCCGGATCGCGGCGTCGCGCGACGACAGGCGTTGCTGATGCGAGCACGGGCCAGAGTTCGTGGTAAGGCTGAGCCAGAAAAATGAACGAACCGGAGAACATCTTAACGAGCTCGTCGATCGCAGTTGTCGGGATGGTTGGCCGATTTCCCGGAGCGCGCGACCTGAGCGAGTTTTGGCGTAACCTGCGCGACGGCGTGGAATCGATCAGCGAAATCAACAGCGAACAATTGATCGCCGCTGGTGTGACCACCGCCGAGCTTGAAAACCCCGACTACGTCAGGGCTGCCGCGATTCTTGCCGATATCGACCTATTCGATACCGCCTTCTTCGGGCTGAGCCGAAGGGACGCTGCAATCATGGATCCGCAGCATCGGCTTTTTCTCGAAGCTGCCTGGGAGGCCCTCGAGAACGCGGGCTGGACCGCGGACGAGTTTCCGGGGCGAGTCGGTGTCTATGCGGGGTCGGGTATGAACAGCTACCTGATCCATAACCTGCTCACGAATCCTGAGGTTGTCGCCGAAGAGGGTCTGTTCCGCTTGAAGCAGACTGGCAACGACAAGGACGTGCTCGCGACCCGCGTTTCCTATCAACTCAACCTGACGGGTCCAAGCCTCGCGGTTCAGACGGCCTGTTCGACCTCCCTCGTCGCGATCCACCTGGCGTGCCAGAGCCTTCTCAATCATGAGTGCGATATGGCATTGGCGGGGGGCGTAACTATCGAAATTCCTCATGGGCTCGGCTACCTGTACCGGGAAAACGAGAACCTATCGCGCGACGGCCACTGCCGCTCATTCGACGCGGATTCCAGCGGAACTGTTTTTGGCAGCGGGCTTGGGATCGTCGTACTACGGCGGCTCGACGATGCGGTCCGCGACGGTGATTTCATCCATGCGGTGATTCGCGGAACAGCAATCAACAATGATGGCGCGCGAAAAGTAAGCTTCCTCGCGCCGAGCGTCGCCGGACAGGCGGATGCAATCGTCGAGGCTCTTACTGTCGCCG
>Ga0302326_10027974_pt1 | contig 11358 bp, 10 predicted proteins | sample Palsa_T0_3_FD_202264 | JGI IMG/M metagenome (GOLD analysis project Ga0302326, IMG submission 202264) | Peat permafrost microbial communities from Stordalen Mire near Abisko, Sweden - Palsa_T0_3 | ecosystem: Environmental > Terrestrial > Soil > Palsa > Peat permafrost | place: Sweden: Abisko...
CCAAGTCCACCTTTCTGCTGCCCGCCGGCCTGCAGCTGGTGGTGGAAGCCCAGCCCTCGCGTGCCGTGCTCGACGCCTGGGACGATGTGCTGCGGCTTGCCGTGATTGGAGCGGTCATGCTGGTGGTGGTGAACGGACTCGCCTTCTGGCTGGTGGCGCGGGTGCTCAAGCCCTTCCCGATCATTGCCGACGGCCTGGCGCGCATCGAACAGGGGGATCTGCACTTCCGCTTGCCGGCGCTGCCGGGATCCGAAGCGCACGCCATCGGGGGCGCCTTCAACCGCATGGCGCAGGCGGTCGAAGAAAAAGTCGCCGCCGAGCGCAAGGCGCGCGATGCCGAGACGCGGCTCGAGGAGCGCCGCGAAATGGCCTCGCTCGCGGATCAGCGGGTCGAGGAGGAGCGGCGCCTGATCGCGCATGAGCTGCACGATGAATTCGGCCAGTCGGTGACCGCCATCCGCAGCCTGGCCCTGGCGATCGCCACTCAGGGCGGCGTGCGCGATCCGGAAACCGGCAAGATAGCGCTGATGATCTCGGAAGAAGCAGCGCGCCTCTACGATGCCATGCACGGGCTCATTCCACGCCTGACGCCACTGTCGCTGGATACCTTGGGACTTGCCGCAACGCTCGAGTCCCTGGTGCGCGACTGGCAGCGTCGCCACCCGTCCATCGCGCTGACGCTTCGCCGGGAACTGCCCGATGACCTGGGTCCGAGCATCGCACTTGCGATCTATCGGCTGGTGCAGGAGGGGCTGATCAATGCGTTGCGCCACGCGCAAGCGGCGCGGGTGGATATCGAGGTGCGCACCGAGGCGCAACGCATCATCGTGACCGTGGCCGACGATGGTGTCGGATTGTCGCCCGACTGGGTTCGACCCGGGCACTTCGGGCTGCGCGGCTTGGCGGACCGGGTTGACCAGCTCGGCGGCAGTTTCGATATCGGCAGCGCCGGCGAGCGCGGCGTGCGCCTTACCGCGACGATTCCACTGGCGGCGGCGGCATGATTCGCGTCCTGCTGGTCGACGATCACGCCGTGGTGCGCACCGGCTTTCGGCTGCTGCTGCAATCGCGGCCGGACCTGTCGGTGGTGGCCGAGGCGGAGTCCGGAGAGGCCGCGTGTCAGCTCTACTCGGAGCTCGCGCCCGACATCGTGGTGATGGATCTCGCGATGCCCGGCATGGGCGGTCTCGAGGCGCTGCGCCGGATTCGCGCGAAACATGCCCAGGCACGCGTGCTGACGCTGTCCGCGCACGACGACCCCATGCATGCGCGGCGCGCGCTGCAGGAAGGCGCGCTGGGATTCCTATCCAAGCGCACCGCGCCCGAGGTGTTGCTCGACGCGGTGACCGCGGTGGCCTCCGGGCGCCGCTACCTCGATCCGGCGCTGGCGCAGAAGCTTGCGCTGGCCGAATTCGACGGTGCCGCCAAATCGCCCGTGGAGCGGCTCTCGGAGCGCGAGTTCGAGGTATTCGTGCGGCTTGCCGGCGGCGCGACCGTGCAACTGATCGCCCAGGACCTGAAGCTCTCGGCATCGACCGTGGGCACTCATCTGTACAATATCAAGCAGAAACTAAACGTCGCGAATCAATCCGAGCTGACGCTGATCGCCATTCGTCATGGTCTCATCGAGGCGTAACCCATGGCCGACGACACCATTCAAATTCTTCCGCTCACCGCGCAACATCACGCCGCATGGTTGCCGCTATGGGCCGGCTATCAAGCGTTTTACAAGGCGGACCTGCCCTCCGAGGTCTCCGAGATCACCTGGTCGCGCCTGCTCGACGCGCAGGAACCGATGGGCGGAGCGCTGGCCTGGAAGGGTGCCGATGCGGTCGGCTTGGTGCACCACATCCGGCACCGATCCTGCTGGTCGGTGGGCGACTATATGTACCTGCAGGATCTGTTCGTGAGCCTCACCGCGCGGCGCGCCGGAATCGGCCGCAAGCTCATCGACTACGTGTATCACCTCGCCAACGACCGCGGCTGCTCCCGCGTCTACTGGCTGACCCACGAGACCAACACCGACGCGATGTTCCTCTACGACCAGGTCGCCGAGCGCTCCGGGTTCGTGCAGTATCGGCGTACACTTAAATAGCCATGCATGTCGTCAAGCGCACCGCGGGTCTTTCCAAGGCCGCCGTCTACGCGGAGTTGAACGCGCAACTGGCGGGACTGTTCGCAGGCGAGCGCAACGGCCTGGCCAATGCGGCGAATATGTCGGCGCTACTCTATGAGGGACTGCCGCAGCTGAACTGGGTGGGATTTTATTTTCTTCAGCAAGGCGAACTGGTGCTGGGACCCTTCCAGGGCAAGGTGGCCTGCGTGCGCATTGCGCTAGGCCGCGGGGTGTGCGGCACAGCCGCGCAACGCCGGGAAACGCTGCTGGTGGCGGACGTCGATGGGTTCCCGGGGCACATCGCCTGCGATGCCGCGTCGCGGTCGGAGATCGTCGTGCCCTTGCTGCAAGGCGGACGACTCCTCGGGGTTTTAGACGTCGACAGTCCCGAGACGGCACGCTTCGACGAGCAGGACCGCGCCGGCCTGAGTGCCGCCGTCACCCTGCTGCTGCAGCATTCCGACTTCAGCAAGCTGATCGACGACGCTTAAGGCCTAAGTCTCCGCCAGCAAGGCGGCGCAATCGGCATCCTTGGCCTGTGCAGGGGCGATGATCGCGAGCTTCGAATGGTGCGGCCCAAGATCCACGCCGGGGTGGGCCAGAGTACCGCGCAGCAATACCGGCGCGTGCAGCTGGAACAGCCGCAGGCTCTTGGGATGGCCGCTGAGCGACAAATCCAGCGCCTCCGAATCAAGATGAACCTGGCCATCGCCCGTGATCAGCACGCCCTCGGTGTCCACGACCAGTTCATCGGCGGTCAGAATGCCATCGCGCGCGGTGAACTTGGCCGCTGCGCAGCGCACCTCGGTCTCCTTCTTGTTTTTCGTGAGCAACAGACCCAGTCCGCGCAGATCGATTCCAGTCATTTCCGCAAATGACTCTCGCATCGCTCCGTGCGGGAGCATGGCCGTCACGCTGCCGTTCGCGCTGGCCGCGACTTCATGGACCGAACTGCCCTTGCCCGTGATGTTGATTCGCAGCTTGAGCGCGCCTTCGAATGGCGGCGCGCGCGCATCCTTGCGATTGACCAGCCCGATCTGCATATCCACGATGCTGAGTTCCGCGACCGCCGCGGGAACCTCCGGCTTCGCATCGAGCTTCAGGCGGGCGCTGAGCTTTCCCTCATACAGGTCCGCCTGCAGCGAGCTGACGCTGAGAACGCCGTCGTGAATCGTCGCCTTGGCCTTCAGATGCTGCAGCGGCATGCGCCCCACATCCACCTGCTGTGCGCTGAAGCTCACCGTCGCCTCGCCGCGGCGCACCATGTCGTGGCTGAGCTTGGCGTCGGACAGCAGCAGCGGCGCGGCCGTGCCGCTGACCGGAGCGCGGCCCGCCGCCTTTGGCCCCAGATCAGCCAAGTGCAACAGGTTGGAATTGAGCGTAATGGCAAGTTTCGCGGGTATGTCCGATGCATCGATCGACACCGTGCCGCGCACATCGCTCTGACCGGAAGTCACCTTAAGATCGTTGAACCCGCTGGCATTTCCCCTGCGAGTCGCCGTGCCGCTCAGGCGATAGCTGCCGGTATCGATCAAATGGACGCCGGTCAAGTAATACAGATCCTTGAGATCCGCGCCCGTCGCCTCGAATGTCGTGTCAATGATGTTGAAGTTGAAGGGCCGCTGCAAAAATCCCTTGCCGTCGAGGCGTGATCCACTGGAGCGCTCCGAATAGCTGAATTGATACGGCCTTTCATGACTCGCCGCGGCAAGCGGATCGCCGTTGAGGTCGAAGGACACCGCCTTGCCGTTGAGCTGGCCCGACCCGTGGATCAGGAATGGCGCTGGCGCAGCGCTGCCGGCGCCCTCGCCCGCGGCATCGCCGGCGGAGACGATGCCGTCAAACTGCAAGTGGCGCCGTTCATCCGCGAGCAGGACGTGCGCATCCGGCACGGACAGATGGCGGATGATGAGCCGCTTGGCATCGCCGCTGCCCTTGTTCAGGTCGGTCAATTGCCAATTGGCATGACCCTTGGCATCGCGTGCGAGGTACAGCGCCGTGCCTTGCGCATCGATGCTCACGACGCCGAAATGGTGCCCGATCCGCGGCAGCAGCATGACCAGCGACAACTTGCCGATCTTCGCGGTGACCCCCGGGGGCATCCACGAGGGATTGCCAATCGTCACGCCTTCGGCCGTCACGCGCGGGTTGCGCGAGATCAGGTGCGCGTCAATCGCCCCGTCGACCTGAATCTGCCGCCCGATGCGCGCAGAAAGATACATAAGAATGGGCCGGCGACCAAAGCCCGCGTCCAATGCAGCCGCTAGCGCGAGGATCAGGATGATCACCACCGCGACTACGGCAAGCGTCCAAATCAAGACCCGACGGATGACTAGTGACGCCTGCATGGTTCATTAACGCACGAATGCATGCCAGCGCACCTATCGGCTGCGCTTCGCGTTCTGCTCCTTGTCCTCATCCTTGTCCTCGTCCAAGGCGGCCAGTACCCGATCCGGGTTCATCGCCTTTTGCAGTGCGTTTGCCTCGGGGTCATGCCGATCCTTCACGTTGGGTAAGTCGCGCCGCAGTTCCTCGAGCAGATTGATGAGCTTGGCAGCTTTCTGCTCGGTCAGCAGCGTGACCTTCAAATCGAGATGCTCGCGCCGCTCCGCCAGCTTGGCGGCCCGATTCTGCTTGCTCAGCACCACGGTCGCGGTGAGCAGCGCGCCCAAGCCCAGAATGCCCTGCAGCAGGGAGAACGGTGGCGGATCGAAGGCGTTGAAGCCGGAATGCTTCAATTCCACATTCACGAGCACCCACAGCGCCACGAACCCCAGGATGATGCCGAGAAATAACGGGCGCGCGGCGAAGTCGCTGATGCGTTCGACGATTCGTTGCGAGGGGCTGATCTCTTGCTCCTCGCGAACGTAAAATCTCTTTACCGCCTCGATGTTTTGATTGATCTGCTCGGTTTCCGGCCCCGTCTCAGAATCCGGGGTCGAAGTCTGCGGTGACTCTGCGGGGGCTTTCACGCCTCTATTTTACCCGCTTCGCCCGCACACCGTGGCAGTACCGCGCGTAGGCATCATCCCTCAAGAGAAGCTCAAACGTCGGTGCATTCTTACCGCGGGTTGCGAGCTATCACTCTCAGCATCCGTGACCGAGTTATCGTTTACTGCGCACAGTCCTCGCAACTAATAACGGTGCACCCATGCTTCACTACGCTGTCGTCTTCTTGGTTATCGCCCTGATAGCCGCTGTGTTCGGATTTGGCGGGATTGCGGCTGGCGCCGCCGGTATCGCCAAAATTCTGTTTGTCGTGTTCTTGATCGGCGCCGTGGTCACCTTCCTGCTCAACGGCCGCAGCAGAGTCTAGCCTTCCGCAACGCGATCTCCTCAGGCGGCTCCGGCGCACGCGCCGGGGCTCGCCGGCGCGAGCGGCTACACGAGAACTGACGCGAACTGGCGCACAGTATCCGGCGCTCATCGCCCGTCCCGGCCGGATTCCGGCAAGTGTCACGGGGAAAATGCGACTTGGTTCCCTGTGTAGCCTGGTTGATTCCATAATATGCAGAGCACACAAAGTTGGAGATGGAATCAAGATGAACAAGTCCGGTGCCTTGAAGAATCTGCTCGGTGCAGCCTCGCTGATGCTGCCAGCCATGGTGATCGCAGAATCCAACGTTCAGACGGGAGCCGCGACCGCAACGCCGGGCGCGACTGCGCACGTTGATTTTTCATTGGTGATCCCGCAGATGCTGTATTTGCGGGTGGGCACGGGCTCCGCCTATACCACCGGTGTATACACCGCAAACACCACCGTCGATGAGATCATATTCTCCCCAACCGCCGCTCAAGTCGGAAACGGCGTTGCGGTTGCAGGCACCGGCGGCGACCTGACCGGCGGCGTCGAGACCGCCGCAGTGGTCAGCAACTTCGGCAATGTCACTCTTAACGCCACTGCTGCAGGCGCGCTCAGCGACGGCAGTGGCGACTCCATCCCGTTTACGCAGATCACCACCACCGCGACCACCCTGACATCCGCAACGGCATTGCCCGCCCCCGTGCTGACCAACGCGACCAGCGCCAACGTGGTGCTGACCGCGCCGGCCTCGAAGGTCATCGTCGAGGATGCCAAGTGGACCTATCACTACGCCAATACGGCAGCAGTGCCGGGTGGCACCTACGGCGGCGTCAACGTGAACAACAGCCGCGTGGTGTATACGGCAACGATGCCCTGACGCGACGATGCCCTGACGCGACGCGCTAGGGCTTGATGCCCGAGGATGTCCCCCGGGTTCCGGCCAGGGTGTCGTCTTCCTCGTCGATCTCCAGGTCCATCCCATCGCTGTATAAGCTGTCGTCTTCGCCATCGAGACGCAGCTCGGCGTCTGGGTCGCGGCTCTTCTCGTACTCCACGTGATCCGGCGCCGACTTCTGCTCGGAGCCTTCTAGTGCGGAACCCCGCAGCCGGGTCTTGCGGCTGTTGGCGCCTGTCTGTGAATCGGTCTTGGGGATGCCCATGGCGAACTCCTTTTAGGTGCTGTCGCTGAAGATGGTGGCCGTCAGCATAGGCAGTCCATGCCGGCGCGGTAGCGGCCAAGGGGGTCACGCGGTGTAGGGATTGACTGACAGCCCTTGGCGGGGATGCGGCTGCAAATCCGCCGTAAAATGCCCGCGTTGACACACTCCGGAGATCAAAAGCCCATGGCCGCACCGCATTCGCTCAAGCTATCGCAGTACGCACTGCTCCTCGTCGCCGGCATCTTGCTGGCGGCATGTGGGGGCCAGAAGGATGTTGCGCAGAAAATGATCAGCGACATCCAGAGCAGCGTCAATGCAGCTGCGCCTGACGCAGGCAAGTACATACCGGATCAGTTGGCGGACGTGCAGAGCAAGCTCGGCGAGCTGAAGGCCTCGTTCGACAAGCAGGATTACAAGGCGGTCGTTGCAGGCGCGCCGCCGGTGATGAGCGCCGCGCAAGGATTGAGTGCCGCGGCAGCGGCGCGCAAAGAATTGATACACCAGGGCTTCTCCGACCAGTGGAACTCGCTGGCGAGTTCGCTGCCGGCCAATGCAAGTTCGATCCAGAGCCGGATAGAGTTCTTGAGCAAGCCGGAAAACAAAAAACTCACCTCCGGAGTGGACCTCGAGGCCGCGAGAACCAGTTTGAGCGATGCACAGTCGCTCTGGACGAAGGCGCAGGACGCATCGCAAAAAGGCGACCTCGAAGGCGCGGTAACGATTGCCAAGGTGGTCAAGACCAAGCTGGACGCATTGGCCGCCTCGATGAAACTCGACCTGGCCCAGCCGGCGGCGGTGAGGGATACGGCGCCGAATTCCTGAGTGCGCCGCAGCGCAGCTGATTTCGAGATTCCGCAGGCGTTGAGCTATTATGTCAAAGCTCACACAGTCTTACGCACAAGCCGATTAGCATAACCGTGCACAGTTCACGTTTTAGCGTGGCACATAACGCCTGTACGGTATTAGGGATACTGCCATTAACCCCACCATTCGCATTGGATGTGCTGTCGCGTTAGCCAGCGTCTTCGCGGCACCTGTACTCGGGCAAGTCATCGCAAATCCGGACACCGGCACCGCGGATGCGGGCATTGCATCGCGGCCCATCCCCAACGTCGCCGTCAACGACAGCGTGAACGGTGCGCAGGCGGTGCTCGGCTCGGGCGGCAACGCCACGGTTTCCGAATTCAATACCTGGCCCACCGGCATCGCACTGACTCCCTCGACCGGCGCCGTCTCAACCACGATTGCAGTGATCGCCGGTACCTATAACAATCTTCAGTATCAGCTGTGCGACAAGAGCTCGCCGCCGGTCTGCGCCACTACGACCGACAGCGTCACGGTCATCAATTCCTCGATCGTGGCGAACTCGCAGAGCGGTACCGCGGATGCCGGGATCGCATCGCGGCCCATTGCGAATGTAGCCGCCACCGACAGCGTGAACGGCGCACCGGTGGTGTTAGGGTCAGGCGGCAATGCCACCGTATCCGAGGCGAATACCTGGCCCACCGGTATTGCACTGACTCCCTCGACCGGCGCCGTCTCCACCACCATTGCAGTCACCGCCGGCACCTACAACAATCTGCAGTACAAGCTGTGCGATCTGAATCTCCCCGCCAATTGCGCCACGGCGACCGACACCGTCACGGTCATCAATTCCTCGATCGTGGCGAACTCGCAGAGCGGTAACGCGGATGCCGGTATCGCCTCGCGTCCCATCGCCGATGTGGCCTCCACCGACACCGTGAATGGCGCAGCGGTGGTCTTAGGGTCGGGCGGCAACGCCACGGTGTCCGAGGCCAATACCTGGCCGACCGGCATTGCACTGACTCCCTCGACCGGCGCGGTCTCCACCACCAAGGCGGTCACCGCCGGTGTGTATAACAATCTGCAATACCAGCTGTGCGACTTCAACGTCCCCGCCCATTGCGCCACGGCGACCGACACCGTCACGGTCATCAATTCCTCGATCGTGGCCAACTCGCAGAGCGGAACCGCGGATGCAGGGATCGCCTCCCAACCCATCGCCAATGTGGCCGCCACCGATACCGTGAACGGTGCGCCGGCGGTGCTCGGCAATGGCGGCAATGCCACGGTGTCCGAGGCCAACACCTGGCCCACCGGCATCGCGCTGACGCCTTCGACCGGAGCGGTCTCCACCACCAAGGCGGTGTTGACCGGTCCGTATACCAACCTGCAGTACCAGCTATGCGATCTGAACGTTCCCGCCAATTGCTCGACGGCGACGGACACTGTCACCATCATTACTGCCTCGATCTTGGCCAACCCGGTGAACGGCACTGCCACGGGCGGTGTCGGCTCGACTCCCGTTGCCAATGTCGTCGCCGGGGACACGGTCAATGGCGCGCCGGCCATTCTCGGCGCGTCGGGCAATGCCAAGGTTGGCAAGGTGGGCGCGTGGCCTGCCGGTATCAATCTCAATTCCAGCACCGGCGCCATCACCGCCTCGAAGGCCGTGGTCTCGCCCTACACCTATGACTTTCAGTATCTGTTGTGCGATCTGAACGTTCCCGCCAACTGCGCCTCGGGCGACGTCGAGATCGTCGTGACCTCGGCGGTCGTGGCCAACCCGGACGCCGGCACTGCGGTTGCGGGCAGGGCATCCACGCCCGTGAAGAATGTGGCCAGCAATGACACCGTCAATGGAATTCAGGCACGGCTGCAAACCTCGCCCAATGCCACCGTCGCGCCGCTCGGAACCTGGCCCACGGGAATTGCGCTCAACACGACCACCGGCGCCGTCACCACGACCACCGCTGCAGTGGCCGGCTTGTACGATCAACTCCAATATAACTTGTGCGAACTGAAGGCGCCGACGATGTGCGGCACCGGCACGGTAACAATCACCATCGATCAGGCGGTCTCCCTGGCGACCGTCGCCGGCAGCACGATATTCGGAATTGGCTCGAATGCCATCGGCAATGTGGTCGCCAACGAGACTGTGGATGGAGTCGCAGCGACCCTCGGGCCGTCGGGCAATGCGACGATCTCCGTGGTAGGTACCTGGCCCGCCGGCATTACGCTCAACACCACCACGGGCGCGGTCAGCACCACGTCGGCTGTTGCGGCCGGCAGCTATTCTCTTCAGTACTCACTGTGCGACGACAATACGCCGCCCAATTGCAACACCGGCACTCTCAATGTGCTCGTGACTGAGCCGTTCGCCGAAGTACTGGCGTCCCAGTACGCGGTCGGCGACGTCGAGTTCGACTGGGCACGCGACGGCTTGTATTGCGCCAGCTGCAACTTCGGCATGACCAATTCGCAGGTCAACTGGACCGATCGCAACAACAATCTGTGGGTGAGCGGAATCGATCATGTGACTGGCGCCTGGGTTCCGCTGTCGGGCCAGGAAACCCTGGTCGATACCGCGGCGCCGACCGCCTTCTTCTGGCAGGACTGGGGCAATGGCCCCGAGTGGGCATTCTCCACGCCGGTCGCCGGCCAGAATCCGATCTCGCAACTGGTCTATACGGGCTTCGCCGCGAACCAGCAGGCCACCTGGGAATTTGCCGGCGCCGCGATGGCAACGCTGACTGCGGCGAGTACCTGGTCCACGTCATTCCTTCCCAAGGCCTACTACCCGATTATTTTCAATTCCAACCTGCCGTTGGCCAGTCAATGCCCGTCGGATCCGATCGCGTATGCGGTATTCGAAAATCTTGCGACACCCACCGCCATGTTCACGGAGCCGGTGAGCACAACCGCTTCCGGGCCGACCACCACCCCATTCGGCTACTTCGCGAATGGCGTGGGCGAACGCTTCGTTCCCTGCGCGAACGATACCAATAATCCTGCCGAGGGCACACGCTGGCTCACCTTCCAGGGCGATGTCACCATCGGCACGAATACCCTGCAGCAGGTATTCTGGTACGACATGGACACGCAGGCCGTGCAGCAGCTGACCTTCGATCCCACCACCAAGCAGCGCGCGGTGCTGTTCAAGGCGCCCGATTTTCCGGACCCCGTCACCGGCAATGCGCAGTACGCGCTCATGACGCTGGCCGCGGACAGGGAAATCCAGATCTACGTGCAAAATGGCAGCTACCCGAACGGCGCGCCGCTGATGCAGCTGGTCAATACGATCTACTCGCCCGATCCGGCCGAACCCTACATGTTCGACCCCAAAGCCTTCATCCACTGCAGCGTCGCGCATCCCCAGTGCCAGACCTATGTGGTCATGGGATTGAGCGCACAACCCAACTCGCAGCAAACCGAAAACGAGCCGAATGGTTTGGGGGTCACCAGCATCAGCCCGACCTCGCCGATGTTCGAGGTTCTGGCGACCGCGGAATCCTTGCCGCCGACGCAACGCCTGGACCCGAAATTCTTCATCACAGCGCAGTACGGTCCGATGGTGTACTACGCCAAGATGAACGCGCTGACCCCGACGCAGCCTTACTCGGAACTGGGTATCTTCTACATCAACATGCAGCTGGGCGCGCCCTTCGGACCCTGCGTCGGATCATCCCCGGAAGAGGGGCTCAATCCGACCTGGAACGTGAGCTACTTGAGCTGCACCGCTGGGGCGATTCCCTAGGCGGCGGCCTTGCGGCCATAGACGTAGGTCGTGAATGCGTAGCCCCAGGGGACCGCGACTATCGGCAATATCACCCACAGGAATGACGCTGTGGTGGCTTGCGCTGCGGATCCTGCCAAACTTCCGGTCGACCAGAGTGGGTACGCCACGATGATGAGCCACAGCACCTTGTAGAAGATCTCCAGCAGCAGGATGGGCAGCATTTTCAAGGGCCGGATGA
>Ga0302326_10027975_pt1 | contig 11358 bp, 12 predicted proteins | sample Palsa_T0_3_FD_202264 | JGI IMG/M metagenome (GOLD analysis project Ga0302326, IMG submission 202264) | Peat permafrost microbial communities from Stordalen Mire near Abisko, Sweden - Palsa_T0_3 | ecosystem: Environmental > Terrestrial > Soil > Palsa > Peat permafrost | place: Sweden: Abisko...
CATTTGCCTGTATAAGTAATTCAAAAACATACATTTCCGAGGAGAGGAGGCAGAACTAAGACGGGCCATAGATCCGCATAGTACAAGATTTTCAGTCCTCTGCTCTGCCAACTGAGCTACCTAGCCTTAAGATGCTTGTAATGAGGTACTTACAAATAATATCTTAAGAAGCAAATATTCGTAAGCAGCAATGGAATACCAGCTTGGAACGCTCCACAACAGCACTGCTCCGCAATCTTGCCTCAAAAATAAATTCATCATCTCTCAAAAATCGATTGCGTTTCACAGGTAGCACGGATGATTTTCTTGTCAAAACAAGGACGAAGATGTCTTAAATTTTCGCGTGCAAAAGCTAGAGTTGCTATCGTAGCTGACGTTTAAAAATGCGAAAGTCAGGTTAAGACGGTCCGTAGGCAATACCGATCGACACTTCAACGATTCACCGAGCAGAGTCTAACTGTGGCATTAAAAGGAATCTCAACTGGCTTGCGCATACTTTTCGATCAGGGAACACCAGTACCTTTGCGGCCATATCTGCCTGGCCACACCATCGCAACGGCCTTCGAGCGCCTCGACGGCCACTTCTTTAGATACTTGGAAAGGTCAGCTTCAGGCCCGAAGCCCATCGCAACAACGACGACGAACCAAGTCGTGATCCCCAACTGCTCTCTACGGAATCGATTCTTTCTCCTCACTCGACCGCCGAGCGCAAGTGTTTTGATCTGTGCGAATTGGAAGAGTACCGGAAGTGGGTCGAGGCTTTGAGGTTAAAAAGAAGGTTTTCAGATCGCCAGGAGAACAAATCGACGGCGACCACGTCGATTGGTCGGGAAACGGATGCCTGACTACCTGTACCTGCTTTGACACTTCCCGAATTCCGACGGACGGGTAAGAAGCAAATGTTTGTCAAGGATGACCATACCTGACTAAAACTTAGCCGCGATATGTCACAACTGCCAGATCCAGCCAGCGAAGAAATAAGTGTGGTTTTGGTTGGTTCCTTGAACCCGGCGATTTTCCACCCGGAATGGTTTGTGCGCCAGGGCCTACTTTCGCTCGGGGAGGCGGACCGTGCCGAAACTGTTGTCATATCACCTCAAGTGGCAGATGTCCGGTTTCCCGATTTCGGATTACAGGTTCTTCCCGGCCGACTGAGCGTGCGCACAAGCGATGTCTCGAAGGCGCCGAGAATCCACGATCTGATCATCGGAATTCTGACTAAATTATCACACACGCCTGTCAGCGCAGCTGGTCTCAATCAGTCGCTGCACATAGCCACCGAAGGAGAGGAAAATTGGCACAAAATCGGCGATGCGCTGGCTCCTAAGGGGCTGATTTGGGGTAAACTTTATGAGCGCCCGGGACTGTTGAACATTTCGATCCAGTCTCCGCGTAAGGGGTCTTTTCCGGGGACCACAAACATCACTGTGCAACCCTCAGCGTTGATTACTCCCGGCGTAATGGTCACCAGTAATATTGAGTTCCGAACTGCCGATCAAGTGGGCTCAGCCCCTAAGGTCGTCGAATTCGTCCAAAATGAGTGGAGTACTGCGATTAAAGAAGCGACTCAGGTGGCCGAACTCATCTTCAGTGAAATCTTATGGCAACAAACAACCTAGTCGTTCAGTCACACTCTTCAACGGCCCCCTACGGCGATACGGACTCGGCTTTGGCGACCCCGATTTGCCATCATGTCCTGCTGAACGAGACAACGGCGGACTTTCAAATGTCACTCAGTGACAAATTTGAAGATCCCGGCACTACCGCTACATACGTCGCCGAAATGGTCGAAGCTTTTCCTCAGTTTAACCTACTGCGGCTGACAAACACGCTAAGAAGGAAACCCGGCGGTCGAGAACCAAGCGCAGGATTGATCGAGGAGCGTTCCATAATCCTCCAGCAGTGGGACGGCGTTGTTCTGTTTCGAGGCAAGACCACGTTTACAGCACGCCTTTACGAGGGGTATCAGGACTTTCCAGTTAAGCGAGCCGAAATCGAAGTAGAAGAAGTCGCGGACGAACAACGAGATATGATCTTGGCTGGTGCGCCATTTTCCTGGATCATCGGGTATCGCGTTCGCGCTGGCACGCGCTCTCGGTTCTCGGAAATTTACTTCAGACGCCTGCCGGCATGGACAAAAAAAGAAATCGAAGAAGCGGAAATAACCGCAAGCAAACTCGATGAGGAAGTTGGATGGACCGATCCTAGAGAGTCCGCCGCAGGCTGACGAGCTGGAGGTATCTGTCTTTGGCCCCGGATTCGGTGAGTGTATTGTTGTGCATTTGACTGGGTACTCGTGGCTCGTCATTGATTCGTGCCTTGATGCTCGAACGAAAGAACCGGCGGCCCTCGTCTACTTTCAGAAGCTTAGAGTAGACGCATCAAAAGATGTCCGCTTCGTCGTTTCCACGCATTGGCACAATGACCATATTCGCGGCATTGGCAGAGTATTTGAAAAATGTGAAGCCGCAAAGTTTGTGTGCGCACATGGTCTCGGAAGCAAAGAATTCAAGAATCTTGTTAGTCTTTACTCCGGTTATTTTCCTTCAGGAGGATCGGGAGTCGAAGAGATGCGTCAGGTCTTTTCTAGTTTGAGAAGTCGGCTGAGAGGAAACGCTTTTGTTTCTCCGGAATTTGTTTCGGCCGGAACAATTCTCTATGAACAGCCGGCTAACCCGCAGATCCTGGTTAAAGCCTTGTCGCCTTCATCTGCAGCCTACTTCGCTAGCATTGTAAAATTTACAGAGGAACTCATCCCGAAAGAGGGTCAAAGGAGGTCCACTGTGCCCTCAGTGGAGCCTAACGATCTCGCGATTGTGCTAACAGTCAGGATTGCTGGTTTAGGATCCCTGTTAGGCGCGGATTTGGAAGAAGTTGGGCGAAGCGGACTGGGGTGGCAGGCTGTTTTAGATCGATTCTGTGAAATCGATAACTTCCACGAGGGGATTAAGATCTCACACCATGGTTCCGAAACGGGACATCACCCTGATATCTGGCCGAAAATGATGAAAGAAGACGCCTGGGCGGCCTTGACTCCTTATCTACGCGGGAAAAAGCATTTACCCTCCAAACGCGATGTGAAAAGAATATGCTCTCTATCCAGCAACGCCTACATCACCGCCCCAAGTTCCACGACAAAATACCGACACCCGAAGCCCGCCGTTCGAAAACAACTCAGAGAAATGGGCGTATCGATCGTCGAGGAAGGAGCGAGGCAAGGTCATATCCGCTTTAGAAGGCGGGTGAATGATCCGAACGGCGAATGGACCGTCGAGTTGTTCGGTAATGCTTGCGAGTTGGCTCTACTGCTCCAAAGTCCTGGGCAGTCGTAGACGCTCGCACAAAAGGAATCGAGACGGTTGACCCGGCCGGAAACTCCACAAACAATCTGAGCCCGAGTTCATCCGCGATCGCTTATTGAGAACGTTGTTGGAGATCGGCGTGGACGCCTCTGAAGAGTTTGAGATTTGAAAGAGTGAGATCGACGACGGACATAGGATTCTATGGATTCTCCACATGAGTGCGGCAATCCAGTTGAATCTTGGATACGCGAATAAAGAGTTACCGGGAAAAAGTTATGGTAAAATCGATGGTAATAGAAACTGATCTCATCGTAGCGCACCGACTTCCGACCAATAACGGCTATACATGGACGCTAGCTTCCCGGTTGGGCGGAATGCTCAGAGATGCAGAGGATAAATTTGGCGAGCGAGATCGATCTTATACGATATTGAGCATCGAATTTTGCGGCGACTTTCCTCAAGTGTGGTACCCCGCCAATTGCCGCCAAGTTGTTATCCAACTTACCGAGAGTTGCCTTACAAACTTGCACCATCGGCCAAAGGCCGAAGCGCTGGGCCGGAAGCTTGCTCCTCAGAAGAAGGCACCTCTTCGACGGCAGCCCCGTCATCTGAATCGGGCAGCGGCATTGTTTAAGGGGGATCTGGCGGCAACGGGTAGCCAAGGGCTGCGCAGTTTTCACGCTGTTTGTCGCGCAGGTAGCCGATGAAGTCTTCATCGAGATGACCGCCAGCCTTGCAGACACCTTGGATTTTACCGGTACCGCGGGGCTCATTCTCCGGGATGAGCGGGTCGCCGTCATCAATGCGGAGCGGCAGATAGAAGATGGCATTTTCTGCAAGCCTTTCGCGCCGTTTAGCCGCGAGATTGCGTTCGAAAATGTTGTAACCTTCGAGGCGGATCGCGGTGCGGTTGGAAATAATGCTCAAGAAAAGGCCGCAGCGTTCCTCAACCGCTTCGCGCAATTCTTCCTCCCAATTTTCGCCTGGTTGGAGTTGCTCTTTGTCGAACCAGACGAGACAAGCGGCATTCTGAAGTTGACTGACTACGAAGCGAGCGATTTCCAAGTCTGGTGACGCATAACTGACGAAGATGCAACCACGGGCGCGATGCTTTTCACGATTTGCTTTGTTCATTAGGTACGGATCTCCTACGGGCGCGGGGTATTTCTTCCGCCAGCGACCATGCAGTTCGGATATGAACTCGATTGGGTCAGTAGAGAGAACGCGGATTTGTTTGGTGAGCCTACTAAAGTAGACGACGACCTTGTCGCGCTCCGCGGGATCGAGCTTTTCGAAAACGTATAGTTCTTGGGGCCTGGCGAGTTCTGATAGGGGCTGATGTTTGATGACCTGGACAAAGAAGCGTAAAAGCCAGTCGGCAAAATTGAGGCCCAGGACGAGGAAGTGGCTTTTCTGGAGCGCTTCAGAGAGCTTGGGAAGCAGGGGGAGTTGCTGGTCGAGTCGCAGGAGGAAGCGAAACATGTCGTCATCCCAGACGACAAAGTCGGGGTAGAGTTTGGCCCGACCGAGGATCTGATAAACGAAGCGCTGGTTCGGCTCTTGCATATTAGCGAGTTCTAGCGGCAGATCGGGACAGGCGTCGCGCAAGGAGCTTGCGCCGCGGCGTTCTTCGGGTCTTCCCCCGGGCGAGGCGATTTCGACCGCTCGTGGTAACAAGGGATCGAATGTTGTACTAATGAAGAGCTGGAATCCTTCGATGGCGGCGAGCGCGGCAAGCGTGACCCCGGGACGCAGTTCGGGGTTTTCAACGATTCGGTAGAGATGCTTGTAAATACGATTGATGGGCTGATCTTTCGCCCGCTGGGCGTCGACAACTTCCTGCAGATCGACCGGCGGTTTCTCGAACGCCAACGGCGGATCAAGCTCGATAGGCAGACGCTGCGCGAGCCAAGGATACAAAAGCTCATCTCTTGACCCAAAAGTAACCGCCCCCCGTCCGATCACAGGTACAACCTCGCCCTCCTTAATCCGAGAGAGAAGGGAATTCCAAAAGGTGTCGTCAATTTCACACAACATGTAAGACGCGGATTTTCAATGATTGCTTTGCATGCCTATCTTCCGCTCACAAGCCGTTAAATCGATGGATCTTTTCATTGCAGAAGCCTAAGTCTTGATCAAGCGTAATAGTTGCTGGGCTTTTGTGATGGACTCTCGGGATGAACGAAAACCAAGAAGTTTAGGCCAGGGTAAGAGTCGCCGAGGCCGAAAAATAAAACCTCGAGCGAATATTACCCGATCTACTCACGAGACAGGGTGTCGATAGGCAGGGATCAATTCGCTCACGATCACAAAATGACAAGCCAAGGAGCTTCTGCCTCCAAAGCTTGTTGATCGGTTGATCTATGCAGTAGGATATCAAGGACCGAAAGAAGCGCCAGGCGGTAAAATTGGCCGCTTGATTCTCGCATTAAAGACCGGCGAATCTTCGGTTAGCTTAACTTCCTTTAGTCTCAGAAAAATTCTCCTCGTAAGAGGATCCCCCGCCTGATTTTTTCGGGCTACGCTTCAGCCCAGGCGGGCGGTTGGGAGAAGAGCGGAAGCAGACCAAGTTGGCCCAGTAGCGTATTGAGATCGGATGGGATTTGAGTCAGCAGGCGCTTGGAGTCTTGGTCTGCGATTTTCAAGGTACCGACTCGAATGGCCTGCAACCGGCGCAGCGGTCGTTGGACTTCGCCTTTTTCGCCTTTGGCTCGCCATTCATTGGCAAGCTTAGCGCATACCCAGTAAGCGATGAAACAGAGCCGCACATGAACGGACCCGGTCCGGACGCCAGTGGAAGACCGGGCGGACTTCCATATAACTCTTTAGCTGGCAGAAGGCATCTTCGACCGCCAGCAAGTTCTTGTAATTGCCCAGCACCTGGTCTTTGGCGCATTGAGCTGCTTCCAGATCGGTGTGCAGCAGATAAAGGCCGTCCAGATTCTGCTCGCTGCGGATCAGTTCATCGTTTTTCTGATACTGTAGTTGGCCTTGCTCATCGACTTGGAAGTTCAAGCGTTCCACAGTAATCTCGCCGTAGAGTCACCGTTTAGGGGTCAAATCTCAACAATCAAAACGTATGGGAACTGCGTCGGTGAGAACGCTCGAGCTGCTGGCGGGCATCGTAAAACTGCTCGGAACCGCGCCCGGGGAAGAGATCACCGCCGGGGCGATCCAAACCCTTTCTGCTGCTTCTACGGGTCGCGTTGACCTCTGGAGGCGAGGGGGAGTTCTGGAGTGGCTACAAAGCTGGTTCGAACGGTTGCGGATGCTCTGGCGCCGTGGCGGCGAAATGGGTATCCGTCCCTGTCGTATCGATTTGGCGCGAAAACCAGCCACTTTTTGGACCATCACTGGCCAGTTTTGACCGGACCTCTGACAGCGAAAAAGTCCGGTGAGAGTAAAGACGTTCGCGAAACGTACTTCGTTTATGAAAGCTTGCAACGAACGTTCCAGAGAATTCGGGCCGGGGGAGTATCCGCCAAATTTCCCGTCGGATAATCAAGGACCGAAAGAAGCGCCCGAGCTAAAATTGGCCGCTTGATTCTCCCTTAAAACCGGCCAACCGCCTGATTGTGTCTCAACAAAACTTTCACGTGATTTCGACGTGATTCAACCCGCTTCCTGTCCACTTCGTGACTGTTTCCTGTCGATATCGCAGATTTCTTCACTCGTTCATTTGCCTGTCTAAGTAATTCAAAAACATACATTTCCGAGGAGAGGAGGCAGAACTAAGACGGGCCATAGATCCGCAGAGTACAAGATTTTCAGTCCTCTGCTCTGCCAACTGAGCTACCTAGTCTTAAGTCGCTTGTAATGAGGTACTTAAAAATAAAATCTTAAGAAGCAAATATTCGTAAGCAGCAATGGAATAGCAGCTTGGAACGCCCCAGAACAGCACTGCTTCGCAATTTTGCCTCAAAAATAAATTCATCATCTCTCAAAAATCGATTGGGTTTCATAGGTAGCACGGATGATTTTCTTGTCAAAACAAGGACGAAGTTGTTTCAAAATTTCTGGCGGCAGCTGCAGCTGCCGCTATTCCGCGATTCTGACTTTACGGGAAGGATCGGCCTTCGGACTTTTCGGTGACGCACTCAGAATCCGGTAGCGCGCGCCGGAGCGCGTCGTTCATCCGCGATTGCCAGCCGGGACCACGCTTTGAAGGAGGCGAGGATATCGGGATCAATCCGCAGCTTGGGCGCGCCTGGGCAAAATCCTCAAGTCTGCGAATCGAGGCCGGTGAAGAAGTGGCCAAATGGCAGGTGCCGTGTGGTCGTCGCCACAGGCGCCTTGGAATGCGATTTGACGTCGCCATTAAATCCGTTACGACCCGAAAAAGACAAATCCCAGCCGAATCTTTACAAAAGACAAGTCGCCGTGAGAGCGACATTCGTCGACCGGACCCTTTGCTCAAACTGCTTCGCGCAGCTGCCTTTATTTTTGCCAATCCGCCCGAATTCAGCTATTGCTTTGAACGGTGAGCACGATAACCGCCATTCTTGAGCCGCAGGCGGACGGCAGCATTCATCTCCCTGTACCAATAGAAATGCGGCGGGGAAAAGTGAAGGTAATCGCCACTTTGATACCTGTTCCCGATAACCCGCAGCAGGCCGTAAAGACGCTGGACGCTCTTCGGCGCATTGCGGAGCGCGGCGGTATGAAGAACATTCCCGATCCGGCACGATGGCAGCGCGAAATCCGTCAGGAACGCTGTTGCCTGGTCGTGAACCGCGTTACAAAATGATTGGGAATTGGTGTCGCGAAATGTGGATGATTTCAAATGGATTGCCGACCTGAAACTGGTCAACCCATTCGATTTGCATCCCTGAGAATCCCAATGGGCTTGAGAAGGCCTTGCCTCTCAACACGAATGTCATAAGTCAGAGCTGATCTGTGACGTCTGGTCTTATCTGACCTGTCCCTGATCAAGCTGTACCGATCAATTTCATCGTGCACGATGCGTTCCCGTCGATCCCCTCTCGCCATGACGTGGTAAGCGCTCCGGGGTACAAGACCCCCAGGTTCTTTCCAGTCCCGATTTAAGTACAGTTCGACAACAGCAGCCAAATGGGCGGGTTTTGGCATTCAATTCCGAAGTTCGCCAAAAGATAAGCGCAGGTGTCCGTGGTTTGGACGTGAGCGGAATGGTCAGGAATTGCGCGCGTTGCGTACGCGGAATAGAAAATGGAATTTTCCGGAATGTTTCCGTAAAATTCTGGCGATACTCTGCCCCGTCTGTCCAAATACATGGAACCTTTGAATCTTGTACCCGAGCTGATCCGAGAAATGCAGGATCGCCTGGGCTGTCACAGCGTTATTCTGTATGGTTCGCTGGCCCGAGGGGTGAGCGATGCAGCCAGCGACATAGACCTAGTGGGTTTTCGTGATATTGCTCAAACTTTCCGGGAGGCCGGCTGGCGCCAGGGCCTTTATGTTGACCTTTTCATATACTCAACCGGCCAGGCCGCAGACGAAGCGATGCTCTGTGTGCGAGGCGGAAAGGTGCTCTGTCAGCGCGACAGTTTCGGCGATGACTTTTTGGAACGTCTAGAGCGGGTTTTCCAGCTAGGGCCCGTCCCCCTGCCAGACTACGAAAAGAGGGCGCGAAAGGTGTGGGCCTTCAAGATGCTTGCGCGGGCACGCAAAGATGATCCAGAAGGTCATTACCGGCGCTCGTGGCTCTTGACCGCCTTACTGGAAGATTATTTCCGGCTGCGTGATCAATGGTATCTCGGTCCAAAGCAAAGTTTTAAGATCCTGCGGGAGAAAGACCTCGACACAGACGCTGCCTTTGCTGCGGCGCTCGAACCCGGCGCCGATTTACAAAGACTTGAAGAATTAGTCAAACGGGTTACGGGAGAGGTTGAGCCGTCGGCCCTTGCTTGACGGAAGTGGAGATCGCGGCTGAGGAAGACATGCAATCTGATTTCGGCGATCTGAATGTAGATGGAAAGCCCGCGAGTGGCCTTGCTTCGTTGCCATCGCGATCGAGCGTAGCCACGAACTTCATTGCCGGCAATTTAGAGCGCCAGGTCCCTGGTCACTGGATGTGTGAAGGGTGGAGAATTGCTCACTTGGAAACTGCTTTCCGAAAAGGGGCGATAAGGATAGACTTTAAGCCGGCGATGAGTTTCAACGAAATCCTCGAACAATTACCCAACCTTACCGAACACGAAAAGCGACAGCTTTGGAATATACTGGATCAAGAGTTGGCCGACCAAGGCGAAGAGAGCCCGGAATTTCTAGCAGAACTCGACGCACGTATTCGCGCTTTGGATCATGATGCACGGACTTATTCGCTTGATGAAGCCCGCAAAATGGTGAGAGATACCGTCACGCGTGCTCGCCGGTAGTGATCGGCATGTACGTCGTAAAAATCCTTGAGGCGGCTCACGAAGACCTCAGAGATATCGTCGCCTATATCAGCAACGAAAATCCAACTGCAGCGGAAATCCTTGGTCGCGAATTGCTCGATCAAGCGATGAGCCTCGAATAGCTACCCTATCGAGGCTCGCGAGTCAAAAAAAGGCGAGGTATCTTAAAACTTGTCCAAGGGAATTATCTAATTTATTACCGGATCAAGGAACGGAAACAGGTTGTCGAAATCATAGCTTTCAAGCATGGCGCACAGATCAAATAGGTATGCTCGGCAGCGTAGGAGAGCCCGCCTTTTTCGGCGGTTTCGATTGTACCGTGCGATGAAGAAACCGCTTCATGAGCGGGGTTTTAGACGAGGCGGGGCACAACCAAGCCGGAAGATGAAACGAAGCGTGAAGTGTGCTGTCCTTGATTCTTTCTCTTTGTCGACTTTCTGTCGAAGACTTTCGAGGCACTCTTCACTGGTCATTGCTAACATTCTCGAACAACGCGAGCGCCTACCTGTTCAGCCCGGCCCCTTGCACCTCGCCAGACGCTCAGACTTGCTCGACGTCGAATTACCCCCGGTCGATATCTCCATCTACGACCCGGCAGATACTGCCTCAACCCCCGAGAATGCATGATCAAAAATCCCTTTGGTGACATGCTAAACCGATACTATCATCGCAGCAGTTTTGCGTTCGGTTTCCTATGCGCGAGGTACGAGCGAATAGGAAACAAACGCAAAATACAGTAACCCTCTTGAGCGTAGAGCAAGGGCAGTCAAGCTCGGAACGTCCATATCGAACAGGAAGTGGTATATCTTTGTTATCGATCATCGGTTTTTCACGCAGGTTGACTAGCCAACCTCTGCCGCCTGGGGTGCTCCAGTAGATGTGAGCTTTGGGAGCGGCTACTTGAGCTGTTGCGAAAGTTCGTACGCGCTGCGCTCGACCCAGTGGTGCGCCAGTTTGCCGTTGCGCTTACGTCTGCTCGTTTCGAAGTAACCCAAGAATCGATCGGCACTCGATCCGAGCGCAATTCGGGCTGCCTCAAAATGCAGCCGATGATGACCGGGTGTGCTTGCTACGCGGTAACCAGCGCAGGCGATGACCATTTTGGCGCTCTGGAGTGCAGCGTTGTACGCGGTAGCAAACCCCGTCGGTCTGCGGACAAGCCAGCGAGCGCGGCGTCGGTGAGGTCACGCTCAATTAGAGCTCGCAGGCCATCCAACTCCTGTTTACTGGTCGTGTGCAGCTGTACTTTACGTTGAGCGAGTAGCTGCTTCCAATAGATTCATCTTGTGGATTTCTAATCGGAGCACAACGCGAATTCTGCCGTGCCTGGCCAAATCAGACCACCGTTACGGTGGAGGGATCACATTTCCTCCAGGAAGACTCTCCTGCCGCGGTCGCCGCTGCCACAGCGAGTTTCGTGGCTAAGGTATTGGCGGGACAGACAGCTTGAGCGCGGCCGCCTAAAAATGTTTCGGCGCGCACTGCCGCTTGGCGCCACGCTGTTCTGCGGTCGGTGCGGACCTCGCCATCGTGGCTTTGCCCTTGGCAAAGCCCTGCAGTTTGGACATTTGCAACGGCTCCCGACAGCATCCGATCGGTTGAGCTAGCGTTCAGGCCGCGGCGGTTTGAACCATGGTGGGATAGCCAACGACGTTTGTTGGCGTGTTCCTGCGGGCCTC
>Ga0302326_10027976_pt1 | contig 11357 bp, 6 predicted proteins | sample Palsa_T0_3_FD_202264 | JGI IMG/M metagenome (GOLD analysis project Ga0302326, IMG submission 202264) | Peat permafrost microbial communities from Stordalen Mire near Abisko, Sweden - Palsa_T0_3 | ecosystem: Environmental > Terrestrial > Soil > Palsa > Peat permafrost | place: Sweden: Abisko...
CCGGCCAGCTGGCAGGGGCACGGTCTGTCGGCAGGGCTCAAGGCCCAGGAGAAAAAAGTGCTCACCTGCCAGCGGCTACCAGGCACCGAGTCTGCCGTATGGCGACCCGATAACTCTCATTAGGAGATCTTACGTGTGCGGAATCGTGGGATACATCGGCCGTCGGGACGCCGTCCCCGTCCTGCTCGAAGGGCTGAGGAGCCTGGAGTACCGGGGCTACGACTCAGCCGGCCTCGCGGTCATCTACAGAAACAAGCTGCAGGTCACCAAGACCGCGGGCCGGGTCCAGGACCTCAGGGACAAGGTCAGCGAGCGGACCAAGGCGACGATCGGCATCGGCCACACCAGGTGGGCCACCCACGGTGAGCCCAACGAGGTCAACGCCCATCCGCATACCGACACCGAGGGCCGCATCGCGGTGGTGCACAACGGCATCATCGAGAACGCCGAGCACCTCAGGGACGCCCTGGTGGCCCGGGGCGTCAAGCTGGTCAGCGAGACCGACACCGAGGCGCTGGCTCATATGATCGCCGCGGAGGCGGCCAATGAGGTGAGCCTGGAGGACGCGGTCGCCCGGGTGCTGCGCCGCGTAGAAGGCACCTACGGCCTGGTCGTGCTCGACATCAAGCACCCGAACGAGCTCGTGGTGGCCCGCAACGGCAGCCCCATCGTGCTGGGCATCGGCGAGGCCGAGATGTTCGTCGCCTCCGATGTCGCCGCGCTCGTCCGCTACACCAAGCAGGTGGTGTACCTGGACGACGCGGAGGTGGTGACGGTCCACGCCGACGGCTACCGCACGTCGCCGCTCGACGAGCAGGACCGGCGCGGCCCCGGCGGCCGGAAGGCGCCCACGTTGGTGGAGGCCGAAGCCGGCGACTACGAGCTCGGACCGTACGAGGATTTCATGCGCAAGGAGATCCATGAGCAGCCGGAGGCGCTGCGCCGGGCGCTTCGCGGCCGGCTCGACGAGCGGTTCTCGACGGCCCGGCTGGGCGGGATCAACCTGGATGCGCGCCAGCTCAGGTCGATCAGGCAGGTGAAGTTCCTCGGCTGCGGCTCGGCCTACTATGCCGGCCAGATGGGCGCGGTGCTCACCGAGGAACTGGCCCGGATTCCGTCCGATGCCGAGCCGGCCTCGGAGTTCAGGTACCGCAATCCAGTCGTCGACCCCAACACGCTCTACGTCGCGGTCAGCCAGTCCGGCGAGACGCTGGATACGCTGATGGCGGTTCAGGAACTGCGCCGCAAGGGCGGCCAGGTCATCGGCGCGGTCAACGTGGTGGGCAGCGCGATCGGGCGGGAGTGCGGCAGCGGGGTCTTCCTGCACGCCGGACCGGAGATCGCGGTCGCGTCCACCAAGGCGCTGACCAACATGACGGTTTCCTTCGCCATGCTCGCCCTGCTGCTCGGCCGGGTCCGCGACCTGTCCTCGGCGTCCGGTCAGCGGATCGTGGCCGGCCTGCGCGCGCTGCCCGGGCAGATCGAACAGATCCTGGCCACCGAGGAGCAGATCGCCGACACCGCGCGCCGCTTCGCCGCCGCTGAGCACATGTTCTTCATCGGCCGCGTCCGGGGCTGGCCGGTGGCGCGGGAGGGCGCTCAGAAGCTGAAGGAGGTCTCCTACGTCCACGCCGAGGCCTACCAGGCGGCCGAGCTCAAGCACGGCCCGCTGGCGCTGATCAACCAGGCCATGCCGAGCGTGGTCATCGTTCCCGCCGACGATCTGCAGTCGAAGAACATTTCTACGATCGAGCAGATCAAGGCCCGTGGCGGCCCTGTCATCGCGGTCACGAGCGCTGACCTGCCCGCTGGCCTGGCCGACGCGGTCATCCGCGTCCCGCGCAGCGATCCAGAGCTGGAACCCGTGCTGTTGAACATCCCGTTGCAGCTGCTGGCCTACCACATCGCGGCCAAGCTGGGCCGGGACATTGACAAGCCCCGCAACCTGGCCAAGAGCGTCACCGTGGAGTAACCGCATCAACGCGAAAATTCCCGAGGAGGCAAGCCAGACCCGCCGCCGGGCCGGGAAGGCATAGCGCTTATTGCCGCTATGCCGCGCATAAATGAGCGCGGCCACGCAGTCCGGCTCTATCGCGCAGTCCGGCTCTATCGCGAACTGGGGTTTGCGCGGCAGGCCACGCATCGCGGTTTCCCGCCGAGGTAGTGCTAGTTGCGCCTATGGGCTGATCAAGACCAGGTGGTGCGCATTGTCCAGCCCCCTCTCGCAGTGATATGCCATGCCATGACACCCTCCCAGCGCAAGTACGCCGGGTAATCGTGGCTTGTCAATCACTATTTAGCTCCTCCTTCCCCCTTTATTGCAGGCGAACCTAGCGCAATAGCTCACTTAATAGACATAGATGAGTTAAGGTAGCTATACGGAACTAGTCCTTTACGGTAGCTGCGACTAGACAGGAGCCTGCCGGGTCCATCCGGAACGGTGGAACATGGAAGCCTCGTCCATCACCCGCCGCCTTCTGGCGCGCGCAGTCGTTCGGGAGTGGCCTTGGTGGCGGCTCCCCCGGTTGCCGCGCTGGTACGTCGGTGCCGTGCCGGTTGCCGCACTCACGCTGATCGGATTCGCGGCATCGCAGACATCATGGCATGCCGCAGACCTGGGCAAGTTCTTGCTGTTGCTTAGTTGCGGCATTGTCTCGGTCGTGGCGACCTCCCGGATCGCTTACCTCCAGGGCGGCATGACCCGAGATTTCCTCACCGTCTGGGTATTGCCGGTAGCGATCTTGCTTCCGCCCGTCTACGCCATGGTGACGCCGATCCCGTTGCTCGCGCTAACCCAATGGCGAATCCACCGGGGCATCGTCTACCGCAGGGTGTTCACCGCCGCCGCGATCGGCCTGGCTTACGGCGCAGCGTCGCTCACGTTCCGCGCGATGCCGTCATCCTTCGCCGGCGGTGCGATAGGCGTCGGCGCGCACGCGCTCACCTGGACCGTGGCCGTCGCCTGTTGCGAGATCGTGGGCTGGCTGAGTCATCATGTTCTCCTCGTGACCGCGGTCAAACTCTCTGACCCCACGGCGAAGGTGGCTGATCTTGAGCTGAACCGCGAGGCGCTCGAGGCCGACTTCGCCCAGGTTGACCTGGGCATCCTGATGACCGTGGTGGTGGTCGTCAATCCGGTGCTCGCGGTGTTCGGAGTCCCCACGGTGTTGCTCGCCCGGCGGTTCATGATGCACGCTCAGCTTCTCGCCCAGTCACGGATCGACAGCAAGACTGGCCTGCTTAATGCGGCTACCTGGGACCGGGAGGCCGAGGCTGAGATTAGCCGGGCCGTCAGGACCCGCAGCCCGCTGTCGGTCGCCCTGATTGACATCGATCATTTCAAGGCCGTCAACGATACCTACGGTCACCTGGCCGGGGACAAGGTCCTACGCGCGCTGAGCGATGCGTTCCGTGAGCAGTTGCGCGGTTACGACCTGGCCGGCAGATTCGGCGGTGAGGAGTTCGTCGTCTTGCTGCCCCAGACGGACGAGGCAGATGCGCTCAGCATCGCGGAGCGGTTGCGCGCGCACGTCGCCGGGATGTCTGTCCCCGTCGATGATGCCGCCCGGCCGGGAACCTTTATCAGCGTGACCGTCTCGGTCGGTGTCGCGGCCCTAGGCGCGGCCGGGAGCGAAGTAACTGAACTGCTCGCCGCCGCCGACGCCGCCCTTTATTTTGCCAAGCAAACCGGCCGTAACAGGACTCACGTCGCTCCCGCTGATATCCCTCTTACTCAGATTGTCCCAATGGCCCGGCAGACACCAGGGGTCATAGATACATCAGATACCTCTGGGCGTTGATAACCGGTCGATAAATCCTGCGCCGGTCAATGTCAATTCAGTGCCGCGCCGGTTAGTGCCGCGCTGGTTAGTGCAGCGGCGGCATGTCGTCCATGAGGCCGGCGCCCGGCAGCTGCTGTTCGCACCACACGACCTTGCCGGTCGCGGTCCGGCGCGCGCCCCAGCGATGCGAAAGCTGGCGGACCACCTGAAGGCCGCGGCCGTTCTCGTCGTCCCCGCTGGCCTGGCGGAGCCTCGGCAACGCACCGGAGTTGTCGAGCACCTCGCAGACCAGCGCCCTCTCGTTGACGAGCCGGAGCGTGACGTCGCCGCGCGAGTACCTGACCGCGTTGGTCACCAGCTCCGAGACGAGCAGCTCGGTCGTCGGGATGAGGTCTTCCAGGTTCCAGCGCTTGAGCGGCTCGGCCAGCACCGAACGCGCCGCCCGCACCGAGGTACCTTTGGGCGCGAACGTCCACGAGGCGTAGCAGTCCTCGGGCAGCCGCCGCAGGCGGGCGATGAGCACCGCGATGTCATCGCGCTGATGATCGGAATACACCCCGTCCAGGGTGGCCTTGCACAGGTCCTCAAGCGGACGCTCGGGCGAGCCCGGGCCGAAGATGCCCCGCAGCCGGGCGAGCCCGTCGCTGATGTCCTGGCCCTTGTTCTCCACCAGGCCGTCGGTGTACAGCACGAACAGGCTACCGTCTTCGATCTTGAACAACCGGCTTTCCACCTCGCCGTCGCCGACGCCGAGCGGCGGCGCGGGCGGGACGTCGAGCAGTTCGTTGCTCCCGTCCGGGTGCACGAGCAACGGCGGCAAGTGGCCGGCCACGGCGATCTCGCACTCGCCGCTCACCGCGTCGTAAACCGCGTACGCGCAGGTGGCGAAGTGCGGCTCGCGCTCGCCGAGGGTGTGCATGAGCTCGTCAAGCTGCTGCAGCGATTCGGCCGGCGCCAGCTCGAGCATGGCCAGGGTGTGAATGGCGGTGCGCAGCCGGCCCATGGTGACGGCGGCGCGCACGCCGTGCCCGGCCACGTCTCCTACGACGAGCGCGACCCGGCCGCCGGGCAGCGCGATGGACTCATACCAGTCGCCGCCGACCTCGATGAGCTTGCTGCCGGGCAGGTAACGGTGCTTGACCTCGACCGAGCTCGGGTAGGACAGACCGGTCGGCAGCATGCTCCGCTGCAGCGTCAGCGCGGTCGCGTGCTCCCGGCTGAACCGGCGGGCGTTATCGATGAAGACGGCGGCGCGGGACGCGAAGTCCATCCCGATCTCGATGTCGTACGCGTCGAACCGCCGGAACCCTTCCTGCCGCGTGCAGGCGAAGAAGCCCAGCATGGTGCCCCGCGCGATGAGCGGCAGCATCAGCATGGAAGCACCGGACAGCAGCTTGGCCACGGGCCTGCGCCGCCAGGCCTTGGCGATCTTGCCGGCCTGGATGTCGCTGATGGTCGCCTCGAGCACCGGCACGCCGGTGTCCATGCACCGGAAGTACGGGGTGTGGGCCGGATAGCGGAGGATCTCCCCGGTGGGGAAGGCCGCCTCCCAGGCGGGGTCCTTCCGGTCGTGCGAGAGCACGATCCGGCGCAGCGGCAGCGACCCCTCGGGCCCGTGGGACGGAAGCTCGTCGTCACCGATCAGGCTCTCGAGCAGCAGCAGGTCACCAGCGTTACAAAAATGCGGAACGAGCGCCTCGATCAGCTCCCGCGCCAGGTGATCGATGTCCAGGGTGTCGCCGATCCTGGTGAAGGTATCGTCGAGCATCTGCTTGCGCATGAGCGCGGGATCGATGAACCTCTCGGCCCGCGGCGCGGGGATGCGGAGCAGGGCGAGCGCGGCCAGGCTGGTCTCGCCAGCGCGCATCGGGTGGACGGTCACCACGGCGTCGGTCCGGTAGCCGTCGCGGGTATCGATGGTGAGCATCGCGCTGCCCTCGCGATCGGACCGGATCGCTTCAAGCAGCCCGCTGACCGCGGCGACGCCGTCGGCCGCCCGGGCGGCATGTGAGTTTCCCTGCGCCGAGTTTCCCTGCGCCGAGTTTCCCTGCGCCGAGTTTCCCTGGGCTGTACTTCCCTGAGCCGCGGTGCTCTGCGCGACGCCGGCCGTCAGGTCGCTCAGATGGGCGCCGAGGAGCTCTTCTGGTTCCCGGGCCAGGATCTGCGGCGCGTTCCGGTCATGCTGGACGATGCGCCCGTCGTAATCGATCCCGAGAATGATGGTCCGAACGGACGTGGCCAGGGCCGGAGGTGAACTCTCGGCGGTGATGCCCTCGGCGGACGTCTCCTGGGTTTCTGCGATCCCGGTCTCCTGGGAGGTTGCGTCGGCTTTGTAGCCACGGCTTCGCCTGGTCCCGTTGGCCGCGGTCTTTGGAGTCCGAGGCGCCGGGGCGCGGTTCGCTAGGGCCGCGCTCTCGGGCACATTGGCCCCGAGAGCGCTGCCCTTCGCCGACATACCGGATGTCACGTGCTGTCTCCCGATGGCAACGCATACTGCGCTCGCGTTAATTATGGGCTACGGACGGCGCGTTCAGACAGGAGTTCCGATGAGTCACCTTTATCCGTAATAATGACCTTTGTACGTTAATGACGTAATTATAGTTATGACTGAGGTTAAAGTGACGACGGGCTCCGGCCGAAACGACGATCATCAGACCCTGATCGCTTCCAGGGCCAGATTTTATGACTCAATGCGAACCCGTCGCTACACAATGCTGTTATCTAGCCCGCCCGGACTTGGTATTGCTCAATCCGCGGGCAGTCCCTCCGCGGGCAGCGCCGCCCTGATCTTCTCCGCAAAGGCCTCGGCCGGGTGGGCGTCGTCGTAGGGATGCCGCGGGCCGAGCCAGAAGCGCAGGCCGTCGCGGAAGTTCCTCGGGATGACGTGCAGGTGCAGGTGCGGGACCGACTGGCTGACGACGTTGTTGACGAGGATCATCGAGCCGTCCGCGCCCAGGCCGTCTTCGACCGCGCGCTCCAGGCGCTGAGCCGTGCCGAAGAACTCCGGTACCCAGTCGGCGGGCAGGTCGCTGAGCAGGCGGACGTGCAGCTTGGGGACGAGCAGCGTGTGGCCTCTGAAGAGCGGCCGGTGATCGAGAAAAGCGATCAGCCGTTCGGTCTCCAGGATTGTCACCGCCGTCGCCTCGCCGCTGATGATGGCGCAGAAGGCGCACGTTGCTGGCATCACGCGTGAGCCTATCGCCCCGGGCCCGCGACCGTCGGCTTGCTACAGCGTGAGCTCGAACCACACGCAGGTGCCGGTCGGCTCGCGCAGGAACCCCCAGCGCTCCGCGATCTCGTTGACGAGCTGGAACCCGCGTCCGTCCTCGTCATGCGCGTCAGCTTCGCGCCAGTGCGGCAGCCCGGTCCGCCCGTCATCGATGACATCCACGTGCACGACCGGACCGCAGTGGCTCACCGCGACGGTCACCCTCGCGGCGTCGGTCGCGTGCTGGACGGCGTTCGTCACGAGTTCACAGGCCAGCAGCTCAGCATCCAGCGAGGCGGGGTGATCGGCCAGGATGTCGCGGATGAACCTGCGGGCGACAGGCACCTCTTCAGCGCGCCGGGCGAAGGTCCGTGTGGCGCCCGCGGAGACGGCGGCGCCCGCGGGCCCTTTACCTGCCGCGGGCCCTTTACCTGCCGCGGGCCCTTTACCTGCCGCGGGCCCTTTACCTGCTGCGGGCCCTTTACCTGCCGCGTCTCGCAGGCCCTGCTGCTCGGCCACGGTCAAGGGCGCACCGGGCATATCGGCCTCCGCATCATGCATGGCTACTGTCAGTATCTATAATGTAACTCTAAGCTGACAATAGTTCACGCATGGCACAGGTCATAGCACCTAGAACTCTGACAACATCTGCCCCCGGTTACTGGCTAAGGGTGGTGTTGTGGCCGTTGGCGGTGATCAGTACCCCTTGCTGGGTAACGCTGACGCTCTGAATCGAGACTCCCGCTGGGAGCTTCGGAATGCTGACGGTGAAATTCGCCAGCGAGCCCAGGATCGACGTCGGTATGTCGCCCGCATCGATGATCTTGACGTTGATCTTGCCCGCTCCCGATTGGGTCACCTGAGCGACGGCCGTCTCGCTCAGGGGGCCGATGCTGATGTTCGCTTTCACCCGATTCGGGCCATCGGCCGACAGCGTAATGCCCTGCGGGATGCCGCCCGCCTTTCCCAGTGCCGTGAACGTGATCAGGGCCGTGGCGTTGAACTGATCGATCGTCGCGCTGTTCAGCCCGTGGATGTGCATCCCGTGCAGCGTGGCGTTCAGGCTGGCGATCTCGAGCTGTCCGCCGGTCCCGGCGGTCTCGTTGCTCGCGGTGATGTCCACGGTGCGAAAATCGCGGGCGGCCAACTGGGTCAGGAACGGGAACCCCTGGATGGTCACGTGCGGCTTGCCGGACAGTTCCAAGGACGACTGGACCTGGCTGGCCATCTGGTCCTCGGTGTACGCGTTGGCGGCCCGGTCGGCGACGACCAGAATCAGCACGATCACGATCAGCGTGACCAGCGGCCACTTCCGGCGCCGCCTGCGGTAACGGGCCGGCGGACCCTGGGAACCATGGGCCGCGGGGTATCCCTGGTTAGCCTCGAACCTCTGGGTGCCCTGGGGTCCTTGGTTCCCTTGATATCCCTGGTATCCAGGCGTTCCTGGGTACCCCTGGTTCGCCGGGGACCCCTGATCCCCTTGGGGTTTCGGCTGCTGCCACCACTCAGGGGTGGGCTGGGTCGGATCGGAGCTCATGAGATGCCCGCCCGCGACCTGTCGGCTGGCACCCAAGCCCTGGCGAACATATCCCCACAATTAGGATCAGCGATAATCATTCCCACCCCTGAGGCTCTCACTTTAGTTACGGGGGATAGCTGTGAGTCACAAACGGCGCTCAGCGCGGGTGCGGCTCGGTATTTTCGGCGAAGTCCGGACGCTCCAGTATCAGGGCCTCCGCATCTTAATATGCCAAAACGCGCGGTCTACGTGAATGGTTCTTCCGATTCCCGTTTAGGGGCACGGGCCCTACACTTTGTAAGCATGCCACCCGAGCATTTTGACTGGTCCGACCGGCAGGCACCGCAGCCGGGTCCGGCCCAAGCCGGGCCCGCGCCAGCCGGGCTCGCCGAGGCCGCACCGCCCCAGGCCACGCCTCCGCACGCCGCGCCACCTGTTGCCGCCCCGCCACCGGCCGGGGCAGCCGGTCTTGGTCCCGCGGTCATGCCCGATCTCGTGGTGCGGACGCGGCGCTCGGTTCATGAGTTCCAGGGCGGGACCACTTACCGTATCGGCCGGGACCCGAAGTCGGACATCGTGCTGACCGACTCTCGCATTTCATGGCATCACGGGGTGCTGCGGCTGGAAGGGAACGCCTGGGTCCTGGAGGACCTCGGCAGTACCAACGGGACCTTCCTCGGCCCGCAGCGACTTGACCGGGTTGACATCGGCAACGAGTGCATCGTGCGGCTGGGCAATCCAGACGACGGGCCGATCCTGCGCTGTGTTGCCCCGACCCCCGCCACCCCCCAGGCCCCCGCGCGCCAGGCCCCGGCTACCCCCGAGGCCCCCGGCCGCCACGCCAGCCCCCCTCCGGTCGCTGCCGCTCCGTTCCCGTCGGCCCCTTCAGCTCCCCCCGCTGCCGCTCCGTTCCCGCCGGCGCCGTCAGCTCCCGCCGCCCCGTCAGCTGCAGATGCTGGCCAGCACCGCGATCCCGAGTCCTGGTGGCAGCCGCCCCCGGCCAGCGAGCCGGTGCCGCCTCCGGAGGAGCTCTCGGCCCGTCCGCCCGCGCCGTCACCCCGGCACGTCCGGCCCCCCGAGCCCGTTCCCGCACCTGAACCCGTGCTGCCGCGTGAGTCCGGACCGCCGCGTGAGCCCGCTGGCTACCTCGGACGGCCTTCACCGGGCGTCCCCTCGTGGGCCGAGACCGTCGATAAACGCGACGCGTCCCCGGCGTCTCCGGCAGCGGCTTCAGCTCAGCCGGCCATGCTGCCGAGCGTGGACCGCCGCCCCACGTCGCGGATGCCCCTGCCCGCCAAGGCCATGCGCATCGGCCGCATCCCCGACAACGACCTGGTCCTACCCGACCTCGACGTTTCCCGCCACCACGCGGAACTGCGGAAATCGCCCACCGGACGCTACGAGATCGTCGACCTCGGCAGCCACAACGGCACCTTCGTCAACGGCCAGAAGGTGACCTCCAAGCTGCTGACCGAAGAAGATCTCGTCAGCATCGGCCACTCGACGTTCCGGCTCAAGGACGGCGAGCTCGTCCAGTTCGTCGACGACGGGCAGGTCACCTTCACCGCCCAGGATCTGGTCGTGAGGGTGTCGGGCGGCAAGGTGCTGCTCGATCACGTGACGTTCCCGATCCCGGAGAAATGCCTGCTCGGTGTCATCGGCCCCAGCGGCGCGGGCAAGTCGACGCTGCTCGGCGCGCTGACCGGGATGCGCCCGGCCGACACCGGCACCGTCCTGTACGACAACCGGGATCTGTACCAGGACTACGCCGAGCTTCGGTACCGCATCGGCCTCGTCCCGCAGGAAAGTGTCCTGCATACCCAGCTGACCGCCCGCCGCGCGCTGCAGTACTCCGCCGAGCTCCGCTTCCCCGCCGACACCAAGCCGGCCGAGCGGGACGTCCGGGTCGATGAGGTGATGGGCGAGCTCGGCCTGACCAAGCACGCGAACACCCGCGCCGACCGCCTGTCCGGCGGCCAGCTCAAGCGGGTCAACGTGGCGCAGGAGCTGCTGACCAAGCCGTCCTTGCTGTTCCTCGACGAGCCGACCTCGGGCCTGGATCCGGGCCTGGACAAGTCGGTCATGGAGCAGATGCGGGACCTGGCCCACGACGGCCGCACGGTCATCGTCGTCACGCACAGCGTCGCCAACCTCGACACCTGTGACCGGCTGCTCGTGCTGGTTCCTGGCGGGAAGATAGCCTTCTACGGGCCGCCCGACGAAGGGCTCAGCTACTTCCGCCTGCCTGGCTGGGCGGAGGTGTTCCAGGCGTTCGAGGCCTACCCCGATCGCGACTGGGCCACCGAGTTCGCCGCCTCGCCCGCCTACGCGCAGTACGTGCTCGGACAGAAACAGAGGCCGGCTCCCCAAGCCAACGGGGTGGATCTGCCCGCCACCCCGCCGGTGCAGCGGCGCGGCGGGTTCAGGCAGATGACCACGCTGACCCGCCGGTACGTCCGGGTGATCTCGGCCGATCGCGGCTACCTGCTGTTCATGGGGCTGCTGCCCATCATCCTCGGGGCGCTGATCCACTTCGTGGGGTCAAGCGCCGGCCTGACCGGCCCGCCGCACAGCAATCAGAACGCAGAAGAGCTGCTGCTCATGCTCACCATCTGCGCCTGCCTGTCCGGAGCCGCGAGTTCGGTCAGGGAACTGGTCAAGGAACGCACGATCTACGTCAGGGAACGAGCGGCCGGGCTCTCGTCCGGCGCCTACCTGTCGTCCAAGCTGATCGTGCTCGGCGCCATCAGCATCATCCAGTCGGCGCTGCTCGTGCTGATCGGGCTGTTCGGCCAGAAGATGCCGCCCAAGGGCGCGCTTCCCGGCGTCCCCCCGCTGCTGGAGATCC
>Ga0302326_10027977_pt1 | contig 11357 bp, 9 predicted proteins | sample Palsa_T0_3_FD_202264 | JGI IMG/M metagenome (GOLD analysis project Ga0302326, IMG submission 202264) | Peat permafrost microbial communities from Stordalen Mire near Abisko, Sweden - Palsa_T0_3 | ecosystem: Environmental > Terrestrial > Soil > Palsa > Peat permafrost | place: Sweden: Abisko...
AACTACGCCTCAAAAGACTTCAACTCTCGATTTCGGGGAATACGCAGGAGAAAAGAATGGCAACCTCAAGTGCAATTAACAACGAACCGGTCGCGAGTGGCGCGAAAGTGGACATGAAGTCTTAGAAGAGTTTAATGATCGATCCAGGCGCGGCGAGTACGCTAGCCGCCATCGCAGTTATCGCCAAGACCATTTTGAGAATGTCCGCCATCCGCTCGCGTCCTTGTCGATAATCGGCCTTCACAGACTTAACCATACCACTCTGGACCGGCCTCGGCTCACCATAAAGCTAAAGACTACCCCGCGGAGACGGCCGGCGTGAGTGCCCACGCACCCCAATCCGGCCAAGCCCTTATCGTTCACCAATCTCGGATTCCCCCTGCCCTGCTGAGAACAAACACCCAACGGCAATCGGTAGGCCGAATCCCGCCCGCCGCCGTGCTATCCTCAGACCGGTACAAGATAACAGGGACCCTCCGCACCCGCCGAACAGCGTCCTGCGGACGGCCCGCCCGTTCATTGACAACAGAATTTCACGCTTTATCCGCCAACATTCGCCAATTATTCGTCTGTTATTCGCCCGACCCCGGTGCCAGCCTAACCAACTCCACCCCCGTGCCATTGCCCAAATCACGCATCCCAAAATAGTCAACCCAATGATTACAAAGGACTAAATTGGGTTCGTCTGCTCAAAAATACATGCGGCTCGGCCATGCGCAACGCTGCACAATTCTGCACATTCTGCACAATTGGCGCATTTTTGGTGGGGCAGGCGGTTTCGCCTGCCGACGGGAACTGCCCCGCCCAAGAATCCAGCTATACCGAAGGAGCGAACCGCATCATTTCGGGTCGGCCGCAGCACGACGATAGGGAACAACCGCTGGGCGAGGTTTTAAGGAATTTCTAGGGGTGCGGTGCCCGTTCGATATGCCGCAAATACAATCCACTTCCCTGGGCGATGTCCGGGCGCGCTCAACAGACGCGGAGCTTCGTCCCGGCGATTGTCGCACTCACAATCAAGCACGCGGGCACGGCGCTTGAGCTAAACTGGGATCGAGATGCCGCAACGAACGGAAAGCACGGAAACGGGATGCGACGAGGTCCGTCTCCCAGCGGGGGTTGTCCTTAAGCCGCCGGTCACCCTGGAGGACCTGAACGCCAACACCGACTACGACCCGGAGGGGGCTGAAGAGTTTGTGGCCTTGATCCGAGCGCTTCGCACTGAAGGCTCCCGGCCAGTCAAGCTCTAATGGGTCCCGCAACACCCGTAGTCGTCGACACGGAGGTTGTCTCGTTCCTCTTCAATAAACACTCCCTGGCTACAGCTTATAAAGTGGTTCTCGCCGGCAGACGGTTGGCAGTTTCGCTGATGACGCTGGCGGAAATAGAATTCGGAATGGAGGCGAAGGGTTGGGGCTCCAGACGGCGCGATCTGATGGGGCTTTTTCTCACGGGCTTTACGGTTCTATCGCCGGACACCGATACAGCTCGCGTTTGGGCTAGAATTAAGAACGGCTGTGATAAGAAAGGCCGACCGATCGCCTTCGCCGACGCCTGGATTGCGGCCGCGGCCGTGCAGTTGAACGTCCCCCTCGTCACCCATAATGCCGGCGATTTCCGGGCGGTAGAGAGCCTGACGATTCTCACCGCCGCGACGCCAATCCAATAATCCCCAACCCTTGCACGGCGTCGACGGATGTATAGTCTTCTTATGGGAGCCGTCCGCCGGGAACTGCGCGACTCAGTCCGGTCGCTGGCCGCGAATCCCGCGTTCACGCTGACCGTGGTAGCGATACTAGCGTTGGGCATCGGGGCCAACACCACCATGTTGAGTGTAGTGAATGCCGTGCTGCTGCATCCGATTCCGTGGGAGAATCCGCAACGGCTGGTGGCGCTTGTGGAGGTGAACTCCAGGCAGGGCGGCTACGAAACCAGCCCGTCCACGGCGAACTACAAAGATTGGCGCGCCGAGAGCCAGGTCTTCGAGCGCATGGCCGCTTTTCGGGCCGTACATTTCAACCTCGCCGACACACGCGCGGAGCCTGAGCGCGTACCCGGCATGCGCGTTTCCGCGGACTTCTTTCCGCTCATCGGCGCGAAACCAGCGCTGGGCCGGGGCTTCCTGCCGGAGGAGGAACAGCCCGGCCGCGACCATGTGGTGCTGCTCTCGAACGGATTGTGGCGGCGGCGGTACGGCGCCGATCCCTCGATCGTGGGCCGCGCCATCGCGGTCGAAGGCGAATCTTACTCGGTCGCCGGAGTGCTGCCCGAGTTTGGCATGTTCCGCATTCTGAACCGCACGGTGGATATCTACGCGCCGCTAGCGCTGCCCAACGCGGCGCTGAGCCGTGAAGACCACTCCATCAGCGTCTTCGGGAGGCTGCTGCCCGGCATCCCGGTGGCGCGCGCGCAAAGCGAAATGGACACCATCGCCAGACGGCTGGCGGCTGCGTATCCCAAAACGAACACGGATTGGACGGTGAGGGCGATCCCCCTCACGGAGTATTTCGCGCGGCGCAGGCGCGCCATGCTGGAATTCCTGCTGGCCGCGGCGGGGTTCGTGCTGCTGATCGCTTGCGCCAATATCGCCAGCCTGACGCTGGCGCGGTCCGTTTCGCGCCGGAAGGACTTGGCCATCCGAATGGCACTGGGCGCGGGCCGCCTGCGCATCGTGCGGCGGCTGTTGGCCGAGAGCCTGACGCTGGCGCTGGCCGGCGGCATGTTGGGAGCGCTGCTGGCTATGGGAGGCGCGGCCTTTCTGGACCGGCACGTCAGTACCTTCGAGTTGAATCGCATGCGCGGATTCCGCGTCGATTTCCCCGTGCTCGGTCTCACAGTGGCGATTTCGCTGGCTGCCAGCGCGCTATTCGGAATAGGTCCGGCCATCCGGGCGTCGCAATTCGACGTGAGCGGACTGCTGGCGCGCGCGTCAGGCAGAGGGTCCACCGGAAGGCGGGACGCAGGCAATCTGTTGATCGTGTGCGAGGTGGCGCTGGCGACCATGCTGCTCGTCGGCGCGGCGGTGGCCGCCAGAAGCACGTTGCGCCTGCTGCGGACAGACCGCGGGCTCGATCCGCGCAACGTGCTCACGGCGCAGCTTTGGATGCCGGAGTCGCGATACGCAACCGGCGCGGCGGAGCGGCATTTCACGGATGAGGCGCTCGATCGGGTGCGCGGGTTGCCGGGCGTGGTAGGCGCGTCGGTGGCGAATTATCCGCCGCTCGGCATCCTCGGCACAGCCGTCGGCTTCGAGATCGAAGGGCGGCCGGCGCCGGGTCCGGGTGCGCGCATGATGGCGCGGTTCCGGATCGTGGATCCGCAATTCTTCCGCACCATGCGCGTGCCGCTTAAGCAAGGACGCGCTTTCGAAACCGGCGATGCGGATGAAGCGCGCGGCGTGACGATCGTTTCCGAGACCTTCGCGCGCCGATTTTTCCCGGGCGAGGATGCTCTCGGGAAGCGCCTTCGCCCGCACTTTCCGGGCGGCGACGCGTTCTGGTATCCGCGGTCGGTGAACCTGCCGCTGCGGATCGTGGGAATTGCCGGGGATGTGCGCGACAACGATATCGATACCAGCGGGACGCCGCAGATCTACCTGCCCTACGCGCAGAATCCGTCGCGTATCATGCACCTGCTGGTGCGTACGCAAGGCGCGCCGCACGATTGGGCGGCGAGGGTGCGCGGCGCCATTCTGGCCATCGATCGGGACGAGCCGGTCTTCGACGTGAAGACGCTCGAAGAGATCACCGCCGATACGTTTTCGCCGCAGAGCGCGTTCGGCGCGATGCTGAGCGGCGCGGCGTTATTGGCGCTGGTACTGGCGGCGACCGGGATTTATGCGCTTCTGGCGTGGTCGGTATCGCGGCGCACGCGTGAGATTGGAATCCGGATGGCGATCGGCGCGGCGCCGGCGGATGTGGCCCGCATGGTGTTTCGGGAAGCGCTGCGGCCGGCTATCGCGGGCGTCCTGGTGGGCGCAGCCGGGGCACTGGCGCTCGGCGCGATACTGCGCGCGCAGATAGCCGGCGCGGAAGGGTTCGACCCGCTCGCATTTGGGCTGCCCGCCGCGATTCCGCTCCTGGTGTCGATGGCCGCCGGAATCGCGCCGGCGTTCCGGGCCATGCGAGTGGACCCTATGGCCGCCCTTCGGACGGAGTGAGTGGACTTGACATTCCCCCTTTGAAATGTTTTGGCTTTACGCTATCATGATCTCGTCGGCATACGCCGAAAGGGAGAACAATGACGCAATCGCAAATCGTCCAAGCATTAGCAGAGAAGTGTGAAGTGAGCAAGAAAGTCTCGCAGGGCTTGCTGGCAGCCCTGTCTGGCACGGCCATCGCCGAGGTAAAGAAGAACGGCGTATTCGTGTTGCCCGGTATAGGCCGGCTGGTCCGCGTGGACCGCAAGGCGCGCATGGGACGCAACCCGGCCACTGGCGAAGCCATCAAGATCGCCGCCAAGAAGGTCGTGAAGTTCCGGATAGCCAAGGCGGCGAAGGATGCCATTGTACCGCCCAAGAAGGCGAAAGCCTAAGATACTCAATCGATGCGCCGCATATCGGCGGCGCATCGGATTCCCACGTTATGTTCTAGTCCACAGGAGGGAAAACGAAATGCCAAAGACAGACACCACCATGTTGGAGATGGCCATCGTCGGTTATCAAAGCCAGCTCGAAACAATCTCCGCGAAGATAGCCGATATCAAAGCGCAACTCGGGTTGCGCGGCCCAGGCCGGCCAAAGGCCACTGCAACCGCGGCCACCGTAACGGATCGCAAGGTTCCGTCGAAGCGCCGCACCATAAGCAAAGCCGGCCGCGCCCGGATCGCCGCCGCGCAGAGGGCCAGATGGGCGGCCCAGAAACAGCAACAGGTCCCACCGGCGAAGCCTAAGAAACGGAAGATATCGGCGGCCGGCTTGAAAGCCATAAGAGAAGCCACGAAGAAGCGCTGGGCGGCCTACCGCAAAGCCAAAGAAGCGGCGGCGTAACCCCGGCGAGCTTTTTCAGCCTCGCCTCGCAGACATAGGTCCATCCGGCTCAGTGCTGTAGTGTGTTCGGCCACGCGATTTCTCCGTCCTTCGGCATTATAAGAGCGCGGGATGTAACGCCGATAGGTGCCCATCCGTCTCGCCTCGACAGAGGATAGTCATGGCTAGGTACGAACGCTTTCCCGCTACGGCCAGCGCCATTCTGGCGTTATTGCTTCCGATGTCCGCGTTGGAATTCAACACTCTGACGCTGGCGGCTTTGCAGGGCGCTGTCTACGTGTTATAGGCGTCTCCAACGCCGCTGTGAACGACGTTTTCGCGGTGAAAGACCATCGCCGGCAAGGTTTTTGGAGAGGTGAACGCGGTCTATTATTACAGATCCGGTGTGGGGTGGACCCACGTTATTGGCCGCTCGCGTATTCCGAGGGCGCCAGCCGCGCTGCGGTGCAAGCCATTGGGGGGCGGGCTTGAGCCCGCGCGGGTATTTATCCCCGCTGGCGGCCTTTCAGGCCGCCGCCTTGCTTTCAATAGGTCACGGTTGCTGCTCGACCGTGCGCGGGTCCGCAGCCTGCAGGCCGCCCACAAGTTAAAAGTGCAGTCCTACGGTGGCCGTTATGGCGCGGGGTGTGACATAGTGCGTTCCACTGAACGTCGAAAGGAAATTGTAGAGCGCATATTCATTCGTTACGTTCACCGCCGATAGTCGCAAGCTCCACTTGTATTTGTCGCTCCTGAATAGATTATCGATTCCCACCGCCATATCGAACAGGCTGCGCGGTTGGATGCGCGGGGGATTGTGGTCGTCGTTCTCAGTGCCAGGCGCCGGGATTTTTACCAGGTTCGAGCCGTACAAAGATGCCGGGCACAACCCGTTGGGACTGATGGGTGTGGTCGGACTGGCATGCACCGCTGCCGCCATAGAGTCCGGCTTGGAACTGCTGATCGGGCGTCAGTCCGGACACATCCACCTCGGTATCCGTTCCATTCGGCCCATTTGCGCAATTACCTCCAATGCACGGCACCGGGCCGGCCACCTGGCCGCTATCGTAGCGCCAGTTGAAGCCGAACCACGGTCCCTTCTTCCAAGGCTGATATTGCAAGTGAGTGGTCTCGTTGAAATTCTCGTCGTGGTCGATGCGGAACGCTTCCGACCCGGTCGGCGCTTCGCCGATGCCGCTGACCTGCGGTTCGAAGAATCTCGCCGCCACGTGCGACATCACCGCAAAGGCCGTCAAGCCGTGCCAATTCGGGACGCTTATGCGGAAGGCGTATCCCGGGATCTTCGAGCGGTCCCACTCGATCGGAAATGTAATCGGAGAGTCGCCCAGCACGCTGAAGGCGTACGCTTTGTGCGTGTACTTCCAGATGTATCCGCCGTCGAAGACCAGATACTTTCCGAATGCCTGCCCCAGGCCCACGTGGAATTCATTGCGCCAGCCCGGACTGAGCGGCACATTGCCCACACAGGGCGTGATCGTCGAAGCCATCAGCCCGGCGATCACCGGATTGTTGCATCCCTCGCTCGAGAGCACCAGGTTCTCGTTGAATGGCGTCTCCCGCGACCTTGACAAGCATGCGTGGCTGCGGCAGAGACTCACGCCTTCCGGCGACGCTGTTCCGGGCGCGCGGTGCTGCGCTCTGGTATCCCGTTTGTCCGCCAACATAGATCGATCACTCGGAAAGGCAGGCCGCCTGCCGGAAATTCCTTTGGCGCAATAGCAATTGGGCGTAAGGTTGGGGCGTGCGTGGTCCAGGCCGAGGCAAGAGGAAGCTTACCATTTCGCGAAGAGAGGAAGTCCGCACACTGCTCCTCATAGGCGCCGGCGTCACTATTCCGCTCGCCGGAGCACTATGGGCCATCTCCGTCACGGGTCGCCCCGATCTTTCCGATCTCGTCCCGATCGGGAATTCGGTAGAAAATTGCGCCGTCCTCAACTGGTCAACCCTATTGCGCGATCATCCTAAAGCCTTGGACGCCGGGTCCTCGCTTTCCGCGGGAGCGCAGGTTCAAGCTCTCGGCTATATGTTCGCGGGCGATCGTGCATTGGGCGAGGGAGAGTGGGTTCAAGATTTCGTGCTGCTACCCGAAGCCGGAAACTTCCTGCACCCCGCGCATCGATTCGGCGACCAAATGATAAACGTTCATCTCGAACCAGACACGCGAGTCCGGTTCTCGTTCAGGGCTTTGGTCTGGGTAAGGGGAACATTCCGAGCCTCCGCCGGCGATCCAGCCGGCGCGAAGCCACTTTGTGCTCTTGAGCGCGCGCACGTCCGGCCGGCCGAAAGGCGGGAGATCCTTAAGTATTTCGGATAGCCACAGGCAGATCTGCGGGGCTGAATGCGTTGCGGGTCGTGGTCGTGGCTCTTGGTGCCGGCCCGGCGGTAGCGCTACCAGGTTCGGGTAGTGGGTCAGTTTGAGTTTAGTTTAGGGCCCTTCGATGCGCCCCATCCCGAAAATTAAGATGCAAACCAAACAAAGCTTTATCGGATCGCGATTAGCAGGCCAGCGCTTATGCCAACCGATCGCTCATGTCCTCGCCCGAAGTTGTACCCGTAGCCCGGCTCCAGGTACCAGCCCAATCTATGCCTCGCGGAGGGCCAGAACATAAAATCCAGTACGACTTCACCGCCGATCGAGTTCGTCGTCATGCTGTATTTTCTTGTATGAATCCATTCCGGACCAACCCCGAACATAAACTCAACTTTTTCGGAGAGGGTCCACGGCTTCTTGAACAGGAGGTCCGTGTCCCATTCTGTCGAGTGATGGCCGAAAGCCGGCGTAACGCCTGCCTCAAGTTCCAACCAGTTCTCTATCGGCGTAACTTCAACCGCGACAGTGGGGCCGAAGCTCCATCCGCCGTCTTTGAGATTCCAGCCGGGAGCTCCTCCAAGCTCGACGACAGCGGCAGGCTCCTTATCGACCGGCTGCGCGACTGAGTTTCCAGCCCACAGAAAAGATGCGGCCAACATGAATAATTTTGTTGCGTTCACTCGGCGCCCTCGTATCCAGGTTCTCACATTTTTGAACTTTTCTGATGCACAGTCCTCAAGTCTCCTGAACGCAAACTGACCTACGCAGGCTCACGCAGTACTCCGATACTGGATGCGACCCATTCGGCCGACCAGTGTGGCTGGAGTCGCGCGCACGCTCCGCGATGCCTCGATCCGCGTATCGGTGAGCGCTCGCGGAATGGCGAGATAGAACGACCGCTAGAAGTGCAAGCCTACCGTCGCGGTTATAGCCCTCGGCGTGACGTAATGCGTCCCACTGAAGGTCGATAGAAAATTATAGAGCGCATATTCGTTCGTCACATTTACCGCCGCTAGTCGCAAGCTCCACTTATACTTGTCCGTCTTGAAAAGATTGTCGATTCCCACCGCCATATCGAACAGGCTGCGCGGTTGGATGCGCGGCGGATTGTGGTCGTCGTTCTCGGTGCCGGCCGCCGGGATCTTTACCAGGTTCGAGCCGTACAAAGATGCCGGGCACAACCCGTTCGGGCTGATCCCCATGGTGGGCGTGGCGTGCACGCTCCCGCAATACAATCCGGCTTGGAACTGCTGATCCGGTGTCAGCCCGGATACATCCACTTCGGTGTCCGTTCCATTGGGACCGTTCGCGCAATTGCCTCCGATACACGGTACCGGGCCCGCCACCAGGCCGCTGTCGTAGCGCCAGTTGAAGCCGAACCACGGTCCCTTCTTCCAAGGCTGATATTGCAAGTGAGTGGTCTCGTTGAAATTCTCGTCGTGGTCGATGCGGAACACTTCCGACCCCGTCGGCGCTTCGCCGATGCCGCTGACCTGCGGTTCGAAGAATCTCGCCGCCACGTGCGACATCACCACAAAAGCCGTCAAGCCGTGCCAGTTCGGAACGCTGATGCGGAAGGCGTACCCGGGGATCTTCGACCGGTCCCACTCGATCGGGAACGTGATCGGCGAGTCTCCCAGCACGCTGAAGTCGTACGCTTTGTGCGTGTACTTCCAGATGTATTCGCCGTCGAAGACCAGATACTTTCCGAATGCCTGCCCCAGGCCCACGTGGAATTCATTGCGCCAGCCCGGACTGAGCGGCACATTGCCCACACAGGGCGTGATCGTCGAAGCCATCAGCCCGGCGATCACCGGATTGTTGCATCCCTCGCTCGAAAGCACCAGGTTCTCGTTGAACGGGGTTTCGAGCGACCGGGCGTAGGAAATCCGCAGCACCGTATTAGTCTGTTTGATGTTGTACGCGATGCCCATGCGCGGCTCCGCCTGCGTGGCGGTGACCAGGCCATCGTAGTAGTCGAACCGCAGGCCCAGATTGAAGGTCCAGTTCTTCTTGGTGATGGTGTCCTGGATGAACGCGGATGGTTCCCGGATGTCGGCGTGGCCGTAATAATGGTACAAGCCGCTGGTCGAGTTCGGGCAGTTGTCCGAGGCGGGCAATGCTGCCGTGCGGGTCAGGTCGTAACAGGCCAGCAGCGGACTGAAGCTCGGATTCGGCGTCAGCGGACCGGAGCATTGCGCGGGATCGGTTAGCCCCGCGCCCGTATAGGGGCTGCCATCCGCGTTCAGGCACACCGCGTTCGCCGTCGGATCCACAATTCCGAATGCGTCCTTTTCCGTCAATATGGTGTCTTCATACGTGATTCCCGCCTTCACGTTATGGATGCCGTTGACATACGATAGGGTCGCATGCAGACCCGCGCTGGTCAGGGTGCGGCTCTGGCCGATCGTCTGGAGTTGCAGATCGGGTTGCAGGTCCGCGAAAGGATTATCGCTCGGATAGTAGTGATACTGATCCTGCCGCAGAAAGCCCCCGAACGTGAACACCGTGTGCGCGCTCGCGAGGCGCGTCCAGGTGGGCGCCACGTTGAAGGTCTTGATCTGCGACCGCTGATCCGTGGGGCCTACGGGCAAGCCGTTGGGCCCCAGCCCGTTATTATTCACCACCAGTCCCGACCACGCGGTGGCGTCTTGGGCGTCGTACGAATTGGGCGTCTGAAACCAGGATCGCGTAAAGCCCAGATTCAGGTTGATGGTATCCGCCACGGCAGGCTTGAAATCCACACGGTCGAAAATGTTCTCTTCGTTGCCATGATCGTGGAAAACCTGGAATTCCGGCCCGTCCAGAAAGCGGCCCGTGTTCATGCCGTTGGCCGAAATGAAGTTGCCCCAATTCTGGCCGCCGTAGCCCAGGTTGAATCCCGCGTCGCTCGTGCCGAAAGTGCCGTAGGAAGCCGTGATGTCGCCGTGCGGCTGAGTTTGCCCCAGTCCGGAGCGCGTGGTCACCACGATCACCACGCTGGTTTTGTCGCCATATTCGGCCGGAGGCGCGCCCGCGATCACCTCCATGGACTGCACGGAGTCGAGCGGGATCTGATTCGAGAAAACCTTGCTTTGCTGGTCGGTGATCGGCTCGCCGTCGAGCGAGAACGAGTTCGAAGCGTGATCCCCGAATCCATGAAAAAGCCCGTTCGAGTCGGCCGAAATACCGGGCGTGGCCAGGGTGACTAGCGAGCTGAGCGACGAGGACGAGCTCTCCAGCGGCAGCCTGTCGAACAAGTCGCGATCCACATCCGTGTGGGTCGTGGACGTGCCCTCGACCAAATCCTCGCCGGCTTCCACCGTGACCGATTGCGTTTCCTTGCCGAGGGCCAAGCTGATTTTCAACTCCATCGGCACCGACGACCTGACATTGACGTCCTGGGTCCCGGCTTGAAACCCGGCCGCCGTCGCGGTCAGGTGATAGTTGTTATACGGAATGTTGGCGAATTCGAATTTGCCTTGGCTGTCGCTGGCCGTGCCGCGGTTGTAGTGCGAGACGGGATTCTCAATCGTGACCGCGGCCCCGGCGATGACCGCGCCCGAAGGATCGAGCACCGTTCCGTGGACCGTTCCGCTGCTGGATTGCGCGAAAGCGGACAATGCGCAGCCCAGCGCTAACGCAAGCAACCTCTTCATACTAATTGATTGTGTGGGGCGCGTCCGCCAGATCCTAGGTGAATCCGACCGGCGGACTGGTCGTTCTGGTAAGTGAACTGTTTTCGGCGGCAGGCGGACGAGTGGAGGGCAGGCTTAGCCGGCGCGGGGCTTTAGCCCCGCCACCGGTGCGAGTACCCACGCAAGCGTCGCCAGCAGGACGATGATCAAAATGCCCCCCTGCAACCGCAAGCCTGCCGCGGGTTGCGACAGCAGATCCACGCCCTTATCGAGCAGCGCGAGAGTCCAGGCGCTCAGCAGATACGCGAGATAATTCCGGCGCGCGACATACTTAACGAACACCACCGCGGCGGCGATATACATCAGCCGGATCGCGTAATACAGCAGAAACTCGCCCGCCGTATGAACCGTCCCAGGCACCAACCCGGCGGCCGCTACGAAT